>Ga0315282_10008928_pt1 | contig 16085 bp, 18 predicted proteins | sample YL17G07_20_MG_FD_203693 | JGI IMG/M metagenome (GOLD analysis project Ga0315282, IMG submission 203693) | Sediment microbial communities from Yellowstone Lake, YNP, Wyoming, USA - YL17G07_20 | ecosystem: Environmental > Aquatic > Freshwater > Lake > Sediment | place: USA: Wyoming | collected...
AACACCGATAAGCTCAACAGCTGTGACTCCTATGGGGTTCGGCCTGTGCTTAGCCCTCTGCGCGAAGATGCCGACTGGAGATAAATCAGCCCTCCCTTGGGGCCTGCGTACTAGGTCGGTTGCAGGGTCGAAGCTGCTCATGTGCATGTGGAAGATGACGAGGATGTGGCTAAAGTCGCTGAGGCCGCGGAGGCCCGCGATTAACCTCTCATCGATGACGATTTCTGAAACGACGTCTCCCCAGTCCTCGTCTACTCCCTCCTTGACTGGGGAGCTTACGTGCCCAATCGGCTCACAGAGCATGGGGAAAAATTACCGTCGAGGTGGTGTAAAGTTAACGGCTATGGCTTGACGTAGCAGCCGGTTATAAGTACATCCTTGACAGGCCAATCACTGAAGGGAAGCGTCTGATTGTACTGGGGGAAGAAGATGTTCCTCGTCCCCGTCCCTACTCCAGCTATCTTGTTTATGACTTCCATCCCAGATACTACTCTGCCGAAGACGGCGTAGCCGGGGTTCGACGCTGACTTGTAGTTGAGGTCGTTGTTGTTGACTAAGTTAATGTAGAACTGGCTTGTTGCACTGTCGGGACTGTTGGTCCTCGCCATGGCAATTGTCCCAGCAGTATTCAAGAGACCGTTATTGGACTCTAGCTTTATCGGAGCCCTCGTCACCTTCTCCTCTCCCAAGGAGGTGAACCCTCCTCCCTGTACTACGAAGTTGGGCATGACGCGGTGGAATACCGTCCCGTTGTAGAAGCCAGCCTTGACGTACTTGATGAAATTGTCAGCCGTCAGCGGCGCCTTTGTCCTGTCGACCTGTACCTCGAAGTTACCCATTGAAGTTTGGAAGACGACCGTCTCGCCCTGCGGCGTCGAGTTATTCATGAAAACCACGAGCCCTGAGCCGGCGAAGAGGAAGATAAGGAGGACGCTGAGGATAGCCTTCTTTTTCGGCCTCATGGCTCACGCGTGGTGCGCGAGGCAAAAAAAGGTTTAGTTATGTGAGGACGCCGAGGAGATCAGCCTTAGTGACTATTCCGACGACGCTCCCCCTCCGTTGGACGAGGACCGCCGGGTAGAATTTTAAAAGGCTGCTTAGGAGGCTAACAGGGGCATCCTCCCCAACGAGTGGGAAAGGCTCGTCCATGATCTCGGAGACGAGCCTCGCCTGAGGCTCGTCCCTCTTCGTTGCGAGGAGGTGGTCGAGGAGGGTCCCCTCACTGACGCTCCCGACGCTCCTCTCCCCATCCATCACTGGGAGCTGACTGAACCCGTTCTTCCTCATTACCCCTATAGCCTCGGCAATGAGGGTTTTCGCCTGTATGCTGACGACAGACCGATTCATGATCTCTCCGGCGGAGACCTGCTTCTCTTGTTCTAGCCTGTCTAGGGCTTCGAAGAGGGCCTTGACTTTGACGTAGCTCGGCTCAATGTTCCCGGCCTCGAGCTTCGCGATATAACTCTGGCTCACGCCAGCGAGCTCGGCGAGCTGGCTCTGGGTGAGGCCTAGTTTCTTTCGCCGCTCGGGGATTATCTCTAGCGCCGGTAACATGGTTGAGACTTCCTTTGAAGCTAATATATTCTTTTCTGAATAATGTTATTCCGGGCTTGCGAGGTAATATACCTGCGACATCCCTCCCAATTCCATTTGGAATATTTTAGGTCAATAATACCTATATACAGGAATGGCAACCCTTAGCAGGCGCCAAAGGAGGAAAACGCTACTCATAGATATTTCCGAATGGGGCTCCTTCAAGGAGATAGGGTCCGGTGTGGGCTTCACACAGGACGAAAGGTTCTATACGATACTGGAGACTAGGAAGGGGGCGTATAGGGGGAATCACATCCATCCGTACGCTCAGTACACTCTCCTTATCTCAGGGAAAGGCAGGTACGTGCGACAGGATGGGGAAGTGACTACCGAGCTGCGACTCGAGAGAGGGAAAGTTCTGAAGGTTGAGGCTGGGGTTCCCCACGTGCTTGTTCCAGAAGAGGACTGCGTCACCTTCGAGTGGTGGGACGGCGAGTTTGTCGATGAGCCGTGCCGTCCCGGCACCTTCGAGTCACTCACATCGACTAGGGTAGGTCCCGACAAACTGAGGAAATAATTGTAAGCTTCCTCTGATTAGGTGACCTTCTTCTCTTCCACTTTTTCCAACGCCGCTGCGATTATTAGGGGGAAGACGCTTGTGACCTCCCCGAAGATCGTGGCAGTCATCTCCATCTGCTTTCCCTTGAGCTTCCCCCAGCTTACTGACTCCTTGAGCGGTGCTCCGCTGAGGCTCCCGTCTTCAACTCTTGCAGAGCCAATCTGGATTGCGGCGTCGAGACCCTCTCTGAGGGTATGCATGTACTGAGTGTGGTGTTTTGGCGTCCCTCCCCCGAGGATGATCGCCCCAGACTTGTTCGCCTCGTAAACATAGTCGGTGAACCTGTCGAAGTCCCTAAGGGGGTTGATAACGAGCTTATTTCGTTTCGAGTACATGTAGAGGGGGATACCTAGCATCGAGTCGAGGAAACCTGGGCTGAAGATGGGGACATCTCTCTCAGCGGCGTTGTATAGGATAGAGTCCTTGTCCTTGAGGCGCAGCCCAATTTCTTTTAACAGCCCGTTAATCGGGATTCCATCGCGGGTTGCCTCAGGGATATCGTCGAGTATTCCGTAAGCGAACTTCTCGAGGTGCTCGAAGCTGCTTCCGTTAAAGTAGATGTCATATGCCCTGTTGATACCCTTCTCCCAGAGCTCTTCGTCATTTGCATCCACCTTTCCGATGTAGTGGTGTTCTCCCATCGCCTCAATGAGGTCTCCAACCATGTTGGCGCCGTTTGTGACGATGGCGTCTACGTAACCCTTCCTTATGAGATCAGAGAACACCAGGCGGAGCCCCCCATGAGTGAGAGGGCCTGAGAGCGTAAGGAATGTGGTGTAATCCGGGTTTGAGAACATCTCGGCGGTGATCTCAGCGGCCCTCCCGATCCTTCCAGCCTGCATGACGCCGGTAAGGCGCATCTCCTCCGCGAGCTCCCCCGCCGTCATTCCAGCGCGAAGGCGCATCTGGTGGACGCGCTTCAACTTGCCGCGCCTAGCCCTTAACGCGGTTGATCTTGTACCGGCCCATGATGACCCAGTACTCAACCTCTTTCCCAGCGGCAACCTTTGAGCTGATCTCTTCGTCCTCAGGCATGGGTAGCTCTATGGTCTCGTAGTTGTCCAGGTCCATGAGCTGTATACCGCTGGGGGTAACGGAGACGATCTGGCCGCTCCTCTTGTCAACGATGGGAACTTGAATGCCGGCGTCAACTTGGCCGAGGTAGGTCTTCTTCTTGCCGTCGAAGAGGCTGATACCACTAGCCCTGATCTTGGCGCTGCCGTGCTTACCAGGCTTGCTCTTCTCGATGTCGACGATCTGGCATGGCTCGTTGTCTATGAGGGCGTAGCTACCGACCTTGAGGTCGCCTGCCCTGGCGTTCTTGTAAGACATTTGTACACCTTGTTGGGTGGTTTTGGAGGCTCAAACAGCTATAAAGATTGTGTAACAAACGAGATCGTCTTTTATATTCATTTAACAGACGTAGCTTTCATGTACTCGACCCCGCGCCTGAGTAGCATATCCAACTTCGCCGTGACTTACAGATGCAACAGCCGCTGTTCAACTTGCAACATCTGGAGTCGAGACGCCGGGAATGAGCTGTCCCTCTCTGAGATCAGGGATTTCCTATCATCGAATCGTAAGCTCCTCGGCTCTGTAACCTCCGTCCAGTTGACCGGTGGCGAGCCCTTCCTGAGGAGCGACCTTTGCGAGATCGCCAAAGTGTTCTGGGGGGAACTTCCCGGCTGCTCCATATGGGTAGCAACTAATGGTCTCCTCCCCGAGGTGATTGAGGTAGAGACCCGGAGGATGCTCAGGTGTCGTAAAGGCCCGCTGGGGGTGACCGTCTCCTTAGACGGGGTGGGTGCCACGCATGATGCTCAGAGGGGAGTGGTAGGCGGGTACGATTGTACGATCCGGACGATAGAGATCCTCTCCAAGCTGAGGGGAGAAGGTGAAGCCCTCTCAGTCTCCGTAGGCCTAACCCTTACCCCATTGAACTTGGGCGAAGTCGGCACCGTGCTCGCTGTAGTCGAGTCATTCGGGGCTGACTTCACCGTAAGGCCCATGAACGTCAGTGCCATTTACTACGGGAACGAAGCGAAAGCGGCCACCTGGGACTGGGTGGCTGTCGAGGGAGCATTAGACTCGGTGGCTAAGCACTACATCAGGAATCGGCGGTACCTGCGATCGCTTCCCGTTCTCGCTTACCTACGTGGGATGTTAGGCTACATGTTGGAGCCCAGACCACGCTCCGGATGTTCTGCCGGATCTTCCTCTCTGTTTCTCGCCCCCAACGGCGATGTTTATCCATGCCTTATGATGGGTGAGAAGGTCGGGAACGTGCTTGAGACTCCCTTCGCTAACATTTGGTCGGGTGATGCTGCACTGGCCGCCAGAGTTAAGATCGCGACGGGTCGCTGCCCTGGCTGCTGGGTTGAGTGCGAGACGATGCGGGAGGTCAGGCGGGACAAACTCGGCTTAGTTCTTGAGTACGTGCGATCGCTCCCCCTGCTCCTGGCTCAATCCGGGGTATGTATCACAGATACCTTCGATGACCCAAAGAGTACATCGTTATACAGCGATCCGAGAAAAAACAGCAGAGCAAAACAGCGTCCATTATCTGATTCCTTCGACTACAATTAGCCGGTTCGCTTGATGATGTGATAGCCAAACTGAGTCCTTACGGGTTCGGATACCTCACCCACTTTAAGGGCGTATGCCGCCTGCTCGAACTCTCGAACCATCTGCCCCCTCCCAAAGACGCCGAGGTCCCCTCCCCTCTTAGATGAAGGACAGGTGCTGTACTTCTTTGCGAGGAACCCGAAGTCGGCTCCCCCCTTCAGTTCCTCAGCGACCTTTAGCGCCTGGGACTGCTTCTCTACCAGGATATGGGATGCCCTTATCTTGGCTGACATGCAGACGATGGGGCGCTCCGCGTCAAATAAGGGTTCTCAACCTAGTAGACTACCTTGTAGACGAGGACCCAGTTGAGCTTGCTGTGGTAGGCGAGCTCGAAGTGGGGAATCGTGTGGACCTGATACATGAGTCGAGCTATCGTGGAATTGGTGTAGAGCGGGGTGTAGACATAGCTCTGTGTGGCGAGGTCGATCGTCTCCATCTTCGTGAGGTTATACCCCGCTATCCTCGCCATCTGGGGCCACTTGGCGTTGTCGCCGAAGGGGTACTGCTGCTCCGTGCGTGGGTCAGGGACCGTCCCGTTGTGTGGGCTGCTCGGGTTGAAAGTGTTGAAGACGAGAACGTAGTCGACGTCGTACTGTTTCATGAGTGGGAGAGACTCGTTAAAAGGTTTCATCATCATGTTTGCGACGTTAACGATCTGTTGCTGGCTCATCGTCGATCCGTCGTCCAACGTTGTCCTGTTGGCCATAGTTTCTATCCAGTAACCGTAGTCCCACCAGGCGGCGACCACTGAGCCCGGGGGGGTACTGTTCTTGAGCCATGCGAGGGTTTCCGGCCAGTCCGTGGGATAAGAGTTGCCAACTAAGCCGGGGAAGGAGCTAGATGCTAGAGGTCCGGGCTGCGATGCTCCCCTGACAGAGTTCTGGACGTGGGGGATGAAGGTGACCAGGATCAGGATGATAAACAACGCCCCGAGCCCCCTGCTCATTCCCTGGGCCTCTACTCTCCTCCTCTTGCTCCTCGAGTCAGCGACTCTCCTTAGTATCCCCCCGAGCGGGTCGACGACCCTGACGAGCCCGAACGCTGCAAGGAGGGAGGCGGGAAAGGCCAGTACCAACAGGAGCCGCACGAGGGTTCCAGCAAAGTAAATCGAGGTAAGGAAGAAGAGGACGAAGTATAACTTGGCGTCCCCCGGCTCCTTGACTGCGAAGTAGAGGCCTATCAGTGCGAGGAAGAGGGTGATTCCGAAGTCCCCAAAGAATGAATCCCAACTACTCAGCCTATTCTCTCCGACGGACGAGTATAGCGGGTTAGTGGCGACGAAGGGGTTGAGGACGTTGAGGAACTTGCTGCTAAGAGGTATTCCTATCCCGAAGTACGGGAGGACAAGGAAGGCAGCGAGGCCAACGACTACTAGCCCGACGGTCGCCATCCTCGCCTGATTCTCGGGGAACCTTGTCTTGATGACTTCGTAGATTAGTAAGAGACCGATCACCCCAATGGCCGCGATGTTCTCGATGTTCATGAGGTAAGAGAGGCCAAGGTGGGGGACGAGTGCAGCGATGAGGAAGCCGACACCCATCGTGACTGAATAGGAGATGACGTGGCGCTTCTGGATCCTGCCGAGGAGCAGGGCAACGACCATGAATAAAGTTATGAGGCTAGGTATGTACCTAGCCGCCCCCCAAGAAGCGAAAGTGTATCCCATGGACAGGCCCCCAGCCACCGCGTAAAGCAAGCGGTTCAGGAGAGGCTTCTTCTCCTCCAAGCTGCGGCTGAAGAATAGAGCCGTTGCCACCATACCGAAGATCCCGATGTTCTCTGTGTCGAAGAAACCAACGACTGTGCGGCTAATGTAGCTGGGGCTTATCGCCATGAAGACGGCTGTGAATAGGCCGACCGCCTTCCCCCCCAGGTCCTTGCCGACGAAGAAGGCGGCGATGCACGTAAGCGTCGCTATGAAGACCGGGAAGTAGAAGGCCGTATCAAATACACTAACTCTCGCCCCTACCGCGTTGAGTATCCAGTAGATGACCACCGCCGAGAAGGGGTTTCCCATATAGGTCGTGTGGGGGACGTCTCTCCCCATCGGGTACCAGCTCATGGTGTCGTGCCAGCTGAACCAGGCAGAGAAGCCGTTCTTCGCGATGTACTCGGTGTTGCGGAAAAAGAAGAAGGGGTCATACTCATTGAGGTAGGCCCCCCAGCGGAGCGGTAGAACCCTTAAGAAGATCCCAACAGCGAGTGCAAGGGCAAGAGCCGATACCCAGAGAGCCGTGGTCCTGCTAAGCCGTACGTGGTCAAGGAGACCGCCCCTAACCTCCTTAGTTTTAGTTTCAGCTTGCTTTCCCTTCTCGGCCAAGGGTTTTCACCTCTTAGGGTGGCGGCGCCTTTATTTAAGTCGATACGAACCCACCTAGTTGCCCCGGTAGAGCCTCGATGCGAACCTGTGGGGAAGACCAAGGCGGTCTATTTCAGCAGCGACCTCGTCTATCGGGTATGGAGTACGCCTCTGCTCGATTGTCTTAGCATCCGTGTCGAGGATGGCATAGCTAGCACGGGGGTCCCCATCCCTCGGCTGGCCGACTGAGCCTGGGTTAACGAGGATACCCCTCTTCGTTTCAACTGTGTACGGAACGTGAGTGTGACCAAGAACCATGACGTCGGCGCGAGCCGCATAGAGGAACCCTTCGGCCTGAGCTTCTGCATCATCCGGGAAGATGTAACTCGTTAGAGGCTCCGTAGGGCTCCCATGGAAAACGACCACCCTAAGGCCACCTAGCTCAATGTTCGAGCCAGTGGGTAACTCCTCAAGCCACTTTAGGTGGGCGGGGCCGAGCATTCCCCTATTGACCCTGATCGCCTCCTGAGCATCCTCGTTGAACCAGTTCGTCTCGACGGTGGCAACTGCCTTGTCATGGTTCCCCTGGCAGGATAGAAAACCTCCAAGGCTGATCTTCTCTACGCACTCCACGGGGTTGGGTCCGTATCCAACGACGTCCCCGGCGCAGACTACTGCGTCGTGGAATGCTGCGTCTGCGAGGACTGCTCTCAGCGCTGGGAAGTTGCTGTGAACATCGGAGATGAGGAGAATCCTCATTGACTAGGAGTACTCCCGCCCTGGGATAGGCTTAACTCACCACGGGGCGTATACGGGTCGATGGGCAACCTCGAGTTCCGCATCGATAGCGTGGAGGTCGAGGGGAGGATGGTCCGCTTAGGCCTCGCGGAGCTGGGCAATGCCGTGCTCGCCCTTGCATGGGAGGGGGAGGAGCCAGTCCTTGGCTCAACCACTGTGACGCTCCCCGGGGCGGCTTCTACTCAACTTCTTGGTGACAGGGACCAGCTCCTGGGACGGACCCTTGGTGGCTTCCTCGCCCAGCGAACTGGGAAGCTCGCCCTCGTCTCAACCCACTTCTCATTGGGCTATTCGGAGGCTCTGCCTAAGTTCCTCCTGGACATCGCGAGGAGGATGACGGAGAAGAAATGAGCGAACTAAGAGAGTTCCTGAAGCAATTAGATGAGAGGGGGGACCTATTGAGAATCAAGGAGCCCCTCAGCCCCAGGTTCGAGATACCCGCCGCCCTCCAACGGTTCGACGCGGGAAGGGCGTTAATCTTTGAGAAGGTTAAGGGGTACGACGTTCAGGTGGTAGGGGGAGTCTGCGGAACCCGGGACAGAATCATGAGCGCCCTCGGGATAGAGCGAGAACAGCTTTACCCCAAGCTCCTCGAGGCCCTGAGGAAACCCACAAAGTGCAGTGTAGGCGACGGTCCTGTCAAGGAGGTCGTCGAGGAGGGAGACCTGACAAAGGTCCCGGTTCTTACCCACTTCGACGGTGATCCAGGCCCCTTCATAACCTCAGGCATCCTCTACGCCCGGAGCCCCGATGGCTCCATCGAGAACGTGAGCTTCCACAGGATGATGGTCGTCGACTCAAAGAAGATGACGATCAGGATCGTTCCACGGCACCTATACCGACTTACGCAGCTCGCTAGGAAGGCAGGTCAGAGATCGATGGAAGTGAGCGTCAGCGTCGGCCTCCACCCCGCAGTGCTGCTTGCAGCGTCTCTCCCAGCTGAATGGGGCTGTTCCGAGTTCGACGTCGCGAACACCCTCCTTGGGGGTAAGCTGAAATTGACGCAATGTGAGCACATCGACGCCCTCGCCCCAGCCGACGCAGAGCTCGTACTGGAGTGCAGACTGCAGCTTGAGGAGGAGGTGCTGGAAGGCCCATTCGTCGACCTATCTGGCACATTCGATGTAAAGCGTAAGCAGCCAACCCTTGAGCTGGTGGGTGTGATGCACAGGGAGGGCTACCTATACCACGGGCTCCTTCCTTCTGGTTCAGAGCACATGCTCTTGATGGGAATGCCCCCTGAAGTCCGGATATGGGACTACGTCCGCGGGGTGGTGCCTACGGTCCGGGGCGTCAATATGACCCTAGGCGGGGTCGGTTGGCTCCATTGCGTTGTGAGCTTCGAGAAGTTCAGGGAAGGGGATCCAAAGAACGTCCTCATGGCAATCTTCGCTGCTCACCCTAGCCTCAAGCACGCCGTCGTCGTTGACTCAGACATCGACCCTTACAACATGCGTGAAGTCGAGTGGGCGATCGCCACACGATTCGAGGGGGATGAGGACCTCCTTATAGTCCCCCACAGTCGCGTGTCTAGTCTCGACCCGGCCTCAGACCAAGAAAGGGAGCTCGGCTGCAAGGTCGGGATAGACGCGACTAGACCTCTTTTCAAACCCGCGGAGAAGTTCAAAAAAGCGGAGATCACGGTCCCTGAAAGGGTTAAAATAATTCTCGACAAGTACGCTGAGTCTTGATGGGACTGCTTTTAAACCCCGATTTTCCTCTTTGAGTGAAGCCCTTGTACCTGACGATGAGCGAGGAGCGGATGCTCGAGGGGGAGGAGGGGCCAGGGGTAGCAAAGGCTCTGCATCTGATCGTTTCCCTTGGGGAGGTCTTCGGGGCGAAAAAACTGGTTCCCGTAGAAAGCGCCCACGTCTCTGGCGTCAGCTACAAAAACCTTGGAGAGGCGGGGCTCGAGTGGCTTGAAGACCAGGTTAGGCTCAGCGCCAGAGCCAGGATCAAGGCGACTCTCAACCCCGCAGGGATGGACATGGCCCGCTGGAGGGAGATGGGTGTACCAGAGGACTTCGCGGAGGGCCAGTTAAGGGTCATCAAAGCCTTCGAAGCCCTTGGTATCGACCCGACCTGCACCTGCACTCCTTACCTCGTTGGGAACGTCCCGAGCTTCGGAAGCCAGGTTGCGTGGGCTGAGTCCTCGGCGATCTGCTTCTGCAACTCGGTCCTTGGCGCCCGCACCAACAGAGAATCGGGGCCGACGACGATTGCGAGCGCTGTCACAGGTCTCGCTGCTCTCTACGAGTACAGGCTCGACGAGAACCGTGTACCGGGCAAGGTCGTGGAGGTGAAGGCGAGGCTGGAGACTACTCTCGACTACAGCGCACTTGGGTATGTGACGGGCAAGATGCTCGGAACGATAGTCCCTTACTTCAGGGGGCTAGGAAGACCGGGCGTGGCTGCTATGAAGACTCTGGGAGCTGCCTGCGCGACGAGTGGCGGGATAGCCCTCTGGCACGGCGAGGGGGTGACGCCCGAGGCAGAGGCATTTGCCCCGCACCTGAAGGGGCTTGAGAGGGTCACGGTTGAGGACAGGGACATCGCCGAGGCGAAGATGAAGTTCACCACCGAAGTATCGGAGCCGATCACTTGCGTAGGGTGCCCCCACTGCAGCCTCGAGGAAGTCGCAGAGGTCGCTGCACTCGTCCGTGGAAAGACGCTTAAGAGGCACCTCTGGGTTTTCACGAGTCGGGGTGTTTGGGACCAGGCTCTAAAGCTAGGATATGTGAGAGACATCGAGGGGGCTGGCGGGAAGGTCTATGTCGACACCTGCATGGTGGTAGCGCCTCTAAAGGAGATGGGGTGGAGAGATGTCTCCCTCAACAGCTTCAAGGGAGCCCAGTACTGTGCTAACATGGGCCTGAGAACGAGGCTCGCGGACGTCCCCGACCTAGTGGGAGGTGTCCTCAAGTGATCATAAGGGGGAGGAAGGTCGTCGGCGGCGCAGCTGAGGGGGAGATCCTCATCAGCCCTGAGCCGGTCAGTTTTTTTGGGGGCGTCGACCCGGACACGGGAGTCATAACTGAGCCTGGCCACCCGTGCCTTGGGAAGAGCATCAGCGGCAAGGTTTTTGTCTTCCCCACCGGGAAGGGTAGTACCGTCGGTAGCTACATCATCTACAGGATGATGAAGCAGGGGACTGCCCCAATAGCGATCATCAACCGGGAGACCGAGGCGATCATAGCCACGGGGTGCGCCATCTCCGGGATTCCCCTCGTTGACCGCCTAGAGGAGGACCCGATCAAAGTCCTGAATACCGGCATGAGGGTCCGCGTGAGGGCCGACGAGGGCGTTATAGACACCGGTTGAGGGTAACTGATTTATCGTTATAGCCCAACCTTTGTTTCAGCATGGATTTTAAGCGGAGACTCGAGGGGCTCCAGGCGAGAATGGGGGAGCAGGGTTTCGATCTCGTTGTCTACGGGGCCAGCCCTGAGTTCCAGTACCTGACGGGTACCCTCGTGGAATGGAGAAGATCGAGGGACCTCCTCCACCCCTACGACAACGTCTTCGTGCCTAGGCAAGGGGAACCTGTCATCACCGTTGACCCCGAGTCCCAGGTCGCTGCGAAAGCTTCCTGGATCAAGGACGTTCGCCCCATCGAGACGGGGACTCCCTACGGCGAGGTCGTGAAGAAGGTCATTGCTAACCTCTGCCCGAAGCCCGCCCGCGTTGGGATAGGCGACTACTGTTGGGGGAGCACCAGCCTAGAGGTAGCTAAGTCGTGCGCAGGGGCCCGCTTTAGGGTCGCGGATGGGCTGATGGACGACCTACGCGCTATAAAGGAGCCAGAGGAGGTTGTGAAGCTCAAGAAGGCGGCGGAGGTCACGGACGGTGTCATGGCGATGATCACACCACGTGTCGTCGAGGGGTTAACCCAAAAGAATCTCCAGATCATGATGGAGATGATGGGGCGCGGTCTTGGCGCCAGCGACGTGAGCTTTCCACCCACAGGAGGCTACCTCAAGACAGGCACCATCCCAGCGGATGATCCCTTCATCTATCCGAAGGAGGCCGCCCTCGTTAGGGGCACCAGCATCGCCTTCGACTTCGGCCTCGTCGTTGATGGCTACTGCAGCGACTGGGGGAGGAGCCTCTACTACGGGCAACCTAGGCAGGATATCCTCCATGCGTACCAGTCACTCAACCTAGCAGTCGTTCAGGCGGTTGACGCGATAGGCGGAGCTATCACGAGGCTCTGCGACTTTTATCCGTACATCGAGAAAGTGCTTGACCAGCAGGGTTACGGCAACTTCCTTCGGAACAGGCTCAAAACTGGGAACGTGGGTCACCAGATCGGGGTCGAGGTCCACGAGGACCCATGGCTGAAGCCAGAATCGACGGTCTCCCTATCGGAGGGGATGGTTTTTTGCCTGGAACCGAAGCTCTGGAGCAAGGGAGAGTACTATATCCGCGTTGAGGACATGGTCCTGATCAGGAACGGGAAGGGCGAGTTCCTCACGAAGTACCCTCGTGACCAGTTCCAGGTCTAGCAAGCCTTTAACGCGTCATATGCTTCTCTTCCCCCGATGGCCGAGGGTTGGTTCATCGTCTTCGAGGGCGTCGATGGGGCGGGCAAGTCTACACAAATCGAACTCCTCAGCATGAAGCTGAGGGATGGCGGCGTCGACCATGTCGTTGAGAGGGAGCCTAGTGACGGTAGCATTGGCCGTTTCATCAAGGAGTACGCTCAGGGCGGGGACCGCTACCTCACTCCAGACGCCGAGGCCCTCCTCTTCACCGCTGACAGAATTGAGCACAGCAAGCGGATCGCCCAAATGCTCGACGGAGGGACTACAGTGATCTGCGACAGGTATATGCATTCAACCCTCGCTTACCAGGGGGCCTCCGGGGTTGACGTGGCGTGGCTCCGTGACCTTCAGAGGTTCGCTCTCAAGCCGGACCTAGTCATACTCCTTGACGTCGACCCGGACAAGGGGCTCCTCAGGGTCTCCGGGAGGACCCTCACGGTGTTCGAAAATCGTTCCTACCTTCGGAAGGTGAGAGAGCTGTACCTAAAGTTCGCCGCTACGGGAGAGATGGTCGTCGTGGACACTAGTCGGGGGCTGGACGAAGTTGAGGCTGACATCCAGACCCTAGTCGAGAAGCTGACAGGGATGCCCTTCTAGTCACTTCAACTTCTGCTGCTCACTCAATTGTTTAAGGGCGGAGAGGAGGGAATTCACGGTCTCGGTGAGGGACTTTATCTTCGCTGGGTCGGCCTCCGCTTCGAGCTGGTCCTTGACAAGGCGTAGCTTCTTGGTAAGGGTCTTCTCAAGCTCAGCCTCTAAGGGGGTAGCCTCCCCATCCCTCTCACCTTCCGGGAGAACTTCCTTTTTCTCCCTCGGGCAGTAGATCTCGCCCGTCTTCATCTGGATGAGGGGCGACCCGCAGTCGGGACAGACGGAACCGAGGAGCTTACCACCCTTGCGAAGTAGAGCCGCGGCGTCCCTCATGGCGTCCTGGGACAACGTGTTATCCTCAGCCCACCGACCCTATATGGGTAACGACCGAGGAACAACCTTATCCCGGTCTGAATGGGGGTTAGTTGAGGTATTGGTCCCTTGCTAGGCGGCTTCGTCTTGAGCCACCCGCGGATGGACCTAGAACTTTCCCTCAAGGAGCTGAGTATGCTCCACATCCACGAGGAGATAATCCCAGAGAGGGTCGAGGAGCTGGTCACCCGACTCGACGCTGACGGCGCCTTCATCCACCCTATTATAGTTGATAAGAGAAGCCTTGTCGTTCTCGACGGGATGCACAGGGTCGCCGCAGCTGAGGAGATGAGCCTACGACTGATACCTGTCTGCCTCGTTGACTACTCCAACCCGCTGATACGGATCGGCTGCTGGTACAGGATGTTCAAGGGGATCAGCGACCTTGCTAATGCCGGGGTCGTACTGAGCGAGAGCGGGATGAAGGGGGAGCCGAGGCCTTACTCTGAGGCCGTATCTCTCGTTGAGTCGAGAGAGGCCATCACAGCCATCTTCAACCGATCTGGTTGCCTTGCCGCCCGTTGCGAAGCCCAAGATATTAGGGAGAGGTACGCCGTCATAAGGGAGGTGGAGAACCGATTCCGAGTTAGGGGTCACCGAATGGGCTACGCCACGGATAAGGATGCCCCCACGGCAATAGCCTCCGGCGAGTACGGGGCTGGCCTCGTCACACCCACCGTCACAAAACGGGAGGTCCTGGAGAACGCCCTTGGCGGCCATCTCTTCAGCCAAAAGACAACCCGCCACGTCATACCGGCCCGCCCAATGAATGTCAATGTCCCCCTGGGCTGGCTCCGCGGCGAGCTCACTACAGAGGAGGCGAACCAACGCCTCATCCACAACCTATCCGGCAGGAGAGTCGAGCGCCTCCCTCCCGGCCAGTTCCTTGACAGACGGTACGACGAGGAACTCTACATATTCAGGTGAACCCTGACTCAGGGCCACCGCCTTCCCAGATATTGCCAACCGATATCCCGGTGATAAAAGCTATCACTGATCAGAGCTAGAAAAAAGCCCATCTAGGCCAGATACACCTTAATAACCCGAATCATGCTGACGATGGCACTCATTCCACCAGCTCTATTAAACGCGGGAGATACGGCTAGAACCTTAGTGGATTGAGCTTACCCTCGATGACATCCATCCCGTTCATGTACTTCTGGAGGGCCTTCGGGATCTTTATCGTCCCGTCCTCCTGCTGATACTGCTCCAGGATCATGATCATCGTCCGGCTTGTCGCCAGCGCCGTATTGTTGAGAGTGTGAACGAACCCGACGGGCGCCTGCCCCTCCTTCATCCTGTAACGGACGTTGAGCCTCCGCGCCTGGTAGTCAGTGCAGTTACTGTTCGAGCCAACCTCCCTGAACTCACCGTCTGCCATCCACGCCTCCGTGTCATACTTCTTCGCCGCTATGCTCCCGATATCGCCAGTGCAGACGTTGACTACCCGGTAGTGAATCCCCAACCCCTCGTAGAGGGCCTCACAGTTGCGTTGGAGTTCCTCATGGAGAGCCCAGCTCTGCTCGGGGAGGCTGAAGATGAACTGCTCTATCTTGTTGAACTGGTGGACGCGGAAGATACCCTTCGTGTACTTCCCATGGCTGCCGATCTCTCTACGAAAGCAGGGCGAAACCCCGCAGAGCTTAATAGGCAGCTGGTCCGCGTTGAGCACCTCGTCCTTGAGCATCGCCCCCATGGCGTGCTCGGATGTTGCTATAAGATAGGGTGGGTCATTAGCATTCTCGACATCTTCCACCATGTACATGACGCTCTCGAAGTCGGAGAGGTCAGTGACTCCCTCGTAATAACTCCTCTTGATCATATAGGGTGGTTCGATGAGGGAGTAGCCCCAACTAAGCAGGGAGTCAATAGCGTATCTCATAACCGCGTAGTCTAGTAGAGCGAACTCATTCCGAAGGTAGTAGAAGCCGGTTCCCGCTGCCTTCGCGGCCCTATCGAAGTCGACTATGCTGAGCCCCTCGGCTAACTCGGCGTGGCTCTTCGGGGCGAAGCCGAATTTTGGCTCATCTCCCCAGACCTTAACAACGACGTTGTCCTTGTCATCCTTTCCGTAGGGCACCGATTCGTGGAGGAGATTGGGCAGCCTCATCAGGCCATTGCGGACAGCCTGATGCCTTTCCTCCAACTCTGTCTCAACTGCCTTTATCTGATCCGGGATAGACTTGGCCTCCTCTCGCAACGATGTGACATCACTGCCCGCCTTCATAGCCTGGGCTATCTCAAGACTCACCTCATTCCTTCTTTTCCTGAGTCTGTTCGCTGTGGCGGTCAGCTCCCGCCACCTCGTGTCCGCCGCGATCACCTCGTCAAGGAGGGCGAGCTTTTCCGGCTGTTGCCTTCTCTCCAGGTTAGCGCGGACAAGAGTGGGGTTTTCCCTGATCAGCTTGATGTCTAGCACCCTACGTCACGCCACCATACCATCCCTATAGGATGAATTTAGAAGTAATGGTCAGCCATCATGTCAGGTTTAAAATCGATTTAGCCCAAGGATCAAGCGTGACTAGAAGTTGAGGTTCATAGCCTTCATAGACTGTGCAACAGAAGACCTGGATAGGTTTATCGAGGTTTGGGAGAATAGGACTGGAGCAAGGCATACTGTCAAAACAGTTCTACCTCCTCACACGATCGCAGAGACCCAAAGGGGATATTCTGGCTTCTCAATCTTCGAGACAGACGACGTAGA
>Ga0315282_10008929_pt1 | contig 16084 bp, 12 predicted proteins | sample YL17G07_20_MG_FD_203693 | JGI IMG/M metagenome (GOLD analysis project Ga0315282, IMG submission 203693) | Sediment microbial communities from Yellowstone Lake, YNP, Wyoming, USA - YL17G07_20 | ecosystem: Environmental > Aquatic > Freshwater > Lake > Sediment | place: USA: Wyoming | collected...
GCTCTGCCGGCTCAGGAAATCTTCCACCCGCTTGAGTTCATCGGCGGCCAGATCGCGCCCGCCCACTTTCACGCCCCCGGCGGCCACCGACTTCTTCAATGCCTCGCGTGCTTCCGCGTATTTCTTGTTGCCCTGCAGCGCCAGGCCCAGGCGCCAATAGGCAACCGGGTCCTGCCTCATCTGAAGGCTGGCGGCCTTCTGGAAGGCCTCCTCGGCTGCGGTGAATTGCTTGCGCACCATGGCCACCAGCCCCAGGCCCGCCCACACCTGGCCGCGCGCATCGTTGCGCACCTTGTCCCAGTCCGCATCCGACGTCTGGGGATTCATTTTCGGCAGCTTGTCGATGGCGGCCAGCGCGCGCTTGGCGTAGCCCTCCGCCTTGCCCAGCTTCACGTCCCTGTCCAGGTCATTCTCGCCGGTGCGCTCCGGGATGATGGTTGACAGCAGGATGAGGGTAATCGCGTCTTCGGGCTCTTCCTTCAGCACCTTCTCGCCGAAGTCCAGCATGTTGGGGAAATCGTTTTTCTGCTGATAAACCTGCATCTCCAGGCGCAGGATCATGGTCTTGAACTCGCTCTTGGGGAAGCGCAGAAGAAACTCCTCCGCCAGCGTGATCTTCTGGTCAGGAGCGAGGCTCGGGTCGTTGAACAGTTTCTGAAGCGCCTCGCCCTCCTCCTTGGTCTTGACTGTTGGCTGCTTCACCGCCGGCGGCGCGGCCTGCTGCGGCTGCTGGGCGGGGGCCGCAGCCTGGCCGGCAGGCTGGGGCGCGGCCGCGGGTTTGGGCGCCTGCGATTGCGCGCCGGCCAGCGATGCGGCCAGCACCAGGGCCGCCACGGTGATCCACGTCTTGGTCATGCGTCCCCCTCTTTGGTGAATTATGAGTTATGAATTATGAATTATGAATTGAGCGAATTCATAACTCATAATTCTCATTTCCCTTCCCGGCGGAATGGTGCTTGCAGGCCGCGCTCGGCGGCCTGGCGCGCCACCGGCTCCTCGGCCGTCACCAGCGCCTGCCGGTAGTGCTGCAGCGCCAACTCCCGGTTCTGCTCCATGTCCAGAATACGCCCGAGGTAGATGTTCGACCAAGCCAGCAACCGCGGGCTCTTGCTGATGTCCAGGGCCTGTTGGAAATAATTCTTGGCCAGCTCGGGCTGTTTCTCCTGGCTGGCGACCAAGGCCAGGCCGTAAACGGCATGGTCTCGCAACGGGCCGCGTTTTTCCAGTGCTTCCTGGAAGGACCGGCGGGCGACGGCGAAGTCCTGGCGGGCCAGGGCGTCCTCGGCCTGCGCCAGCAGCCTCTGCTCCTCCGAGTCCGCCCCGGGGAGCGCCTGGCCGGACGGCTGGCCGGCTTCCGCGGCGGGGCCGAGGGCCTGGGCCGGCGCGGCCTCCATCGCCGTCAGGTGCGGGACGCCGCCGCCGGCCGGCGAGGGCGCCCGAAAGGCCACGTTGGCCAGCCGCTTCTCTTCCCGCCGCACGTCCATTTTCTCGATCATTTCCGGGTAGTAGATCCGCATCCCGGCGTCCTGCTTCTCGAACTGCCCCAGCGCCTCGTAAAAGTAGGGCGCCAGGATCAGCCCTTCCGAGAGGATGTCCTGGAGCTTCTGCTGGCGGGTGACCGGCGAGAGGGGCGACATGCGCAGCTCGGCGGCGCGGATCAGCGACTCGGTCAGCAGCAGGCGAAAATTCCGGCGCAGCACGGGATCCAGCGCGTGCGCCGCTTGCGCGAACTCGCCCAGCGAGGCCTTGCCGCCCACCAGCGCGCTGTCCTTCACGGCCATCGGCTCCAGCACATAGTGCAGGTAACCGTGCCGCACTTCATCCACTTGCGGCTGCGTCGAGGTGCTGCACACCACGTAGTAGTCGGGGCCGAAGCTGCGGGCATTCACCTGCCCGGGCGCCCCCAGCAGGTCGGCATAGATCGAGAAGCTGCGGCCCAGGAACCCTGAGGAAGTAATCCGCAGGTAGCCGTTGACCTCCAGCATGATGCGCGCCAGGCCGTCGTCATAACGCGACAGTTCCCGCTCGTACGCCGGCCGATACTTTTCCCAAAGCTCATCCAGCCGCGCTTCCTTGTACAACGCGGCCAGCAGCGGGCGCAGGTCGCGCAACGCTGTTCCTTCGGCCGGCAATTCATCTTCCCTGACGCGGAAGGCGAAATCCGGCGGCCCTCCGATCAGCAGCGCGAAGGAAATGAACTGGCTCAGGTCGCGGACCGGGTGGGGGGTGCGGCGCGCGGCATAGAACACGCGCAGGTCACGCAGGCAGGGCGGCGCCGCCTTTTCGATGTCCTGCCGGAGCTGGTTCCGCACCGGGCTGTTGCGGGGAGAGTTCAGGTCCGCGTCATAGCCGGCGGCATTGACGGCCGCCATGACCACGAACAGCGGAACGGTGCTGTCCGCGGATGCCGGGGCCGGTCTCTGGGCCATGGCCGGCACCGCCGCCGCCGCGCAGAGTAGCGCCGCCACAAGCGCCGCCGCGCGCCGGGAGGGAGATGGCCCCGCAAGCCCCGGTTCACCCCTGGGATGCATTAACCAAGTCTATTTCGCCGCCAGTGGCGGCGTCAATCCGCGCGGCTCGCCACCGAGGGGCGGAGGGGCCGGGCCGCAGATTGCGCAGATTCCGCTGATCGTGTCAATCGATCTGTGCGATGGGCGGAATCTGCGGCTTCCGGCTCCTCGCCAGACCACTCGACTGCCGGACGCGCTACGTGTTACGTTTTATGCAGGATGACAAGGATTGCCGTTAATCAGACGCCGATCGCAGAGTTCTGCCGGCGCCACTACATACGCAGGCTCGCGCTGTTCGGCTCGGTGTTGAGAGGAGATTTCCGGGAGGACAGCGACGTAGACGTGCTCGTCGAATTCGAGCCGAACCACATCCTCGGCCTGGCGTTTTTTTCCATGCAGGAGGAACTGTGCCGCATCCTCGGCCGCAAGGTCGATTTGAATACACCCCGATGCCTTAGCTCATACTTCCGCGACCAGGTCCTTGCTGAAGCCGAGGTGCAGTATGCCACGGCATGATCCGGCCGGGGGGCCAGGAAATGGGAGCTGAAGGAGGAGCCCGGCTCGTTCACCGGCTGCTGCTTCTCAGCCTGGTCGCTTTTCTGATCGTCTCCCGCGCTGTCTTCTGGACCGCGCATCCGCCCAATTTCGACTTCGTGAATTTCGCGCTGGGCGTAGAGCATTTCTCGCCCATCGACCACCAGCCGCACCCGCCCGGCTACCCGCTGCTGATCGCGCTGGCGAAGATCCTGGCCGCCCTCGGCGCGGGGGTGGTGCCGGCGCTGCAATGGGCGTCGCTGGCCGGCGCCATTGCCGCCATAGTTGGCGCCTACCGCCTGGGCCGCCGCCTGGCGGGCGAAGCGGGCGGGTTGTTCTCCGCCCTCCTGCTGGCCGTGCATCCGATCTATTGGTTTTCCGGCGTCAGTTCGCCGACGCGGGTTTATTTGGCCGCCGGGGCCTGCTGGCTGTTGGCCGGTTGCCTGGAGATGGGCCGGGGCGACCGGCGCTGGTTGTGGCGCACCGCGGCCCTGTTGGCCGTCTGTGCCGGCTTTCGTCCTGAGTTTCTTGTCCTGTTCCCCGTCCCCTGCATCGTGGCGGCCCGGCTGGGCGGCGCATCGTGGAAGCAGGTGTTGCGGGCGGCCCTGTTCTGCCTGCTTCTTTGCGCGCCCTGGGTGTTGTGGGTGGTGGCCGGCTTCGGCTCGTTCTACAAGACCGGCTACATTTACTTTTACTATTTCCTCCACCACGCCGGAACGACTTCGCCCTTTCTGCACGCGCCGCCGCACATCTGGAAAGCCACGTTGATTTACGGGCTGTGGTGGAACGGGCTGTTGCTGCCGGTGCTGGCCGCGGCGCTGCTGCTGGCGCGCCGGAAGGCGGCGCTGGAGCGCGCCTTCTGGCTGCCCGCCATGCTCTATTTCCTGCCGGCCCTGGCCATCCAGTTGGCAATCCACATGGGGCTGGATTGTCCGGACCATGCGCTGGGCACCATCGCGGTTCTGTGCGTAGTGGCGGGGGCGTGGTTGGGGAAGGCCCGGCCGCGCGTGGCCGCCGCGGCCACGGCGCTGGCCGCCGCCGCGGCTTTTGTGTTTGTCGCCCTCACTCCCTCTTCCACCGGCATTGCCGCGCTGGACGTCCCCTCGCTGCGAGCCTTCGCCCGCGCCCAAGCCGAACAGGCGAAGTATCTCGAGACCGTCGAGGGCGCGCTCCGGCCCGGCGACGGCCTCCTGGTTCTGTCCGATTCGCTGCTGAGTTTTCGCCTGGTGGCCTGGGAGGCACCACAGGCCCGGGTGATGACGCTGTTCACGCCGGTGTCAGCCGCCCCGGCTTCCCCGCCCATCCCCTGCTGCCTGTACACCGATCACGAGCGATCGACGTTGCCGGGCGGGGCGCTGGACTTGCGCGGGCTGCGCCGCCTGGTGGTCCTGTCCACACCCAACAGCCCTCAGTTGCAGTTCGTCAGCAGCGCGCTGTGCGGCGGGCACGATTGCCGGCTCGATTCCTGGATTGCGGTCGTTGACCTCGCGCCTGCGGCGCTCCCGCCCAGCCTGCCGCCCTACCGCTTGCTAAAATAGGACGCCTTCCGCGGGCCATCGGCGAAATCTGCGGCTGCGGCCTCCCGCCTTTGTTATGATGCGACCGGAGTGTGCTTTATGAAGCCAGAACTGCCTTGCCGTTGCTGCTCTTCTCCTTCTTTTTGCGATGATGAACAAGGAATGACCCGCCGTGAGTTCCTGGAGACTGGGGCGGCGATGGCGGGAAGCGTAGCCGTCGCCGGCCTGGCGGCCGCCCAGGAGCGCCCCAACCGCCAGCCGCAGGTGATCAAGCTGCCGCTCAAGGTGCAGCCAGTCCTGGTCTATCAGCTCGCCAAGCGCCGCGAGGCCACCAGTTGGCGGTCCTGGGGCGGATTGATGACCGAACAGGACGTGGCACAGGAAAAAGAACGCATCGCCCGGGAACTGCAGTCCATGACCGCCACCGACCCGAAGGTCCCCATCGAGATGCTTCCCCTCCAGACCGTGCAGTCGGTCGAGCAGGCCACGGCGCTGGCCCAGGGCGGCCACGACGCGCTGCTGATGTACGCGGCTTCCGCCGGAATCCAGGTCTACGAGCCGCTGGCCAATCCCGAGAAATGGAACATCATGTTCGTGCGGCACCGCTCCGGTCCCGTATACCTCTGGTACGAGATCGCCCATCCCCGCTTCCTCCGCAAGACGGTGGATGAATACGGCCAGAAGGGAATGACGGTGGACGACGTGGTGGTGGACAGCCCCGCCGAAGTGGCCTGGCGGCTGCGCGCCCTCTACGCGCTGAAGAACACGCTGGGCAAGCGCATCGTGGCCGTGGGCGGGCCCAGCGGCTGGGGCGCCGGCGGCAAGAAGGCCCCCGATATTTCCCGCAACACCTGGAAGCTCGATATCCAGACCGTGCCCTATCCCGAGCTGGGCCAGCGCATCGAGCGCGCCCAAAAGGACGAGGCGCTGGTGGCCGAGTGCCACGCCGCCGCCGCCCGCTACCTCAGGCAGAAGGGCGTCAGCCTGCAGACCTCGGAGGAATTCTTCCGCAATTCCTTCGTGCTCACCGAGGTGTTCAAGGAGTTGCTGGCCGAGGCCGGCACCGATGCCATCACCATCAACCAGTGCATGGGCACCATCATGCCCATCGCCAAGACCACCGCCTGCATGCCCCTCAGCCTGCTGAACGACGACGGCTTCATGGCCTTCTGCGAGTCGGATTTCGTCGTGATCCCCTCGGGCATCCTGCTGCGATACATCTCCGACCGGCCGGTGTTCTTGAACGATCCCACCTATCCGCACGACGGCGTGGTGACGCTGGCGCACTGCACCGCCCCCAGAAAGATGGACGCGCAGCGGCAGGAACCGGTGAAGATCCTGACCCACTTCGAGTCCGACTACGGCGCCGCGCCCAAGGTGGAAATGCGCAAGGGCCAGCGCGTGACCAACCTGATCCCCGACTTCGCCTGCCGCAAGTGGGTGGGGGTTGAAGGCGACATCATCGACGCCCCGTTCCTGCCCATTTGCCGCTCGCAGATCGACGTGCGCATCCACGGCGACTGCCGGAAACTGGTCGAGGAGATGAAGGGCTTCCACTGGATGACCTGCTACGGCAGCCACCTGCGCGAAACCGGCTACGCGCTCCGCAAGCTGGGCATCGACTGGCTGGCCATCGCCTGATGGTTGTTTCACCACCAAGACACTAAGTACTGCTTTCTGCAATTAGGGTAACGTATCGTGCAGCGAGGGTCGGCCCCTTTTCTGTAGCCCAGGCGTTTACGCCTGGGTCCCGGACCGAATCTTTCTCTTTCAGCCCGCCTCGGCGGGCTTGGGAGGCGGCTTTAGCCCTTGCCTAAAGGCGCGCAAACGAAAGCCCCTTGAAAGGGGCTGGGACCGGAGATCGGTTTGCTCTGGACCCAGGCGTAAACGCCTGGGCTACAGAAAAGGAACTCACGCGTGCTGCCCGGAATACGTTAGCGGATTTATGAAACGAGGCACTAAGGCACCAAGAACCTTGGTGTCTTGGTGGTTCAATAGGATTGTGGAAGAGATTCGCGGCAGAACCTGAAACGGTCTGATCGAGCGCCCGTCTGCTACTCCGCTCCGCCCGTAGCCGCTCTAGTCCCTGGCTCTGGCCTGCAGGTGGCGTACCACCTCGTCGCCTTGGCCGGAGTCGATGATTGCTTCCAGGTGGCTGGCAATCGCTTCGCGGGTATTGGCCACGGCCTCGTCAAAGGTGTTGCCGAAGGCAGCCACAGCCAGATCCTCGGCGATGCCGTTCCATACACCGTCCTCTGACCAGAACTTGCATAGCACCGGCACGCTGATTCCGGTTCCCTGCGCGCTTTGGTCCTGGGCCATCGTCTGCTCCTTCCCCCTCAATGTTACAGACAATGGAAGGTGACCGCGACCAGAAAATCGCGGGGCCCGCCCTGCAGTCCTACGGCGGCCAGCATGGGTTGGTGAGCATTGCCCCCTGTCCGCGTGCACCTTGATTCTTCGTGCAGCGGAGGCGTAGAGTACGGCAGGCACCTGTTCGGGGTGTTGAGGCGCTCATGCCCGACAAACCTGTCGAACTCTTCTACTGCTACTCGCACGAGGATGAAGAACTCAGAGATGAACTGGAGAAGCACCTCAGCATCCTCAAGCGCCAGGGCGTGATCGCCGGCTGGCACGACCGCAAGATCGGCGCGGGCAAGGAATGGAAAGGCCAGATCGACGCGCATCTCAACAGTGCCGCGGTCATACTGCTGCTGATCAGTTCCGACTTCTTGGCTTCCGATTATTGCTACGACGTGGAAATGAAGCGGGCGCTCGAGCGCCACGACGCCGGTGAGGCGTGCGTCATACTGGTGATCCTCCGCGCGGTCGAGTGGAAGGGCGCGCCATTTGGCAAGCTCCAGTGCTTGCCGACGGACGCGAAGCCGGTGACAAGCTGGCCGAATCGCGACGAGGCATTCCGCAACGTGGCGCAAGGCATTCGCAAGGCGGTCGAGGAGTCGCTGGCTGCAGAGGCGACAAAGCCAGCGCCAGCGGTCTGGAACGTGCCGCAGGCGCGGGATCCGAATTTCACCGGGCGCGAGGAGATGCTGGCGGAGCTGCGCGCGGCGCTGACGTCGGGGCAGGCGGCAGCGCTGACCCAGACCATCCACGGGCTGGGCGGCGTGGGCAAGACGCAGCTTGCGATCGAGTACGCATACCGCCACCGGGCCGACTACTCGGTGGTATGGTGGGTGCGGGCCGAGGAACCGACGGCGCTCGCGGGCGACTATGCGGCGATGGCCGCCGCGCTCGATTTGCCTCAGAAGGATGCGCGCGAGCAGGCTGTAATCGTCGAGGCGGTGCGCCGCTGGCTGGAAGCAAACACCGGCTGGCTGCTGGTCTTCGACAATGCCGGCGAGCCGGCCGTCATTCGCGACTACCTGCCGCGCTCGGCCGGCGGCCACGTAATCATCACCTCCCGGAACCCGGCCTGGGGCGCGGTGGCCAGGCCGCTGGGCGTCCAAGTTTTCGAGCGGCCCACCTCCGTTGAATTCCTTCTGAAGCGAACGGGTCAGACCGATCAGGAAGCGGCCGGCAAGCTTGCGGAAGCTTTGGGCGATTTGCCCCTGGCGCTGGAGCAGGCGGCCGCATATGTCGAGCAGACTGGGGAGAGCGTTTCGGGCTACCTGCGGATGTTTCGGGAGCGGCGGGCGGAGCTGCTCGGGCGGCCGTCGCCGTCGAGCGATAGCACGGTGGCCACCACCTGGGAAATGTCGTTTCAGCAGGTGGAGCGCCGCTCGCCCCCCGCTGCCGCGTTGCTCAGCCTGTGCGCGTTCCTTGCCCCCGACGACATCCCGCTGGATATCGTGAAGCAGGCGCCGGACCTGCCGAAGCCGCTGGCTGAAGCCGCCGCCGACGCGGTGCGGTTCGACGACGCGATTGCCGCGCTCCGGCGGTTCTCGCTGGTTTCCCGAAGCGGAGACGTGCTGTCCGTGCATCGCCTGGTTCAGGCGGTCACGCGCGAGCGGATGGCGGAGGAGGCGCGCAAGCGATGGGCGGCGGCTGCCGCGCGGTCTGTGAATCGCGCCTTCCCCTTCGACAGCGACGACGTGCGCACCTGGCCGGCCTGCTCACGGCTGCTGCCTCATGCGTTGGCGGCTGTGGATCACTGCGAACCGCTCGCGGTCGCGCCCGACGAGACGGCAAGGCTGCTCAATCAGGCAGGCCTGTACTTAGGCGGCCGGGCGGAATTTGCCCGGGCGCGGACGTGCTTCGAGCGGGCGCTGAAGATCAACGAGGCCGCCTACGGCCCCGACCACCCCAACGTCGCTGCCTGCGTCAACAACCTCGGCGGCGTGCTCGAAGCCCAGGGCGACCTGGCCGGAGCGCGGGCCTGCTATGAGCGGGCGCTGAAGATCGACGAGGCGGCTTACGGTCCCGAGCACCCGACGGTTGCGATCCGCGTCAACAACCTCGGCAACGTGCTGCACGACCAGGGCGACCTGGCCGGGGCGCGGGCCTGCTGCGAGCGGGCGCTCGGCATTTTCCGCAGATTCCTGGGCGAGAACCACCCGAAAACGGTGCTGGTCCGGCAGAACCTCGAATCGCTCGGGGAAAAGGGCAAGGCGGAGGTCTAAGGTCCAAGGTCCAAAGTCCAAGGTCCCACCCGTATTTCTCACCATGCGGGCGTTTGCACGGCGGCTCTGCCGCTCTGTCCGCCGCGGCGGACGGAATGGCTTTGCCTTTCCGATCGCTCTTTCTTCTTTGGGCTGGCGGCTGAAGCAGTCTGTGCCACGGCCCACAGCCTACAGCCTACAGCCGCCCTTATGGCGCAATTGCTGCAAACGGCGGGGCAAGTGTGGTAAAAGCGCACCACACGGAGAATCGCCAGTTTTAGCAACTCGTTCTTTTACAATCATTTAGATAGAAGAGCCACTTCGGTAATCGGCGTGCTTCCTCTTATGCGTTGTTTGGTCCACCGAGTTCAGAAGGGGCGATAGTGGTCAACCAGACTACGGTAAGGAACCCGGTCGAAGCCTCGGGAGTAGGGCTGCACAGCGCCGTTCGGGTCTCGATCCGCATTCTTCCTGCGCCGGCGGGCCGCGGAATCGTTTTCCGCAGGACGGACCTCGACAACTTCGAAATCGAGGCCAGTTGGCGCCACGTCGCCAAGGTCAGCTACGCCACCAGCCTGATGAAAAAAGGGGTGCTGATTTCCACCACCGAGCACCTGCTGTCGGCGCTGGTGGGCTGCGGCATCGACAATGCGATTATCGAGATCGATTCGCTGGAACTGCCGATCCTGGACGGCAGCGGAACGCCGTTTGTGGAGTTGCTGGGCCGCGCCGGCGCGCACCGCCAGCGGGCCCGGCGCGCTTATCTGCGGGTGCTGCGGCCGGTCGAGGTGCGCGAGGACGGAAAGCGGATCGGGATTTACCCGGCCGATTGCTACCGGGTGAGTTGCAGCATCGACTTCCCGCATCCGCTGATCGGCCGCCAGGGCATTTCCCTCACGTTGAACCCCGACGATTACACGCGCGAGATCGCGCCGGCGCGCACCTTCGGTTTCCTCAAGGATGTGGATGCGCTGCGGAACATGGGGCTGATTCGCGGCGGCTCGCTGGACAACGCGCTGGTCCTCACCGACACCGGCCTGATGAACGACACCGGCCTGCGCTTCCCCGATGAATTCTGCCGGCACAAGCTGCTGGACCTGGTCGGCGACCTGGCGTTGATCGGGCGGCCGCTGCTGGGACACGTCATCGCCGAGCGCGCCGGACACTACATGCACGTGGCCCTGGTGGCCCGCTTAATGCACGATCATTCTTTGTGGCAGGAAGTGGAGTTGGGCGAAAAATACCCTGCGGGCGCAGCAGAGGCCCCTATCCCGGCCGCCGCCATTTCTAGTGATTAGCTTCCAGGCTCCAGGCTACAGGCTCCAGGAAGCGATTCCTGCGGCCTGCAGCCTGAAACCCTACAGCGATTACTTCTTGACTTTCGGCGGAGCAATGGCGTCCTTCACCGCCTTGGCCAGATAGAACTTCGCCGTGGTCTTGGCCGGTATCTTGATCTCCGCCCCGGTGGCCGGATTGCGGCCCATGCGCGCCTTGCGTTGAACCTTCTTCAGGCGGCCCAGGCCCGGCAGTACGAAGATCCCCGTCTTCTTGGCCTGCTGGATGGCCAGCTCGATCAAAGCATCGGCGATTCCCGCCACGTCCTTCTTGGTGGCCCCGGTCTTGTCCGCCACGTGCTTGATCACCTGATTTTTCGTCATGCGTGCCTCTGCCATACTCCTCCTTCAGTTGTGCCTCAAGGGCGTGTCTATCATACGCAAAAAGCAAAGCACAATAAAGAAAAGAGCGCAAAAGACCGGAAAAAAGGCTGTGGACCGTAGGCTGTGGGCTGTGGCTCATATCACAACGGTTGATCGCGGCACGCTGACCAGCGGCACGTTACTCGATGGTCAAGAAACGTCGGCCGTCAAGTGACAGACGTCGCGCTTCAGCCCACAGCCCACAGCCCACAGCCCACAGCCCACAGCCCACAGCCCACAGCCCACAGCCCACAGCCTACAGCCCACAGCCTGTAGCCTCCAGCCTGTAGCCTCCAGCCTGCCGTCTGAGTCATAATCCAGGTAGCGCGATGTCGCCCGGCGAATTCCATAGCCGTCACCGTCGCCTGCTCGAGCGCCTCTACAGCGGGACGCCGGCGGGAGCGTGGGGGCTGACGCTGGACGGTTTTGCGGCGGCCGTCTACGCCTCCTGGCAGAAGCGCGGCGCGGAGTCGGATGCGGAGCAGTACATAGGTGCGCTGCGCCTCCGCGACCTGGCCCTGGCAGCCGCCTGCGCCCAGGGCCTGGAGCCGGCCTGGCGGCAGTTCTTCGAGGAATTGCGCGCGCCGCTGCGGGCCGCCGGCCGCGCCCTGGCCGGTGAGCGCGGCGCGGAGCTCGCCGACGGTCTGTTCGGAGAACTGTACCAGGAGCGCGAACGGCTGGCTTCCTTCGCCGGGCGCAGCTCGCTGGCCGGCTGGCTGCGCGCCGTTCTCTACCAGACCTTCATCGACCTGGTGCGCGCGGAGAAAAAGCAGGTTTCGCTCGAAGAGCGCGAGGAAGCCGGAGAGGTGGCCGCGGCGCCGCCGACGCCCGACCCCGTCGAGCAAGCCGATTACGAGCAGATCGCGCAGGCGGCCCTGGAGGCCGCCCTGGCCCTGCTTCCGCCGCGCCAGAAGCTGCTGCTCGACTTTTACTATTTTCACGGACTGACCCTGCGCGAAGCCGCGGCGTTGGTCGGGGTCCATGAGGCCACCGCCAGCCGGGAACTGGAACGGGCGCGCGCGGCATTGAAAAAGAACCTGACCGGCATACTGAAGAAGGAACACCGGCTGAGGGAGCACGAGGTGACTCGCTGCCTGTACGAGGCGGCGCGCGCCGGACTGGAGATCCGGAGCAGCCTGCAAGATCGGGGCGCCTCGACCGTTCAAAAATAGGAGTGGTCTGGCACGTGGGCAACGACGATCAATTCCTCGAGGAGTTGCTGCGGCAGCGAAGCGGCTCGGAAACCGCGGCCCGGGCAAAGCCCCCGGCCGGGGGGGAGCCGTGCGCCGGCCCGGAAACTCTGGCGGCCTACGCCGAGGGCGGATTGGCGCGCGCCGAGCGCCGGCGGTTCGAAGCTCACCTGGCTGCCTGCTGTGACTGCCAGCAGGCCGTGGTGCGCCTGGTTCGCCTGACACCACGCAGCGGCGACCTGGAGGCCGCCCGGCGGCAACCTGCTCCGCGCTTCGGCCTGTTCCGTTGGCGATGGGCGGTTCCCGCGCTGGCCGGGATTGTGCTGGTTGGGTCGTTCGTCTACTGGGAGCGCGAACGAATCGCCAGGACGGGCGTCGAGGGACTGCAGCAGGCACGCAAATCCGCCGAGATTGCGGTGCCGCCCCCGTCCGCTCGAGCGCCGGCGGCAGCAGAGCCGCAGCCGGCAAAGAGCGCGCGGGCAGCGAGTGCGCTTGTTGAGAAAGACAAGCGGCCGGCGGAATCGCCGCACGCTGAGTCCAAGCTGGAGGAACGAGCCGCAAAGGAAACCACCGTGCCCGCAGCAGCCGGCGGCTTCGCGCCGGCGCCGGCCGCAGAACGCCAGTCGCCGGCCGATGCGGCGCAGCTCAGCCAGGCGCCCGGCGGCGCCCTGCGGCAGCAAGCGATGACTCCTCCGGCTCCCCCGGCGCCCGCGCCGAAAGCGGCCGATGCGGGCTATGCCCCGGCGCCAACGACGGAGGCGGCCGCGGGCGCGGCTGCCATCCCGGCCGATGCCGCCCGCTCGAAAGCCACGGCCATGGCCTTCCGCGACGAGCAGGCACAGGAACAAAAGCGGGCCGAAGCACCGCCGGCTTCAACGATGGCGCGTGGCGGGACTGCCGGCGCGGGCGCCGCACGCACGGCGGCGCGCACGGCCGAGTCGGAGAAAAAACCGGGCGAGGCGGCGAACGTCGTTGGGCTGCAGGCCGCGCCGGTCGGCGGAATCGCGGCGCGCCGCCAGGACGCGCTCGACCGCTTCGCAAAGACGGTGGCCGCCGGCTCCGAGCGCATTGCCCTCACCCGCAGCGGCCAGTTGCTGACCGCCGCTGCGGCTTCCGGCCAGTGGCAGCCGCTGTCCACGCCCGAGGGCGCGGAGGCAATTGACATCAGCATCGTCGGCGCAAATCTGTGGGTGTTGCTGCGCGGCGGCCGCGTGGCTCATTCCGCCGACCTGGGCCGGTCCTGGCGGGCCGTCGCCGACACCGGCGCCGAGGACGCCGTCTCGATTCTGTTCAGCGACTCCCGCAACGGGGAAATCCGCACTCGCTCGGGCCGCCGCCTGCGCACCACCGACGGCGGACAATCCTGGAAGACAGCCGGGCGGTAGTCCAACGTCCAAGGTCCAAAGTGTGGCGGGACCTTGGACCTTGCCGTCTTCCGGTTCCCCGGCTCTGAGCCGCATTGACAGAAACCCGCGCCCCCCACACATGCGCCGCGAGCGCCTGGTTACTTTCTACTTCCGCGGTTCGCTGCTGGGCGGCACAATCCCCTTGATTCGCAGGTAGGTGACAAGGTTGCCGTAGTGCTCGTTGCAGTGGGAGGTGTTTCCGTTCAGCAGGCCCAGGCGCGTCACCTCGCGGCCCATGGCCTTCAGGGTCTCGGCGGCCTTGGCGTCGGTCATGCCGCCATACACGCCGTCACAAAACTCGGCGGCCTCCTTCAGCGCGGCAGTCAGCTCGGCCTTGGTGGTCTTGGTCTTCTCGACCTGGGCCGGCGCGCGCATCTCCCCGGCCGCCCTGGCGCAAAGTGAGAATTGCGAATCGGCGATGTGGCCGAGGATCGCCCCATAGGTACGCACTTCGGGCACGGGTTTGAAGGCGTAATTCTCCTCGGGCATTTTCTCGGCAGCCCGCAGGATGTTGTTCTTGACGTTGTTCCAGGCCGCCTTGGTGTCGTCGCTGAACGGATTCTGCGCGGCCAGGGTGGCGGCGCACAGCAGGATCAAACAAATCGCTTTCATTCTCTCGTCTCCTTATTTGTTTGTACTTGGCCCTTATAGAATTATTTACACCTTTTGTCGGGGTTGCGCTATCGTTATCGCCGCCTGACGGACCGCCCGATGGCGGCCCACGGTTGCGAAAGCGCTCTGCGGCGTGCTACTTTTCGAAGCACATCCGGGTTCCCCGTGACCAACGCTATCCAAACCGGCGAGCTTCCCGGCGTGGTCTTCAACATCATGCGGTTTTGCCTGCATGACGGCCCGGGCATCCGCACCACGGTTTTTCTGAAGGGATGCCCGCTGGCCTGCTGGTGGTGCCACAACCCGGAGAGCCGGGCGCCTGAGCCGGCAGTGATGTACGTGCGCGAGCGCTGCCTGTTGTGCGGGGACTGCATCGAGGCCTGCCCGGAAGGGGCCATCAGGCGCGGCGCAGAAACCATGCTGCGCTCGGCGGCCTGCACGGCGTGCGGGACGTGCGTGGAGGCCTGCGTGGCCGAGGCCCGCGCCGTGGCTGGCCGCCGCATGACGGTGCGGCAGGCGGTGGCCGAGATCGAGCGCGACGTGGTTTTTTTTGACGAGTCCGGCGGCGGCGTCACTTTTTCCGGCGGCGAGCCGCTAGCGCAGCCCCATTTTTTGGAGGCCTTGCTCGAGGCCTGCCGCGCACGCCGCATTCACACCGTGCTAGACACCTGCGGCCTGGCCGAGCCGGGCAGCTTCTTGCGCATTGCCGGAAAGGCCGACCTAGTCCTGTACGACCTGAAGTTCATTGATGCCGCCAAGCACCGCGCCTCGACCGGCGCCACCAACGAGGTGATTCTGGCGAACCTGGAGGCGCTGGCGCGCGGCGGCCGCCCACTGGTGGTCCGCGTGCCCGTCATCCCGGGGATCAACGACGGGGAGGAAGAACTGGCCGCCGTGGCCGCCCTGCTGCTGCGCCTCGGCGTTCCGCGCCTCGACCTGTTGCCGTACCATAAGATCGGCGTCAACAAGTACGCGCGGCTGAACCTGCAATACCAACTGCCGGGCCTGGAGCCGCCGGCGGCGGCGCGCATGGAGGAACTGGCCGGCGGGTTGCGCCGGCAGGGGTTCACGGTCCGGATCGGAGGGTAGCGATGAACGAACGGGTGGCGAGATTGCGCCAGTGCAGCCTGGACACCAGGCCCTGGCTCTCGATCGAGCGGGCGGCCTTGTTGACGGGGTTCTACCAGCAGGCCGCGCCGCTGTCGGCGCCCGTCCTGCGCGCCTCCGCCTTCCGCCACCTGATGGAGCACAAGACCATCCACATCGGCGCCGACGAGCTGATTGTCGGGGAGCGCGGCCCCTCCCCAAAGGGCGCGCCGACTTACCCGGAACTGTGCTGCCACAGCATGCCGGACCTGGAAATCCTGGACACCCGCGAGAAGGTTTCCTACCGCGTGAGCGACGAAGCCCGGGCGGCGCAGCGCGACCGCATCATTCCCTTCTGGCGCGGCCGCAGCATGCGCGACCGCATCTTCCACGAGATGACGCCGGAATGGAAGGAGGCCTATGAGGCCGGCATGTTCACCGAGTTCATGGAACAGCGCGCCCCCGGCCACACCGTGCTCGGCGGCGTGATCTACCGCCAGGGCCTGCTCGGCCTGAAGGCGGAGGTCGGGCGGAGCCTGGCGGCGCTGGATTTTTACGGCGACCCCGAGGCCTACAACAAGGAGCAGGAACTGAAAGCCATGGCCATCGCCGCCGATGCGGTGATCCGGTTTGCCGAGCGGCACGCGGAGCGCGCCGAACAGATGGCCGCGGCCGAGAGCAATCCCGCCCGCCGGGCGGAGCTGGAACAGATCGCGGCGGTGTGTCGGCGCGTCCCGGCCCACGCCCCCTGCGACTTCCGGGAGGCGCTGCAGTGCTACTGGTTTGTCCACCTGGGGGTCATCACCGAGCTGAACACCTGGGACTCGTTCTGCCCGGGGCGGCTCGACCAGCACCTGTACCCCTTCTACCAGGAGGGCCTGGCCGGCGGCACGCTCACCGAGGAACGGGCCCGCGAGCTGCTGGAGTGCTTCTGGGTGAAGTTCAACAATCAGCCGGCGCCCCCCAAGGTGGG
>Ga0315282_10008930_pt1 | contig 16082 bp, 17 predicted proteins | sample YL17G07_20_MG_FD_203693 | JGI IMG/M metagenome (GOLD analysis project Ga0315282, IMG submission 203693) | Sediment microbial communities from Yellowstone Lake, YNP, Wyoming, USA - YL17G07_20 | ecosystem: Environmental > Aquatic > Freshwater > Lake > Sediment | place: USA: Wyoming | collected...
TAAGCGAGGAGCTGAGCGGAATTACTCCTAACTCCAAGGTTTGCCCTCAGCTAAGGCCGCGGGAAATAATCTCCCTGTTCTCCCGGGCCGATCTTGTGGTGGGAATGAGGCTGCATTCATTAATCTTTGCAGCGAAAGCTCGAACTCCCTTCTTGCCCTTATCCTATGACCCCAAGGTTAAGGCGTTTGTCCTGTTGTTAGGTCAAGAGTCGCTATCGGTGGACGATCCTGCAGAAAAAATATTTTCCAAAATTGAGCTGTTACTAAAAAATCGTGTAAAAATAAAGCAAAGTCTTGAGGAAAGGGTGAGCGAGCTCGAAAAAAAGGCCGAGGAAAACTGGATTTACTTGCGAGACTTAATCAACCACATATCGTAAAAGTGCATGAAAGGAGGTATTTATATGGCAACCAAGAAGCCTGCGCCCAAAGAGACCAAGAAGTCAGCTAAGAAGACCGCTAAAAAGACCGCCAAAAAGAAGAAATAGCCATCTCTCTTGTCCTGAAAACTGCTAATTGCGACATTAATTGGTCCTTCATAGTTCATCGCTTAACGAAAAGCAAAGCGGTAAAGCTCCAGGTGGTGGTAAGGTAGATATTTTATAAATACCCTGAGCCTGCTAACGCCTGGAGCCCTTTTTTCAAAGATCCGCCTTATTTAGTCTTTTTAAATATCAGCTCAGAGGTTTTCCTTTTTTTTGCGACCTTTTCCCGTAAGAGTTGACCAGTCCTAAAATGTAATGCTTGATCCTTTCCCGGTATAGAATAGCAACGGTCAAAATGGCAACCACAGTACACCCAATTAATATCCACCCCCACAGGGGGATACTGAACTGCCAGACTCCTGCTCCCACAAGCGTGGCGGAAACGGTCCCTGGCAGACGGCCCCAGAAAGCGACCATCAGATATGTAAGATAACCCACAGGCGTAAGTCCGGCAACATAGCACATGGCATCTTTAGGAACGTAGGGCACCCAGTAATAGATCAGGAAAAAGAGGGCACCCTTATCCCGAGCTAAGCCATCCACCTGGCGCAACTTATCCCCGGGAACCAATCTTTCCACAAGCGGCCTCCCATAAAGTTTGGCTAAAGCGAAGGCCAGCATGGAACCGAGAACGGTGCCTACCTGACTGTAAACAAGCCCTGGAAGGAATCCGAAAAGAAATCCGCCAAGCATTCCAAAAAATCCGGGGATGGGGAAGAGAGCAACTTGCAATGCCTGAAGAGCAATCATCCCCACCGGGCCCCATGGCCCCAGAGAGATAAGAAAACCCTCAATACGTTGACGGTCCCTCAAAAAAGCCCAAGCAGGGGGCAACCAGAAAAATACCGAGGCTACCAGGGCCAGGCCCAGAATAATGAGGAAAACAGTGCGCAATTTCTTTTTCATCCTAGCAAAAAGCATTATAGATGAGGGGCTTCCTTTATACCACCTCCAGCCTGTGGTAAAATGCCTGAACGAGGGAAGACGATGAAAAAAGAGGATCTGCTGGCTTTAAGTTACGAAGCGCAGACCCCGGGAGGCAAAAGAAGGGTCATAAGTCACCTCCAAGCCAAGGAGCTCTCCCGGGCTTACGGGGTTTCCCTAAAGGATGTGGAGATTTTTGCTCTCAAATGCGGGGTGTCTCCGGAAAAATACGAGCGAAATCTGGGATCCTTTGGTCTTGATGGTCAAGTCAAACTCCTGGAGTCTCGGGTCTGCATCTTGGGGGTTGGAGGGCTTGGAGGCTGGATCGCGGAAATTCTTGCCCGTTCCGGTGTTGGTTTTCTGAGGCTTGTTGACGGGGATGTCTTCGTAGAATCCAACTTAAATCGCCAGCTTGGCTCTCAGATTTATCTTATCGGTAAGAACAAAGCCATAGCGATGAAGAGCCGCCTGAAAAGAGTTAACCCATCAATAGCTGTAGAAGCGGTACCAACCTTTCTTACAAAAGATAATCACGAAGCTATCATCGGCGATGTGGACCTTTGCGTTGATGCCCTGGGCGGTATCAAACAGCGCTTCGTCCTGGCCGAAGGTTGCAAACGCTTCAAAAAGCCTCTGGTGCATGGAGCTATTGCCGGCTTCCTTGGCCAGGCAGCTCTTCTTTTCCCCTGGGAGGATGGCTTGGAACGTATATATGGGAGATCCCCGGATGCAAGCGCATCCGGGGAGGAAATTTTCCTGGGAACTCCCTCCCCTACCCCAGCCTTTATCGGTGCTCTGGAAGCCGCCATAGCTATCCAGTTCCTCATCGGCAAAGGAGAGGAATACAAAAGCAAGCTCTTTTTCTTCGATCTCCAGAGGGGCACAGTAAATCAGATCTCATTGTAGTTGGGCAATTTGCCTGCCAGAGTTTTAAGGCAAGAAGAAAGCGCAATTTCAATCTAGAATGAGAGGGTGAACCGATTCCCAGGAAGTCATAAGCTGGAAAGAAAATGAGCTTTATTTAAGCCTTAAGCACTACATTCCCTAAATTATTTCATCATTACAATTTGTGCCTTTTTCTCAGCTAACAGACTTCCTGGGGCTCCTCAAAGGCAGGGGCGCAAAAGCTTCAAAATTTCCAAAATCCTTGCAAATTGCACCTGATCAATTCATCCATGCGCCCACTAGGTAAGTTCGGGTGGTTGACAAAAGGGCATATCGGATTACTATAATTACTATAAAAACAATAATTACTATAAAAACAATAATTACTATAAAAACAATAGCCACTACTTGAGTGGCTGAAAGGGGGGATTGAGGCAGGAGATTTTTGAGGTGTCAGGTAACCCGGTAGCGGGTATCCCTTAACTTTTCAAAAGGTTAAGGAAGTTGCTTTTATCCCCAGCGGTGACACCGCAATTGGGGGGAAGGAGGTTGGAAATGGTAGGTACCGCATTATTTTTCTTCGGCATCGCTTTCTTTGTCTTGGGCCTGATCGGCTTGGGGCGTGGAAAGCTGGGAGAGGGTGGTGTTGTTTTCACCTGGGTAGGGGTTATCGATGGGATTATAGGCCTTTATATGACTCTTGCAGGAAAAGACCCCTTTACAGGTACCCTGGTGCTTCTTTTTGCCATCACCTGGTTGACCGCGGGCTGGACAGCAGTTAAGGAATACGGACTCGTTCCCTTGGGTAATCTTTGTCTTTTTAACGCCATAATGACCGCCCTCTACTGTTCGTACTTCTGGAGCGGAGGAGCTATTACCTTTGGAATTACTACCTTACTCTGGGTTTGGGCTTTTCTATCAGTCACCCTGGTAGCCTATGGGAAGATTCCTCTGAAGGTAATGGGCTGGACGTTCCTGATCGAGTCCTTCATTACCTTGTTAGTGCCCGCTTGGTTCTTGCTGGCCGACATTCCGCTTCCCTAAAAAATTGTTCCTCCGATTCGTCTTGCTCCCTCAGGGACGGACGAGCGTTAGGGTGCGGGGAGCAATCCCCACGCCTGCCGGATTTGCAAAGGAGGTTGGAAATGGTAAGTGAAATTGCTTTCTTGCAAGAGGCAAAACGAAAGGAGGATAAAAGATGTGGATTTTGCGACTGAATATGGCTGACCGTACTTATCGCCTGGATGAGGTTCCGCAAGCCTACAGGATCTTAGGGGGACGCGGAATAACTTCCACCATCATCCATGATGAGGTTCCTCCATTGTGTCACCCCCTGGGTCCTAACAACAAACTTGTCTTCGCCCCCGGCATCGTTACCGGCACCCCTGCCCCTACTTCTGCCCGTATCTCGGTGGGTGGTAAATCCCCACTTACCGGCGGTATTAAGGAAGCCAACGCCGGTGCGTCTTGGGCCCCAGCACTGGCCAATCTTGGGATCAAAGCTTTAGTAGTTGAGGGGCAACCCAAAGAGAAGGGGAAGTACTGGATAGCGTACCTTAGCTGGGACGCTTCGGCCAGTAAACCAGCGGTGGAATTTCTCTCGGCCGATGAATATGTGAGCCTGAACCTCTATGATGCTTTTCCGAAGCTGTACGATCGGTTCGGGGAACGAGTGGATATCGCCGGATGTGGTGTAGCCGCTGAATATGGTTATGCTAATTCAGGGGTAGTCTTCAACGACTTGTCCAAGCGTCCCAGCCGCTATGCTGGGCGAGGCGGTCTCGGGGCAGTACTTGCTAGTAAAGAGCTTAAGTTTATCGTGCTAAACAAAGATGGAGGACCAGGAGTTACCATCCTGGACAAGGCTCTCTTTGACCAGGGGCGTGCTAAATTGACGGATGCATTAAGGACGCATCCTATCACTATGCCAAAGGGGGCTCTTAATACATACGGTACCGCTGTACTTATCAACATCCTGAATGAGGCAGGCGGATTGCCTACTCGCAATTTTTCAAGCGGGCGCTTCGAGGGCGCGGCCAAGATCGCAGGAGAGGCCATCTTTGAGATCAACAAGCAGCGACTGGGCAAGGAGCTGTATAACCACGCTTGCAGTCCAGGTTGTATCATCCAGTGTTCCAACACCTTTTTTAACCCAGATGGATCGGAGCGCACTTCCTGCTTGGAGTACGAGTCTGACTGGGCTTTTGGGGCCAACTGTGGCATTGACAACCTGGATGACATCGCCGAGATGATTCAGCTGTGTAACGCCTACGGCCTGGACACAATCGAAACCGGAGGCACCCTGGCTGTAGCCATGGAAGCAGGAGTGATCCAGTTTGGAGACAGCAAGGGAGCCATCAACCTGATTTACGAGATGGGCAAGGGCACATCATTAGGCCGGATACTCGGTGGTGGCGCGGCCTTCACGGGCAAGGCCTTCGGCGTGGTGCGAGTGCCTGCGGTAAAGGGTCAGGTCATGCCTGCCTATGAGCCTCGTGCTGTTAAAGGAATCGGTATTACCTATGCCACCAGTACGATGGGTGCCGACCACACTGCCGGCTATACCATTTGCCCAGAGATCTTGAGCGTAGGCGGCAAAGTGGATCCTCTTAAGCCTGAAGGTAAGGCAGCGCTTAGCCGTGGTTTCCAGGCAACAACAGCCTTCCTTGATTCCACTGGACACTGCCTGTTCATCGCCTTTGCCATCCTGGACATTCCCAGCGGTTTCGAAGGGATGATGGAGCAGTGCAACGCCATACTGGGCACCAACTGGAAGCCAGAGGACGCAGCCAAAATTGGCGGGGAAATTCTGAAGAAGGAGAGAGCCTTCAACGAGGCGGCTGGCCTAACCAGGGCTGATGACCGGGTGCCTGAGTTCATGAAGTATGAGCCGCTTCCGCCACATAACCAGGTCTTCGATGTACCCGATGAGGTCCTGGATGACGTCTATGGAAAACTATAGGCATCTTCCGGCAGCCTCGCTCAAAAATTCAATCTGCGGGAGGATGAGATTCGTGCGGACGGGACAAACAATGTCCCGTCCGCAATCGTCCAAGAAGAATCATGCCCAAAGTTAGAATAGACGAACATAGCAGATTGACCCTGCCCGCTGAATTCCTTCAGCTCAGATATCTTGCTCCCGGTACTGAATATTGGCTGGAGGAGGGCGAAGGGGATTTGATCTTTCATCCCCGCCTCACAGACGTACGTAAGATTTACATCGAGCCAACCACCTCCTGCAATCTCAGATGTAGTATCTGCATCCGCAATGTCTGGGAGGATCCAGAAGCCGAGATGTCCATGGAAACATTCCAACGCCTGATAGAAGGTCTGGAGGAGCTACCCAACCTGAATCGCGTTATTTTCACTGGTTTTGGCGAGCCTCTTACCCACCCTCACATCTTAGAGATGATCCAACAAGTCAGGGAGCGGGATCTGGCTGTAACCGTGGGCACCAATGGCCTCCTTCTTGATGGGGAAACTGATCGTCGGATAGTGGAAATGGGTGTCGACCGATTGGTGGTGTCTGTAGATGGAGTAAAGCCGGAGACCTACGCCGGAATTCGAGGAGCGATGCTCTCCCAAGTCCTGGACAACATCCGGGCCCTGAATGAGGCAAAAAGCAAGCAAAGGTCACTTCTTCCCGCCCTGGAGATTGAGTTCGTTGCCTTAAAAAGCAACTTTTCTGAACTGGCCGAGCTGGCCAGCCTTGCCATACGGTTGAGCGCCGCTCGTGTCCTGGTCAGCAATGTTCTACCCTACAGCGAGAGTATGAGAGGGGAAATTCTCTATGGCTATGAACCGATCCCGCCACTGAGCACGGGCGGCTGGCCGGTGAAGGCTGATGCCTGGTTGAAGTGGGGTACCGTGGAACTGCCCCGTATGCACTGGGGCGCGGAGCGGCGCTGCCGGTTCGTACAAGACCGAGCCCTTGTGGTGGGGTGGGATGGTGGTGTATCTCCTTGTTATGCCCTTTCGCACAACTACTCATATTTCGCCGTGGACGGGAGGAAAAAGCAGGTGAGTCGCTACATCTTAGGGAATATCAACTCTCAGTCTTTAGGAGAGATCTGGATGTCTGAGGAATATGTGCGTTTTCGCAGCCAGGTGCTGCATTTTCGCTTTCCCTCCTGCCCCGATTGTGACCTGCGGGAAAACTGTGACTTGCGAGGACGCAACGAAGGGTGTTGGGGATGGAACCCGTCTTGCGCTGATTGCCTATGGGCCCAGGATATCATCCGATGTCCGTGAGTTGAGATGCATGTCCGAGTGAAACTTTTCGCTACCTTGAGCAGCCATCTAAATGGTGTGGCCCCCGGGGCTCCCTTTGAAATGGAGATACCGGATGGTGCAACGCTGGCCAATCTTGTGAATCAGTTGAAATTGCCTTTAAAAGAAGTCAAGGTAGCCTTCGTCAATGGACGAGCCCGTGCGATGGATTGGCTCCTGCAACCCGGCGACGAGGTGAGTTTTTTTCCTCCGGTGGGGGGTGGATAAATTGCCAGGTATCACCGTTGATCTGTGGCTTTATGGAGCTTTGGCGCACAAGGTGGGTGAGGCTGATCAAGGAGGTTTCGCAAATCTGAGGGTGTGTCTTCCTGCAGGGAGTACCATGGCCGACCTCTTGGCACACTTAAGGGTGGGTAGCCAAGAGCGAGGGACCACCTTCATCAATGGGCAATTGAGTGCCATGCCCGGCCTCTGGCCAGATCTGAACCATGTCTTGAGCGACGGTGACCGGGTGGGCATATTTGACCCCAAGAGCATGTGGCCTTTCCAGTACCGCCTCGGCGCGGCAACGACCAAGGAGCTGGCTCAGGCCATGTTGGCTCTGAGGGACAACGGACTACACCATACATACTCTTAGACCCTAATGGTCAGGCTTGGAGTCTGATCCCCGAATTAGAGGCCGATGTCAGGACGGAGATAGCGGTTTGGGAACCGGATCTTCCCAGCCGAGAGGATCTCCCTGGATTCCTGGAGGGCCTTGATGATATCTCCTCTTTTTATGACGTAAAGGGCAACCAGCCCCAGGAAACACTGGGAGTCGCACTGACAGTGGAAGTTTGTCTCCTCTTGCAGCATCTCCTCGATCTCTCGACAGTTGAGGATATTTCCGTTATAGGTGAAGGTCACCTTTCCCCGAGGAAAGTCTCTTAATAGGGGCTGGCGTTTTCCAGAGTACCTGCTTCCGAGGTGAAGTAGCGCACATGGCCGATGCCAGAAGGCCCCTTGAGGTAATCAAGGGTCCTCTGGGAGAAGACCCGTGGCACTAAACCCTGCCCTGGAAAGTGGAGCATCTCCCCCCTCCTCGCTCACCTGAGCTTAACGGGCACGTGGAGCAGGGATACAGGATCCTCACTGAGGAGTTTTATGAAGTGACGGAGAGCTCCTTTGATGTTGCTGAGCTGAAAGAGGAGCTATTGGAGTGAGAGCATACCTACAACACAGTGAGCCCATCAACTTTTTAACTACCTAAACCCGCTGGAGTTTCTCCAGTGTCACAATAAAAATCACAGAAAGGAGGTAATGTGTCACTAAGGTACTGGACACCGTACAACAGGAGTTTGACAATCTTTTTCTTTTTTTGATAAACTGATTAAGGTTTCCCGACCTGCTGGTTCCTTCCGGGAACCTTCAGGCGCTGCCTTCGAAAGAAGGCTAAGGGTAGGAAGAGCAATCTTCCTGCCTCCCGGAATTTGGAAAGGAGAAACGGAACAATGCAAAAATTTTGGCAACCTGTTCTCTTACCCCTTTTCCTTTTCCTTTTATCTGCTTCTGGTTGTCAGATTAGGTCCGAGCTGATCCTGGCCACCACCACCAGCGTTGTGGATACAGGATTGATGGATTTTCTCCTCCCCAAGTTCGAGTCTCAATCAGGAATTTCCGTAAAGGTAATTGCTGCAGGCACAGGGGAAGCCCTGACTATGGGCAGGAAGGGTGATGCTGATGTGCTCATAGTCCACGCTCCGGAGGAGGAAAATAGCTTCATTAAGCAGGGCTATGGGGAACAGAGAACCGAGCTCATGAGAAACGATTTCCTCCTTATTGGCCCTCAAACGGACCCTGCTGAGGCAAAGGGCTTGGAAATAACGGCCGCTTTAGAAAAAATTGCCCGATCAAAGTCCCTATTTATTTCCAGGGGCGACCGCTCCGGGACCCATCTCAAAGAACAAGCCTTGTGGGAAAAAGCCGGCCTTTCTCCGGACCCCGCTTCGGATGCCTGGTACTTTGCAAGCGGACAGGGGATGGCGGAAACAGCAAGAATCGCTGAGGAAAAACAGGCTTACACGATAATCGATAGCGCCACCTATACCGTTTTGAAGAAGACCCTCACCCTTGTCCCGATCTCGGTTCAGGGCGCGGATCTCAAAAATGTGTACTCGGTAATTATAGTAAGCGAAGAGAAATGCCCTCGGGTTCATGAAAAGGAAGCCAGAGCTTTTCTCAGCTGGCTTACTTCCCCTGAGGCTCAAAAAATGATTGAGGCCTTCGGGTCCTCCACCTACGGTGAGCACTTGTTCACTCCTTTGGGTGCTCCTTAAAAAATGGAGACAATCAGCCAGGGAATAATTGAAGCTTTTAAATTGATCGGCAGCCTGAATCCGGAGCTGCTGCAGATTCTTTTTCTTTCCCTGGAGATCTCGGTGCTGGCGGTAATCATAGCCATGCTCTTCGGGGTCCCCCTGGGGACCTTCTTGGGGCTGAAAAGGTTCCCGGGGAGGAACTTATTCATCGCCATCGTGAACACCGGAATGGGCCTGCCCCCGGTTGTGGTCGGGCTCTTTGTCTTTCTCATCCTGGCCCGATCCGGGCCGCTGGGAGGGTTTAATTTACTTTACACGCCCTGGGCAATGTTGATTGCTCAGGTGATTATCGCCGCTCCCCTGGTCATGGGGGTGACCATGGCTGCCATCCAGGGCCTTGATGAACGACTGAAATTGCAGATTCTGGCCCTGGGGGCAAACACTCTGCAGTTTTATCTCAAGCTCATGAAAGAGGCCCGTCTCTCCCTAATTGCCGCGCTGGCCGCGGGATTCGGCTCGGTTATTTCGGAAGTAGGTGCGGTAATGATGGTGGGAGGTAACATCAAAGGGCAAACCAGAGTGATGACCACCGCCATCGTCTTAGAAACCAGGCAGGGGGATTATAGCCTTGCCATTGCCCTGAGCGTTATCCTTCTCTTAATCGCCCTCCTTTTGAACCTGGTCTTTACTTACCTGCAGCAGAGAAGGTCATCATGAATGCCGTGCTTTTTCTAAAAAATGTCGAGGTAACTCAGGGAGGAAAAAGGACCCTGGAAATACCTGAGCTCGATGTCCGAAAGGGAGAAATCCTGGTAATTCTCGGTCCCACCGGGTCCGGAAAAAGCACCACCTTAAAACTGATGGCTTTCCTCATTAAACCCCAGAGAGGTGAGGTCTTCTGGCAGGGGGAGAAGGTCCACTTCCCAGCTCCTTTATCCATTCGCCGTTCAATCTCCATGACCTTTCAGGATCCCCTTCCCTTTGAGGGTTCGGTCTTTGAAAATGTAGCCTTTGGCCTGAAAATCCGGGGAATAAAAGGAGAAGATCTCAGGGTGAGGGTCGAGGAGATTCTGGAGCTTCTTTCCATTGCTCACCTGAAGGACAAGTCTGCGAAAAGGATCTCGGGAGGCGAAGCGCAAAAAGTAGCATTGGCCCGGGCTCTGATTTTTCATCCCTCTCTTCTATTGCTCGATGAGCCCCTCGCTTCCCTCGATCCCCTGACAAAAAAACAGCTTGAGTCAGAATTGTATAGAGTACTCAAACAGTTAGGAATCACCTGCGTCTACGTTACCCACGACCAGGAGGAGGCCCTGAGCTTAGCGGATAGGATTGCTATCCTCGATCGAGGAAGAATACTTCAGATAGGAGCGAAGGAGGAGGTTTTCTTTAAGCCTAACGATGTGAAGGTGGCCAGGTTCGTAGGAGTGGAAAATCTAATTCCTGCGGAAATTTCAGCCAACGAAGAGGGGCTGGCAACCATGGAGGCAATGGGAAAAACCCTGGAGGCCGTCACATCTTTCCCGCCCGGGGCCAGGGTGATTGCCTGCATTCGCCCTGAGGAGGTCACTTTGAAAAAAGACGGGGTGGGAGGGGAAAAAATTTCCGCTCGAAATCAGCTCTCCGGAAAAGTCCTCTCTCTCGAGACCCTGGGGCCAGTAATCAAAGTGAGCTTAGATTGCGGCCTTCAAATAAAGGTCCTGATTACCAGGCGCTCCGCTTCTGATTTGAGCTTAAAGCCTGGGGATACGGTCTTGGCTTCTTTTAAAGCAACTGCCGTTCATGTCATTCCAGAGAACGAAGGAGAATAATATGCTCAGCTTCCAAGAAGCACAAAAAATCGTATTGGAAAATGTCAGGGCTCTTGCACCTGGAAAAATAAAGTTGGAGGGTGCTTTGGGGCTCGTTCTGGCAGATGATATTCGTTCACCGGAGGACATTCCCCCCTTTAATAACTCCGCCATGGATGGCTATGCTGTAAAAGCTGAGGACCTTCTGGGAGCCTCAGAGGAAAAACCGGTTTCCTTTGAGATCATCCATGACCTGAAAGCTGGTACAACCGTAGAATTACCGGTTGAAAAGGGCAAGGCTATGAGAATTATGACCGGAGCCCCTATTCCCCCTGGTGCGGACGCGGTGGTGAGAAAAGAATATACACTTCAAAAAGAAAGCGCCCTTTTTGTGTTCAAGCCCGTAGCAAAAGGAACAGATATCAGACCTGCGGGTGAGGACATCAGGGCCGGCGATCTGGTTTTGAAGAAAGGGACGGTTATTGAAGAGGGAGAAATAGGTATTCTGGCCGCCCTGGGAATTGTTGAGGTTCCGGTTTTCCCTCCGCCCAAAGTGGCGATTATTGCAACCGGGGACGAACTAATAGGAATTCAGGAGAAGCTGGTGCCTGGTAAGATCAGGGACGTCAATACCCATACTCTTTTGGCCCAGGTAAGGAAACTGGGCGCCCAGCCTTTCCTTTACCCCCGGATACCTGATGACAAGGAAGCCATCGTCAGGACCCTCAAGGGGGCTCTCCATTGTGATGTCATAATTACTACAGGAGGCGTGTCCATGGGGGAGTACGATTATGTAAAGGAGAGCTTAGAGGAGCTTGGCGCTGAGATGGTCTTCTGGAAAGTGAAGCAGAGGCCGGGTCACCCCTTAGCCTTCTGGACGCTTATGGGAAGACCCGTATTTGGTATCCCTGGAAACCCCGCTGCCTCCATCATCTGCTTTGAGGAATATGTGCGTCCCGCGCTCAGAAAAATGATGGGGTACCGTCAGCTTTTCCGTCCCCAGGTCAAGGCCGTGATGGGCGAGGACTACTCCAAAGAGGGAAAAGGAAGGCTCCAGTTTTTAAGGGTCAGGCTGGTAAAGAATGACCAGCTCTACGCTTATCTCGCTGGCCCTCAGGGATCTGCAATTTTAACCTCTATGGCGGAAGCTGATGCCCTGGCCCTCGTTCCCGAGGATGTCTCCTCCTTGGGGAGAGGGGATGAAGTTCTGGTGCATTTAATCCACCTTCCTGAGGATCATTGATGAAGGATAATTTCGGTCGGACCATAGATTACCTGAGAATCTCCTTAACAGACAGGTGCAATTTGCGTTGCCTCTTCTGCTTGCCTGAGGAGGGAGTCCCTCTGATAGCGCACGAGGAGATCCTCAGAATAGAAGAGATACTGGCTATAGTCCGGGAAATGTCCCGGATGGGCCTGAAAAAGGTCAGGCTTACGGGAGGAGAGCCGCTCCTTCGCCGGGGACTCCTGGATTTGGTCAAAGGACTCCGGTCGATCCCGGAAATTGAGGAAACCACGATCACTACCAACGGTATCCTGCTCAAGGACCTGGCCAAACCCCTGAGGAAAGAGGGGATAAAAAGGGTAAACATTGGGCTCCCCTCTCTTAACCCAGAAAAATATCGGACCATAACGAGAAGGGATGAGCTCGATCAGGCCTTGGAAGGGCTGCAAAGCGCAATTGAAACGGGATTTTACCCCATTAAAATCAACACCGTTCTCCTGAGGGAATTGAACGAGGACCCCCTCCCCTTCCTCGATTTGACCCGGCTTTTTAAGGTTGAGGTCCGCTTTATCGAATACATGCCCGTGGGTCCCATTGCTCGAAGCGAGCTCTTCTTATCCCGGGACGAGTTCCTGAAAAAAATATCCGCAGTTACAGAGTTTGAGGAGGCAGAACCTCCTCCGGGCAACGGGCCAGCGAAAAAATACTATCGGATACCGGAGGCCGAGGGCAGGTTTGCCCTGATTGCACCCCAAAGCGAACATTTCTGCCCTACCTGCAATCGCTTAAGGTTAACAGCGGACGGGCACATCCGGCCCTGTCTTTTCTCAGATTTGGAGGTTGACCTGAAAACGGCATTGAGGCCAAAGTTCGACTTCGTTGCACTCCGCCTGAAAATCCTCCAGGCTTTAAGCATAAAGCCAGAAAAAAGGAATTTTCTGAGTGGAGCTAAAAGGTTCATGGCACAAATTGGAGGGTAAAGAAATGGAGCTAAGTCACATAGACAGAGAAGGAAAGGCTAAAATGGTGGACGTGAGCGCTAAAGAAAGCACTTTGAGGGAAGCCCGAGCCAGGGCGTCGGTTCTCCTCTCCCCCAAAACGTTCGCTCTGGTCAGGGAAAGAGAAATGAAAAAAGGGGACGTGCTTGCAGTCGCTCAGATTGCCGGGATACAGGCCGCAAAGAAAGCCTGGGAATTGATCCCACTGTGCCATCCAATTCCCCTTAGCTTCGTCGAATTAAGGCTCACTTTAAATGAGGCAGAAAGCCGTGTGGAAATTGAAAGTCAGGTTCGCACTCGGGCTGAAACCGGGGTGGAAATGGAGGCTATGGTCGCTTGTAGCGTAGCGGCTCTGACAGTTTACGACATGTGCAAGGCCGCGGAAAGAGGAATCCGGATCACGGATGTGCGCCTGGTTTACAAAAGCGGAGGCAAAAGCGGAGTTTTCCAAGGAGACTGAAAATGACGGGACAAGTTGTAGCAGTGAACATTTCTGAACGAAAAGGTGTGCGCAAATTGAACGTCGGTAGAGCGGTGGCTTTAAAGAACTTCGGCCTGGAAGGGGACGCCCATGGAGGAAACTGGCATCGTCAGGTGAGCTTGCTGGCTGAAGAAAGCATTGAAAAGATGCGCTCCCTGGGCCTTGCCCTTTCCTTCGGTGATTTTGCAGAAAACATTACCACTTCCGGTATTGACCTCCTCTCACTCAATGTGGGGGCCAGGCTCAAAGTGGGAAATGCCCTGTTAGAGATCACCCAGAAAGGGAAGGAATGCCACGCTGGTTGCGAAATTAGGAAACTGGTTGGGGATTGCATTATGCCCAGGGAGGGGATTTTCGCCATAGTAATTGAAAAAGGGGAAATTAAAGTTGGAGACCAAATAGAGGTTCAGGAAAAATGAAAGCCGCGGTGCTGACTATAAGCGATAGTTGTTTTAAGGGGACCAGGGTTGACGAAAGCGGGGATTATATTGAAAGGGTTCTGAGGGAGAATGGCTGGGAGGTGGCCTTCAGGGATGTAGTTCCGGATGAAAAAGGCCTCATTTCCACAAAGCTTAAGGACTGGACGAATCAGGTGGATTTAATCCTCACAACTGGAGGAACCGGTCTAACCCCAAGGGATGTAACGCCAGAAGCCACATTGGAAGTTCTGGAAAGGCGGGCGCCAGGAATAAGCGAATTTATCAGGCTCGAGGGGCTGAAAAAAACCTGCAATGCGTCCCTCTCCAGAGCTGAGGCTGGAACAAGGGGAAAAACGTTGATTGTTAATTTGCCCGGCAGTCTGAACGCTGTTCAGGACGGCATGGAGGCCCTGCTGAAAATCATCCCGCACGCTCTGGAAATGATGGCCGGAAAAGGGCACTCGAAGCAGTAACTTTTGGGGGCCAGCTATTCTCCTAAGTAGGCCTCCTTAACCTTGGAGTTTTCCTTCACCTCCGAGCTTAGTTCTTCCAGGCCGATGTTCTTTTTTTAACATCACCCCGAACTTTTATTGGGGTTTTTCCGTCTAATTTATTGAAAAGAAAACCTCCTTGTCCTAACCCTCCTCCCTTTCCCCTGAGAGGGCGGTCAATCAGTTGACCGCCCTCTCATTTTTCGTTTCCCTCTGCAAAGCCGATTATTGGAAAACACCCTGGCTTTGAAAAAACTGAACCCCGGCACGTCCTTAATGTTCATAAACGGGCTGAAGGCCTTAAAACGAAGAATTTCAAGGGAAGGACTCGAATCGCAACTGAAGCATATATTTGCAGAAATGCCGACTGGTTTTCCGGGTGGCGGAGAGGGAGAGATTCGAACTCTCGAAGCCCCGAATGAGGCTTAGCGGTTTTCGAGACCGCCGCTTTCAACCACTCAGCCACCTCTCCGCAGTTTGAAAAATTCCTTCAAAAGTTTAGCACACCTCTCCTCCTCTATTCCTCCTACCTGCTCGAAGTAATGATTGAAGAGGCCCGGCTCATTCAAATTGACCACGCTTCCCAGAGCACCTCCTTTGGGATCAAAAGCTCCGAAGACTACCGCTTTTATGCGGGCCAGAATTAAAGCCCCGGTGCACATAGGGCAGGGCTCAAGCGTCACATAGAGAAGGCAGTCTGAAAGATACCAGGCGCCAAGTCTTTTAGCTGCCTGTCTTAAAGCAATTATCTCCGCATGAAGCGTGGGGTCCTTTTTCTTTTCTCTCTGATTGTGGCCCCGGCCAACGACCTTGCCATCTTTTACCACCACCGCGCCCACGGGTACGTCCTCGGGAAGCGACTTCTCTGCCTCCTTCAAAGCCAGATTCATGTAGCGTTCGTGTCCTTTTTCCAGCACCTTTACCCTGTCTCCAAAGAAAAATTAAGTGTAAAATATGATAGTTTCCCGGTTAGAAAAAGGGAAGCAAAAGGCCAAGTTTCCATGCACCAGCACTCACACACAGAAAAGAAGCTCTGGGCGGCCATTATCCTCAACGGCCTAATTCCAGTTATGGAAATTGCCGGGGGTATACTGGTAGGAAGTTTAGCTTTAATTTCAGATGCCCTGCACAACCTAATAGACCTCTTCTCCCTCCTTTTGAGCCTCGTCGGCGAAAGAGCCCTGCGCTGGAAGGCAAACGAAGTAAAGACCTACGGGTACGGAAGGGTAGAAATTCTGATTTCCGTAATCAATGCCCTTGTCCTGATTGCGGTCTCGATCTTCATCCTCTATCGAGCTGCGCAGGCACTCTTTACTCCCCATTCCCTTCCTGGGGTACTGATTATGGGCATTGCCGGTGGGGCCTTTTGTGCAAATCTCGCTTCCGCCTTGCTTCTCAAAAAAGACGCGCGGGAAAGCCTGAACATCAGAAGCGCGTTCCTCCATTTAATTCTGGATGCCGGCCAATCCCTGGCTATTGTTGTCGCTGGAGCACTAATTGCGCTTTGGGGATGGAGCTTCCTCGATCCCATTTTTTCCATGGTAATTGGCATTTTTATCTTCTATACGGCCGGCAAAGTCCTTAAGGAAGGCTTGAACATTTTAGACGAAGGAGTGCCTCAGGACCTAAAGCTTTTGGAGATCGAAGAATTTATCCGCGCTTTCCCAGGGGTTCAGGGAGTGCATCACCTTCATATCTGGTCCATCTCCTCACGCAATCGGGCTTTGAGCGCCCACCTGGTTCTGGAGGATCAGCTTCTCAGTCAGTCAGGCAGGGTAATTAACGAACTATCTCAAGCGCTGAGAGAAAGATTTCTGGTGACCCATCCTACTTTTCAGGTGGAATGCGGAATCTGCCCCAATG
>Ga0315282_10008931_pt1 | contig 16082 bp, 12 predicted proteins | sample YL17G07_20_MG_FD_203693 | JGI IMG/M metagenome (GOLD analysis project Ga0315282, IMG submission 203693) | Sediment microbial communities from Yellowstone Lake, YNP, Wyoming, USA - YL17G07_20 | ecosystem: Environmental > Aquatic > Freshwater > Lake > Sediment | place: USA: Wyoming | collected...
GCTCTACTCCGACTCTCGCATCCGCCGGCGGCCGGCGAGTTGCCGGCGTTCTCCGCTCGACGGCGCCGCCGCGGTCGCCGCCGCCTTCGCCTGCTCCTGCGCCGCCGCCGCCACCTTCGCCTGCTCCTGCGCCTGCTGCTGCGCTGCCTTCTCCGCCGTGGCCTCCTCCTGCAGCACCAGCGCTTTCAGGCTCGCCGACCCCGTCATCTGCTGCTTCGAGATCACCTTGCTGAACCCGGTGTCCGGGTACATCCGGAAATACGGCTCCAGCATCTTCAGTCGCGGCGCATCCATGATCAGCGCCAGCGGGACCTTCAGCCGCTGGTGGTTGAACGTCAGGGTCACCCACTCGATGATGGTCCCGTTCCAGTCCTTCTCTCTCACCCACGTCACCGGCCCGTAGAACGACGCGAACTTCTGGATCCTCGTCGCCTTCTCTGCCTCCGTCTGAGGCAGACCGTACCTGACGCGCGTTGCCGTGCCCTGGGCAGGCGTCTTTGCGGCCGGCGGTGGGGCCGCCGCGGCCATCGCCTTGATCGTCGCCTTGTCCGCGTCCGACAGTGCCCCCGCCTTCATCGCCCGTGCCGCCACCTCGACGAACTTCGCGCGATTCTGCGCGCTCGCGCGGAACGCCGAGGCCTCCTGCACCGCCATCATCTTGGCCACCGACGTCTTCAGCGTCACCAGTACCGCATTGTCCGCCTTCGCCCCGGCCTTCTTCGCCGCCTCCGCCAGCGCGCTCGCCACCTCCCGCTCGGCCGCCTTGATATCAGCTTCCGAAACGCCCACCGGAGTAGTTGCCGCCGGCGCGGCCTCCTCGCCCGCCGGTGTCGGCGCCGGGCCCATGGGGACCACCGCGGGAGCGGCCGCTGCTCCCGACCCGCCCCGCGTCCCGCTGGCGGCAGGCCCGGCCGCCTTGCTCGTGTCTGTGGCTTTCGCCTTCGGCGACGCGGGCGCGTTCGCGTCTTCGGCCGCATCTTTCTTCTCGCAGCCTGCGATGAACCCAAGCGTCAGCACCGCGAGTACGGCCCCGCAGCCGGCCAACATTCCCAGGCGATTCCCTTGCCCGAACATGCTCTCTGACCTCCTGTCCCGATGCGCCTTTCGCCACCGAACGGCACGATCCTACGCCTACTTCGCCGCCCCTGCCCCCGGTCCTCTGCCCACCGCCGCGGCCCGGCGGCCAACCTGCCTTTACACGTCTTCCACACCCGGCTAGAATAGTCTATCCATGGAACCCAAGCCGGAGTTGCGCCGCCGTATCCTCGTTGCCCGCGACACCCTCTCTCCCGCCGCCCGCGCCGCCCGCAGCGCCCAGGCCGGCGAGCACCTCTTCTCCGCGCCCGAGGTCGCCGCCGCGGGCACGCTCATGTTCTTCGCCTCCTTCGGTGGCGAGATCGCCACGCGCCCCATGCTCGCCCGCGCCCTGGCCCAGGGAAAGCGCCTCGCCCTCCCTCGCGTGGACCGCGCGTCGCGCCGCCTGGCGCCGCATCTCGTGCGCGACCCGGAAGCCGAACTCGCGCCCGGCTTCTACGGCATTCCGGAGCCGCGCCCGGAATCGCCGCTCATCGTGTTAGACGACATCGAGGTGGTAATTGTTCCCGGCGTCGCCTGGGGAGAGGACGGCTTTCGCGTCGGCTACGGCGGCGGCTTCTACGACCGCTTTCTGCCAACCGTCCCGCAAGCCCGCCGCGTCGGGCTGGCCTTCGAGCTGCAGGTGCTCCCCTCTGTGCCCCACGGCGCGCACGATCTGCCGGTGCACCTGCTGGTGACCGAGGCCGGCGTCCGGCGCTTCCCGCCGGCCTAGGAGAGGTACATGGACCGCATCCGCGTGCTGGGCATCGAAGTCTATGGGCATCACGGCGTCACCCCGGAAGAGCGGGCCGTCGGACGCCCCTTCGTCATCGACGTCGAGGTTGCACTGGACCTCCAGGCCGCGGGCCGGGGAGATGACCTGACCGCGACCGTGGACTACGCCGCGGTCTGTTCTCTCGTCGCGGACCTCAATGACGCCGGCCCGTACCACCTCCTGGAGGCGTTCGCGGAGCGGGTAGCGAATGAGGTGCTGACTCGCTTCCCGGTGCAGGAGGTAACGGTCCGCGTCCGCAAGCCGCATCCGCCGGTCGGGATGGTGGTCCAGGCCGCCGAGGTCGAGATCACCCGCGCGGCCGAGAGACATCACCCCGAGTTCCGTCCCTTGGGGCAAACTGGAGGCTGAACGTGGCGACCTACCTCCCTTCCATTGGACTCGAAGTGCATGCCGAGTTGAGCACCCGCACCAAGGTGTTCTGCGGCTGCTCCACCGCCTCCGGCGCGCCCGCCAACACCCAGGTCTGCCCGGTCTGTCTCGGCTTCCCCGGCGTGCTCCCCATGCTCAATCGCCGGGTGGTCGAGTTCGGTCTGCGCATGGCGCTCGCGCTCCACTGCGAGATCACCCGCCCCAGCATCTTCGAGCGCAAGGGCTACTACTACCCCGACCTCCCCAAGAACTTCCAGATCTCCCAGAAGCGCGCCCCCCTGGGGCGAAATGGGCGCCTTGACCTCGTGGCCGGTGGTCAGGCCTTCCGCGTCCGCATCTCCGACGTCCACATGGAGGAGGACGCCGCTAAGCTCCTCCACCCCGAGGGCGACCCCGATCATTCGCTGGTGGACTTCAACCGCTCCGGCGTCCCCCTGCTCGAGATCGTCAGCGAGCCGGACATGCACTCCGTGACCCAGGTCGAAGCCTACATGACCGCCATCCGCAGCACCCTGCGCTACCTCGACATCTCCCACGCCCGCATGGAGATGGGCGAGGTGCGTTTCGAGGCCAGCATCTCCGTCGCCCCCGAGGGCGCGGCCGAACTCGGCACCCGCGTCGAGATCAAGAACCTCAACAGCTTCCGCGCCGTCTCCGGCTCCGTCGCCTACGAGATCGCCCGCCAGACCAAGGCCCTGGAGAGCGGGCAGACGCTCCGCCAGGAGACCCGCCTCTGGGACCCGGAGCGCAACGCCACTGAGCCCATGCGCTCCAAAGAGACCGCGATGGACTATCGCTACTTCCCCGAGCCCGACCTCACCCCGCTCGAGATTGATGACGCCTGGATCGCCCGGGTGACCTATGAGCTGCCCGAACTCGCCGAGCAGCGCCGGCGGCGGTTCATGAGTGACTACGGCCTCTCCGACTACGACGCCGGCATCCTCACCGGCGACAAGTCCCTCGCCGATCTGCTCGAAGCCGCGGTCCGGGCCGGCGCCCCCGCCAAGTCGGCGGCCAACTGGCTCACCTCCGAGTTCCTCCGCCTTCTCAACGACCGCGGCCTGGAACCGGACGGCACTGCCCTCACCGCCGCAGGCCTTGCCGAACTCGTCGCACTTCAGGAGAAGGGCGCCATCAACGCCCCCGCCGCGAAGCAGGTCTTCGCGCGCGTCGTCGAGACCGGCGAAGCTCCCGCCAAGATCGTCCAGGACCTCGGCCTCAGCCAGATCAGCGACGAGACGGCCCTCGCGGTTACGGTGGATGAGGTCATCGCCGAGAACCAGGACGCGGTGGAGAACTACCGCAAGGGCAACGAGAACTCCATCAAGTTCCTCGTCGGCCAGGTGATGAAGAAGAGCCGCGGCCGCGCCAACCCGCAGTTGGTGAACAAGCTGCTCGAAGCGCGGCTCAAGTAGGGGCGACCCGGCGGGTCGCCCGCCTCGGGCGGGGTCCCCCTCCTACCCCTCCCCCAACACCGCCAGTCCGTTCTGGCACGCAATCGCGTCGAGCTGCTCCTCCGTGAAGCCGAAGCTCTTGAGCCGGGCGAGCGTCCCGTTTGCGGTCTCCACGTTGTCTCGGCCCGTCCCGTCCGTGCCCAGCACCAACCGCCGCAGCCCGAGCGCGTCGTAGGCCACCACCTGCCGCAGGGCCTCCGCATCGTGGGAGCCCGAGGAGGTGAGATCGAAGAAGAAGTTCTTGAACCCCGCCGCGATGTGCATCGCCTCATAGCGCCACATGTTCGCGAAGTGCCCGATGATGAGCTTCAGCCGCGGGCACGCGAGGCCCACCTCCTCCAGGTAGAGCGGACGTCCGTACTTCGTCCGCACCCCCGGGTGCGGCGCGCACCGCCCCATGTGCAAGAGCACCGGGATGTCCATCTCCTGCGCGAACTGGTACACCGGCATGACCCGCGCGTCGTTCGGATACCACCCCATCGCCGGGTACATCTTGATCCCCCGCATCCCTCGCTCCCGCACCCAGTACTCGGCCTGCTTCACCGGATCGGGCAGGAGTGGATCCACCCAGCACCACGGCACGAGCTTCGGGCTGTCCACCGCCTCGATCATCCGCGCCAGTTCCTCATTGGTGCAGTCATATGAGGTCATCAGCGGGAACGCCGGCGCGTACTCCAGCCGCAGTTGCACCACATTCACCGCCACCTTCACCACCTCCGGCCGCGCCGCCAGCCGCCGGAAGTTCTCGATCGCGTTCGGCTGAGATGCCACATAGTGGCAATGGAGGTCGACGATCTCTCTCATGGCTGTCTCCCCGGCTGTCTCCGTTCCCCTCTTCCACTGCCTCCCTGCTCTTCCTTGCCCCCCGGAAGGGCGCGCCTCGGCGCGCACCGAATCCTTCCGGCACGCATATCCTGCGAGGGAGCACACTGTGGACTACGGGCACTTCTCTGAAGACGGCCGCGAGTACATCATCACCCGCTTCCCCACGCCCCGCCCGTGGGAGAACTTCATCTCCAATCCCTCCTACGGCCTGCGCGTGGACGCCGTAGGCAGCGGCTATTCCCGCCTGCCCATCGCCCCGGGCAACCGCATCACCCTCGCCGAACCCGGCCAGGTGTTCTACCTGCAGGACACCGAATCGCCGGCCTATTGGAGCCTCACCCACGGCCCGGTAGGTGGTGATTGCGACCAGTACACCTGCACCCACGGCCTCGGCTACAGCGTCTTTCGCATGTCCAACCACGGGATTGACTCCACCCTGCGCGTCTTCGTCCCCCTCCAGGATCAGGTCGAGATCTGGACCGTTACCCTCCGCAACACCATGGACCGGCCCCGGAAGCTCACCCTCTTCCCCTTCACCGAGTGGCACCTCGCGCCCGTCATGCGCCCCTGGGACAACTACCGCAACTATATCGAGTCGCATTGGATCGAGGACGAAGGCCTCATCGTCGCCACCCTCGCCGATCCCGTCTACCCCGGCGTCTTCTACCGCGCCTTTGCCGCCGTCTCCTCCCCGATCGCGGGCTACGACTGTGAGACCGCCGTCTTCCAGGGCCGCGGCGGCGCGCAGGCGCCGCTCGCCGTCACTGCCGGCGCCTGCCGCAATACCGACATGCCCGGCGACGGCCGCGCCTGCGCCGCCTTCGCTGTCGCCCTCGATCTGGCCCCCGGCGAGGAGAAGGCCGTCGGCCTCATCGTCGGCTATGCCGCCGACCCCGAGACCCGCGCCCGACTCAAGGCCGCCTACCTCGACCCCGCCGCGGCCGAGCGCGAGTTCGCCCGCGTGCAGCACTGGTGGCGCATCATCGAGGAGCAGCCGCGCATCACCACCCCCGACCCGCGCATTGATCGCGCGGCCAACCTCTGGCTCAAAGACAACATCGTTCAGTTGACTCGCATCATCCGCGAGGACGTGCGCGGCTATCGTGACATGCTTCAGGATGCCATGGGCGTCGCCTCCTTCGCCCCGGAAGTCGCCCGCGCCACCCTCCTCACCGCCTGCGCGGGCCAGTACCCCGACGGCCACGCCCCCCGCCAGCTCGCCTACGCGGGCGGTCCCGACGACCTGCGCGTCTACAACGACAGTCCCCTGTGGCTCGTGCTCTGTCTGACGCGCTACCTCAAAGAGACCGGCGATATGGCCCTCCTCGACGAGCCTGTCGGCTTCTTCCAGGCCGGGGGTTCGGCGAGCGTGTTCGAGCACGCTCGCCTCGCGGTGGACTGGCTCAACGACCGGCGCGGCTGGCACGACCTCATCCGCGTGGATCGGGGCGACTGGTGCGACGGCCTCGACGAGGTCGGCCTCAAGGGCGTCGGCGTCAGCATCTGGCTCTCCCAGGCCTTCCATCTCACGCTACTCGAATTCATCGCCCTCTGCCGCGCCACCGGCCGCGAGGAGCTGGCCCACCACTACCAGCAGTTCGCCGACGGCCTTCGTCTCAGCCTCGAGCAGCACGCCTGGGAGGGCGACCGGTACCTCTGTGCCATCTCCGACGACGGCACCCGCGTCGGCAAGGCCGGCGACAAGGCCATGGAGATCTACCTGAACACCCAGTCGTGGGCCCTCATCGGGGGCTGCACCACTCCCGAACGCGCCGCCGCTGCCCTCGACGCCGCCGACGCCAAGCTCTCCTGTCCGTACGGCCCGCTCCTCCTCGACCCCCCGTACTACGCGTACGACCCTTCCGTCGGCCGCATCTCCGTCCTCCGTCCCGGCTGCGGCGAGAACGGCACCGTCTACGTCCACGCCGCCGTCTTCTGTCTCCTCGCCAACCTCATCGCCCGCCGCCCGGACCGCGCCCTGCAAGTGCTCGCGCAGATCTGCCCGCTCATGGAAACCCAGGACCCCTCCGTCACTCACGCCGCCCCCTACACCTACGTCAACTCCTACGTCGGCCCGTGCTATCCCGCGCACGCGGGCCGCACCCTCACCGGCTGGTACACCTCCTCCGGCTCCTGGACGTTCTTCGCGATCACCGATTGGCTGCTCGGCGTGCGCCCCCAGTACGACGGCCTGCTCCTTGACCCGGTGCTTCCCGCGGCGTGGGAGGGGGCCTCGCTGCGCCGCCGGTGGCGCGGGGCCGAGTATGAGATCGTCATCCGCAAACCCGCCGGCGTGATCGGAAGTCAAGTGAAGCTGACCGTGGACGGGAGGCCTCTCGCCGGCCAGCTAGTCCCCGCCTACGGCGACGGCAAGCATCATCTCGTCGAGGTCGAGGTGGCCTAGGCACGGGCGCAAATGCAAAGAGGGACTTCCGCACCCCCCGGCGAATTCGCACGATTCCGAGACACCGACGAACGGATTCCGCCGAACGGAGGCACAAAGGACGCATGCCAACGACCGAACACGACGAAGACCGCGCCCCCCGCCACGGCCTGGAGCATCACGGCTTTCGCAACATCGGCCGCGTGCACTGGACCCCGTGCACTCCCGCCCTCTATGAGAGCGTCATCCGGCGACGCGAGGCCATCCTCGCCCACCTCGGCCCCGTCGTCGTCCGCACCGGAGATCACACCGGCCGCTCCCCCGACGACAAGTTCATCGTCCACGAGCCCTCCAGCTCCGACCACATCTGGTGGGGCAAGATCAATAAGGAATTCGACCAAAACCACTTCAACTCGCTCTATAACCGCCTCCTCGCCTATATCCAGGGCAAGGAGATCTTCGTCCAGGACTGCTGCGTCGGCGCCGATCGCCACTACCGCCTCCCCATCCGCATCATCACCGAGCACGCCTGGCAGAGCCTCTTCGCCCGCAATATGTTCATCCAGATCAAGGACCAGGACCGCCTGCGCGAACACGTCCCCGAGTTCCGCGTCCTCTGCTTCCCCGGCTTCCACGCCATCCCGGAGGTGGATCAGACCCGCACGGAAACGTTCATCATCGTCAACTTCGCCCAGAAGACCGTCATCATCGGCGGCACCCAGTACGGCGGCGAGATCAAGAAGTCCGTCTTCACCATCCTCAATTACCTCCTCCCCCGCACCCAGGTGCTGAGCATGCACTGCTCCGCCAACGTCGGCCCCCTGGGCGACGTCGCCCTCTTCTTCGGGCTCTCCGGCACCGGCAAGACCACCCTTTCCGCCGATCCCCAGCGCCTGCTCATCGGCGACGACGAGCACGGCTGGAGCGACGGCGGCATCTTCAACTTCGAGGGTGGCTGCTACGCCAAGGTGATCCGCCTCTCTCCCGAGTCCGAGCCCGAGATCTACGAGTGCACCCGTCGCTTCGGCACCGTCCTCGAGAACGTCGCGGTGGACGTCCCCAGCCGCCGGCTCGACCTGGATGACGACACCCTCACCGAAAACACCCGCGCCTGCTACCCCCTCACCCACCTCTCCCAGGTGGTGCGGGACGGCTGCGCCGGTCACCCCAAGAACGTCGTCCTGCTCACCTGCGATGCCTTCGGCGTCATGCCCCCCGTCGCCAAGCTCACCGCCGAGCAGGCCATGTATCACTTCCTCTCCGGCTACACGGCCAAGGTCGCCGGCACCGAGCGCGGCGTCACCGAGCCCGCCCCCAACTTCTCCGCCTGCTTCGGCGCCCCGTTCATGGCCCTCCCCCCTACCGTCTACGCCGACCTCTTCGGCGAGCGCCTTCGCCAACACAACGCCAAGTGCTGGCTCATCAACACCGGCTGGATCGGCGGCGGCTACGGCGTCGGCCACCGCATTGACATCGGCTCTACTCGCGCCCTGATCCGCGCCGCCCTCAGCGGCGCCCTCGACAAGGTCCGCACCCGCAAGGACCCGTTCTTCGGCGTCGCCGTCCCGACGGTGTGCCCGGACATTGACCCCAAGCTCCTCGACCCCCGCTCCACGTGGGCCGACCCCGCGGCCTACGACACCACCGCCCAGAAGCTGGTCGCCGGCTTCCACCGCAACATCAAGCAGTTCGAAGGGGCCGTCCCCTCCGAGATCCTCATCGGGGGTCCCCCGGAGAAGTGACCCGCGGCATAGGTCCCCGCGGAATGAGACCGGCCGCCCTCCTCGGGCGGCCGGAGCTGTCTCTCCCCTGCATAGGGCTCGCGCGAAACGGCTTCCCTACTGCCAACCTTCTTCGTCCGCCGACTCTGGGCTTGGCTCATAGACGCGGAGGCCGCCCGGCTCCACAATCCATAGGCGACCCGCGACACTCTCCGCCTCGATGCCGCGCAACGCCTGTCCCAGGCTGACACGAAGTAGCCGGAGCAAAGGGCGCGCCGGACGCAGAACGATGATACCGGCCGTACCTTCGGGCGGGAACCTGAGGGGATTCGCGAAGTCCATATCGAGGGTGACCAGGGCGCGCTGCTCGGCCCGGCATGCCTGGTACAGATCCCGGTCCGCCCACCCCGACATCCCTTCCCCTCGTACCGTCGCCGCGTCGTGACCCGCCTCGGTCAGCGCCTCCGCCAGTCCCACGCTGAGGTTCTCATCCCGCTTGAACCTCACGAGCCGCCCTCAACCGCGATGGGCAGCACCCGCTCCCGGGTCATCTCTGCAGCAAAGGCCAGCGCCGCGCGGACGTCCCCCTGGGTGAGCTGCGGGTACGCGCGCAGCAACTCCTCCTCCGAGGTGCCCTCGGCGAGGTTGTCCCCGATGAGGGCCACCCAGATCCGCGTTCCGCGGATCACGGGCCGTCCAAAGCAGACCTTCGGGTCCATGGAAATGTGCTTGCTCAGTTCTTCTCTAGTCATGCGGTTGCTACCTATCTGCCCCCCACCCCTCCACCTGCTCGGAGGTCGGCCGCCACCACGGGCATTATGGCACGCGCCGGGCGTGGCCGGCCGAAGCGACGCGCGCGGGGCCTGCACGCCTGGCCGCGAACGGATGGGGCCGCCCGGCCCTGCTCCGGCCGCCCTCCTCGGGCGGCCGGTCGCCTCTTCGCCTCTTCGCCTCTTCGCCTCTTCGACTTACGACGTCAGCCCGAACGCCCGCGTGATGTACACCGCCATCTGGTCGCGCGTGCACGTGATCTCCGGGTGATACAGCCCATCCGGGTAGCCGCCCACGATGCCCTGTCCCTTCAGATACTCGATGTGCGTGAAGGTCCAGAAGTCCGTCGCCACGTCCGGGAAGCTCGGCGTCGCCGGCGGGGTATAGCTCGCCAGCCCCGCCTCGCCGTGCGGCGTCACCATCGCTCTCGCCACGAACGCCGCCATCTGGCCGCGGTCCACCTCAGCGTCCGGCCGGTAGTCCCCCTCCGGGTATCCGCTGACGATGTTGTTCGCGTACGCGTACTCGACGTAGCTATACGCCCAGTGGCCCGCCTCCACGTCCGGGAAGTGCGGCGTGGCCGGACCGGTCGGGACGTGGCTGTCTCCTCCCGCCAGCGCGCGGGAGATGAAGGCCGCCATCTGGTCCCGCGTCACCACGATCTCCGGGTGATACCACCCATCCGGGTATCCCCCGACGATCCCGGCTCCGACACAGGCCTCGATCTCCCAGAAGGCCCAGAAGCCGTCTGTGCCCGACGTCCCGTAGCCCGTCGTCGGCACGTCCGGGAAGCGCTGCACCCGCGCCCGCGGCACGATCAGCGCGAACGGCGACAGACTGGTGCACTCCCCGGTGATGATGTTGTTCACGGTGTCCAGGCTGGTGGTGATATCCACCCACTCGTCGAGGGTCTTGTCGTAGTGAAGCAAGCGGAGGTTGTTCTCCTCTCCTGGCGGAATATCACTGTCCTGGTAAGTAAACGTCGCCGTGATCGTCCCGGCCACCTGCGCGGTGGTCCGCACGTCGTAGTAGTTGCCCGCGAACGCGAACCCCTGCGGCGGGGCCGGCGCCGCCTCCGGTGGCACCGCGTACACCGTCACCATCGTCGCACCCCCCTGCTCCACGCTCGCAAAGGTGATGGTGGTGGCGGCATCATCAGTGGTGACCGTAACGCTCCCACCGGGGACCTCCGGTTCGGTGGGTTCGGCCGACCAGGTTACCGGAACGATGGCCCAGGTCGCACAGTTGTCGAAGACGTCGTTATAGGTGAGGCGAAGGAGACCGCCTGAACCGTCCGCGTTCGCCATCCATAGCTCCACGCCGGGCTCGTAGCGGATGCTGCTCCCCCAACCCTGATTGGGAGCGAGATGGTGGCCGGAGGAGAAGACGACCTTGGTTCCATCTTCCGACCAGCGGGGATTCTTCGCCGCAGGACAGCAGGGGTATCCGGGGGCGTCAATAAAGACCGGGGTGATCTCCCCGCCCTCGGCCGCGACGGTGCCGATTCCGTCTACCTCGCCACTGTCCCCGTAGGCCCCGAAGGTAATGACCAGCTTGGTCCCGTCCGGCGACCAGCCTGCGGTATCAATGTAGAACCCGTACAGACCGGTGTACCCGGCGACGCCGGTCACTTCCAGGAAGTGATCATCGGTTCCGTCCGGCCGGATGAGCCAGACGCCGCCCGGGCCCAGCGGAGAGCCCAGTCTTCGATAGGCTATCCAGTCACCGGTGGGAGACCACTCCGGATAGCGCTCCTGGCCGGTAGTGTATCCGATGCACACCGGGTTGCTGCCGTCCAGGCCGGTGATCCACAGGTCGCGATCGTAACCGTTGCTTTCATCGGTGGCGGCCTGAGCAAAGAGCAGGCTGGTCTGGTCCGGTGAAACGCAAGGGTCCCAGGCCCATCGCATGGGAACCAGAGTTGGTTCGGTCCCGTCGAGGGCGTTGAGAATGATCCCCTCGTCGGTCCGGTATACCAGTCCCAGGCCGTCGGGATACCACTTCCCTTGCGTCGAACCGGGGGCAAGCTCGACCCGCTCCCGCGGGTCAGGGCAGTAAGCCATGGTCGAGCCGCCGCCAAAGCCATCGGGCAGCCAGCTCGTGTAGGCCAGCTTCCCCGTCAGCGTGGGCAGGACCGGCCAGGGCGAGAAGATGGAGAACTTGCCCAGGCTGGCCGCTTCGCCCGTGATGGTGTTGCCGGTCCCGTCCCGGCTCTTCGTGGCGTCCGCCCACTGCGCCCCGTCCCAGCGCACGAGGGTCAGGGCCGCCTCCCCTTCCGGGGTGAGACCGGTGTCCTGATATCCGATCGCCACCGTGATCGTCCCGCTCACGGTTGCGGTGGTGCCGAGCTGCCAGCTCTTGCTGAACGCGGGGTAGCCCGGCGCGCCCGGCTGGGGCAACTCCGTGTTCACCACGACGCTCGTCACCCCCGAGCCGGTCACCTCGGCGAAGGTCACGGTGCAGTCCCCCACGACCACGGCCACGGCCGTGCCCGTCGGCGTGAACGCGCTCGTCGGCGACAGCGTGCTGCGCACGATGAACGTGGCCATGTCCTTCCGCGGCGTGCCCGGGAAGAAGCGACCGTCCATGTACCCCCGCTCCCTCTCGGCCCGCGCCACACCCGGCCCCAGCAGTACCAGCAACAGCCCGGCCCACAGCACTGCTCTTCCCTGCATTACAGCCTCCTCTCCAGCACCGCGCAGCGGTGCGACGCACGACAGCAGTGTTCATGCCTTTGTGAACACTGCGAGAGTGCTCCCTGTCCAGCACCGCGCAGCGGTGCGACGCACGACAGCAGTGTTCATGCCTTTGTGAACACTGCGAGAGTGCTCCCTGCGCTCTTCCCTCTTCTTGCCTCTTCGCCTCTCGCCCTTCTACTCCCGACTCCCTAGTCCCGAACCCCGAATCCCGAACCCCTACTCCCGATCCCGCGGCGTCGCCGCGGCCAGCGCGTCGGCGATGGCCTGGGACGCGGGCTGCAGCATCGGGACCCACTCCTGCACCCTCATCTCCGTCACCCAGTCCACCGGGGCGGAGAGTTGCAGCACGCCGGCCACCCGGCCCCCCGCCCCGAGGATCGGAACCGCCACCCCGCCGAACCCCTCCAGACACTCTCCGTGGTGCGTCGCATACCCCCGCTCGCGCGCGATCTCGATCTCCCGGCAAAGCACGTCCGGATCGGTGATCGTGCATGCGGTCACCGGCGCCAGGGGCGCCGCCAACCATCGTTCCAGCTCTGCCTCCGGGAGGCAGGCCAGAAAGCACTTCCCCGCCGCCAGCGCGTGCATCGGAATGGTCGCGGTGCGGTCGGGGGCCCGCATTCCCCGCGGCACGGCCCACGTCCCCACCGTCATGCCCCGCGCGCCCACGTGGGGAATCCCCAGCGTCGCCGCCGCCCCCGTGCGCCCCGCCAGTTCGCGCAGCACCCCCCGGAAGTCGCTCTGCAGCCCCCGCACGTCCGGGAACGCGGCCGCAAGGCTCAGCCAGAACAGCGAACTCATCCGATAGCGGCCCCGCGCGGCGACCTTTCGCACCAGCCCCGCCGCGATCAGCGTCTGCAGCACGCGCCACACCGTCACCGTGGTCGTCCCGAGTTCCGCGCTCAACTCCCGCAGGTGCTTCCCCTGCGGCGCTCGGAGCAACAGTCCGATGACATCCACCGTGCGTGCGGCCGAGCGCACGCCCCCATCGCCGTTGCGAACCGCGGCCTCCGGCCGCTCCGCCAGCTTCTGCCCGGTCATCGCGCCTGCCGTCGTAGGGCAGGCTTCAGCCTGCCCGGCCCTCCTGTGCCAAAGCTCAGGCCCGTGCCGCCATGACCCCAGGGCGGCCACTCTCTACGCCGCGCATGGGCGCGCTCCTGCAGCCGCGGAGCACCCCCCCGGTCGGTTTCAGCGCCTGGGGGCGGAGCGGGGATCAGGAAGGGCTACCGCGCGGCACCCCGCGCCGGCCGCCCCCCCCCGAACCTCGAACCCCGAAGCCCGGACCCCGGCCGGTACCCCCTGGCCCCCGGACCCTGAACCCTGGCCCCTTCCCTAGTACGGCAACAGCTCAAACGCCCTCGCAATAAACACGGCAAAAACGGGGACTGGCACCTAATTGCTTAACAATCATAGCATCGCTGCCAATGACAGCGACAATTAGGTGCCTGTCCCCGCTTTTGCCCCGGCGCTAGTAGGGCAGCAGATGGAACGCCCGCGCTATGAACACGGCCATCTGGTCGCGGGTGCAAAGCTCGGCGGGGTGGTAGCGGCCGTCCAGATACCCGCCCACGATTCCCTGGCTCTTAATGTACTCGATGTGCTTGTAGGTCCAGTAATCCGTCGGGACGTCCGGGAAGGTTGGGGTGGCCGGCGGGGTGTAGCCGGTGAGGCCGGCCTCGCCGGTGGGGGTGACGATGGCGCGGGCGATGAAGGCGGCCATCTGGCCGCGATCCACGGCCAGTTCGGGCGCGTAGCTGCCGCCGGGATAGCCGTTCACGATGCTGTTCGCATAGGCGTACTCGATGTACTTGTAGGCCCAGTAGTCGCTCGCCACATCCGGGAAGTGCGGGGTCTCCGGCCCGGGCGGCACGTTCCCGTCCCCTCCCGCCAGCGCGCGGGCGACGAAGCCGGCCATCTGCGCCCGCGACACCGGCCACTCCGGACGGTAGTAGCCATCCGGGTACCCGCCCACGATCCCGTTCTCCCAACACATCCGGACCGCTCGCCCGGCCCAGTTGCCGGGCAGGACATCGGAGAAGGGTGTGGTGGGGGCCCAGAGGTGGACGATCTGGTCGTGACCCACGCTGTATACCCACACGGACCCGTCCCCGCTGTCCGCGCTCATCGTGCTCACCTCGGCGAATCCGGGGCAGCTCCACAGGCGCGTCCCGGTGCGGCTGAAGACGGACACGTCCCCCCCCCAGCCCTCCGAGGTCCAGCAGGCGTGGGTGACGGGATCGACGGCGACGGACCAGTCCACTCGCACGGGGATCTCCAGCAGGGGCGTGCCGTCCCTGGAAAAGAGGCGCAGCTTATTACCCCCCATCCAACACGAGCCGTCGGTGGGATCCAGGCAGAGGCCAGGGCCTACCATAGGAAGGGCCTGGCGCCAGAGGAGGGTCCCGTCGGAGGCAAAGTGGGCCGCCCAGTGGGTGGCAGAGGCCGTGCCGGCTACCCATACCGAGCCATCCGCGGGATCAACCGCGGGCTCGCAGTACATGTCGGCTTTCATCCCCTGGACGGCGCCGAGTTGCGACCCGTCGGCCCCGAAGTGCGTGTACACCGCCACGGTCTTGCCGTGCACATCGATGGTGTCGCCGACGTACACCCAGAAGGACCCGTCCGTGGGATTGACGGCCAGGGCGCTGGCGCTTGTGGCCGGCACCGTGACCGTGGGGGCATAGGTCAGCGGCACCCACGCCTCGGTGCCATCGAGAGCCAGCCGCAGCAGCATCGCCTGCTGGGGGAAGACGAAGTACATGGAGCCGTCGGCGGGGTGGACGGCCCTCGCCGGGGAGGTGTAGGGGTCACCGTATGGCGCCCCGCGCCACAACTCCTCGCCGCGGCCGGAGACCCGCACGAGTTCGCCGCTCGTGCTGCGCGTCCAGCACGAGTGGTCAGCCTGGCTGAACCACACCCCAACTAAGCTTTCTCCCGTGCGCCAGGCCTCGCTCCCATCGGAGGCGTACCGGATCACTCCCCCCGCCCCGAAGGCGGCGCTGCTCATGCTGCCCCACGCGCCCCAGAACCCTCCGTTTGTGGGGTCTACGGTCACGCCGATCCCGCCGCCTTTGCCGCTCGCGGGTCCAGCCACCGTCTCCAGCTCCGAGCCGTCCGCCGCCACATGGGTGATTCCGCCGGAGACACTCACCCAGCACGTGCCGTCGCGGGGATCGAGAGTGACGCGGAAGAGCCCGCCCGGGAAGTGGGTGCGGGACAGCTCCTCTCCGCCCTCCGGCACGTGCACAAGATCGCCGTTGGGCCTGTCCGCCACCCACACGGAGGCGTCCGCAGCGTTCACGGCCAGGAGGTGCTGTGCGACGCTTTCCGGGTTCGCGTTCCCACTGAAGGCGCCACCGCGCCATATCACCGATCCGTCCGTCCCCACGTGCACCAACTCGCCCGCCTGGCGATCCAGGGCCCAGCAGGTGCCGTCGCCCGCGTTCCCGGCGAGCGCCATCACCCACAGGACGCGATCAACCGCCACCTCGGCCGCGGGCGAAAGCCGCCACAAGTTCAGCCCGTCGGACGCCCAGAGGTACCCGTCAGGACCGGCGGAGGCCGCGACCGTTGGTCTGTCGAAGCCCGAGGCCCGCGCCTTCTCTGCTCCGTCCGCACCAACACGGATGATGGCCGCGCACGGGAAGGACCCATCTTGAGGCCCGCCCTCGACCACCCAACAAGAGCCGTCCCGCGCGTCCACGCCCACGGACTGGGGTGCCCACACTTCGGTCTTGCTCAGGAGGGTCTGGTCGGCGGCGTAGTGGTAGACGCTGTCCCCGAGGGAGGCCCACGCTGTGCCGTCCGAAGGATTGACGGCGAGGCCATTGCCTTTCCCGAACGGGCTCCGCCACACCTCCCACTCGTGCATGGCCGGGGCGGGGCCGGCCCAGACGCACGCCAGTAGCACTGCAGCCAAGATCAGACAGCATGCGCGCATGTCACGCCCCTTGCGGCCGTAGCGAGCGCCTCCATCATATCACGACTCAC
>Ga0315282_10008932_pt1 | contig 16079 bp, 23 predicted proteins | sample YL17G07_20_MG_FD_203693 | JGI IMG/M metagenome (GOLD analysis project Ga0315282, IMG submission 203693) | Sediment microbial communities from Yellowstone Lake, YNP, Wyoming, USA - YL17G07_20 | ecosystem: Environmental > Aquatic > Freshwater > Lake > Sediment | place: USA: Wyoming | collected...
TGTATCATATCTTTAGGTCTGTAGAATCTAGACATGCCTTCTATGCCACCTGCTCCCATCTCAGCTTCAAATACAAAATATATTTTGTATTTTTCCATTATAGGTCTTGGATCTGGATATTGTTTCTTTTCCTTTGGACAAAAATGACCCCATATATATTTTGCAGCAACAGCAGGAACCCATTTTTTAACTTCTTCTGTTTTTGGAAAATCTTCGTCTTTAATATGCTTTCCAACTATATTTTTCCATAAAGGATCATTATTCTCTTTCATCCATTTTGCAACAATGTAGTAAGCAGCCCTCTCAGTTCCGTAAGAAAAATCGCTTGTACTTATCTCTTCTAAGAAGGTTTCCTTCGTAAGTTCTATTGCCCTCTCATGAATTTTCTTCTTCTCTTCTTCAGAAGGTGGTTTGTTTTCATGCCTAGTATAATAATCATTAGTAAGACTATCTTCATAGTATTTTATATAATATTTTGATGTTCTACGAACAAACTCCCAAACGAAATTATTTTTTTCATCAACAATCCAGTCAAGCAATTCTTTATTTTCCTCTAAAAACTCTCTTAAAGGTCTTCCCCAAGGATCAACCAACTTTGTCGGTTGGAAATGTGTTCCTAATCTAATAAATGGAACGGTTTCAGAAGGATGAGCATTTACGTAGACGCCACCGAGTTTTCCACAACCCTCTATGTGTTGTATTAACCTGACATGAGAATGAATGTATTCTGCCTCAATGGCAGAATCAAGCATCGAGAGCGGTTTTTCAGCCCCTCTGTAGAATTCTCCATGAAAACCAAAAGTTATTCCCATATCTTTTATTTTTTTAACTTCTTTTTCTATATTAGGTTCATTAAATTCGGTGATAGATTCCAAATCAACCTGCGTGAAATTAACTCCTTCCAAGCCGCCAGCAAATATTTTCCTTGGTATTGTCATCAAGCCTGGTTTTTCAGTTTCTGCAACCAAACCAAATGCTCCGCTAGAGATTCCAATTGTGTAGACCATTAGTTGACACCCATTTTCATTTTAATAAATTCTGCAACGCTTACAAAATGCGATCCTGCAACAGTTGAATACTGCTTGGTTATTCTTTCCTTAAAGTCCTTTTCATAAGGACCTGGCTTGAAGAATCTAAGCATTTGTAGTTTTGGCATTTTTATTTTCTTTAGAAAGCTTGTATAAGCACCAAAGCTTTCTCCTACTCCTTTCATATACTCCTTATAGCCGCTTATTTTCTTTTTAGGATAAAGCTCTGGAAACTCCTCTGCAACAATTTCGCTCATTTCCTTTTCTTCTAGTCTTACTCCAAGCATTTCATCAATATAATTCTCAAGCTCCATGCTCCTACATTCCAACTCTAAAAGCTTTAGAAGTAAAATGTTCTGGGACATAACGCAAATTTTAAATTTAAAAGTTATATCCTCCAACTCACCGCTTGGAAGTCTGGTTCCAACCCTCAGAATATCAAAGTCTAAAAACAAGTAATAAATTTCATAAGGTTCTAAACCATTTTCCCTTCTTAACCACATGGGCAAAATTTTTTCATAAACAATCTGGTCTGCAATTGTCTTGTCTTCCAATCTTATGGAACCGCATTGAGGGCATTCGATTATGCCTGCAGGAAAATACTTCTTACACTTTGGACAATACTTTCTAGGATTTCTTAGCCATGGATAAATTTTTGCCAAGCTGTATCCTTCGCCCAATATCAAATTATTCCTTAAATAATCGTCGTAAGGATTTACCATAAACCCTTCAACAGTCTCTGCAGCAGGTTTTTTAAACTCGGCTACCCTTAAGTTTCTCCATGCAAAAACCTTTATTGTGTTTGAAAAGGTTGAAATGCCTGTTATGTCTGCAAACGATTCTAGGGTTGTTTTTCTTGAAAGCGCTCTTTCTCCTCCTAGCTTTGTCATCCTAAATCTTGCAATGTAAGGCTTTAGCCACTCTTTATACTCCTGTATGGTTTTTCTTCTAGCCTCAACCATTCCCCTTAACAACTCATATCTTTCCTTGGCAGTATTCTTGAAAAATTCTTTCCAATTTTTATACAACTTGTTCTTTGTAACAAGTATGACTGCCTCTGCTCTTGAAAGGTCAAGTGCTTTTTGAACTTTTTCAGGAGTATCGTCCTCATCCTTTAGTCTCATAAAGTCTGCAATTATTGTTGGCCATCTTGGAGCTATGGAACGCATGCTTATTGGCTGGCCTGCCATATCAGTGTGTACGTCGACTTGGTCAACAAACATTGCCTTCAGCGAGTGCTCGTCTTTCTTATTAAAGTAACCAAGGATTTCCTTATACTTTCTTAAGTCATGGCTCATTAACTCAAAATCAGCAACAGACTGGGCAGCAGACGTCAAGCCAGTCTTTATGGTCGACTCGAGCATCTGCTTGGTTGCCATTGTTCTTTCGTAATATTCTTTGTGAGTAGGAGAAACTTCTATCCACTCATCTGCTTTTTTAATAGCCCAACCCCACTTCGGTAATTGAAAGAATAAAGAGTAGTAAATAGAGGAAGCTGTTCCAGGCTTTCCAGTAAAATCTATGGTTATCCCTTTGTTATCATCTTCTTCCTGACCAGGAGGCTTTACTGGTGTTACACAAACATAATATCCTAGAAGATTAGGCATATTAGAATAAGCAATTTTAGCTAAATCAAAAATCGGTTTATCTATCTCTACCATAAAATCAACCAAATATCAATAATCCTATTCCTACCAAAATAAAGATAATAGCAATCAATATTCCGCTCAGTGTCATGCCTTTGTTCTGATAGGTTGTTACATCTGGAAAGTACTTTAGTATAACGAATCCTAAAACCGCCAGTATCAAGCCTATAATCTTATTGAACATATTTAATATTTTGAATAAGATTTATAAAAACGTTTATATAATAAGATATTATGGTCTGGGCAAGAACAAAACTAATGATTCATGACGATTTGCTTAGACCGCTCCCTAGAATGCTAATAAAATTCAGCGGCCCTAATCCTGAAAAATTCTACAAGGAAATATACAATCTTATTGTAATGTCTTTCAGGGTCCCGGAACATTCAGTCCAGGAAAAGGAATTTGCCTGGCATAAAGGAGATCCTGAAAAATTTAGCATCAAATGGGAAGTCAATAAGGACTTGGATAAGTTTTCATACTATTGGATTGTCATAGAACTTGGCGTAGAGATGAGCAAGGGGAATGGAAAAGCTGACATATATGTGGAAGGAGCATTGAGGACCGAGTATCCACAAGATACAATGTGGCAGAAAAGTTTGTTATATGAATTTCTTAGAATGACTTGGCACAACGTCTTCTACACCTCAAAAAGGGACGAGTATCTAAAAGAAGGAAGAAGATTGCTATCTTTCTTTGTAGACCAACTCAAAGCAATGGCAAGGGTTTAAGATGACAGAAGTAAAGCAAAGAACTGAAGTTCTAGCACCTCATTATTTAAAAACCTTAAAGTTCAGCGGTCAGCATCCTTCAATACTCTTAAAAATCATGCCTGGTTTGATGAAGGATGCTTTTAGAATAACATCAACCAATTTCTTTGAAGATGATATAAGATGGGATAATTCATCTGAGAACAATATGTTCTATGGTGCGTGGAGAGGAAAGGACACTAAAGACGAGAGAACAACATTATGGGTTGATGTTAAACTTCAGGGCGAACAGGATGAAAAAACCAAGAAAGGAAATGTAACTGTGTGGTTAAGATCTTATTTAATAACAAAACTTTTTTATAGCAACCCATTACAAAAAGGATTATTAAGATTCTACTCATATTATTTTTATAGCGAAAGAAGAAGACAATATACTGAAGTTGCAAGAAAGCTTTTGGACATACTTGAAAAAGAGATAAGAGCACAATTAGGGATAACGGAGGAATAAAATGATATTTGATAGACTTAGAAAAAAGAAAGATGAAATATCTTTACCTGCATCAATTGAAGCGGCAGATTTACCAGAAGACTTGGAGAGATTTAGAATGAAGCCTCCTGAAAATAGAGTGCCTGAGGTTAGAACAGATTATCCGGTTCCTGAAATTCCTTACGGCAAGTCTGTGGAAGAACTTGTGACCGAGAGAACCGAGGGAGATAAAATCGAGCTGATTTTGCAAAAGCTTGAAACAATAGATGCTAGGTTAAGATTAATAGAAGAAAAAATTAAAAGATATTGATTATTTTTTTCTTTTTCTTTTAATTTCCTTTTCTTCCTCGTTATCTGTATATTCTTCTCTAACCTTTTTTTCAACTTCATCTTCTATACCAAGTTTTTCACAAAGCTCTTTGAATCTGTTTCTTATTGTAACTTCCGTGACGCTGATTGCATCTGCAATTTCTCTCTGCGTTCTTTTTTCTCCTTCCAGAACAGCTGCTATGTATAAGGCAGCGGCTGCCACGCCTGTTGGTCCTTTGCCTGAAGTAGCCTCGTGTTTTTTGGCTAGTTCTAAGAATCTTATTGCCCTTGCCTGCACCTTGTCGCTCAATCCAAGCATTGAAGCAAATCTAGGAACATAATCAGGTGGCATTGCTGGCAAAATTCTCATTGCCAATTCCCTAGCAATGTATCTGTAAGTTCTCCCAATTTCCCTTCTCTCAACTCCTGATGCTTCTGATATTTCCTCTAAAGTTCTTGGTGTCCCCATTTCCCTGCACACTGTGTAAAGCAAAGCAGCTATGACAGATTCCATTGACCTTCCTCTTACCAGACCTCTGTCAACTGCCTGTTCGTATTTCTTGGCAACTTCCTCGTGAACAGATTTTGGCAAGCCGAGGAAAGAAACTAATCTTTGCAATTCAGACAAGGCAAAAGAAAGGTTTCTATCCTTGCTCTCTACTAATCTCTTTTGCCACTTTGTTAGTCTGTAGTATTGGGCTCTTTTTGTTGGAGTTACTTTGAATAGTTCTCCTCTACCTCTTCCTATCTCAGTCGTTAAACCTTTGTCATGTTTTGTAAATGTCAGGGGAGCTCCTGCTCTTGTTCTTCTTGAGATTTGTTCCTCATCAAAAGCTCTCCATTCAGGAGAGGTATCGATCACGTCTTGTTCTAAAACTAGACCGCATCTTGCGCAAACAACTTCTCCTCTAGTCTTGTCTTCATTAAAATAAGTAGAACCGCATTCAGGACATTTTGAAATTCCTTTTTTCATTTGTTTTTGAGCCATTTTATCACGCAATATATTCTCTTAGTCTCCTAGCTAATTCCTTATCCTTTTGAGGATCAATCTCATAAGCTACAGGAACAATGTTATTATCGAGTGCTATTTTTACTGCCTCGTTTCCATCATACCTCTTACATAGAAATTCAAAGTTCCACTTATAACCATTGCTTTCTGGATCAGGAGTTAAATGAACATTATGACCTTTGTGATTATAGATGAAAGCATTAACCATAGGAATATCTTTTTGATTTACCTTTTTGAAAATTACAGGTACATCTGGAATGCCTAGTTTTGTATCATCATATGTTACGACTGGAACGTCAAAATTACCATGATAATTTTCGAATGAATCAGCCATTATTCTCACCTACAAGTAGTAACACCATAAAAGATATTAGGTTTCGTTCTATATATAAAGCTTTCGGCCTTTTTAAATCTTTCTGTTTTTGGGTTAAGTTAAATAAACGAGTGGTAGACTCTATAAGACAGTGTTAAAAACTGAGTGGTAAGTTATCGGTTGGAGAAATAATTTAGGTTAACGAGCAGCATCTCTATCAATTTTGAATAATCTGAAGAAACTTCTAATAACTTGCAGAGCATCCTCTCCTACTTTAATTTCAGTTGAAATTATGCCACTTAAATGAGGGTTTGTTTTATAATCTTGTTCTTTCGATGGATTTGTAAATATATAAGTTTTTTGAGGCTTGTCTCTTGATAAATCTATAGCATATTTAACTCTTTTTGAGAATTCATCCAAGTCATTTTCTATCCAAGACGGTAGACAAACTTTTTTAACAGAAGCTTGTAATCCGTTTTCATCTATAGGGAATTCGTTATCGCTTAATGTCTTAAAATCAAAGTCTAACATAACATTATGTTCTCTACGGTGATGCAAAGAAGAAGCTTTTATATACATTAACTGTAAAAGTATGGATCTTCTATCTGGATGGTCTTTAAGCCATTCAAAAAAATGTGAATCGCATAGAATTCTTGCACTATAAGTTACATCTACCATCTACTATCACTATTTCATTAAGTTTAAACTTAGATTTATTACCAATTGAATTCTTTAGCGATAAAGTCTTCATCTACCTTAGCAACACTTAGAATCTTTATAGATGACCCTATCTCTTGCACTGATTGAATTAACACATTATCATCAAAACCTAATATTTGATTTTTCAAATTTGCGTCGTCAAATATTACATCGTTATTAATACTAATAAGCTCTTTCAAATCCTCAGCTAAACTCACTTCAATAATTTTTTCTGGTGTCACCCTCACCAACCTCCCTTTTAAATCCAATTATATCTACTATTGTAATCTTTATTAAATGCGTATTTATAGTTGTTCTTTAATCTCAAAAGTAAAAAATATACTTACGTCTGTTGCTTTAATGTATATTTATTATAGAATTCATCTTATTTCAAGTTTTCGCTTTTTTGCTATTTAACACTATTTTGTATCAAATTAAGCCATTTATTGCTGTTTTTTCCTATTCTAAATGAGACCCCTGCTACTTCCCCTGGCGTTTTACCACTTAAACCACTATGTGGCTTGATAAAGTTGTAATATATTGCAAATCCATCTAATAACTGTTGTGCTGTTCGTATGCTCTTAAAACCACGCATAGGTCTAAATCTATCTCTCATTGTTCCTTGATAACGCTCTATTATATTTTGGTTTACTTTATCATAGAAATGTATCAATCTTGCATGCTTAACTGGTGGTATTAATCTTCTAACTTGCGTCGGAAATGTCTTCTTAATTGCTTTTTCATACGCCATCATTCCATCTGTTGTTATTTGCTTAGGTCTTATTAAGAAAGAGCTGAAAAAGACTTGAAGCAATAAGAATAAAAGCTGTCAAGATAGAAATAATACTTATAAAACAGTGAACGGGACGCCCCCTCAACCACGATCGTTTAAGCTGGTGGGATTGAGGGGTTACTTCCGTTCTATCTTTCTCACCTCGAACATGAAATGAAATAAATTCTATTTTTTGTCTTTTCCTACATTTTTCTTTTTCCAACTATCTTTTATTGAATTTATAACAGAATCTATAACTGTCAGATCTGTATCAGATTTGATATCATAATCAAATATTCTATCGCGTGTTATTATTTTAATTGGATAGACAGCATCTTTAGGAAGTGATGCCTCAGTAATTGGAGGTTCGATTAACTGCTCTTGTTTAGGAGATTCTTTTTTTGTTTCTTCAAATCGTAGGTCAAGGACTTTTTTTCCAAAATCGGTAAGTTCAACCTTTGCACCTCTACCCTTACCAGTATATTTTAAGAGTCCGATATACTGGCAATATTTAAAAAATGAAGTAATTCCTCTATCCAATAATGATGTAGACATTATATTCCCATAATTGTTTATGAATTTTACTTTAGCATCATTCGCAAACATCACACCGTCTTGATATTTTATCCATTTAAACATGGTCATATAAACTTCTGGAAGATTTTGTGCAAGCAATGTATTTCTTTTTTCTCCTGATAAATAGCCTATGCTTCTGCCTAATGTTGTAAGCCAGACTTTAATTCCATCTGTGTCAATAATCTTCAAAAATTTTGCCATATTCAAAGTATAACTTTTATTCGGATTATCTGTTGCTGATATGTCAGCCCAAAGAGTATTAAGACTAATACCTTCGTTACCAGTATTTTTCATGTCATCTAAAATGTGCTGCAAAATAACTGTATCGGTATTATAAGGTATGCTAATCTTTTCATCAACGTTATTAGTTTTCTCATCAATATTCTCTTTTGACATTTTTATCACCTAATAGAACATATTATGTTCCTTAATAAACAATAGAACATAAGAGTTTAAATATCTTATGCTTTTAAATCATAAAAACACTAAAAAAACACTAATTAATATCTAAAAAGTACATATTATATCTATATGCCGTCAAAAAAGAAAGTTGAAACATTCAAAAGAATTGCAGTTACTTTTACTCAGAAGCAGATTGAACTGATTGATCAACTTGTAGAGAGTGGTGAACTTGGAGGCAGCAGAGCAGAGGTAATCAAACAAATTATAATGTTTTATCTAAAAGATAATGATAAAAAATCAATTTTTCCTTAACAAAATTATTTTTCTACATCATATTCAGATTTTATTTTATCTATAGGTATCCACATCATTTTACCTGGTTTAATAGATACACCATGTTGCGTAAGCAATATGTATTTTAAACCAGCTAACACATCAATAGCTCTTCCCTTAAAATCTTCAAAAACTTTATCATCAACTTTATATGGTTTACCTTTGCCAATCAAATAAACTTCATCTAAGTTTATGAGACTAAGTTGATGTGCAAATTTGTTTCTTATAGTTGATAATTCTTTAAGTTCCTTTACAAGCTCTTTTTGTTTGTCATCAAATTCTTTTGACAGATGTAGTTTAATGATTTCAAACATCTTTATTTTAACATAAAATTTGATATCTTCTAATAAAATATCGAAAAAAGCTTTTCCTTGCTCTTTTTTAACAATGTTGTATACTATCAATTCGTCTAACAAAGATTCAATTTCAGACATCCAGTGAATAACTTCTCCTCTTTTTTTAATAAGGTCCTCAGCTAAAGAGTTCATCTTAGCCTTTTCTTTATCAGTAACCTCTCTGATTTCCTTTTTTCTCATAATTATCTTTAATATAATATCGTTATAAATAAAACATTTAAACTTCTGTTACATACTTAAATCCTGATTTTTCTATATTTCTAATATGAAAAAGAAAACAATCAAGAAAATTAAGAATTTTGCTTTAGATACTCCAGAAACTCAAAGAAAAGAAGAAAGAGAAAGAAAAAGATATGAAAAAAGACTATCGAAATTAGGAACTGCAGAATTGATTACTGCATCTTCTATATCAGGTGCAATAGCAAGTGAGTTGTTTAGGCGTGCACTTGAGTATACACCTAAACCTGGCGAGTTGAATCCTATTATGCAATTTATATATGATACACCTTTGCTTCGTTGGATAGCAGATTTAGCTACTTTAATTTTTATCGTGTTTATTTTTACTTCTGTAACATTGTGGGCGATAGAAAAATTTAGTCATGCGAATGATTAACTCCCTTTAAAAACTTACCAACCGTTAACTTACCACCCGATTTTTAACAGTTCAGAAAGGCTTATACCAACCAAAGATTTAACTTAATCCTGTTTTTGGGGCTTTGTATAAATAGTGCCTTCTGTATAAAAAATCAGTATTCTGTATAAAAAGTAGATTTATCTCAAATAAATAGGTGTAGAATTAGTCGGCAAGTGGTTAAAAGTCGGATTGAAAGCATCTCTAAATCACTTCCCAAAGTTCATATGCCGTGAACAAAAGGCCTAACATCCCTATCACAAATGTTATTCCAAATCCGAATTCTACCAAGCCTATATAGTCTGTAAACAATGAAGCATCTGCAAATAGCAAGTATAAAAGACGCAAGAAAGCCGATATTATAAACAAGAAGAATGATCCTATAAAACCACGTTCTATATTTAAGTTCAAATTCCTTTTCAACACGAACGTAGCCGCAGTTAGAGATAACGCAGCTATAGTTACAATTGGCGTTACCTGTGTTGCCATGTCAAACATCGACATGATAAGAATATGTAAAAATCAGGATTTAAGGATTATTTCTTTATTTTTACTTATAAATAACATCTCTTATTGTTCTTACTGCATCTCTTGGTGTTCCGATTTTTGGATTAGTTATTCCACTGCCAACAACAATAATTCCAGCACCATATTTTCTTACTGTTGGTATCGTCTCTTCATTTAGCCCACCAGCTGCACCAATTCCCATTTTCAATCCTAATCTAGAAATTTTTCGTACTTTAGAAAAATCTTTTACTCCTTTTTGATTATCGATTGGTATGTGATATTCTAAATAAGCAATATCACCAGCAATTTCATCAATCATTCTTAAAGATATTGGGCTATAAGGAACATGCTCAGGATACTCTATCATCAGACCAATTCCATGTTTCTTCGCGGCCTTAGTAGCATTTTCCAAGTCAATCCAGAAACGTTTTGATCCTCCTAAAAAAGTGATTGCTGTTACATCAGCACCCACTTCAGCTGCCACTTCAACCTCAAGATCAGCTCCATATTCACCAGGTTCGGATACAGTTTTCATATCTGCAATTATTTTTGTTTTTTTACCGACAATATTTCTCAAGGCAGGAATCACGCTATAAGAACCTTCATTCTTTATTAATGGTGTTCCTGCTTCACATAACCAAGGAAGACCTTCTAATTCTTCTCTAGCCATTTCAGCTGTTTCTACTGCTTTTAATAACTTCTTATAATCTAAAGCTATTTGTAGAATAGGCTGTGGAATATCTAAAGGCATACTTCATAATTAAGAGATAAAATATTTAAATTAATAACGTCAACCTAATTAAGAGAATATAGAAAAATCAGGATTTAAATTAGAATTGTTATACTATCTATTGATAAATATGCTTCCATTAGCAGCCATAGAAAGGGTAGCTAGAAAGGCAGGTGTGGAACGGATATCTGCAGACGCCATTAAGGAACTAGCTAAAGCAATAGAAGAACTAGGAAGTGATTTGGCCTTAGAGGCTGCCCAAGCAGCTAGGCATGCCAAAAGAAAGACCATTCTCAGAGAAGATATAAGACTTATAGCAGGAAAGACTTAATACTGCAAGTTATTCTAATACATTAACTCAAATTGGTGAAAATGCTCGTAATCCATCCGCCCAAAAAACTGCTAACAGCAATGACCAAAATAGCGATTGCAACATGTTGCAAAATTGCCAAGTACGGATTAACCTTCTGTTCCTTTGCTATGAGATAACTTAAAACTGCAAGTAATGAAATACCCCAAACAATTGAAAAGATTACAGAATATTCTATCGGTAAAAACGCAACTAATAAAATGAAGACTAGCATTACTAAAAATCTTGTTAAAAAATTTGAAAATGTAGAAACTCTTATGACTTTAGAACTTTTAAGGTCTGATTCCTGATAAATATGAATGCCTAATGAATCAGAAATGTTGTCGGCAACAGCAATAACTAACAATGAACCGATAATGGTCAACTTAGGATTAACGTTTCTGCTTAAGCCAACTATGAACGCAAGACTCGTAACAATAGCTGAAGTTGCACCGAAGCTAAATTTAGTAAGATGCGTCATTATAGTAAAATGTTTTTTGATAATATTAAAATGCTTTATTCTTCGATATTTTGATTTAAAGATTAAGCTTTATATTTTAGTCTTGCCCTTATTTTTTCATGGTAACTACAAGATCCTCAATAAAAAATCTTCAGCCAGGAAGATATGTGGTAATAGATGAAGAACCTTGCAAAGTTTTGGATGTTACAACTTCTGTTTCTGGAAAGCATGGCGGAGCAAAGGCAAGGTTAGAGGCAATAGGTTTGTTTGATAACAAAAGAAGGTCAGTAGTAAAACCAGCTGATACTGAGATGGAAGTACCTATAATAGAAAAAAAGATAGGACAGGTTGTTGCCATAATAGGAAATAATGCTCAAATAATGGATATGACTGATTATGAGACATTTGAATTAGCTATACCAGAAGAATTAAAAGATAAGATAGCACAGGGAAAGGAAGTTTCTTATTGGATCATAATGGGGAAAAAAATGTTAGTAGAAGTTAGAGGATAAGCTCAATTCTTAGAGGTTTAGCAATTTATTCTGACTGCAAGTATTTGGTTCAAAATTCGCTAACGCATCATAAGCAATTTCAATGCCTGACGATTTGCATTCAGAGTGTCCCACTTTTTCTGATGCAACTTCAACAATTCTACTTAAACGTGGTAATAAATATTGAACTGTGCATACAAAATATAGAGGAGTTTTTATATCCCTTATTGATTCTATAATCATCATTTCATTAACTAAATAACTTTCTACTATAGTTTTTATAAAACTAGCGTAGTCTTCAGGAGTTTTAATACTTTCTCTTTGTGTTTTAAAAAATTCTCCTGTATATTTTCTTTGAATGGCTTCTTCATCGTTTATAGGTAGTTTACTAACCATTTTATAGCCTCTACATTTATTTCTAATAGCAAATTATTTAAATTTGATTTTTAAGATAGAATTATTCACTAATAGTCAAACTTGCTGTTAAGGCCTAATTCTTGTTTCTAACACCTAGCTAACGATTCGCTAAAAGCAATAAATCATTATGGTAGTATTAGCTTTCTGGCTGAAGTGCTATAAATAGGTTGCTATTTAGGTTTTAATATTTTTAACTTTCTTCTATAAGAAATAATTTCCTTTTCATTTATATTGGAAACAACTTCATCAAAAATAGAAACAAACATCTTTGCCTCTTGAATCATTTTACCTACTTGCTCTTCTTTATCAACTCTCATGTAATACTGTGCATCTATTCTTTTATCTTTATGTTGATTTATAATTCGAGTTTTATCTTCTCCTAAAAGAAAGGTAACTGCTAATATTGAACATAGATGATTCTCACATCTAATGCCAATTCTCTGAAGAAACGAGTATAGAGCATAATACTCTGCATAGTAAACCACGACTGTAGCCCAAAGCAAGTCCTTGTCTCTAAAATTCTTTTCTGCTCTTTCCAAAGATGATTTAGCTTCTTCAATATAGGATTTTGTCAGTGTTTCGTTTGGTTCAACTATTCTTAAACCATCCTTTAATCCAAAACACCATTTCAGTTTCTCATCTAGCATAAAAATCCCACATATTGTTTATAAAAAAGGAGTGATTGTTCAAGATAACATGATTCTCCTCTATTTCTTTTATCAATGCCTCTTGTCTTTCCATTGATTTTATAAACGATGATTCTGCTATTTTAATTTCATGAACTCTGTATGATAGTAAGTGCATAGGTAGTTTTTTCTCTTCTTTGGAGACTATCAACAAGTCCACATCGGAGTCTTTGTCTGCCATAAGTTTAGCAAAGCTGCCAAAAACAATTATAGCATCGTTTGTTTCAAGCTCTTTCAGAAAGGTTTTGAAATTAGGATATTTTTCAAGAAAAAGAATGGTTTTGCATATTTCCGACTGGAGCAAGTAAAATTTTGTTTTTATATTTTCTAGATTTAGTTTAAAATACTTGTTCTTGCCTTTTACAATGCTTTTAAGTATATTGTTTTCCTCAAGAATAGCTATTAAGTTTTGAGTTGTTTTAAGAGGTATCTTAGTATTCTTGCTGATTTCTCTAAGATAGAATTGTTTTCTATAATCTCCCAGATAGAGCGATAATATGTCTAATTCTTTGTTTCTTTTTTGATACATATGTATCATTTAGGATACAATGATATAAATACTTTTCTATCGAAGATTTAACTAATTAATGGTTAACTTATTCGTATCTTAATGCTTCTACTGGTTGTAGCCTAGCAGCTTTTCTTGCAGGGAAGTAACCTGCTAATACTCCTACTAAAAATCCAAATACTAATCCTAGCACTAGAACTTCTGGAGATAAATAAATCAAAGGTCCAGCTTGAACTTCATTCTGGGTGAAAGCAGCACTTGAAAAACCTAATCGTATGCCATATGTTATTCCGTATCCTAAAGCAACACCCAAAGCATCACCAATAATACCGCCCATTAGACCAAGTATACCAGACTCGAATAAAAACATCAACAAAACTACATTGCTGGTTGCTCCAATTGCTTTCATTGTTCCTATCTCCCTTGTTCTTTCCATAACAGAAACATACATTATATTCATGATTCCTATGCCACCTACTATCAAAGCTATCGCCCCCAAAGAGCTTAGAAAGGTTGTTATTATGCTTAATATGCCAGTGATTTGTTCTTGAAAAAATTTAGAACTTAACACGCTAAAGGTCTTTGTATCTTCTGTTTGATGATGCACCTGTAAAAGTTTTTCATTAACAACATCAGCAACAGCGCTCGAATCATACCCTTCGCTTACCTTAGCAAGTATAGTAGTGTATTCGTCGCTTTCAAACTGGTTTCCAAATAAATCCCTTGCCTGCTTAATAGGAATGTATATGCTATTATCTATTGATGCTAAAAGTCCACCACCAGGATTTAATATTCCAACAATCTTAAAATCAACACCATTTATATTTATGGTTTTTTTCAAAGTAATATTCTTTGAAAACATACTATTTGCAACATTATTCCCTATCATAGCAGAATACTTATCATCGTCTGTAAGAAATCTTCCATCTTCCAAACCTATTGCCCCAGCCTCTATCTCTTCCCATGCTTTTTCATCTTGAACTCCATAAACAGTAATCTTACCAGATTCACTATTGCTTCCAACCTTCAAAGAACCAGAGATAATACCTGTCACCATATTTATGCCATCAACTTTAGATATTTCTTTTACATCCTTGTCTGTTAATACTATAGCCTTGCCGCTTGAACCCAAATTAGGGCCTTGAGAAAAAGAAACCTTGCCAGGTATTACAGTAACCATATCAGCCATGAGCTTATTCAATTGACCTATTATTCTTTGCTCCATTGAAGCTCCGACCAACATCGTAGCAACAACAGCTGACACGCCTATTACTATGCCTAAAAGTGTTAGAAAACTCCTTAGCTTTCTGTGAGATAGATTATAAAATGCCATAGACATTATTTCTCTAAACATCCGCTCACTTTCTTCTAAAAAGTTTATTTAAATAACCCTTTCTGTAAGTAATGAAAAAAACTACTATCACAACAACTATAACAATAAGCGTTGTCAAAGGTGTTTGCGTTTGATTAGCTAAAGAGTATTCTGCTTTAGAATAAACCTTTGCATTAACCGAGTATATCTCACTATAGGATTTTCCAAAGGAATCCTTGTAAGTAATCTGCAAGCTAATCGGGTAAAAACCAGGTTCAACTGATCCAACTTTTAATGAAAACTTTTCACTGTCATAATCATCTGACTTTAAATTGCCTATGTAAATTGTAGTTGGACTTATATCAAAGTTGTTTGAAGGAATAGCTTTAACTGTAAGAAAATTTGCTTCTTCATTGCCTGCATTTGCTATTTTAATTGTTATAGAACCAGAGGCCCCAGTAGTTACTATGTCTTGCGAGTCGACAGTTACTATGAAATTATACTTGCCTGTAATCAAGGCTCCTATTTCCTTTGTATCAGTATAATTGTTTGTTCTCGTTTCATCGTAATATGTCAATGTGACGGGAATGGTTGTTGTCCCTATTGAAGCATCTGGAGAAACTGTTATAGGAAACGTTAATGTTTTCGATTCTGATGATGCAAGGCTATTTATAAAAAATTCCCCTGAAGATCCAGGAACTATAAGGTTTGAAGTTTGAGGCAAAGAAACTATAATATCTTTTGCATCCCCAAGACCCTCATTTTTCAAATCAAATGACAGAGTTGCTGTTTTTCCAGGTTCTAAGTCATTGCTAAAGTTCACATTGTTAATCTGCAAAGTTGGCTCTCTTACGATGGTTATTGGAATATAAAAAGTCTTTTCATATGAAGACGTTCCTGTATAATAGCTCACATCTAAATATACATAAGAATTTGTTGATGGAGCATTGTCATCAATTTTTATTGAAATTGCACTTTGTGATGTTGATAAGGATGCTAGTCCACCAAGTTCAATCTCACCTCCACTTAAAATTTTTATATAGGGGCCTGTTGTAGCATTTATCAGAATGTTTGTTAAATCTGCTCCTGAGTTTGACACTGACAAAGATATTGTCGCTATAGAAGAAGGCCTTAATGTGGCGGTTGAAAGTTGCCAAGTAACATTTATAGAAGATATTGTCGCTTCTGCCAATGTTACAGACAAAAGTAAAACTATAAATAAAATTATTTTTTTCATTTAACCACCTTTTATTATCGCTCCATCTTTTAAATTTATAATCCTTTTTGCATGCCTGGCTATGTTCGGATCATGGGTAACTATTATTAAACTAACTCCTCTTTCTTTATTAA
>Ga0315282_10008933_pt1 | contig 16079 bp, 8 predicted proteins | sample YL17G07_20_MG_FD_203693 | JGI IMG/M metagenome (GOLD analysis project Ga0315282, IMG submission 203693) | Sediment microbial communities from Yellowstone Lake, YNP, Wyoming, USA - YL17G07_20 | ecosystem: Environmental > Aquatic > Freshwater > Lake > Sediment | place: USA: Wyoming | collected...
TTCGGCGGCAACGAATCGACGAGCCTCCAGAGCTGAGAAATCCCGACGGGGGCGAACTGTGGGGTTCATGCCCCACGATATCACATTGCGGGGATGGTTGTCACCCTATTAAGCGAGGCTCATTAAGTTCTTCAATTAGGGTTACGAGGGTAACGCACTGGCCCCGGTCACGAAGTATCAGCATGGCGCCGTATATAGGTCGGTGGCGTGCATCATGGAAATGGCGGGGATACAGCCGTATACGCGCCCGGTCGATAGCATCGTTGCTTTCGGGCGTGCCGAGGAGCATCCCATCGAGCGCGCACCGTTCGGCTTCGATATTCGATGGTAGGGGAAGAGCGGTCATCGATCCATCATGGAGCGCCTTGGCACGGGGACCCGCCTGCTCAGCGCTCATTTCCGTTCCCCCTCGAGAACGAGAGCATTCGGAATCGGACGATCCAATCCATAAGCCTTGCCTAACCCGCAGGAGTTGAGGTTGTCAAGTCTGGCATATCCGCTCGATGCATTCCTTAAGGAGATTACAGCCTCGTCCTTGTTTTGGATCGAGTCACCGAGCCCGGGTTGTTCCATATCCCCCTAAGCCTAAATGGTAACGATGCCTTAGGGGGGATTACCGCTACGCGATATATGCTGCGAGATCGACATTGTGGCTATAATACTTTTTAGGGATTATGAATGATTCGATTCCGAATCGTTCCAATATCTGTCAATGAGCGAAGAAGAACTTCCCGTTGGTGCCGTTCCATCAGCCCGGACACCACGCACAGATCCCTATCCAGTCCATACAATCTTGGCTGATGCCCTTACTCTTCCGCCCGGCCGTTATCCATCCTCACTTAGGATGATATTTTCCCAAGAAGCATTAAAGACATCCAGGCAAAACCTCCGCGCCCGCCTAACAGAAGAACAGGCCGAACAGGTCCGCCAAGCACTCGTTGCCAGCGGGTGGGAACAAGATAAATGTCGAGATACATTTAAGCGCCGCATTGAAAAACTCTGCGTTGATATCGTTTTCCTCAGGAAAATCGATGGGGAAGGAATAATGATGCGCTTCAGAACAGAATGGAATACTCAGGCCCTCCGCGTCGCTGCATTCCGATTCCCTAATTTATCCCACAGATCGCTATTGGGACCACCATTGAAACGACACCAGGACTTCCTTAATTGGGAGCTTGCACTTTATCACGCGCTGGAATATGACGAGGTTGAGGATAGGGTTCGTTTCGCCGGAATGACCGAAGAAGAAGCGGACATGGCCTACACTATTATCCGGGCGCTGCGTCGTCTAACAGGGCTTGGCATTGATGGACTAAGGATAAATCGCAAAACACGGGTGCAGCCTACCGGCATGATGGTAGCGTTCCGAATCAGATTGTACGCCATATGGATGAAAATGGAGGCGCTACGTACAAAGCTTTATCCGATTCTCAGGAACGCCAAGCAGCTACTCCAGTTGAACCGAGGGCTGCCTGCCGCAAAACTAAGGGGCATTCTCAGTCCATACAATTCAAATGTTAGGGAATGGGATAGGAATAATACCTGGGCGAAGGGCCTCGGTGCGCGCCTCTTTAATGCGCATTGCCGGTCCGCCTTCGGCAATCTTCCCCCCTCCCGACAAATGATTAGAAACCATTGGGAACTCATCTATGAACCTGGCCCCGGAACCAAGAGCGCTTCCATCCTGTTGAAGAATATCTCCCGGCTACGAAAAATGGACAAGAAGGACAACCGGACACCATTATGGAGCGACGAAACCGATATCCTCCTCGACCGAGCACATCGGCAAATGAAGCTCTCCATAGAAGACGCAGAAACCGGGAAAGGATGTAGAGAAGGATGGAGGTATATAAGGGGTTAATCTTTCAACGATTGATCGCCACCAAATCGCCCGGCGCTCGCCCGTAAAACAATAAAGGGCATAAAAAATGAGGTCCGTTGTTTGTTCAATGCCCTCCATAGAGGTCTTGATATTTCAGCTTCCCTTCCAATGCATCCGCCGTCATGTGGTCATAACAAATGGCCGTATACTGGACCAGAAAGATAAGTAGACCCCCAACAGCACTAACGGTTATATAGGCGTCCAAACTAACATCTTTCCCGAACTTTCTCATTCCCATCAGGGTCACAGGCAATGCAATCGAAACGATAAGGTTAAGTCCTCTTGCATCGGCGGCCAGCCGCTGAGATGCAGCCGCCATTTCCAAGCGGGTGGTTAGGTCTGCAATTGTGATTGTTGTAGACGTTTCTACGTGGGAATTAACAACTGGCGCGGCCTCCCCCAGCGTTGTAGCGGTTTGGCTCTTCGGAGTGGCCAGTGTCGCCGGAAGCAGGCCGCTTGGAATGCCTGAATACGCAGGTTGCCAGATCACGAGCAGCGGAACAGCCGCCAGAATCACTTTCAGAACCGCCCTCATGTTTGCCCTCCCTTCGTTGTGTTCACTTCACGCGTTCGCGGTCCGTTGCCGTGTTCATACAGTGGCCTCAATTTGTTCCCCGCCTTCCTCGCGTGCCCGTAGCGCTTCCGGCCAGGTGATGTCAGCACCTACGGGATACTTCACCGGATGCCGGCCGGCGTTCACGGCCTCAAGCAGTTCCGCAGCGTCTATCACTTGCAGCCGCGGGAAGGGTCCGCCCCCCCAAGTGGGCGATTCATATCGCCCGACGCTGGCTGCCTCCCGCTTCATTCCGTCCGTCGCCGGCGTCGCCGTGACTAGGACGCCGATCACGGCCCCGCGTTCGCGCTCGCGGTCCAGCACGCCGCGCAGATCACGGACCCATGACGGGTTAGCCTGCTCCCCGCCCTTCACCTGGACAATAACCCGCCGCGACTCGGTTTCCGTGCCTTGCTTCCCTTCGTAAAATACCAGCTCGCCATCTATGCCCATGTCTCCGCCGCGTTTGCGTTCCTCGTCCATCAGCGGCCGTCCCTTGAGGTAAATCAGCACGCAATCCTGAAAGGCGTAGGGATTCTCATGGGCAAGCCGCACGAGCGCGGCCGGCTCTTGCGGCACGCCGCTGAGGGTCCATGTGTCCCGCACGGCCCGGCCGAAGCGGTGCACGAGCCGCTTTTCAATGACGGTCAGCGCCAGGCCGGCTATGTCTATGCCGATCCAGCGGCGTTTGAGCCGTTGCGCGACGGCCACGGCTGTCCCGCAGCCGCAGAACGGATCAAGCACCACGTCGCCGGGCTGGCTGCTGGCCTCAATGATGCGCTCTAGTAGGGCCTCCGGCTTTTGTGTGGGATAGTTTAGGCGTTCATCGGCCGCCGCGTTGATGGGGTCAATGTCGGTCCACACATCGCGCACCGCCACGCCCGGCAAGTCTTTAAGATACGTCTTGAGCCGAGGCTGGTTGCCGCGAGAGAACACAATACGCCCCTCTGCTAGTAGCCGATCCACGCCTTCCTGGTCAAACATCCAGTGACGGCCGGCCGGCGGCTTCATCAGACCGCGTTCACCAAATTTCCTAGCCGGGCCAGGCCCCGCCCCACTGAAATCCGAAACGCGGAATAGTCCGTCCTTGTCACGCATCAGATCGTGTCCGCGGGCATTGTCTTCCGATTGCGGAACGGTCGGCGGGTTCCATGTGTTTTCATTGCCTTTGGAATAGAAAAACAGCACATCATGGACGCGGCCGAATTGCTGGCCAGACTTCCGGCCTGTTGTTCGCTCCCAGATTATTTCATTGCGATAATTTCCGGGTCCAAAGCTTGCGTCTAGAATCACCTTGAGGTAATGGCTTGCCGTTGGGTCACAGTGTAGATATAGCGAGCCCGTGGGCTTCAGGACGCGGTGCAGTTCCACGAGCCGCGGTGCCATCATGCACAAGTACGCCATCATGTCGCTATTCCCGAGAATCTTATAGAGCGCCTCAACGGTCCGGCCCACCTGGCCGCCCGCGCGCACAACGTCCTGGTAGGCGGCCTCCGCCGCGTCCCCCCATTCCCACGTGTCGTGAAAGGCGTGCTGTTGTGTTTCCGAGCGCTTGCCGGTCTTGCCCTGTTCACGATAGATGACGTTGTAATCCTGCTGACTGTTGAAAGGCGGGTCAAGATACACGAGGTCCACGCTCTCCGGCTTCACGTCCTGCCGGAGCACGGTTAGGTTGTCGCCAAAATAAAGCGCGTTCGGACGAGCAGGACTCATGTCCATAGGATACCTAGTCTAGCCTTAGTATCACAATAACGGCAGTATCAGGATTATGTTTCCATGCGTCAACGAGAAACTTGGGTGCGGAAGCTTGGGAAGACAATTAGGCGCTATCGGATGATGAGGGGCCTAACCTTGCAGCAGACGGCCGATGCCTACGGATGCACCCTTCATCGCTGGCAGCACTTCGAGGCCGGAGAGCCCCTGGAAATCAGAACACTAATCAAGATTGGGAAAGTAGTCCGCGTTCCCGGCTGGAAGATTCTAAAGGGCTAACCCTCAATCCCCTATCATCTCTACCAGGACGATCTCCCGCTCGCAGAAATCGGGAAAATCCTACGTCAAACCAGCCACCACTTTTAGACTACCCCCGTCCTGCCAAAAAACCCAGTTCTATCCTATGCGGGCAATTATTGGCAATCTTGATAATCAGCAAGCTGGAGTGGTCTATTTACAGACCTTAAATCCATTAATTATTTCAGGTGGTATATTAATTGAGGAGGTCAATATGTTTAATGAAATCCGTACAACGCAAGCTGCCCTATACCTCCTCCATAAAGGCGGAGGGAGTTTCGACCATTATTTCCTCATCAAGATGCTCTATTATACTGATCGACGGTCCCTAATCACTATAGGTCGTACCCTCACTGGTGATCGCATGGTTTCAATGCAATATGGCCCAGTACTAAGTATAGTGAAGGACCTTACTGATAAAGACCAGTCTTCAGTTCTCCAAGCCAATCCTTATTGGACACAGCATATAAGACCTCGCACACCCGAAACCGGGCATACTGTCATAGCCGTCGATGAAGTTAAGCCAGATCAGTTAACATCTCGTGAGCTGCAAATCCTAGATGAATCTTTCGAACTCGTATATACCACGCTGGAGCATGATTTTAATAAGGTCTGTAAATATTTCGAGGACCTTCCCGAATGGGACCCAAACGCTAAGGAAAAGAAAACATCGATACCCATAGATACCCATAAAATCCTTAAAAGCGCAGGAAAGACTGAGGATCGAATAGCAGAGATCATATCCATGCAGAACATGGACGACTTCATCACGGACATTACCGAACACAAGACCGCTTAATATTTCCGTGTGCTATCCTGCATATCCATCAAAAGGACATAGTTTTATTTTTTCTAAGAAACCAGTATCGGGCAATGACGGGATTGACCCGCACCTTTGGTTATGTACGGCTGATCCTGACACAAACGGCGTCCTGCCAATATTCTGCGTTAATACCTTTGACCCGGATTCTGACCAATCATGCACTATTGATGTGCATGAGAATTATCATTCGTTTATTTGTCGGAAATCTTTTATCAACTATTCCCTATCCTTTGCCCTTTGCCCAAGTGCATGGAAAGTGATGTGCACCGAGGGAACTGTTACTCCTTCAGATACTATTTGTGAGGAACTTATCGCTAAAATACATTCCGGGGCGAGGGCTAGCGAATCAATTCGAGTTCCATTAAGAAAATACCTATCCCAACGAGGAATTATCAAATAGTATAGATACCGCCAAAACGACATCCTGCGCTGTGGGGTTAAAGACTACTGATTCCCGTTATGCTTCCCCGGATTCGAGCCGCGCACGAAGCTCTTCGGATTCGCGCCATTGCCCATCCCGTTGTCGTGGGTGCCCGAAGTGGAACCGCCGGATGTGCTTGAGGATGATGTCCCTCCCGGCGAGGACGAGCCCCCCGACGGCGCGGAAGTGTCGTTCGTAACGGGAGCGGGGGTGCTGCCGCTGGATGGAGCGCCAGAGGTTCCGCCGGATGGAACGACGGCAGGCGCAGGCTGGGAACCCTGAGACCCACCGGAAGCCATGCCGGTTGCGATGGCCGGGCCTGAACCGCCCCGAGCAAGCGACTCCGACGAGTCGATGGCGGTGAAATCGGCGATCCTGCGCTGGGATATGGTCCCGTCATCCGCTGCCAGCACCACCGTGTAGGTCCCGGTCTGGACGGGCTGGCCCCGCTCGTCCAAGCCGTCCCAATTGACGGTGTGTTCCCCGACGCCAGCCTCCGTGCTTTGGCCGTTTCCAGCCATCCACACCCGCTGGCCAGTATTCTTGTTGGCCACCATTAACTGGACGTCGGCCTTGCTGTTCAGCCTGTAGGTTATGATTGCGCCGCCATTCCCGGAAACAAGGGTTTGCGGGAAGACGGACAGCCCCGCCACGAGCGTTGGCGCGTTCGCCTTCACGAACACCAGGCAGCTCGCCTGCGAAACGTTGCCGGACTTGTCCGTAACCGTAAGCCTCAGGGTGTAGGTCCCCGTGGTCAGGGTAGATGTATCCCAGAGGCCGAGCGAACCGCTCCAGATTGGCTCATTCGATATGGCAATAGGCAGGAAGGTATCCGGTGCCTCGCCCTTTCCGTATTCAAGTCGATACTGGCTGATATATGCGTCAGCAGCAATACCCCGGATGTCTACGACGCCAAATACAGTCGCACTTGCTTTAGGCGATGTGATAAGGGCATTGGGCATGATTGAGTCAACCATTAGGGAACGGATTTTCACGCCAACTATCCGATCGTTGCCGGTATCAGCAATGTAAAGAACGCTTTCCCCGTTGTTCATGGCCAATCCGTGAGGCTGGTTAAATAGGGTGGCTCCCGCGGGCGGCAACTCCGTCAGGAAATTCTGGCGGTCGCCCCCAAATATCTCCCATGTCACACGGTTATTCAGCATGTCAGAGATGAACATGTTATGCGTATTACCGGTTATGGCCTCATAAGGATGGGCGAACTCACCTTCACCAGATCCTGACGCACCGAACGCTTCGATAAGGGTTCCGGAAGGACTGAATACCTGCAGGCGGTTGTTAAGCGTGTCCGCCACGATGATGTTCCCGGTTACGGGGTCAATGGAAACACCCGAGGGGTGCCGGAATCCTCCTGGAAGATTCCCTTTGGAACCTATTGAGAACAGGTTATTACCATTTCCGTCAAGGATTATAATTTCATCATCAAGCGTATTGGCAACGTATATACGATCCTGACCGTCAAGCCACAACCCATCAGGCCGCTTGAAGCCGCCCCTTATCATCTCGAGCAGATTGCCATTGACATCCAGCCTGAACAATTCGCCATCCTTACGATCCAAGACCAATATGCGGTTCTGTGTATCCACCGCCGCCGCGATTGGTTCCTTGAATGGGAGTCCGTCATCCACTCCCTTTTCGAATAGGAATAGCCCCTTCGCGGTGTATTTCTGCACACGGCGGTTCTGCGTATCCACTACCCAAACGTAGTCCTCCCGGTCAACTGCAACGTCTGATGGCTTCCTGTGCTCTCCCGGATCCTTGCCGCGAGCCGAGAACGTGTAAATGCTTACCAAGAATTTGTCTATCCCCTGAAGTTCCATAGTGATATTGCTAGTGACCGTCCTGTCACATGTATCCCTAGCCACTACCCGGATAATGAAACTATCGCAATCAGGCAGCGTTACCATGCCCAATCTACCGCCTACATCCACCGGGTCGGTAAATTCGGATGAAGACAGTATGGTCAAGGGCGCCGAGAGCCTAGCTAATTCCAGACTGTATTTAGAGAAGTTGTTTCCCGTGACAATACCTGTCAGGGTGACCGTAAAAAATGCCGAACCGCAATCTGATGGTATTATCTGGCCGTCAGAGGGCCATATAATGTTTGCCGTCAGGTTCTTAATAGGCACGTTTATTGCCACTTCCGAGCTGTTTTCCTGTCCCGTTTCGTCATATACGGTCAGGCGAATGGTTACCATGCCACCTGTCGTGATATCTGCGATGCCAAGGAGCCCATCAATTATCGGATCAGTGCTTTCCTTAATCAGACTCGTATTACCGCCTTCGATCAATTCAAGGCGATAGCGAACGAAATTGCCCGATGTCGCCGTGCCGGTTACGTATATCGAAGGTGACCCGTCAAAGCAGTAAGTCATTCCCTGCTGCGGATTATCTATACGCACCACAATATCCGCCGGTTTAAATATCTTTCCAGGAACGGAAACGGAAAGACGTCCCAGCGCCCCACCCGAGTCAACCGCCGCAACTTGATAATAGTATAAAATGCCCCGCGGGGGGGAAACATCGACATAAACAGATGCTGCACCGCTGTCAATATCAGCAATGGCCTCACCGTCTACATCAGGATAATCGGAACGGAAGATCCGGTATCCGGTAATAGGATATTTATTTGGCACTGCTGGATCCCAGGTAATTGTTACGCCATCAAAACCCGACGCAGCCGTGATATTTGAGGGCGCTGGGGATACTGGCCCCATAAGCATAAAATAATCATGAGTACCATTTGCAAATGTCAAAACAATTCCATGTTTCTGTAACGCAATCCCATATGTATTGGTGGGATATTGAACATGTTTCCCTTCATAGTCATAAAAGATGTCGGGGCGGAAAGCCGCGTCCAGAATGACCCCGGTAGAAGGGTCCATTGTATAAAGGAATCTATTCAGGCAATAAGCGTAGATTCTGTTATTCCCCGCAACAAGCCCCAAAGGACGATTTGGCCCCGACAGCTTGCCCTCATATGGCCAAGTTATCTCCCATAATGTAATCCCCGATTTGATATTTATTGCCCTAACCCCCGAGGTTGTTCCGATATAAACGGTACCCGCAACGACAACGGGAGGGAGCAAAGGGGCACTATTGGGCTGCGACCAGAGCGACTGATCATTTGAAAGATTTAACGCCACAAGGTATCCACCTGTAACTAGCTGGGCCTGTGAACCGACGTCGATTGAAAGAGATATGCCTGTGTTCGACGCTGGAATAAACCACGATTTTGTATTAATGAGTGATCCGGTCTCCGCCGAAAGTCTCCACTGCACTGTATCGATTAACGATCGAGTATTGACATATAAGGATTCGCCCGAAGCTGCTGGTGACGCATAACTTTTCGCGTTCCAACTGCCTTCAACCGGATAAGACCACAATAAGTCACCGAAGCTCGCCGATTCCGGATTGGCATCGACCGACACCACCCTGTATCCATTCGCATTGGCAACGACAGTGTATAATTTCCCCATGAAGATGATCGGCGAGGGATAATAACCTCCACCGAAAATGCTGCTATCAATACTACGCTCGATTGTGTTTGTATCCGTACGAAATACGGTCAATCCTCCTGAGTGCGAAAGGAATAACCTTCCCGAATAGTATGCCAGCGAACTCTTGACATTATTCCCCGATAGCGTCGTGTTTTGCCATATTACGCTCCCGTTTTCCGCATCTATCCCAGTAATAATTCCATTGGTCGTCGCAATATAGATAGTGCCGCCGACTACAATTGGACCCATATTAGCGCCCTCAACGAGGCTCCCCGGAAGGGATACTTGCCATCGTTTACCCAAAGGAAGCGACAAATCAACGGATCCATCGAAACCGCCATGCACAGCGTCACGGTGATATTGTGGCCATCCCTGAGTCATTGGTGTCGCAGACACCTGAATGCTCAGCTGGCTTTCCATACCATCAATATCAACTCTACTTATTGCGTAGGAATATCCAATGCTGTTCTCCACCCGCACGTCGTTATATGATGTGGCTGTTGCTGATATCGTGCGAGTCAATATCAAAGCACCACCCGCTTCCCCTCTATAGAGGTTTTGGTAAATGGCCATCTCACGAGGCGCCATTCGATCCCATTTCAAATACACGACACCATCTCCCCCAAGCGCCGTTATGTTTTGCGGTACTGATGGGGGCAAGATTGGTATCGTTATTTCGGCATACGCAACATCTGAATAGGTACTCTCCTCCAAAGGCGGCTGACCTGACATCTCGTTGACTGCGGTTATGGCGTAATAATAGGTTCCGGAGGCAGTTAGAGAGGAATCGGTATAGACGGAGGTTACCGTTTCGATATTTCCACTGACATATGTTCCCCCTTCCGTATATCCAATGAAGGTGAATCCGCTGTCGGGGACTGGACTCCTGTATATGTTGTAGCCGGATACGGGAAGGCCGGCCAATATTTCAGGTGTCCAGCTGAGTAGTATGTCCTCCTGTGGGCCCGCCACAGCGCTAAGGTTATCAGGAGCCTCTACTTCGTTGCCGTAAACTCTTAACTTGCTGGCGCCGTCGTATATGTATACGGAACCGCGGGAGACAATCGGGGAGGAAGATAACGGCGCACCGACCTGAAATACCTGTTTTTGATACAGGCCGTATGGTTTTGCATAAAGAACATTCAAGGTCCCATCTTCACAAGCCACGAACAAAAGGCCATCGGAATACGCAACTGACCCATCTATCCGCGACCCGATATAATCCCACAGCGTAATTCCCAATCCATCCGTCACCTCGAATACCATTCCGTCTTCGTTGGCAAGGTATATCTTGTCGTTTCCCGTCCCGGTTGCCGGAACGATGGCGGGCGAGCCGGTATGCGAACCGGTCAGCGGCAAACTCCAAACGACCTGGTAGCTTGCCCCCATATCTTTGAGGGCATACAGGCCCTTTTCCAACGTAGCCACATAAAGCCTGTCGCCCTTGACGGCGATTGCCGCGCGGATTGGGCCTAAATCATCATCCACCACATCCGTCTTCCAAACTTCCTGCCCGGTTTTGGCGTCGTATGCATACACCCGGTGGTCATAGGAACCCACATATACTTTCTTTGTTGATTCGCTGTATGCCGGTGAACCCCATATCGGGCCTGCCGTGCTGGATATCCAAAGGGTCGTGCCATCCTCATAGCTGAAACAACGGATTGTACCGTCCGTGGCAGCGAGGTAGACGAGATGCTTGCCATCCAGATTCGCCAGCGTTGGAGAGGCGCCGTAATTCGCTGAAGAACCGCTATACTTCCATTGCCAAGTACCATCCGATATTGCGTTATAGGCATCAAGGCTTCCAGACGCCAGTAACATTTCATTATTTACCAGTAAAGGCGCTCCCCGAATCATCCCAGCACTGGGCATATTCCAAAGTAATGTTCCGTCCTTCCGTGAAATGCCGGTTTCCGTACCGTTATCTGATCCCATATATACCGTATTTCCGATGACTATCGGTGACGCCATATTAAAGGCCGTTCCATCTCCGCCACTTGACAGGTCGATTGAATACTTGGGGACCATGTAGGAAAAGTGCTCCACTTTCGTAAATCCGGTCTTGGAGGCATCGGCCTGAAATTGGGGCCAGTCGGAAGCTGATGTAATTGCAAGCGGGATTAGACCGAACAATGCGGAAAGGATTACCCGTGGAAGATAGTCGTATAAACCCCTTGGGCCCATCAAAGCTTTCACTTTACTTTCCTAATCTTAGAAGGATATTTGCGCGCAAGATACCATTGATACAGGATTGTGATTGCGACAAAGATAGGAGCCCCACAATAGAAACGATTCGCCAGACCCACAGGGGCTGTATCTGGAAAGAAATGGAATATCACTCCAACGATAATAATGATCAATAACGTACATAATATTAGTAGTACAACATCACGTAACCTGGACTTTCTCATTTTGTCAGCACGAAAATAATTAAAGAAGGGTGTTACAAAAATGAATATTATAGAATAACCTATGTAATCGGCTACATTAATATTAAGATGATATACGCATATGAGTTTATTAGTTAACCATGCCATAAAAAGCGTAAATATAGATATCAATATTAGGGTTTCAGGATAACTCATGCGTGGATTCGTGGTCATTTTCCTGTGCATTTGATAATTACCCTGTACCCTTCCCAAAGGAGAAATACATTTCCAACAGCACCCATTGCCTCTAAGCCCGTAATTACACCGGAAGAAACTATCGCACTTGCAGCTAATTTCGGTAACACGACCCTCCCGGTTGCCTTTTCCAATACCTTCAAAGGAATAATCGTTGAGACACAACATTTACTTGTCGAAGCAACTTTCTTAGCCACTTCTTTTGCCTTTTCCGCTGCCTGATTTGCCGTTTCCCTGACTGCTTCCTTTGTGGCTTCCTCTACTTGTCCCGGTCCTCCCACCCCAAGTCTGTTCAATAGCTCTTGCCACGGATCAGGATCCGGGAAATACATTATCATCCCAGTCGGATCCGTATTGTTCAAAGGATTATTGAGAACATACACGTAGAGATTATTCTCTTTCATTGTATTTCCTTCAATTGGATCCCTGCTTATAAACCTCCCCACCCTCGGGTCATACCACCGTGCGTTCATATAGATGAGATCTGTGAGGTCGTCGGTCTGGAGCCCAACGAACCTGTTCCTGTTAAACGGGTCGTGCCGCTGGTATCCCCAGCCGAAGGGTTCGTAGTGGTACTCCTGAGTGATATTGCCATGGGTATCAGTCATCTGTACCACTGAGCCCAAGCCGTCATGAAGATAGTATTCGGTCAATGGAGTGGGCAAATCCAGCCGAGTCCTACTCACGCCCGGCACATATAGAGTCAGGGGCTTCTTGTCATCTCCCAGCTCCATCACCACGTCCAGGCCGTCGTATAGGAACCAGGTGGCCTTACCATCCCTTACTTCCTTCACCCGCTGGCCGTCGTAGTCATATCCGTATATGATGGCTGTCCCATCTGGCAATTCGGCATACGTTAACCTGCTATCAGCGTTGTATTCGTATATATGATCAAAATACTTGCCCGATATCTTGGCGTATTCCTCGTATAAGTTCCCCGAACCGTCCCAGATATAGTCGGATTTATTTCCCCCCCATTTTACGGTCTGCAACTCATTGGATGAGTCGTATAGATAGGTACTGCTCCCCCCGTATTCATCGCTCATCCAAATCCGGTTTCCTGCGGGGTCGTATGCGTATGACTGGTCGGGCCAGACCGGATGCTTCATGCTTGTGAGCCGATAGATGGCGTCATAGGTGTAGTCGTATTTACCAGTAATGTCGTTCATGCTGGTCCGGTTCCCAACCTCGTCATATTTGTAAGTGAAATAGCTGAGCGCAGCGTTCGAGCTGACGCGAGCGTTTCGCAGGCTCAGAAGCCGTTCGTCCAAGTCGTATTTCATCTGGCAGGAAAGGCCATTTGGATACGATATCTTTACCGGCCTGCTCCGGGACCCGCAGGTGCAGCCGGAATCGTATTCATACTCCGTCTTATTGCTGCCGCTCTCCACCTCGGTGGCCCGACCCAGCGCGTCAAACAAATATTTGATGGTATGCGAAGAAGAGGCTCCAGTAGACGGCTCCACCTTCAGCTTCGTACGCCTTCCCGCCTCATCGTATTCCATGTATTTCATCGCCAAGACGCTTCCGCCTTCGTATATCGCCTCCTGAACGGGGCGGCTGAGGCTGTCGTATGTGTAATAAACAGAATACGCCTGTCCGTCAACCTTCGTATTAACTTCTGTCTTCCTGCTGGCGCCATCGTATGAAATGGCCACGGGTGGCGTTGGAACAAATCCTTCATACGATATCCGCCTTAGACGATTCAGCGAATCATAGAAATATGAGGTTGTGAAATCCCAATCTTCTTTCGACGTCCTGTTCCCAGCGGCGTCGTATAGGAAAATCGTATATTTATCGTTCGGGTAGTATATTTCGGTCTGCCTATTTAACGCATCATATTGGTAGCGGGTGCTATTGCCATTGGGATCGTTCACTTGCTTAAGATTACCTGCCAAGTCGTAGAAATAGCTGGAGACGTTCCCGAGAGCGTCCTTAACCTTTTTAAGCCTGCTCACGAGGTCGTATGAGTATTCTGTAATGTTGTTCTTGGGGTCGGTCATCTTGGTCCGATTCCCCATCGGGTCGTATTCGTACTTCGTCTCGAATCCGAGGCTGTCCTTGGCGGTCTCCACCATGTCCCGGTCGGTGCAGGTGTAGTCCGTGTGCCTTCCGGCGTTGTCGGCCTCGCTTTTGACCAAGTTGTTGGAGTCGAAATAGGCGTAGTTCATTTCGGACAGCGGCGGGTTGCCGGAAACAATCCCGTATTTCACGCCTATCAGCCGGTTCTCCAGGTCGTATGCGTATTCGGTCCTGATTCCGGCAGGGTCCACCTGCGCGGTGCGCTTCCCCAGTGCGTCGTATTCATACGCGGTATTCAGGTCAGTGAACGACGAACCGCCGGTCTTGAGCCGCCGCGCGGTTCCGGTCAGGCTTCCTGTGCCGTCGTAGTAGTGGAACGTCTCGTTCCCTTCGGGGTCCCTGACATGCACCGGCAACCCCCGCCCATCGTTTTCATATACCGTTATGTAATCGGTCTGGACATCTCCCAGTGGCGGGTTGTTCTTCAACCGCTGGACCGTTGCGGTCATGTTGCCAGTGCCGTCGTAGGTATAGATGGTCTCGTTGCCATTCTGGTCGGTTTTCTTGGTCATGCGGTTGAAGACCGGCTCATATTCATACGTGGCCACGCCGCCGAGGGCGTCCACCACGCCCAGAAGGTTGCTCCGGGAATCGTAGAACCAGGAGGTCGAATTGCCATTGGGGTCGGTCATCCAAACCCTGTTCAGGTTGTCGTCGTACCCGTATTTCGTTATGCCGCCCGCGCCGTCATGCACCTCCTTCAATAGCTTGCAGCTATCATACAGGTAGGAGGTCAACGCCCAGCCCCCCTCGCCAATATCCTGTCCGACAACGGTCTCCACGCTGCCCGAAAAAGACGTCAAATAAGTAAATGTTGTGACGATCTTATTCCCCGAGTCCAACACTTCGCTGACGCGCCCATCGTTGTCGTAAGTTATGGCGATGTTCTTCTCCCCCACAGGAGCACGCGGGTCGTTTTTTCCGCTCATCTGGTGCTTGTAATTATATTGGTATTGGGCATTGTATATGCCGTCCGGACCGGTCACGCTTGAAAGAAGCCCGTCTGTATATCCATAATTCGTTTCGATGAAACCGGCCCCGGAAGGATGCGGATAGCTTACTTTCGTTAGGAGAGCCGTCCCCATCTGGTAGTCAAGGTAAACGGTAGCCGAATATTCAGCAGTTGTAGTCCCGTATGAATCCGTATTCCAAGTAGCGGAATACATGATTGAGGTGAGCCTCATCCCGGATGCCATAATGGAGAAAACCGTCGCCGACACATAGGTGAACTCCAGTCTGGTCCCATTAGGGTCGCGAATCCTGATCAGGTTGCCATCGGGGTCGTATTCCTTCGTCACGCCGTCCTTCCTCTTCGCGGTGACCCCCTTTCCAACGGATCCGGTGTTCAGAACGTAGGGTGTATCGACAAGGCCCAGCTTGTCGTCTATTCCGGCCGGAGAATCCAAATCGTCACTCCCCGACTTGGGTGTGTAGACCGGCTCGCGACCATCCCCCCTCTCCTCTACATAGACGGTGGCACCCGTGGCAACATCGAACTGGGGCCGCATTGCCAATTGCAGGCTGTGGGTCCAGCCCGCTCCCAACGCGCTCTCATAGGGTGTTCCGGAATAGGCACCCCATATTCCGATAGGCTCGGCGCGCTGGCTGTTATATGTCCTGAGCACATTTATGGAAAGCCCCGCAAAGGGAATGGACAAATCCTGAACGGTGAATACCATGTTCCCGCTTAGCGTGTTCACCCCGAACGGCCCGATGGCCTGGTGGCCTTTTTCGGGATAGCCGTAGCTTGACACCCTACAGCCGGTGAGGTTGACACCCAGACACGACAGATAATTTCCCGCTACAACGAATACTCCCGTGTCCGTAACAGCGATCTCCCCTGTTATCCCGCCCCCCGGCACCTTGATCGCCTGTTTTTCAACGAGTGTGTCGGGGTCGAATACCCGAACGTACCCATCGGAATCGCCTATCAATATCGCATTGTTGGTTATCGTAACGTCGGAAGTAGGCGTGCAGGAAAGATCCGATGAAAGATAGATGGTGCCCCATTGCTTCACTTGGCCAGAAGAGTTCAATGCAATGAGTCTCCTGTTCAACCGGTCAAGAACGGCAATTGTTCCGTTACCCTCAGCCACAGAATTCCTGTCTATCCCACCCAACGGTATGGATACCCATTGAAAAACACCATACATATCTCTC
>Ga0315282_10008934_pt1 | contig 16077 bp, 17 predicted proteins | sample YL17G07_20_MG_FD_203693 | JGI IMG/M metagenome (GOLD analysis project Ga0315282, IMG submission 203693) | Sediment microbial communities from Yellowstone Lake, YNP, Wyoming, USA - YL17G07_20 | ecosystem: Environmental > Aquatic > Freshwater > Lake > Sediment | place: USA: Wyoming | collected...
CCGATGCCCCGTGTGCCGCCGGTGACGATGGCTTTCTTGCCTTTCAGTCCGAGATCCATGATGTCTTCCCCCCGATAGGCGTTTGCGGATGTGTAATTTGCTTCAGCAACAGCGCTGATTCAAGATGGAAAAGCCGACATTTTTGGTGAAACGGGGTGAATGAAGAAAAATTTTTATAGTGATTTAAGTTGTTCATCTACCCAGCGCAGGTTTTCCTGAATTAGATCGGGTATGGCGAGTTGATAGGGACAGCGATTTTTACATTCTTTGCACCCGGAGCAGCCTCTGGCTCTATCAATGGCTTCTCGATGCCGGCTGCCTTTCTGCAAAATGGCCTTGCCCATTCTCTTAACCATGGAACGAATGCCCATTATGGCCTGAATGGGGATCTCCTCCGGACAGGGCTGACAATAATCGCATCTTCTGCAAAAAGCCTTCTCATACGCTTTTTGAATCTTCTCGATCTCCTCGATTTCGTCGTCGCTTAACTTTTCGCCCTTTTGAAAAATCGCCCAATTTTCATCGAAAAGATCTCTATGCTCTACGCCAGCGATTACCAGAACCTCCGGCTGAGCAAGAACATACTTTAAAGCCAGTTGGGCACTTTCTATGACACCCCCGGAAAAGGGCTTCATGGCGATCACCCCGACCTTTTTCCCAGCCGCCTTGGGGATGATTTTTTCCCGGGCCAGAGGTTCCAAAAAGCTAAAGCAAACCATAATGGTCTCGAAAAGTCCACTGTCGAGGGATAGATCCAGGACATCCAAGCTATGACTCGTTATCCCGATATGACCGATTAAGCCTTCTTCCTTGGCTTTACGCAAGCCTTCAAAAGCCCCCCCTGGGGCAATGACCTTTCGATATTCCGCCTCATCTTTGACGAAGTGACATTGGTAGAGGTCGATATAATCTCTTTGCAGTTCCTTCAGACTCGTTTCCAAATCTGCGCGAGCCCCCTCCGCCGTCTTGTTGGGTGATTTTGAGGCCAAGATGATCTTTCTAGCGGTTTGCTTCAAGGCCAGACCAATCCGCCGCTCGCTCGTAGTATACGCTCTGGAAGTATCGATAAAATCAACTCCCTTTTCGACAGCATGGAAAACGGTTTCCACCGCCTGGCTTTCACTCACCCGCTGAATGGGGATTCCTCCAAATCCAAAGCGATTGACTTCAAGTCCTGTTTTCCCGATTACCATCCGTTCCATAATACCGGCGACCTTTCTCCCTTTTGGTTTTTTTAATATCGGTCTAGTTATTAATCACCGTTATTATAAAATAGAGTTGGTCAATGTCAATATGATCCCTGCGATGGATCTTTACCTTTTCAAAAATATTCTTTGTGTCCTTTAATTCAGGTGGCAGAGATGCTTTTTATAGATGGCAGCAGGATTTCACCATTGGTGACTTTTGCCCCCCACCCTAACCCTCCCCCTCGGAGGGGGGAGGGGAGGGTGGGGGTGATGCTTTTAGAGATTTTTATGCAACGTTTAGGTTTATCATTTCATACTCAGTATTTCGGAGGAGCATTTTCCGTTGTATTTACCCCGAACCAGTATTTTTGGTTAAAATTACTGGAATAAGAAGAATGGGTTGGACCCGGGGAAAATGGATTCCGGATCTCCATCCCTTTTTGACATCCCTATCCATATTTGCCTTGACAATGCACTTCATGTCGTACTAAATTTTTAAATCGCCCCTTTTTATGATGAAAGAGGAGGGTAAATTATGCTCAGGCTATTTTTGTTGGTAAATCTCTTAATTGGAGGATTAGTCATGCAAGCGGCTGCTCAGGAAAAGTTTGAAACGGATATGATCAAAACTTCTGCCGGCAACCTGGAGATCACTTTTATCGGCCATGGCACCTTGATGTTCCGATTTGACGGAAAGGTCATTCACCTCGACCCCTTGACACAGTTGGCCGATTACACGCAACTTCCGAAAGCCGACCTCATCCTGATTACCCACGAACACAGGGACCACCTTGATTTGAAAGCAGCAGAAATTCTCCGCACCGAAAAAACCGTGGTGGTCTGCCCCCAGATCTGCGCTGCACAGGTAACGGGCGCTACCATGATGAAGAATGGGGATGTTAAAAGGATTAAGGGGTTAGAGATAAAGGCCGTTCCCGCTTACAACATTATCCATAAACGCGACACTGGGCAACCGTTTCATCCCAAGGGGGATGGAAACGGCTACATCATCACCTTCGGCGACCGGAACGTTTATGTGGCGGGGGATACGGAGAATATTCCGGAGATGAAAAAATTGAAAGGCATTGACATTGCTTTCCTGCCCATGAACCTGCCCTACACGATGACCCCCGAGATGCTTGCCGATGCGGCCAAGGCTTTTAAACCAAAGATTCTTTATCCCTATCACTATGGCGAGACGGATACGTCTAGGATTTTGGAACTACTGAAAGATTCCCAAGAGATCGAGGTTCGCATCCGCAAGCTGAAGTAAAGGCAACTTCAGTGAATGCCCATCCCATCATTTTTTTCTTGACAAAGCCAAAAAGTTATGATTAACTATTATAAAATTTGGAGAGGAAAAAGTTCCCAAAAATGATGGGCAGAAATTTCCAGAACTGGTTTAGCTTTTATTATTATTATACCTACCAGCCTGCCCATCGCTTATGGTGAGAAAGACCTAAAGAAAATTAAATAAGCCAACATAAGCCATGGGTAGACGGAAAGATGCTACCCATGGCTTTTTTATTTTTCGGCCATGGTAGCAAACCTCACCATGGCCCATTTTTTAGGAGGTGGGAAATGATTATCGTGATGAAAAAAGCCGCCACAGAGGCTCAAATCGAGCATGCCATCAAATGGGTTGAGTCTGGAGGCTACCGCGCACATCCTTCCCGTGGCGTGGAGCGCACCATCATCGGGGTCGTGGGAGATGACCGGGGCAAGGCCCAATTGAAATCCGCTGAGTACCTTCCAGGAGTGGAAAAGGTCACGCCGATCCTCAAACCTTACAAACTGGCCAGCCGGGAGGTTAAGGATGGAAACACGATTATCCGGATTGGCGATCTGGAAATCGGTGGCCCCGACTTTATTGTCATGGCCGGTCCTTGCTCCATTGAAAGCGAGGAGCAACTGATGGAGAGCGCCTATATCGCCAAAAAAGGTGGAGCCCATATCTTACGGGGCGGAGCCTTCAAACCCAGGACATCGCCTTACAGCTTTCAAGGGTTGGAAGAGGAAGGTTTGAAACTCTTGAAAAAAGTCCGGGAAAAAACAGGCCTCCCGGTTGTCACCGAGGTCATGAATACAGCCGATGTAGATTTAGTGGAAGAATACGCTGATATTCTTCAGATCGGTGCCCGGAATGTCCAGAATTTTCCCCTTCTGAAAAAGGTGGGCTGCACCCGCAAAGCGGTGCTCTTGAAACGGGGAATGGCAACCACGATCGAAGAACTCCTTATGTCGGCAGAATACATCCTCTCTTCTGGTAATGAAAAGGTCATTCTGTGCGAAAGGGGAATTCGTACTTTTGAAACGGCAACGCGCAATACTCTGGATATCAGTGCCATACCGGTGCTCAAGGAATTGACCCACCTTCCGATCATCGTTGATCCCAGCCATGCGGCCGGCCATTGGCAATATGTCATCCCCCTGGCCAGAGCCGCGGTGGCGGTTGGCGCAGACGGTCTTCTAATCGAGGTCCATCCTGAACCGGAGAAGGCTTTTTCAGACGGTATTCAATCGCTCAAACCGGAAAAATTTTATCAATTAATGGAGGAGATTCGGACCCTCGAAAAAACCATGCGAGAAAAGATACAGGTGCTCCGATGAATCGGATAAAGGTAAATCTCGACAAGAAACCGTCCGTTTCTTATGAGATTTGTATCGGCGAGAATATATTGGATCGTATCGGGATGCTGATCACCAAGAATAGATGGGCCTCCCGTTATATTGTTCTAACGGACTCTAATGTTTCCACCCTGCATGGAGAAAAAGTTCGGGCAACACTCCAGGGAATGGACCTGAAGGTGGATCTGCTCGAATTCCCAGCAGGGGAGGCTTCCAAAAATATTCAAACCATCCTCCCGATTATCCATAATATGATCGAGCTGGGTGCGGACAGAACATCCGCCCTGATCGCCTTAGGTGGGGGTGTCGTGGGTGATATTACCGGCTTTATCGCCTCGATTTACATGAGGGGTATTCCCTACATCCAGGTTCCCACGACTCTTCTGGCCCAGGTAGATAGCAGCATCGGGGGTAAAACGGGAATCGACCTTCCCCATGGAAAGAATATCCTGGGGACTTTTTATCAGCCCAAAGGGGTCTTCATCGATTTGACGTTCCTTAAAACCTTGACGCCCAAGGAATTCGGAAACGGCCTGGCGGAAATCGTCAAATGCGCCATCATTGACGACCCTGAACTGTTACGTTCTATAGAAGAAGAGGCGGGGGCTATCCGGAATCGGGATCTGAACCTTCTCGAAAGGATTGTTTCGAAAGCATGCCTGATTAAGAAAGGAATCGTCGAAATCGATGAAATGGAAACGGGGTTGCGCCGGATTCTCAACTTCGGCCATACCATCGGCCATGCCATCGAAGCGGAATCGGGCTACTCCATCTCTCACGGAGAGGCCGTATCCATCGGCATGGTGGCCTCGGCCATCATCTCAGAAAGATTGAAATACCTGTCTTCCGAAGACCGCGAAAAAATCACATCCCTCATTCGGGGGATCGGTCTTCCTGATCGTATCCCCATAACTCTCAGCACAGACGGAGTCTTATCCCGGATCAAAAGGGATAAGAAAAAAGAGGGGGATACCGTTCGCTTCGTCTTGCTTAAAAAAATAGGAATGCCCTTTGTGAATGGGGGTGTGCCGGAACCGCTGATCCGGGAAACAATCGAAGTGTTAAAGAAATGATGGGAATGAAATGGGTTCAGGCATAATTAATTTGACCTCATGAAGATCCTTTCCCCACCCTAAATCAGAAGCGCGAAACGCAAAGAAAATAGACCCCAGTTCCCGCACCCATCTTTCTGTCCTTCCCGTTACCGAGGAGATTGCCGAAAGAGCTGCGGTCCTTCGAGGTTATTATGGCCCCAAAACCCGGAGGTAACATTTTGATTGCTTTTCAGCCGTTGGTTTATTAGAATTAGATCAAATTTGGCTGAACCCGCAAAAACTCCGGAAGTGATCGAGAAGAAAGCTGCCCGTGCAAACCATGGTCATTCATGGCAATGAGGCTTGCGTCCGCGGAGCCATTGCCGCGGGCTGCCGCTTCTTTGCCGGCTATCCGATTACTCCTGCTTCCGAAATCATCGAGCTCATGTCCCGCCTGCTCCCGAAGGTTCGGGGGATTTTCCTGCAAATGGAGGATGAAATTGCTTCCATCTGCAGCGCCCTGGGGGCGGCCTGGGGTGGGGTCAAAGCCTGCACAGCCACCTCCGGGCCGGGGTTTACTTTGAAGCAGGAAGGAATCGGTTGGGCCGCGGAGACGGACACCCCCATTGTGATCATGGATGTAATGCGCGGGGGCCCGGCTACCGGCCAACCTACTTCGTCCTCCCAGCAGGATGTGATGCAAGCCAAATATGGCTCCCATGGAGATTACGAAGTCATCGCCCTGACCCCGTCGAGCGCTCAGGAAGCCTTTGACCTGACCGTGAAGGCTTTTAACTTGGCCGAGATTTATCGCAATCCCGTGATTCTCCTCAGCGATGAAATTGTGGGCCATACCCGGGAGAAGGTGCGCATCCCGGATCGAGTGGAGATTGTGGACCGGGCAAAGCCCCAGGCCTCGCCTCAGGATTACGTGCCCTTTCGTCCTTCGGCCAAGGGCTTGCTGGAAGGGATGCCTTCCTTCAATCAGGGGTATGGCCTTCTGGTGGATGGCCAGCTTCATGATGAATTCGGGATTCGAGCCGGCCACCTGGGCGATGTTTCGGCCCGGCTGGTGGAGCGAATTTGCCGGAAGATTACGGATCGCGCGGACCTCCTCGTTGACGTTGAGGAGTGGATGCTGGAGGATGCGGAAGTGGCCGTGGTGGCCTATGGCAGCCCGGCCCGATCTGCCCTGCGGGCGGTGAAAGATGCCCGGGCGGCCGGGTTGAAAGCGGGAGGCCTGAAAGTGCGCACCCTCTGGCCTTTTCCGCAGAAGGTGATCGACCGGCTCTGCCGGCATGCGAGAAGAATCATTGTCCCGGAGATGAACATGGGCAAGATCGTTCGGGAAGTGGAGAGAGTCGTCGCCGGAAGGGCCGAGGTCATCTCTCTTCCCAAGCTGGGGGGAGAGATGCATACGCCCGCGGAGATTTTCGAGGCCATCCAATAATCTTATCAACCGCAGAGGGCGCAGAGAACGCGGAGGCTTTAAGATAAAAAGCAAGGCAAAGCGATGAACTCATATTTTCCGGTTTTCTTTTAATCCTTTTTATTCTCTGCGTCCTCCGTGGTGAAAAGAAAAATGAATCCGTTGGCAGAAAAATATCTTAGGAAAGCGGCACTGCCGCTGATCTTTTGTCCGGGCTGCGGGGATGGAACCGTGTTGAATGTTTTTCTCCGGGCCGTGGAGGAGATGGGCATCTTCCAGGATCTGGCCCTGGTGGGCGGAATCGGGTGTTCCGGATGGCTGCCCACATACCTCAAGGCGGATGTCCTCCATGTTCTTCATGGCCGGGCCATTCCTTTTGCCACGGGGCTGAAGCTTACGGATCCCCGGAGAAAAGTGGTCGTTTTTACGGGCGACGGAGACTGTCTGGGGATCGGTGGAAATCACTTCATTCACGCCGCCCGGCGGAACATCGACCTGACCGTCCTGATGATCAACAACGGGATTTATGGCATGACCGGGGGGCAGGTGGCCCCGACCACCCCCCTCCAGGGCCGTACCCAGACTTCCCCCTACGGCAATCTTGAATACCCTTTCGAGGCCTGCGATCTGGCCAAGGCTGCGGGAGCCACCTACATCGCTCGCTGGACCACCGCCCATCCCAGGCCGCTTTTGCGGGCGATCCAAGAGGGGATCGAACATCGCGGGTTTTCTTTCGTGGAAGTTCTTTCTCAATGCCCCACCCAGGCCGGCAGGTACATGGAGGGCACGAGCGATCCCGCTGAGCTTCTGGCGCTCTATAAAAAAAGAGCGGTCCCGGTCGAAAAGGCCAGGAATACCCTGCCCGCGGACCTGAAGGGCAGAATCGTTGTGGGCAGGTTGCATCACTCCAAGGAAAAGAAGGAGCTGGCCCAGGCCATTTATGAAAGCTTCCCAGCCCAAGAAGCAAAAGATTAAGATCCTTATCGATGATCAATTCTGCAAGGGATGCAGCCTTTGCCTCCACGTATGTCCCAAAAACATTTTTTCTGAAGGAGAAGGGCGCAGCCGGGGGGGCTACCGGATGCCCCGTGTGGACGGCGAAAAAGAATGCACTGGCTGTCTTCTTTGCGAAATGACCTGCCCCGACCTGGCCCTGACCGTACGGCGGGAAGAACCATGAGAAAAGAAATTCGTATTGCCGGGTTTGGGGGGCAGGGGGTCGTCACGATGGGCACGATTTTGGCATTGGCCGCGGGCCTTCACGAGAACCTGGAGGTGGCCCAAAGCCAAAGCTACGGGCCGGAGGCCCGGGGCGGAGCTTGCCGTTCCGACGTGGTCATCAGCGATGAGCCGATCGATTACACCAAACCCCTGGACCTGGACTTTTTCATCGCCCTGTCCCCGGCGGCACTGGAAAGATACTGGTCTGAGGTCCGCGAGGGAAGGACCCGGGTGCTGGTGGATAGAACCCTTGTCCCGCATCCTCCCGATCATTCCCCGCCGATTTTTGCCGTCGAGGCCACCCGGATTGCCGAGCAAGAATTCAAAGACCGGGTCGTTGTCAATATGATCATGCTGGGGGCTATGGCGGCCCTGACCGGCTGGGTTGGGCTGACAGCTCTTGAAGAGGCGCTGCCCGGAGGAATTGCCGCCAAGAACGTCGCAACGAGCAGGGCCGCCCTCAGAAGGGGATTTGAGGAAGGATTGGCCCGGAAGGAAAATCCTGGATGAAGCGGCTGGATCGCTGGAGCAGCTTGGTCTGGGCAGCCCTGGCTGTTGGGATTGTGATCGAATCCCTGCGCCTGAACCTGGGGCAATGGGGTCAACCGGGCCCCGGCCTCCATCCGTTCCTGGCCGGGCTGGTGATGGGGATTCTTTCTCTGGTCGTATTCATTCAATCCTTCTTGAACGATGGTGCGGGGGAAAAGAAAGGATGGTGGCAAGGGGTGCGCTGGGGCAAAGTTCTGTTTATGATCTCGGCACTCATCGTATACACCTTCCTGATGGATGTTCTCGGGTTTGTCATCGCCACTTTTTTGCTGGTGGCCGCGCTCCTTAAGATCATTGAGCCCCAGGGCTGGGCCATATCTCTGGGCGGCGGAGCGGTAATGGCCATTGCTTTGTACGTGGTTTTCGCGGTCTGGCTTCAAGTCTATTTGCCCCAAGGTCTCTTGAGCTTTTAGGGGGATGTTTTGGCTGATATCTTGAATAACTTGGCCTATGGCTTCTCCATCGTCATGGCTCCCATGAATCTACTCTACTGCTTTCTCGGGGTGGCCGTGGGCACCCTGATCGGAGTCCTTCCGGGATTGGGGCCGGCGGCCACCATTGCCCTGCTCCTTCCGAGCACCTTTCACATTCCTTCGGTTTCGGCCATCATCATGCTGGCCGGGATTTATTATGGGGGGATGTACGGGGGGTCCACCACTTCCATCTTGGTCAACATCCCGGGAGAGGCGGCCTCCGTAGTCACCTGCCTGGATGGATACCAGATGGCCCGCAAGGGAAGGGCCGGCCCCGCCCTGGGCATTTCCGCCCTGGGGTCTTTCATCGGAGGAACCTTCAGCATTATTGGGTTGATTTTTCTGGCCCCCCCGCTGGCCAGCATGGCTTTGGATTTCGGCCCTCCAGAATATCTGTCCCTGATGCTTTTGGGGTTGGTTCTATTAACCTTTCTGGCGTCGGGATCGATGGTGAAGGCTCTGGTCATGGCCGCTTTTGGGTTTTTCCTCGGGTCCATCGGCTTGGACATCGTCACCAGTCATGCCCGGTTTTCTTTTGGAAGCAATACCCTGATGGATGGGGTTGGCCTTATCCCGGTCGTCATGGGCCTCTTCGGGGTGGCTGAAGTCATCGAGAACATTGAAAAGAAGCCGGACCGCCAGGTCTTCGATGCTAAAATCAGAGGCCTTCTCCCCAACCGGCAGGACTGGCGCGATTCCCTGGGGCCGATTGCCCGGGGCTCTTTGATCGGTTTTTTACTGGGTGTTCTGCCGGGCGGGGGAGTCATTATTTCTTCCTTTGCCGCCTACGCGGTGGAAAAGAAAGTTTCCCGCAACCCGGAAAATTTTGGGAAAGGAGCCATCCAGGGGGTTGCCGGGCCGGAGACGGCGAACAACGCGGCCACGGGAGGGGCTTTCGTTCCTCTCCTCACCCTGGGGATTCCGCCCAATCCGGTGATGGCGCTCCTCCTTGCCGCCCTGATGATTCACGGGGTTCAGCCGGGGCCGCTTCTCATTCAACAGGCACCGGAGCTTTTCTGGGGCGTGGTCGCCAGCATGTACGTGGGCAACATCATGCTTCTCGTCCTGAACCTCCCTTTGATCGGGCTTTGGGTGAAAATCCTGAAGATCCCTTACGTCACCCTTTTTCCCCTGATCCTGCTGTTCTGTCTCATCGGGGCCTACAGCCTGAACAGCAATCCTTATGACATGCTGACCATGGTGGTCTTTGGAGTGATCGGTTATTTCATGAGGAAGTATGGATATGAAGCCGCTCCCCTGGTCTTGGCTTTCGTGCTGGGGCCGATGTTCGAGAGTGCTCTACGGCAGTCTTTGCTCATGTCGCACGGCAGCATGATCATCTTTTTCGAGCGGCCCATTTCCGCCGCCCTGATGGGAACCGCAATCCTGTTGTTGGTCCTCCCCCTTTTCATGCGCCGGCGGCCGGCCAAAACTTTGCGGGTACAGGGGGAGATTTAAGGCCCAGTTGCAGAAATTAGAGTATTTATATGTAGGGAGCAGAATCAGGCCTTGCCGCGGAGATCCCCACGCTCCCCTTTCTGGAAAAGGGCGGGCCGTATGCCTTTCGCAAGGGTAGAATCGGTGGAATTAGGCAGTTGTTCGCCGGGCAACGAGGAAGAAGAAAATAAATTCCGGGAGGTCAAGATGAGTGGAAAAAACGTCCAGAAAAAGGAGCGGAGGAAGAAGGCCGGCGTGATCAATCGCCGGACGGCCGTTTGGGCTATCGTGATGGTTCTGGCCTCTGGCTTTTCCAATTTCCCCCTCGCCTGGGGGAAAGATTACCCCAACAAGCCCATTCAAATGATCACTCCTTATGGACCGGGCGGGGAGAGCGACCTGGCCGCCCGCGCGCTGGCCAGCGTCGTTCCGGAATATCTGGGACAACCGCTGATCGTCATCAACCGCGGGGGCGCAGGGGGAGCCCTAGCCTGCAGTGCCGTTGCCCAGGCCAAGGCGGATGGGTATACCCTGCTTTTGGCGCGGACGGGTTCCAACGCGATTTTTCCCGCCCTCAACCCCAAGGCTCCCTTCCAATATGATGCTTTCACCCCCATGGCCCTTCTGCAGGTTGACCCGAATGTCATGGCCGTTCGGGCAGACTCGCCGTACAAAACCATCCAGGACCTCATCCAGGGTTTGCGCGCGAAACCGGGGCAGCTTCGTTACAGCACCTCCGGCCCGGGGACGGTGCTGAACCTGGGAGTCCAAATTACCTTCAAGGAGGCGGGCCTGCCCAAGACTTCAGCCACGATGATTCCGTTCGACTCCGGTGGGAAAGCGGTTACGGCCCTCCTGGGCGGGCATGTAGATTTCCTGTTTGTAAATACACCGCCGGTGATCGGCCATGTCATGGCTGGCAAGCTGCGGGCTCTGGCCGTGACCACGCCGCAGCGCCTGAAGGATTTTCCCGACGTGCCAACCTTTGCCGAGGTGGGTTTTCCGAAGGTAGACCTGGTGGGCTGGAGCGCCATTTTCGGCCCCAAGAACCTTCCGGGGGAGGTGATGGAAAAGTGGGAGCAGGCGCTGCAAAAGGTATTCAAAAACCCATCCTGGCTGGCGATGGTTGAAAACCAGCATTCCGTGCCGACCTACCTAAATCCCAAAGGGATGAAAGAATACCTGGATCAGGAATACCAGCGGTACTATGTCTTGGGCCGGGAGCTTGACATCTTGATTAAATAAACCCGCCGGCTGAGCATCGCCTTGGTGTGGGCCGGCGTGCCAAGGGACCAAACGCTCGCCGGCTTCTTCGCAAGTTGAAAAAGGAAAGGCGAAGAGATGTAAAAAGGGGATCGGGGTTCCGAAGCAACTTACTCCGATTCCAGGGCACCATTCTCGACCGTCCGGGACCAAAGTGTTTTCTTAACCATCACGGAATGGGTGCCCCCCTTTCCATTCACTGGTTAAGGTCTGGTGTTCATGATAATTCGTGCTATTCGATTGTCAAAGAGCGTTTGTCCACGATGTCTTGACAGTAAAATCTGTCTACGATGTCATGACAGTTATCAGCCAATAATTAGCTTGACGTCTGTTAAACCAATAGGTTAGAAATGATTTCAGAGGACAGGAGGAAGGTGCGAAATAGCATGCTGGGGACCCGCCGTCCAGTAAAGAGGGTTTTAAAAATGAAAAGGGAATTCAACGTCGTTATTGAAATGGATTCCGAGGGCTATTATGTAGCAACAGTTCCCGAACTTCGCGGATGCCACACGCAGGCGAAATCTCTGGATACATTAATGAAGCGAGTGAGGGAGGCAATTGCATTATGCCTGGAGATCGAAGGAGAACCTGAGAAATCCACCCGGTTTATCGGGATGCAGAGAATAACGGTATAAGCGGATGCCTAAACTCCCCCGATTGCGCGGCCGGGAATTGATTGCTGCCCCAAAAAAGAGCAGACTTCGAAGTGATCATAACCAAGGGGAGTCATTATTTTATGCGTCATCCAGATGGCCGTTGCACCGTCATTCCGGCCCACAGCGGAGAAATCATTGGCCCGGGGCTTCTGAACAAGATTTTAAAAGATATCGAATTTGCGGAAGAGGATTTACTAAGGTATCTTAAATAATATATTCTCCGCTGATAAGTTGTTTTTGAACCTTCGGTTGCTCCTGCCAGGGGCCTTTTAATGGGTGACCCCGTAGTCCGTTTTGGATGGGGGTAAATTTACCTATCTTTTCCGGTTATCCAGCCCCTTTTTCCATTGTAAGGTATTTATTTTATTTGCTAAATTGATTTATTGTGAACATCTCATCTGTATCTCATTATTATCTCATTATTTTTTTGACAAACACTATATATGGTGGTTAACTATTACTCCTATACAAGGATGAATAGGGTGTTTTGGTTCGAAGGCCTAGAAACTTTAGAAGATTTGGGAAAAATTTAACTTTAGAGTTAATTTAAAAACCTAATCAGAAAAGAAAACCCAAGAGCCTGCCCGATACAGACTCTTGGGCTTTTTTATAGGGCGCGGTCGAGCCGCCACCCCTTGAAGCCTTGACAAATAATAGTCATATTGCTCCAAAAGCAAATTATTTGTCAAGAAAAAAATGGTCGGCGGTGAGGCTGCGCTACTCCAAAAGGAAAGGAGGGGATAAGTATGTTTTCACCGCCACTAAAGAAACCAATCCGGTAGCCATCTTTATCCAAGACAATGACGATGATTCTTAGACCCCCTTCAGGGGGAAAGTTTAACCTTACCTTACGATACGGGACGTAGGGCTTAACTTTTAGAAGGAGGTTTGGTTCGATGTCAAAGAAGGGATTCTCACACAAAAATATCGAGAGCGTTAGGAAAGGCCCAGGAGTCTACAAGTTATACAACCCCCAAGGCTCCATGACTTATGTTGGCAAGGCTAAGGATCTTCCGAACCGATTAGGACAACACAAGAATGAAGGCGATATACCTAACGTTTCAAAATTCGAAGTTAGGCATACAGACACCACAAGAGAAGCGGAGAAGGTCGAAAAAAACATAATCCAAAGGTCTAACCCAGTGCATAACCTTAAAAAACCCTAACCCGTTATAAAGGTTCGAAAGAAAAGCCAGAGCCATTATCGGCCCTGGCTTTTCAGTTTTTTGGTTGGAGGGGGGTAGGGATGGAGTAAAAAATCCTCACAAGCTTCGCAGAAATATGGAAACCCCAATGGAAGCCTGGAGTCAGACACAAGTGAACAGGAATGAGCGCACCGGGAGTCGGATATGCCTTTCAGAGAGGAGAAGCCATCGCTCATGAGAAAGACTATTAAATGCCGACCCAATAAGTTGCTTACTTATTTAAGGCGTCCCTCTTTCAAGGCCCGGTCCAGTTCTCGAACGTGCTCATCGTCATAGTGGAGTTTGTCATGGGCGGCGAGTGATGCGCTGAGTGCTTCCTGGAATCTCCGATGTTCCTCCTTGCTGTGATAGCTTCGTTGGCTCATTCGGCAACGGATCACCGTTGCTAGCTGCTCAGTCTTCGGATTTGATCGGAGCTCAAAATAGGTTCTGTACACGATACCCGTTAGATATCTCCGGAACTGTTCAGGAATCTGCTCGGCGAGCAAGATTTGGCGCATACAATCCGTAAGAGCGAAGGCAGCGCTCTTGGGAATGTTCCCGTTCTCGTTCTCCATAGGCGGAAGTTGAATCTGGACGTTGCCCTGATCTGTTGGGAGCGAGGCTGCCGCCTCTAGCCAATCCGTTAGGGCGGTTACGATTCGGTACAAGAGGTAAGAATACTTTGTCGGCCACTCCGCATACGTATCGACTAAGGATCCAGCTATCCGGTAGTTTCTAACGATGCCTTTGACAAAGTGTGGGAAATAATAAAGCCACATGTGCCACTTGACACCCTGGTGCAGCGCAGAGGATACCATAACATCGAAGAAGAAAATTCCGACAAAGAGCGGATCTCCCCACTTATTGCGCTCATGGAACTCACCCATAGCGCGGTTGTAAGGGTCCCCTTCAGGATTGGCTGCGAGGTCATCTAGCATAGAGATCAGAGCCTCACCTATAGGCTTCCAGGCACCCAGAGTCTCGGCCTTTCTAGCATCGGAGAACAGAAAGAAGAGGAGCCGATTCGATTGGGGCAGCCAATATTTATGGTTCCAGTCCAAATTCTGATTCGACCGAAGTTCGAAGTAAAGAATGCTGTGTTTATCCTCGAGAAGGAGGCGAAAATAAATGTCCACGAAGTCGAAGATTTCGTGGCCGTCTGCGTCCAAGAGCCGAAGCGCGAAATAGGGCCGCAGTCTCACAATTGCGCTGACAACGGGATGGGACACCAAAATCTGGTGAAGTATATCGCCACCTGCGGTGGTATGGCGTTCATAAGTGGGGAGGAGACGAGCAAGGACCCGGCCCACGATTGAGGTTATACCCCCCATCTCAAAGTTACGGGCTGGGTGATACGAACCCTCTAGCCGGCTTCGCAGGCGTGGTAGAAAGAAGTCTCGGATCGCAATTCGATGCAGCCGCTTCAGATTTTTGTCCAGCAGCGAGAACAATGCGGCGTAGTCTTGCGAACGGATTAATTCGTCGATCAACTTCTGGAGATGGAAGACTTGGCCCCGCGATAGGCGGGCAATCCAAACCCGTAGTGCAAGAAACACTGCTAAGAGCAGCAGGAGTAGATATGCTGATTGTTTAGGGCTGAGGGCTTGCTCTTGGAAGGGCCACTCCGGCAGGAACCCCACGTACTGAAGGGACGGATAGAAGACTAGGAGATGAACTCCGACTAATGCAACGCCAATGAGAAACCAATCAAGCGGCCGCAGTCGCAGACGGAGATCGAGACGTCGGGACCGGGGCAAGATCGCGTAGACTGCTGCGACAAGAGCTAATATGGCGATGAGGGTATCTAGAGTCATGTCACAGCGGAAGCGGCTGGCGCCCAAGACTAGTTAGTGTCCATCCGGAAACCCCTGTTTTTAGAGGAAGGGATGGCCGATCAAATTTCAACACATGGCAAAGGGACTTACTTCCGATAATTCCGTTAGGGATTAAATCAGCAAGCATCTATCCCCTTTTTTGAAACTCTCTTTTCCCTATGTCCAATCCGCCAAGAACATTCTGTTTAGATATGTTCAACATCCTTGCCATTTCAGTCAGAGATCCCCATATCCATGAACCGCGTAATAACTGCAACAAGTACCCAAACCCGATACTCTTTTACAACGGAACTACGTCCCCGCTACGGTTTGATGAGGGGGAGCTGAAGATAGGCCATTCGTCACTACGCCAGTTCCCTACTCTACGCAGTTCGGTTCACAGCGGCCTTTTAATGGATGCCCCCATTTAAAAGATGACTAATCAATATCTAGCGATCGGTGTATCCTGATTTTTCTCATTCCGTCTCCTGCACGAGGCGAACTTGTGGATTCCGCCAAATGGAATATTACTTCAATAACTGTTTCCTTAGAAAACTTTTGGGCTTTTGAAAGGTTTCTTATATCCTTTTTATACATAAGATCCAAGAAATTACATAGCTGATTGACTTGCTTGCCCGTCAATTTGGTTAATTTCTCGTCCTTTTTAATGCGTTCTGTTATTTGTTGCCTTCGCGCTTTCGACAGCCTCCCTTCTTCGTAGTCATGATAAGTTGATAAGGCCGATTTGAAAATTTCTGGCAGATATTTCAATAACAAGCCAACAATGATCAACGCCTTTATCGAATTGGGATCTGATAATAGATTCGAAATTATGATTTCTATTGAGCCGTGCTCTATTTTGCTAATTTTTAGCTCATATCTATGCGTTCTTGAATAATGAATAATCCCTTTTGGCATTAGACGGCCATAGGCTCTATCGATGAAATTTAGATACGCGGCAAATTGTCTAACGCTAATGTCTTGGGTTCTTAGGCGTATAATTAGACGTAGTGTATCATTGTCACTATATTGATCTGGTACAAAGAGTTCAAAAAGACTACCAACGAGTTTCTTTGGCCAGGGAAGGAGAGGATTAATCATTTGAAGCCCCCTTTTCTAAAAAATTTCAAAGCTCCCGAATGTTTTTAAATTGAAAGCGAAATTGCGCAGGCAGGGTCAGGTCTATTTTATTTGCATTT
>Ga0315282_10008935_pt1 | contig 16074 bp, 18 predicted proteins | sample YL17G07_20_MG_FD_203693 | JGI IMG/M metagenome (GOLD analysis project Ga0315282, IMG submission 203693) | Sediment microbial communities from Yellowstone Lake, YNP, Wyoming, USA - YL17G07_20 | ecosystem: Environmental > Aquatic > Freshwater > Lake > Sediment | place: USA: Wyoming | collected...
AATCCACTTTTGAACTCACCTTTCTCAAGGCGCTCGTACCATTCACGTTCGATTGGCTCTTTCTCGTGTAGCTCTCTTCTCCTTGCCTCCAAGAGCATGGGTTCCCGTCCTATGAGCTCGGCTGCCGTGAGAACTTTATTGCCCGCTTGATTGCCGGCTTGAATTACCGGCTGTAGATATTGTAGGTAGTCAAGCGAGCGAAGCAGATGATGATCTACAACGAGCTTCGGCACGCTGCGCGCCAGGGTTGCCAGGTTCTGCTGTGCTGCGGCGAGATCTTCGGGTTCGAGCTTGAACGATAGGTAAATCGGAGGGCCGCCCATCAGCACCAGATCAGGCTTCTGCGCGAGGATGATTTTGAGTGGCTCATAGTACAAGGGACCCTGTACGTCGGAAGCGTGCACCATGCAGCATCCTGGGGTCCTGACGGTCAACATCAGCAGGTACCCGAGCTTTGAGCCAGCCGGGCCGTGATAGATCGGCTTTGAAAACTCGAGCGAAGTCCTTCCATACTTGAAGGTCTGACCATCAGCGACCCTGATCTCCTTAGCAATTTTAGTGGTCATCTTCCGAAACATGCAACCCCGCTCCCTCTGGCTTGCGTTGATGTCGGTGGTTGTGTCCTTCGCGAGGATCAGTTTGCCAGAGTATAGCTCGGCTGCAAGTTCCGGCGAACTCCATATCCACAGCCAGTTCTCGAAGTTCGGCACGTAGTGGTCGAAGTGATAATGGCTTATGGTGAGGAGGTCGGCGTCCCGCGAGGCCTCGAGGATGGCCTTCCTCGTTCGGTAAAGGGTCAGGTATTCCTGTTCGTGCGGATTCAACCTGAACCTCGGACCCAGCGCTGACCCCGGATCTATTACCAGCCTGACGTCGTCCGTCTCGACGAGGGTGGCCATGCTCCGCACGCCGAGGCTCTCGAAGGCCAGCGGCAGTGCGCGGATCTCACCGTTTCCGACAGGCACGAGCTCCATGCGATCGTAATCAAATCGTCCGCGATGCTTAAATCCCAATGCCGCATACGAGAAATCATGAAGTCCGGTTTGAACTATATAGAGAGACCGAAGCTAAAGGAACCGATACTTGTTGCAGGCCTCCCAGGCATCGCCCACATCGGCAAGCTCGCGGTCGAATATCTCGTGCACGAGCTTCAGGCGAAAAAATTCGCGGAGCTTTACTCCGAGCACTTCCCGGAGTGGGTCGTCCGGGAGGACGGGTTGGCCAAGCTTCTGAAGATGGATTTCTACCACTGCCGGCCGGATGGTATTGAAAGGGATATTATATTAGCCACCGCGGACGCCCAGGCGGCTTCATCGTTCGGACAGTACAAACTAACTGGCGAGATCTTGGACCTCGCGGTGGACAACGGTGCGGATACTATAATCACGATGGCAGCGTACGTCCTTTCGACGCGGGAATCAAGGGCAGCCGTGGTCGGAACTGCGACGGACGAGGGGTCGGCTAAAATGCTTCATAAACATGGGATCGAGCTCCTGGACGGCGGGATGATCGTGGGGATGAACGGCCTGTTCGTCGGACTTGCCGGCGCGAGGGGACTGAAGGGATTTTGCCTGCTCGGTGCCACCCAAGGGGGGATTTTGGACGTAGGCGCGACTGAGGAGGTCCTAAATGCGTTGACCAGGGTGCTCGGCTTTAAGCTTGACCTGGCGAACCTTCAAACCTATGCATCCATAGTGTCCAGATTCAGCCCACCAAAGATGAAGACACCTTCGATGCCCACCGAGGAAGATCTCAGTTATATCAGATGAAAGTGAGTCGATTCCCTAATAGCCGATGAAGCTGTCGCAGTTTTTTGGATTCTAAATGAAACATGGCTTCCCAGAATCACTGTTTAATTTTTAAATTAACATTACAAACATCACTACTGCTACTAAAGTACAAGCTAGTGCTGACATGCACAATACAGTATCTATCTTATCTAATTTTTTTCGTTTAACTTCTTCCACTTGTTTAACTTCTTCCACATTTATCACCTTTTATATGGTTTGGCACTTAGTGCGGGCTTTAACGCCCGTCGGCTAGTAATATGAAAACAGGCCCCATTTACCGCTTATGAAACTGTCCTCCATCTCCATTCGCGCACCGCGTAGCAGAGGCTGTAATATTTTTGTTTGGGTTTTGAAATTAAATTTTAACCTTAACTTATTCGAACTCCTCTGAACCGCAGACTCGGCGCGCATATCGCCCCAGATGCTCCCCAAGGCATTATCTGCTTGACATCGCTGGCGATACCCGTGATCTGTTTAAGCAACCTCGGCAGGTTCTCGTGAATTCTCACCTGTTGAACCGCGCCGACCACCTCGCCGTTATGTATAAGGAAACCGCATCTCGATGTGGTCGAGAAGTCGCCAAGTTGAGGCGTGATCGGATAGGTATACCATATCCTCGATAGCAGCAATCCTTCCTCGGTGTCTGCGATTAGCTCCTCACGCTTGAGATCATCCGGCTCAATCGCCAAGTTTGTGATACACGGGCTAGGCTCCACTCCATAATAACGGCCGGGCATGTCTATCAGTCGGAGCCCATTGCCGGTGCTATCAGTGTTTGCCTTCCCAGCATAGTGACGGTCGTAGATGAAGTTCACGAGTTTGCCCCGTTCTATCAGCGGCGTCCGGCGAGTGGGCACCCCCTCATCGTCAAATGTTTTTGAACACAGACCTCCTTCCATGTTTCCCCAGTCATATACGTTTAATCCCTCAGCCGCCACGACCTTGCCAAGTTTATCTGTGAAATAGGAGAAACGATCGTGGACCTCCCGCCCATTGACAGCATAACCAAACACATGGTAAAACAGCTCAGCCACAGCAGCTGGCTCGAGAATGACGTTGTATTTGCCCGATTTGACTTTTTTTGGGCCCAGCGAGTTCACCGCGAGCTCCGCAGCGCGCTTGCCAACCTCGTTCGGGTCGAAGCCGTGAAGGCTGGTGCTGCCAAGCCAGGCCCCTCCCTCGGATTCACCCACGCCACGAGATTCAACGGTCAGATGACCAAATATCCTAGTCGTTTCGTCTGCACCCGCCAACCCGTTCGTGTTGGCTATCGCGCAACGTTCAACGACGACGTTTAGCGCCCCAGAGACATCGACCACCCTGCGATCGAAGTCAAGGGCAGCTTGAAGCATAAGATCAGCCAGTTCTGACGCCCTCGCGGGTTGCAACTTTGCCAACGCCCGATCACAGATATCACCGACCTTTTTTGGCTTGGTGGCCTCCGAGAATCCGTTGAAATCTGGGTTCGAGGGGCGTGCTCTTGCTATCGAGACCGCTCGTTCGATCAGCTCCTGGCTAAAGCTGTTCGCGCATGCAAAGCCAACCTTTTGATCTATAGCCGCCCTAATTCCGATGCCGTAGTCGTGAACCTTTTTTGTCTCGATTACCCGACTTGCCGCAATGCGCACGGTGGTCACGAGGTTCTCGCCCACAAACGCCTCAACTTCATCCGCGCCGGATTTTTTGGTAAGTTCGAGGGCCTTTTCCGCTATCTCGAGCATCATCTCACCCCCGCGACGACCGCTAGACCTCGAATATGAGGGCCCCCATTACCGATGTAGAGAGTCTGCATGGGGTCGCCCTTGCCACAGTTTGGTATTGGCCTCATCTCAAAATCGCTCCCGACTGCGTCTATGCTGGAAAAGAACTCGGGCGCAATTCCCATGATCGATGCATCCCTGAAAGGCCCGAGGAGATCGCCTCGCCTGATTAAAAACGCCTCCTTTGAGCTGATCTGGAAATTGTAGCGCCGCGAGTCGATGCTGGGAATTTTTGCGCCTTTCAGATAAACGCCCTCCTTCACGTCCAAAAGCTCCTCAAGATCGTGCTCGCCAGGCTCGATGAAGGTGTTGCTCATCCTTATCAACGGGAGGTACTTGAAGCTCTGAGCTCGCATGTTTCCGTTTGGCTCGACTTTGAACTCCGAGGCGGTTTCACGGCTGTGCATGTGCTCGAGCAGCTTGCCCTCGCGAATCAGCTGCTTTCGCCTCGCCGGCACGCCCTCGTCATCGTACTCATAATATCCCAATGCACCTTCCACGCGAGGATCATCCACCGCATTCAGCAGCTTTGATCCTACCTTTTGTCCAATCTTGCCCGCCCACCAAGCCTTCCCGGCCCAGGCTGCCTCCCTGCCAAGGACGCGGTCGGCCTCGCTGGGGTGGCCAATGATCTCGTGCGTGAGCAAGGCGACGAAGTCCTGATCCAACACGACTGGCAGCTTGTGTTTTGGCATGGCCTTAGCAGACGAGAGGGCGACAGCGCGTTTGCCAACATCCTCCCCGCGGGTCGGCATGTCGAAGCGCTGCACTATTTCAAAACCCCCGGTTCCTCCGGCAAGGTCATCATAGTATTCGGTCACGGCACCTTTTTTTGCGAGAGCATAAACCCCTGCGTATGTGATCGTTGTATCGGATTGGATGCGCGCGCCCTCGTTGCTTAAGAATAATTTCTGTAATTTATGAGCCGATATCGAGGCCGCGGTCCGTTTGACGTACTCATCAACGCGGGCCCGGCGATCAGCCTCCAAACACAATTTAATCTTTTCGCTGAAATCGACCTCGAATGGGTCAATTTTTATTCCAGCATGCGTTTGGGCTTCCACCACCTTAGCCCTCGCCAATTTGCCATCGGCGTGGTGTTTTACTGCCTTAGCCATGCTCACCGCGGTTCTGACCGAGTTGTTGACAGAGGGTTTAACCAACCCAGTCGTGGAAGCGAAGCCCCAGGTGCCGAACAGGACCCGAATCCCCATTCCGTGCTGGAGTTCTGATGATGCTTTCTCCACCTTTCCATCTTTTACCACAATTGTTTCGTTGCGCGAATTTTCCACGCGTACATCCGCATACGCGGCGCCGAGTTTCATCGCCTGCCTGACTGCATATTCTGCTATCTCCATGGGATCACCACTAAGTTCGTTGACATCGAGTGAACCCGATTCAACACCGAAAAATTCACTTCTCAATCCATATAAAAGGTTCTACATCTATTTCTTAAACCCCAACAATCTATCTCGATACAAACGGGTTCCCCTCGATGTAAAACCTGAGCCTGCGCCCGAGATCCGAGCTGACGCCAATTCGATGAGAGCTGCCGATGGAGAAATTCTGAGGTTCACCCTCCACGATGATCAATTCGCCTTTTGGGTCTGTGAGGTCAAGCCCGTGATGAGCCCTCGTAATTGCCATTGCTCGAGTCAGTCTTCCTGGGCCTGATGTGAGCTTCCTCCCGAAATCTGCCCCTCTTCGTTTTTTCATGAGCTCAATGCCCTCGAGCGGCTCCAATGCGCGGATTAGGACGGCGCCAGGCACGCCTTCCCGCTTTGCGGTCACGTTGAATAACCACTGGGCGTGGACCATATAGATGAAGGCTTTTCCAGCTGGTCCCCACATCATCTCGTTCATCTTTGTCCTGCCTCGTGAAGCCCTCGAAGCAGGGTCATCTCCGCCATAATACGCTTCAGTTTCAACTATTTTGCCGCTCGTTAAGCCCTCTCGATCACGGTTAACCAAGATTTTGCCGAGCAAGGCCCTCGCGACCTCCGAAGTGTCGAGCTCGTAAAAACTTCGCAACAGCGCGCTCATCCTCTCACTCATCGAAGGACCTCACACAAGGCTTGGCAACAACGATTTTAAAAGGTGCTGGGCATAGATATGCGGGGCTGAAATGAAATTGGATCCATCAGTGAGGGAACGTTACCCTGACTTCATCGCGGCCTACGCTAAGGTCAGCGGGGTGACGATGGAGCCCACGGTTGAAGGATTGGTGGAGCGAAAGCAGCAAGTCTTCAGCGACTTGAAGGCGCGCTACGGCGCTGTGCAAATGTTGGACATCCCGGAGATCAAGGCCTATCGAGGTTTATTCAAAGCGATGGGTGCCGACCCCTCCAGCTACCGCCCCGCGCCGGAGTACCTCTTGAGAAAGGCGCTAGACGATCGCTTCCCGGCCGTGAATAATCTGGTCGATTCCTGCTTGCTGGTCACCGTTGAGCACTGGGTCGTGGCCGGAGCTTATGACGCGGACAGGGTCAAGGGGCAGGCGCTAACCACGCTGGCAAAGGAGATGGAACTATTTGAGCTCATCGACGGCAGGAAGATGAGCCCGAAGCTGGATGAGATCGTGCTTCGGGATGATGATAAGGTTTTGGCAGCCTATACGCTGGGAGATGCGAAATCTACAATGGTGACCCAAAAGACAACTAATGCTCTAATCGTTCTCTGGAACGCCCCTGGAGTTGGTCGTGACCTCGTTGGGGCGGGTCTTACAGCAATAACCAATTATGCTCGAAGATACTGCGGCGGGCATGTTGAGCGAAGCGAGATACTCTAGCCGAGCGTGCGATAGATGGACCCAATTACCTGGGTAGGCGTTATCTTAATCATAATCGGCGTTGTGATAGTATTGTTGCCGATATTGGGCAGATATGTTGATTTATCTCACATTCCCTGGTGGTTGATTTACGTCTACAGGAGTGATGGATTTTATTTTATTACATCGCCATTGCTCATAGTGATTTTCGTCGTTTCTGTGATAATCTATCTTTTGATGCACTAATCGCCCTTTAGCTTTAGAATCGCCTGAGCGAGATCACCTTTGACATCCTTCAGTGCCTGAAGTGCCGCTGCTCTGTCTACTCCGGCCTGTTCCATAACTAGCTTGATGTCTTCCTCGCTGATCTCTGGCTCCAGTTTCCTCTCAGTTTCCTCACCCACGACTTGGTATTGGCGCTGCCCGGGCATCTCCATGAGCGTGACTTCTGCATTTGTTATGACAATTTCTCGATCCGCGAGTTTTATCAGGACCTCGCGCACGTTTTCTAGCTCCTTGGTTCTTATCCCCATCTGCTTCATTGCGCGCTCCATCTGGCGTCTGTCAATCCGTCCCTTGAACACCTTAACCACCTCCAAATCCGTGTCTGACCTTTACAGCTATTCCAACATTAAACGCTACCATCTCCTCGCCGTTCAATAAGGCTTTACCGCTCGCTAGCAGGCAATCGCGCCCGTCGACTATCAGGATCTCCTCTGCCGGCCTTATCTCCTTATCAGCTTCAATCACGTGCCTAGCGAAGACCGTCCTCCCATTTGCTACGAATGGTGCTGCTTCGTCTGTCACCGTGACGCGAAGTCGGGGGTACTTAAGTGCAGCATGAACGAGTTCGGCGCCCTTGCGATTTAGCACGATGAAACCGTCCGACGCCCGAATGGTGCATAAAATATCCGAGCCTAGCCAAACCTGACGCACCCTGCTGCGTGTCCTCACGATCTGAATTCCGTCAGAAAACATCTTTAACCCGACGCCCTTGTCAAATTGGTAGTCAGCCACAGCGCGCAGTTTTCGCAGCTCTCGTGGAGTCGGTTCATCCAAATTATCCACCATAAACAGATTTCACGCCGTCCGATAAAACCTTCATAGTTTCAGGTTTGGATTTGCCTGCAACGATATCGCTTCGTAGACCATGACATACCTATGTCACTTACAGATCAAAACAAAATGCTTTCGAAACTGATGCGCCTAAGATATTTAGCGGTGGTAACCGGGGAGTTACCAGCAGAAAAGTTGCTGTACCGCACTGTTTTTGGCTTAAAAATTAACTCCGCTCGAATGGTAACTGGGGAGTTACCACGAAGAGTCGGCACGATGGCTTGTGCGAGTACATCAGCAGGGCGGCGAGGGTCGAACTAGTATCTCTACTCGTGGATGGCATCGGCTCGACGAGGAGGCTTGCGAAGAAGCTCGGCGTTTCCCACGTAGCCGTTCATAAGTGGCTGCGCCCAGGCGATGCCCACCCTTCGAACCAAAATCTACAAAAAATTGTCGAACTCGCTATCGGGCTGGACGGTGCCGCGACGTCCAAGATATTGAGAAGAGATCTGCTTGCGCATAAAAACATTGTTCGAACGTTTCTCGCATACGCTTGAGCGGTAACCGGGGAGTTACCAGCTGAATGATATAGTTGTAACTAAGGGGCTACCAAGCGCATCCCTAAACTTGTTTTCGATTTAAAAAATCCCCCCCGCTAGTGTTAACTGGGGAGTTACCACCACTTTTTCCCATCAAGTAATTTTTGCGTCGATGACGACGTGATCCACGCCTGGTGCATAGCGTTTGACGAGCCGCTTGTTCAATATCTCGACCCTGCGCCCACCTGCGGCAGCCAAGATCCGCTCAACCGGTCGCTCGAAACGCATCCCGTGAGGTGCGCTCTCATGGTAGTGGATCACCCCGCCGCTCGGCTTCAGCACCTGGATCGCGAGCGGGAGATACTTGTGAGTGACGTGCAGGATGCCCATTATCACGCGATCCGCCACGTCGCGCGGGGCCAACTTCTCACAATCACCCAACAAAGGTTCTACAACACTTCCAACCATATTGAGCCTGATGTTTTCGCGGAGGTAGCCAAATGCCACGGGGTTGAGCTCGATAGAATAGACCCTGCGCGCCTCCGAGTGCTTCGCGACGGGTATGCTGAACTGCCCCACGCCCGCAAATATGTCGACTATGGTTTCACCGGGTCTCACCAGCTTCGCAATTCGGCCTCGCTCATAGAGGTTGCCTACGGAAAACATCACCTTTGAGACATCCAGCTTGAAAATGCATCCATGTTCTCTATGTGTGGTCTCCGTGAGCCGCTCGCCAGCAATAATTTTAAGCTGTGGCATTCTGTAGCGACCCACCACCACTCCCTTGAGCGCGACGGTGCGTATACCCTTAAGCTGTAACAGTGCTTGCCCAACCTCGGCAGATTTGTGTTTTAGTTGGGGTGGCAAGCTCAAGATGACTACATGACCTATTCGATCAAAGCCCTTCGGTAAAAGCTCAAGTTCCTCAGGAGTCAGCACATCGCGAAGGGCGGCCCGCAGGTAACCCATCCCACCGCCCCTAGGTCTTAGGTCTAGGTTTAGCGACTCCTACTACCTCCAAAAACTTTCGCCCTATCGCCTGATCTATTGCTCCCCTCAGGGTTTTCTTGTCCGCGGCCTTTCCAAAAGCTTTGAGTGGGATGCAAGCTCCAGCCATCGTCGAGTGTCCTCCAGCCGAGCCTATGTCACCAAACGCGGTTTTCAGGACCTGGCCGAGATGTATCCTAATATCATTAGTGCGGGCCGAGACGTAGACGGCGTCCTCGACTATTCCATAGATCAGGACCGTCAACACCCCCTCTCGATTGAGCAGAAAGTCGGCGGCTTGGGGCATGGCATCTCGATCCTTTATGAAGCCAACATTTGTGTAGAGGTAGCCCCCCTTGAGCTTGCTGCCCCTGATCGCGCGCGACAGCACATCAAGGGTGTCTGGGGAAATGGCCGGCGACCTCAGCCTCCCCAAAAGTTCCTTGTCCAAGATTGGCAGAAGCTCCTCGAACGTGGCAAAGTCAAGCTCAGTCGCCTCCCTGGTAAAACTCATTGTATCTGTGAGGATGCCCATGGCTAAAGCCGTGGCGATCGGCCTGTCAAGCTCTATGCCCGAGTACTTGAGGTAGTTGGCCAAAATTGTGGAGGCTGCGCCTACTATGGATATATCCTGATATCTCGCCCTTACCTCCCCGGATGGGACTGAATGATGATCGATGACGATAGTTGGCTCGATTTCTTTAGGCAGTGCGCAATTGGCATTGGTGGCGACATCGACCAGAGCGAACGAATCGTAACTTTCGAAATTCACCTTGTCCCTCTCCGCGTGGAGGAGTTCAATATTCAGGAGATTGACTAGGGCGCGATTTTGCTGATGCCCTATCTGCCCATCGTATATGATATCTGCGTTAATCCCGACCGCCTTCACGTAACGCTGGAGCGCCAAGCCACTAGCGATTCCGTCGGGGTCTGGGTTCGTCTGGAGCAGTATCGCCATCTTACCCCTAAGCTCCCCAATCAGCGCCTTGAGCTTCTTCTCCCTCACCATCATCCTGAGTTCGTTAACCCTCTGCAGAGTGAAATTTGCAACGGTCTCAGATGACGGGAGGGCCTCTGTGGCACCCAGCCTCTTGGCTTCAGGCACCTCCTTCTCGTCCGAAACGCTCACCAATATAACTGGGTCTATCCTCAATTCGACCTTCAACTGGTTGACCGCGCCGAGTGCCCGCTCAATCGCCTGGAAGTTTGATGTCAAAATCATGATGACCTCCGCACGGTCTATCTCCGCCTGCCTCAGAACCTCCTGGCGGGAAAAGTCTCCAACAATTGCATTAAAGCCAAGGCCCTTCAGCTGATCGACCTTCTCAGAATTCTGATCCACCACGACCAGCTCGACTTCCCTATCCTTGAGCTCGCTGGCCAGTACAAAGCCAACGTCGCCGCACCCGAGCAATAGATACATCAGTTCACCGCGGATATTTTATCGAGGATGGTCTAATATATTATCGTGAGGGGGTGAGATAAATGGAAAAATTGATAGTCGCAGAAATCGTCGTTACGCCCATCGGAACAACAAAAACCGGGCTCAGCGACTACATTGCCAAGGCTGTAAATGAAATCAAGAAGGCTGGGGTGAAATATCAGCTTCACCCTATGGGCACGGTATTCGAGGCAGCTGACTTGGAAACTGCATTCAGGATCACGAAAGCGTGCCACCAGGCTGTTATCAAAGCTGGCGCGAAGCGCGTGCTCACGACGCTGCGATTGGACGAGCGCCTCGACCAGCCACGTACCATGGAGGAGCGCGTTGAGAGGGTAATGACGAAGGTCAAATAGTTTTGCATAGAGCTAACTAAAAAATATAGCAAAAAATGAAAAGAAAGGCGGCTCAGGGTTGGAATTGTTTTTTGCAACGTGACCAAGGCTGACTATGGCGGTTATCTTGCAATAGGCAAAAATCCAGCATCGTGTGCTATGCAGATCGCGAGTTATACACTAAATTATTATTGGTCGATGTCACCCGCCTAGCCTCATTTTCGAGCAACCCCTAATGATGAAATTCACGACTTCCTCATTCGGGTTTAACTTGAACCCTGGGATTCGACATATTTTTTCATCAATTTTCGAAGTTTTCCGTTTCCATCAAATTCACTTATCCTAACCGATTAAGTCAAAATGAAGCATAAATCTTTTCAAGTCATAAGCAAGGATAAAGTGAGAGATAACATGCGCGCCAAAAGGCTTTTCGGTACTCGGGGGATACGAGGTCCGATAGATACAAAGGTAACACCAGAACTTGCATTAAAGCTCGGGCTTGCTCTCTCTAATCAGGTCGGAGGAGGAGAGGTGGTTATAGCCAAGGACTCCCGTACCTCTGGAGGGATGCTAGGTCATGCCCTAACAGCAGGCATACTGGCTGGGGGCTGCGACGTCGTAGATATAGGACTGGCGCCATCCCCCTGCGTAGCATTCACCACTCGAGCTATTGGTGCGAGTGCCGGAGTAGTTATAACAGCGTCCCACAATCCCCCGACAGACAACGGTTTTGCGTTTTACGGTCCCACAGGTATGGAATTTTTGCCAGAGCAGGAGCTTGACCTCGAAGACCTAGTTTTCGGCGAACGATTAAAGCGAGCGAGCTGGGACTCATTAGGAAGTGTGCACTCCTATCCGGATGCGATACCTAACTACATTAACGCGATAAAGCGCGCGGTCAAGGTAAAGCGGGGCTTCAAGGTTGTCGTGGACTGCGCTAATGGAGTGGGCTCGCTGGCGACGCCATACTTGTTGCGAGAGCTTGGCTGCAAGGTGATAACCTTGAACTCAAACCCCGACGGCCACTTCCCCGGCAGGCCATCCGAGCCGCAACCATGGAACTTAGGCGATCTCATGAACACTGTCCGAGAGTTGGGCGCCGATGTGGGGCTGGCCCACGATGGTGACGCAGATCGGATAGCAGCCATCGATGAGAACGGCAAGTTCATAAAGCACGACACGCTCATCGCCCTGTTCGCCGAGCGCGCCATCAAGGCCCAAGGCGGCGGGATTGCTATAACGAGCATCAATACCTCCGTCGCCATAGAGGAGGTAGTTGCGAAGGCTGGGGGGCACACGGTCCGAACATCACTCGGGAATTTACACGCGGCGATGCTCGAACATGGTGCGATTTTCGCCGCCGAGCCAGGGAAATTCATCTTCACCGACTTCGGCAAATGGCCGGATGGAATTTTATGCGCCGCGAAGGTGCTTGAGCTGATGTCCGTCGAGAGAAAGTCCATATCCAAAATAGTTGCTGAGGTGCCAGACTATTACTTTCACCAAGAGGACTTTTCATGTCCAGACGATCGAAAGGTGGAGTTCATGCGAAATATCAGAGAGTACCTGTTGACGAACGTTGGCGAGGTGCGGGACACGCTTGATATCGATGGACTTCGCGTTAATCGCAAGGATGGGAGCTGGATACTAGTCCGAACTTCAGGAACAGAGCCCAAGGCGCGAATAGTGCTCGAGGGCAGGACCCAGGCAGAGGCCGACATGCTCAGGGAGATTGGGCTCAAGGGCATCAAAAATTTCCTCAAATAGTATGGACTTTAATAAAGCAGTTTTTGAGATCTCGCTGTTTTTCTTATCCCGCTTTCAACTCCCCAGTTTAAAGTGATATGAATAATCCCAAGCCATCATAGGTTTAAACCCCCCAGTTGATCAACTCCCCAGTTGAATTCCGGCTTCGGCACTAATACATTCAATCAATTTCTGAAATTCGGCTGCCTCGGTATTGAGTAGGTATAATGTTCGATTTGGATCAGCATCCAAGGCGAGTTTAAGGAGTTTTCGGAGGTTACGGTTTGAAGGGTGGGTTTCCCTGGGATTTAACCATTTGTGGACGGCTTGAGGGCTCACGCCAACCGCACCAGCTACTCCGGCGATAGACCATCCATTATCGCATAAAAGTTCGACGAGTTCCACCCTCGCCCTCCGAGATACGAACTCCACAATCCCATCGAATCTTCGCTTTGTTATTCAACTCCCCAGTTGAAAATTGGAAAAAGGTGGTTTTTAAAGAAAGAATGGTCCACGCTGTCCTTTAAACTCCCCAGTTGAACATCATCAACTCCCCAGTTGAAAACAGAAAGGCGACACATTAATTTTGAACCCCCAGTTTAAACTCCTGTTCCTACCACAAATGGAAAAGAAAAATAAGTTTAAAGAGGGTCGGCATTAAAGCTGATAGGAGGTGCGCAGATGGTAAACGCTTACAGCCTGATATCTGCTGAGCCGGGAAAAACCTCGGATGTTTTTAAAAAGGTTGAGGCAATCGACGGCGTCAAGCGAGCAGAGTGCGTCGCAGGGCCATATGACATAATCGCAAGAATCGAGGTCGATTCGCTGGAAAAGCTGACAAAAGTGGTATTCGGGGATATTAGAAGCATACTCGGCGTCACCAACACCACGACGCTGATCGTGGTCGAGTTATAATGCGCGAATTTGTAGTAATAGGCATAGTCGGCCTCACCGGCTCGGGCAAGACCGAAGTAGCTAAAGTAGCTTCAAAACTCGATATCCCATGCGTCCGGATGGGCGACGTTGTGTGGACGGAAGTCAAGCGCCGTGGTTTTGATCTAAGCGAGGCGACCGTCGGATTCGTTGCCAACGAACTCAGAAAGCACGAGGGGCCAGCAGCCATAGCAACTCTATGCACACCTCTGATCAAGGAGCGAGGGAAAGGCAAGCGAGCCGTAGTTGTCGATGGCATACGCAGCTCAGCCGAAGTCGAGGAGTTTCGCAATGCATTTGGCGACCGGTTTTATCTAATAGCGGTTTCCGCCGGCGAGCAGAAGCGATATTCGAGGATCGCAGCTCGTGGAAGGGCTGACGATGTGGAAAGCTTGAAGGCGTTCCGCGAAAAGGACTTGCGGGAGTTTAGCTGGGGTTTAGATAAGGCGCTCAAATCAGCTGACTTCACTTTGATTAATGAGGGAACTTTGACCGAGCACCGGCGTAAGGCAGCTGAAGTGATTAAAAAAATTATTACTGGTGCTACTCATTGAAATTGCGCGTAGAGGCCGAAATTAGACCAACAGAGGACCCGACCAAGGTCGAAGCCGCTGTGAAGAATATTTTCCCCACTCTAGACCTCAGAAGGGACGGGAAATTCATTGCCGGTGAGTCAACTGAAGTTTTGTCCCTTGATAGGCTCCACTATCTGCTGAGGATGCAGATGATCCTGGACTCAGCGAGAAGCGTCATGCACAGGGGAAAACACGACAACGTCGTTAGGTTCATGTTTAACAAGCAGGTGGCTATGGTCGGGAAGTTGAGCTTTACCGAAGGCGAGTCTCCACTCGGCCCTATCGTTGTGACATTGGAGGCACCGGAAATCGATCGCCTAGTGGACTACCTCGCGCCCCGCACCAGAGAGGGGAGACCCATCCACGAAATCAAGTACTAACTAAAACAATATTCCCATAAAGTTTTCAAACTTAGAAACGCTAGATATTTGTCCGTTCCCAAACAGCCTAAATTGGTGATTTGATGATCGCCGTAATAGGTGGTGCTGGTGCCTTTGGAAAGGGGCTCGCCATGCGCTGGGCTGCAGCTGGAGAAGACGTAATCATCGGCTCGAGATGGCGAGATAAGGCGGAGAGCGCAGCGGCGGATATGAGTGAAAAAGCTGGCAAAAGAATCAAAGGTTCGACTAATTTGGAGGCTGCTAGCAGGGCTGATGTTATTGTGCTTAGCGTGCCCTTCAATGCGGTGAAAAAAATTGTCCACGAGATTGCACCCGCCCTAACTCCTGGAAAGATCTTGGTTGATGTCACGGTCCCGCTCGAGCTTCGCCAGGGTTCAATCCTGATAAAACGACTCAAAGCCGGTTCTGCAGCAGAGGAGCTAGCTAGAAAAGTGCCGAATGGCGTGAAGGTGGTATCTGCATTTCAAACAATTGCCGCCGAGAATTTGAAGGATATCTCAAAACCGGTCGACTGCGATGTGATAATTTGTGGAGACTATGATGATGCCAAGCGTGCGGTCATGAAGCTCGCGGAAGAGATAACCGGCGCAAGGGCGATAGATGGGGGCCCGCTCAGAAATAGTCGTTTTCTTGAGCCAATAGTTGCGCTGCTCATTGAATTCACTAAAAGACGTAAGGTCAAAGGTGTGGGCATCCGTTTTAAGGGCCTCTGATCAATCCTCACGCTGCACCTCAAGTTCCATCATATCCCTGGCGACGACCACATTTTGAAATATCTGTCGCGCCTCCTCAAGGAGCAGGGAATCATCAGCATAGCGCGGGCTTATGTGAGTGAGCACTAGCTGTTTAACCTTTGCCTTCTTCGCGATTTCTGCGGCCTCCCAAGGCGTCGAATGGCCGCTCTCGATCGCCTTATCTAAAAGTTCATTCGCAAATGAGCAATCGTGGATCAGCAAGTCAGCATCTTGAGCTAGCTCGACCACTTGTTCACACGGCCTGCTATCGCCAGCGTACACAATTTTCCTTCCAGGTCTCGGCAACCCCATCACCTGCTCGGGTTTCACCACCTGTCCGCTCGCGAACTCGATGCTTTGTCCGGACCGCAGGCGAGAGAAATCCGGTCCAGTTTCCACGCCGAGGGCGATAGCCTTCTCCGGGTAAAATTTTCCGGGCCGAGGATCCTCGACGACGGCGTATGCTAAACCCTGAACGGAATGCTCGACCTCACATGTCTTGATTGTATATCCCTCGCGCCTGAGCTTTCCACCTGGCTCTATGTCATGTGCTTGCACCTTGAAAGTTAGTTTGTAGTAACCTAGACCGAGGAACTTTTCCACGAGCTCGCCCGTGCCCGGCGGTCCGTACACCTCCAGCTCATCCGTGCGGTTCATTAGGGCCAGAGTTTGTACGAGGCCTGACAACCCCAAGAAATGGTCTCCATGAAAATGCGTGAGGAAGACGGCCTTCACCCTCATGGGACTAACGCCTGCTCTCACCATCTGCCGCTGCGTTCCTTCAGCGCAATCGAATAAAAGCAACTCTCGATCCATCCGCAGAGCTATCGCGGGCAGGTTACGTTCAGCTGTAGGGATGCTACCGCTGGTACCAAGAAATACAACCTTCATTTCATTTCCTCCTGAACACATAGATAATGCGAGTCAAGCTCTTATGTACGCGCTGCTCGTGCCGCTCGATTAGCCTTAAACCGGAAACTTCTGCAATTTTCTCAAGTTCAAGGCCGGCT
>Ga0315282_10008937_pt1 | contig 16073 bp, 12 predicted proteins | sample YL17G07_20_MG_FD_203693 | JGI IMG/M metagenome (GOLD analysis project Ga0315282, IMG submission 203693) | Sediment microbial communities from Yellowstone Lake, YNP, Wyoming, USA - YL17G07_20 | ecosystem: Environmental > Aquatic > Freshwater > Lake > Sediment | place: USA: Wyoming | collected...
ACATACGCCGAAGATAAAATCGTTGCCATAGTCAATCGTGAAATAATCACCCAAAAAGATTTAGATGATTTTATGAATTTTATGAATCTGCAGTTATCCGCTAAATATCAAGGCAAAGAACTGGAAGACAAAATGAACGAGATTAAGCCGGATTTATTAAACCGCCTGATTGAAGATAGGCTTATCCTGGAGGAAGCAAAAAAGGAAAACACACAAGCAGATGACGCAAGAGTGAAGGCCAAGATAGACGAAATCAAAAGCCATTACCCCTCAGAAGCCGAGTTTCAAGATGCGCTGGTTAAGCAGGGTTTAACACAGGCGGATATTGAAAAGAGAATCCGGGAGCAACTGTTGATATTTGAAATCATCGATTTACAGATTAGAAAAAAGATTATCGTCAGCCCCAAGGAGGTCACGGATTTTTACGAAGAGCATAAGGAAGAATTCGTCCAGCCGGAAACCAGAAGGGTCAACTCCCTGATTACGAAAAACGAAGTTTTAGCAAATAAAGTTATTTCTTCCTTAGGGCAAGTCGCGGATTTGGATAAGATAAGCAAAGAATACTCCTTGGAATTAAATGACCTCGGAGCGGTCAGGAAAGGCCAGTTAGTAAAGGAGATTGAGGACGTAATTTTTAATATGGATGCGGGCAGTATTTCAAAGGCCATTAAGATAGGGGATACCTATTATATATTTAAATTAGAGGAGGTTCTTCCCTTAAAAAAATACAATCTCGTGGAAGTGCAGGAAGAAATTTATTACCGCCTTTACGAATTAAAGATGCAGGAGAAATTAACCCGCTGGCTGGAAGATTTAAGGAAAAAAGCCTATGTTGAAATTAAAAAAGATTAGGGTAGGTATTACCGCGGGCGATCCGGCGGGAATCGGATCCGAGATAATTATTAGAGCCTTAACCAAGCCTTCCCTAGAAAAAATAGCGGATTTTACGGTTATAGCCGATAAATGGGCATTTGAGCAGGCTTCAGCCCTCAAACCTCAGTTGTCAGATAGAATAAGATTTATTGACTTGAAGAATGTTAAGGCCAAGAATTTTTCGTTTGGGTTAATTAAGGCAGAATACGGAAGGGCAGCCATTGAGTATCTTGATAAAGCCTTGGAGATGTTAAAAAATGGGGATTTAGACTGTCTGGTTACCTGTCCTATTTCCAAAGAAGCGATAAATTTAGCAAATTTTAATTTTTCGGGGCATACAGAATATTTAGCTAAGCGCACAAATACAAAAGAAATTTTAATGATGTTATTGAACAGGGAATTAAAAATAAGCCTGGTTACCCGCCACATCCCCTTAAAGGAAGTGGCACTTAGCGTCAATAAAGATAATTTATATAAAACTATTTTTATGACGTTCAACTGCCTTAAAGAATTATTTTTAATAAAGAGGCCCCGTATCGTTGTCTGCGGTCTAAATCCCCATGCTTCGGATAACGGCCTTATCGGCGAGGAAGACGATAAAATTATCAAGCCGGTTTTAAATAAATTAAAAAGAAAGTTACGCGGCTCTATTGACGGACCGCTCTCAGCAGATGTGGCGGTCCTAAAAGCGAAACAGAAAAAATATGACGGTGTGATTGCTATTTATCATGACCAGGCATTAATACCTTTAAAATTATTGGATAGTAAGAGCGGGGTAAATCTGACGTTCGGCCTGCCATTTATTAGAACATCTCCTCTTCACGGAACCGCATTTGATATTGCCGGGCGCGGCATTGCCAGTGCGGATTCTCTAACCGAAGCAATTAATCTTGCCGTAAAATGCACATTAAACCTAAGAAAAGATTAGGTCAGAATTTCCTTACCGATAAGAACCTGCAGAACAAAATTATAGACGCCTGCGGGTTTGAGTCTTCCGATATCGTATTAGAAATCGGCGCGGGCAGAGGAGAACTGACGCAATTAATCAGTCCAAAGGTAGCCGTTGTCTTTACCTTGGAAATTGATTCCGGTTTATGCGAGATCTTGAAGGAGAAATTTGAAAAATCGCCGAATATAAAAATAATCAACCAGAATATATTAAAACTGAATTTTAAGAAATATTTTAGCCGGATTCGGAAAAAAATAAAAGTTGTGGGTAATATTCCGTATTACATTACAACCCCAATTATTGAATACTTGTTGGAAGCCAAAGATAGAATCGATATTATTTTTATTACGGTGCAAAAGGAATTCGCCAGAAGAGTAACCGCGTCTCCCGGCTCTAAGGATTACGGGGCCTTAAGTTGTTTTCTGCAATATTATACCGAACCCAAGATGATGTTTAACATAAACAAAACTTGTTTTTATCCTGCGCCTAAAGTAGATTCCTGCCTCTTACGGCTGGAGGTAAAACAAAATATAAGTTTAAACAAAAGCCAAGAAAAGCTAGTTTTTAAAATTATCAGAGCTGCCTTCGGAAAAAGGAGAAAAACCTTAAGAAATAGCCTAAAAGGAACCGTTCCCCCTAATAAGCTAAATAAGTTTTTTAAGAAGTTCGGTATTGACCCCAACATCCGCCCTGAACGCCTCAGCTTGAGTCAATTTATAAATCTCGCTAAAGTATAAAAAAAAGTAAAAAAAGGATTGACAGAAGGCAATTCTTAATATATACTTTCTTATTTACATAAATCCCAAAAATAACTTTTCTTAACTTTCTATTACTGTAGGGAATATAAAAACTTACAGAGAATTTATTGAAATTCTTAATGGGGGAGTTTTTTGTTACTGCGGCGACCCTAAACCAGCAACGCTGGAGTAGCTCAGTCGGCAGAGCACGTCCTTGGTAAGGACGGGGTCACGGGTTCAATTCCCGTCTCCAGCTTGTATAAGAATTGAACCCAATGGGGAGTTTGAGGGGAAAGATTTTCCCCTCAATGAATAACGTCTTTGTTAAGCTACGGGGTGACAGCGACGAGCGAAAGCGAGGAGCGCCAGAGGGGCAAGAAGCCCTTATGGGGAGGAGCGAAAGCGAGGACGGTTCAATTCCCGTCTCCAGCTTGTATAAGAATTGAACCCGGAATCGAGGCTTGATTTACAATGCGCGAGAATATAACCTTAGAGTGCACGGTTTGCCAAAACAGAACTTATACGACGACAAAAAACAAGAAGAAACACCCGGACAGATTAGAGATAAAAAAGTTTTGTAAATTCTGCCATAAGCATACAGTTCATAAAGAAACGAAATAAGAGTTGTGGTTTTAGGCCTGTAGCTCCAATTGGCAGAGCAGCGGTCTCCAAAACCGTGGGTTGCAGGTTCGACTCCTGCCAGGCCTGTTTGTTGAAAGGCGAACCTCAGAAAGAGGATTATTAAGGAGAAAAGACTGTTTTCTCCTTAAGCAGGTTATTTAAGTTGGAAGGAAGGGTTGACAGGAAGGAGCATTAGCGACTGACGCCAGAAGGGAAACCATTGGTTTCCCTATGGGGAGCGAACCAGCGGATAAGAGAGCAGTGAGCGACGGTTCGACTCCTGCCAGGCCTGTTTATAGGAGGCAAACGGGAATGGAATTTATAATAAATAATTTCGGTAAAATAATTTTGGCAATAACAGGCGGTATTTTACTGGTATTAACCATAAAAAATTACGCAAAAATAAAAAATTTCATTTTGGAAGTAAAAACCGAATTAACAAAAGTTTCCTGGTCAACCAGGCAGGAATTAATGGGGGCAACGGTTGTCGTAATTGCAATAACTTCGATCGTGGCGGTATTTATCGGCATAATCGACCTGTTTTTGTCTAAGATATTAAGCCTGATGTTTCGGTGATAGCATTATGAAAAAATGGTATGTAGTCCATACGCAGACGGGTTTAGAGGATAAGGCAAAGAGTTCTCTGGAGACTCGAATTATTTCGGGAGGCGTACAAGATTTAATTACCAAGGTGCTGGTACCAACCGAACAGGTGTCGGAAGTCCGTTCCGGTAAACGCAGGGTATCGGCGAGAAAATTCTTTCCCGGCTATCTTTTGGTGGAAATGGAACTGAACGAAAAAACATATTTTCTCATCAAAACCACACCCGGGGTAACCGGATTTATCGGATTGGGTAAAAAACCCACGGCCCTGGGGGAAACAGAAATTGAGGAAATCCTCAAAAGAAGCGAAGAAACAAAAATAAAACCCAGCCCCAAGGTAATTTTCGAAAAGGGAGAACAGGTGAGAGTTATCGACGGGCCGTTTGTTAATTTTAACGGCACGGTTGAACTAGTTCATCCGGAAAAAGGGAAATTAAAGGTGGGCGTATCTATCTTTGGCCGCTCAACGCCGGTTGAACTTGAATATTGGCAGGTGGAAAAGGTATAAATGGCAAAAAAAGTTGTGGCACAGATAAAACTACACGTCACCGGAGGGCAGGCTAACCCTGCTCCGCCGGTAGGGCCTGCTTTGGGCCAACATGGTGTCAATATTATGCAGTTCTGCAAACAATTTAACGAGCGGACAAAGGGCAAGGAAGGCCTTGTTTTACCCGCAATAATCAGCGTTTACGACGATAAAAGTTTTACTTTCATAATTAAAAGTCCTCCGTCTTCGATATTATTGAAACGCGCCTCCAACTTAGCAAAGGCTTCAGGCCAAGCAGGTAAAGAAAAAATCGGCACGGTTACCAGAAAACAAATTGAGGAAATAGCCAAGCAAAAACTTAAAGATTTAAATACCCAGGACCTATCCAAGGCAATCAAAACCATTGAAGGCACCGCTAAAAGCATGGGGATAGGCATTGAGGAATAATACGCGATGAAGAAACGCAGCAAACGCTATAATTCAATAGAAAATTTGGTTGATAAAAATAAAGAATACAATCTAAAGGAAGCGATTTCGATATTGAAGAAAATGTCGAATACCAAGTTTGACAGTTCCGTAGATTTGCATTTCTATTTAAATGTTGACCCAAAGAACTCGGGGCAGATGGTCCGCGGCACGGTACTTCTGCCGCACGGAACAGGTAAAAAAATAAGGATAGCCGTGTTCTGTAAAGGCGAGCAGGAAAAAATAGCGAAAGAAGCAGGAGCGGATATTGTGGGGAGCAATGATTTGATTGAAAAGGTTGCTTCCGGTTTTTCTGATTTTGATTGTGCGGTTGCCACACCCGAGATGATGAAAGACCTGGCTAAATTGGGCAGGGTTTTAGGTCCGCGTGGCCTGATGCCGAGTCCCAAAACCGGAACCGTAACCATGGACGTGAAAAAAGCAATCGAAGATTTAAAAAAAGGTAAGGTAGAGTTTAAACTGGATAAGCAATCGGGAATTCATTTATCCGTCGGAAAAGCAGGGTTTGATGAAGATAAACTATTGGATAATGCCTCCAAGGTAATCGAAGCTATAAACGAAGCACGGCCTGCGACAGTTAAGGGGCGATTTATAAAAAACTGTTTTATCTCAACAACCATGAGTCCCGCAGTCCGGCTTGCAGCATAATATATAAATATGGAAAAGATAGGTAGATTAATCCGAGAGAATAGCGAAAACGAGATACGCAAGAACCTAAAAGAAGTGGAGAGCGTTTTTGTTGTCGGCTATTCCGGATTATCCGGCCCGGCAATGAATAGTTTAAGGCATTCGCTTAAAACGAACAGATCTAATTTATTTATGGTAAAGAATAGCGTCTTCCGCAGAGTATTTCAGGGGAGCGAATTAGCGGAATTTTCTAAAATATTACAAGGCCCGTGCGGATTAGTTTTTGTTAAGGACGATATCCTGGCAACCTGCAAGGTTCTTTCTAATTTTTCCAAAGAACACGAAACCTTTAAAATTGTCGGCGGAATATTAAAAAATAGAATTTTGAACAAATCCGATATATCGATACTGGCAAGTATTCCCGGGAAAGAAGTTTTATTTATGAAAATCGTAATGGGTTTGAAGTCGCCGGTCTACGGTTTAGTCGGCGTATTAAGCAACACCTTAAAAAAATTTGTTATTGTATTAGACCAAATAAAAAATAAAAAGGGAGGAGAAAATGGCCGAGAAAAAGATTGATGACTTAATCAAATCAATTGAGGAAATGACCGTCTTAGAGTTGTCTGAATTGGTCAAAGCACTGGAGGATAAATTCGGTGTTCAGGCGGCGATGCCGGCAATGGTAGCAACGGCAGGAGCAGCTCCCGGGCAAGCAGCAGGCGCGGCAGCAGCCGAAGAAAAAAACACCTTTACGGTGGTTTTAGCGAATACCGGCCCTAATAAAATATCCGTTATCAAAGAAGTCAGGGCAATGACTAATTTAGGACTTAAGGAAGCTAAAGACCTCGTCGATTCAGCACCTAAGCCAATTAAAGAGGGAGTTACTAAGGAAGAGGCTGAAGAGATGAAGAAAAAAATCGAAGCCGCAGGCGGCAAAGTCGAACTCAAATAGTTTGTGAGTGGTTAATTAGTGAGTGGTGAGTTATGATAAAACGTAAAAACTTCGGCAAAATTAAAGAAGTCTACGACTTACCCAAACTTCTTCAGATTCAGGTTGATGCCTATAAGGAATTTCTCCAAATGGATATTCCGGCTAAATTTAGGGCGTTTTTGGGTCTGCAGGAGGTATTTATGGAGATATTCCCCATTGAAACGGCTGACCGGCAGTTAAGAATTGAATTTATCAGTTATTCGCTGGGAAAACCCAAATACAATCTTTATGAATGCATGAGAAGGTCATTTACATATGCCGTGCCTTTAAAGGTTAAGTTTAGACTGGTGACACCCAAGGAGACCAAAGAACAGGATGCCTATTTCGGCGAGATACCCCTGATGACCGATACTGGTAGCTTTATTATAAACGGCGATGAACGTGTGGTAGTTAGCCAATTGCAGCGTTCCCCCGGCGTTTCCTTTGAACAGGAATTTCACCCCACGGGGAAAAATATTTACTACGGCAGGATAATTCCTTATCGGGGCGCTTGGCTGGAGTTTAAATACGATATTGTAGAAGTAATCCTGGCTTATGTTGATAGGCGTAGAAATTTTCCCGCCACACAGATTTTAAGAATTATTGGTTATTCCACGGACCAGGAGATAACCGCAGCATTCGGGAAGGAATATCCGGAAATATTAAATACCTTAAAGAAAGATTACACCAAAAACAAAGAAGAGGCACTTTTAGATTTTTACCGCAAGATGCGGCCGACCGAACCGGTTACCTACGAAGCGGCAGAGGCTTTATTCTATAGATTATTTTTCGATCCCCGCCGATATGACCTTGAACGGGCAGGGAGGTTTATCTTAAATAGAAAATTAGGCATGGATGTTTCTCTGGAAAAAAGAATCCTTGATAGCCCCACGGTCGTTAAGGTTATTGAATACCTGATAAGATTAAAACTCGGAGAAGGAAAAATCGACGATATAGACCACCTGGGAAACCGCCGGGTTAAGACGGTAGCGGAATTAGTGCAAAATCAGGTGCGTATCGGATTAAGCAGAGTTGAACGTTCGATGCGCGAGAGACTTTCCGTATTGGCTAATTTTGATAACTTGAGCATTCATCATCTGGTAAACTCAAAACTCTTATCCAGCCAGATAAAGGATTTCTTTGCCCGAAGTCAGCTCTCGCAATTTATGGACCAGGTAAACCCCTTGGCCGAGATGACCCATAAAAGAAGGTTGAGCGCCTTAGGTCCCGGCGGATTGTCGAGAGAAAGAGCGGGTTTTGAAGTAAGGGATGTACACCCTTCCCATTACGGCAGGATTTGCCCTATTGAGACGCCGGAAGGCCCCAATATCGGATTAATCGCATCCTTAAGCACCTATGCGCGCGTGAATTCTTTAGGTTTATTGGAAACTCCTTATCGAAAGGTAGAAGACGGTAAGGTCACGAGAAAAATCGAATACTTAACTGCCGATGTGGAAGAAGATAAAGTAATCGCCCAGGCAAATGTTCCGTTGGATGAACAGGGTTATTTCTTGGAAAAAGAGGTTTCTTGCCGCTGGAAAGGTGATTTTCCTAAAATGCCGCCTAAAAAAGTAGAATATATGGATGTTTCGCCTAAGCAGTTAGTTTCCGTCGCTGCTTCGCTCATTCCTTTTATTGAGCACGACGATGCTAATAGGGCGCTGATGGGTTCAAATATGCAAAGGCAAGCTGTTCCTTTGATGATTACCGAATCTCCGTTGGTCGGCACCGACATGGAGGAAAAAGTTGCCAGGGATTCGGGAGTTACACTAATCGCCCAGGAGTCCGGCAGGGTCAATGCCGTAGATGCATCAACCATTACCATCGGCAAAAAAACATACAATTTACTGAAATTCCTGCGTACCAACGCCGATACCTGTCTTAACCAAAGGCCGATTGTGAAATTAGGCGAACACGTCGATAAGGAACAGATTATCGCAGACGGGATGGGGACAAAAAACGGCGATTTGGCTTTGGGTAAGAATCTTTTGGTAGCATTTATGCCTTGGAGAGGATACAATTTCGAAGACGCTATTCTAATTAGCGAGAAACTGGTTAAAGAAGACGCCTTTACCTCTATACATATTGCGGAATTTCAGGTAGAGGCAACAGAAACTCGTCTGGGCAACGAAGAAATTACGCGGGATATTATCAATGTTAGCGAGGAGACTTTATCCAATCTTGATGAAAACGGCGTAATCCGTATCGGCGCGGAAATAGAGTCGGGAGATATCCTTGTCGGAAAAATTACTCCCAAGACAGAATCAGAGCTTTCTCCCGAGGAGAGGCTTTTAAGGGCAATTTTTGGCGAGAAGGCCGGCGATGTCCGCGATACGTCTTTGACTGTGCCTCCGGGGGTAGAAGGAGTAGTAGTCGATGTGCATATATTTTCCCGCAAAGACCGAGGAAGAAAATCTAAAGAGGAAAAAACGGCAGAGTTAGCAAAAATCAAGCAAATAAAAGAATATTACGTGCAGGAGATAGAATATGTTCAGGAAGAAAAAATAGCCCATCTCGCCCAGATTCTTGGTGTGGACAAGAAGAAACTGGACAAAATAGATTTTAGCGAGAATGAAGAGGCAAGGAACGTAGCCAATTCATTCGATTTGCAGATAAAGGATTTATTAGCCGAACAGGAGCAGGAAATCGAAAGAGTTAGGCGTGGAGACGAGTTGCCTCCGGGTGTTCTAAGACGGGTGGTGGTATATGTGGCCACTAAGCGCAGATTATTGGAAGGAGATAAGTTGGCAGGCAGGCACGGAAACAAAGGAGTGGTGGCTAAGATATTGCCCGAGGAAGATTTGCCGTTTTTGCCGGACGGCACTCCCATAGAAATCGTCCTTAATCCTCTGGGTGTTCCTTCCCGTATGAATGTGGGGCAGATTTTGGAAACCCATCTTGGCTGGGCCGCGAAACTATTAGGCATACATGTCTCAAGCCCGGTGTTCGACGGAGCAAGGGAAAGCGAAATTAAGGAAATGCTTAAGGAAGCGAATCTTCCTGAAGACGGTAAAATTTGCCTTCGCGATGGTTATAACGGAGAGACATTTGATCAAAAAATAACTGTCGGTTACATCTATATGATGAAGTTGATACATCTTGTGGATGAAAAGATTCACGCCCGTTCTATCGGGCCGTATTCCTTGATTACCCAGCAGCCTTTGGGAGGAAAAGCCCAATTCGGCGGGCAGAGATTCGGCGAAATGGAAGTCTGGGCGCTGGAAGCCTATGGCGCTGCTTTTACCTTACAGGAGATGCTCACAGTAAAAAGCGACGATGTGTCCGGTCGCACTCATATATACGAAGCAATCGTGAAAGGAGAACAGCGATTCCATCCGGGAACGCCGGAATCGTTTAATGTATTAATCAAAGAATTGCAAGGCCTCTGCCTTGACATTAAGACAGAAAAGGCAAAATGACGCACGAACTGGCACAGTTTGATTGTATTTCTATTAAAATTTGTTCACCCCAGATCATTAAATCTTGGTCAAGGGGGGGGGTAAAAAAGGCCGAGACCATAAATTATCGCACCCTTAAGCCGGAAAAAGACGGTTTGTTCTGCGAAAAAATTTTCGGCCCGGTAGTTGACTGGGAGTGCAACTGCGGAAAATACAAAGGTATAAAATTTAAAGGTATTACCTGCGACCGCTGCGGCGTTACCATTGATCATTCCTCTGTCAGGCGCGAACGCATGGGTCATATTGAATTAGCCGCACCGGTGAGCCATATCTGGTTTTTCAAAACCGTGCCTTCTCGTATATCGGCATTATTGGATATCGGCTTGCGCGATTTGGAGAAGATTATATACTACGAAGAATATGTGGTTATCGATCCCGGCACATCGGCATTAAAGAAAAAACAACTTTTAAGCGAAGAGGAATATCGCGAGGCACAGGAAAAATACGGCCAGAATTTTAAGGCGGGCATAGGGGCTGAGGCAATCAGGGATTTATTGAGGGAGCTCGATTTAGACGCGATATGCCGTAAACTGCGTAAGGATTTGGAGAAGTCTAAAGGGGCGCTGAGCAACAGAAAAATTTTAAAAACCTTAAAGATTGTCGAAGACTTTAAAAAATCCGGTAACAAGCCCGAATGGATGATCTTAGAAATGATTCCCGTTATTCCGCCGGATTTAAGGCCGCTTGTTCCTCTGGATGGCGGAAGATTCGCCACTTCAGACCTCAACGACTTATACCGCCGGGTGATTAACCGGAATAACCGGCTCAAAAAACTTATTGAATTAAATGCCCCGGAAATAATTATACGCAATGAAAAAAGAATGTTACAGGAAGCAGTAGATGCATTATTGGATAACGGCAGGCACGGCCGGCCGGTAATGGGAGCCAATAGCCGCCCGTTAAAATCGCTTTCGGATATGCTCAAAGGCAAACAGGGCCGTTTCCGCCAGAATCTTTTAGGAAAACGCGTTGATTACTCCGGACGCTCCGTAATCGTGGTAGGGCCGGAACTTAAATTGCACGAATGCGGCCTTCCCAAACAGATGGCCTTGGAATTATTTGAACCATTTATTATCAAAAAATTAAGAGAAAAGGGGTTTGTCCATACCATAAAAGGAGCCCGCCGAATGGTTGAACGCGCCAGGATCGAAGTCTGGGATATTCTGGACGAAGTAATCAAGGATCATCCGGTCCTGCTTAACCGCGCACCTACCCTGCACCGTTTAAGTATTCAAGCATTCCAGCCGGTATTAGTCGAAGGCAAATCCATAGAAATTCATCCCTTGGTGTGCACCGCTTTTAACGCTGATTTCGACGGCGACCAGATGGCAGTGCATGTCCCTTTATCATTAGAAGCCCAAATGGAAGCCAAGATTATCATGCTCTCCATAAATAATATTTTCTCACCCGCTGATGGCCGGCCAATAATTACGCCGACCCAGGATATTATTCTCGGCTGTTCATATTTAGTTAAAGAAAAACCCGGCGCTGCAGGCGAAGGAAAAACCTTTTCCGGCATAGATGAGGTACTCGTCGCTTATAACGACAGAGTTATTGATCTGCACGCAAAGATTAATCTAAGGGTAGAGTCCATTTTTGATTTGGAAGAAAAGAAACTTATTAATGAGAAAAAAGTAATACCTACGACTACGGGACGAGTTATTTTTAACCAGGTTTTGCCTATTGAATTCGGATTTGTAAATGCGGAATTAAAAAAGAAAACCGTGGATGATATCGTGGTAGAGTGCTATAAACGTTTCGGTCATCAGCGGACTATTCAGTTGCTCGATGACCTCAAGAGGTTGGGGTTTGAGATGGCCACATTAGGAGGTATTTCTATATCGATAACCGATTTGCATATCCCCAAAGATAAACAGAATGTTTTAAAAGATGCCGAAGCAGAAGTTACTAAAGTCGAAGAGCAGTACCACCAGGGTGTTATTACCGAGAGAGAAAGATATAATAAGGTCATCGATATATGGACGCATACTACGGATAAAGTTTCGGATTTGTTATTTAAAGAAATGGATGCCTTTAACCCTATATTTATGATGGCGGATTCGGGTGCACGCGGTTCGCGTCTGCAGATCAGGCAGCTTGCCGGGATGCGCGGGCTTATGGCTAAGCCTTCCGGGGAAATTATTGAAAGCCCGATTACCGCTAATTTCCGAGAGGGCTTAACCGTTTTGGAATATTTTATTTCAACCCATGGTGCGCGCAAAGGTCTGGCTGACACGGCATTAAAGACGGCAGATGCGGGTTACCTTACCCGTAGACTGGCGGATGTCGCTCAGGAAGTTATCATAACCGAAGATGATTGCGAGACGTTAAACGGCATTACCGTTTCCGCAATTATTGAGGGCGATGAAGTAGTCGTGAGCCTCAAAGATAGGATTGTCGGTAGGGTTGCGTTGGATAACATCGTGGATATTATTACGGATGAGGTTATTGTTGAACAGGGCAGCCAGATTAGCGAAGAAAAAGCCGAGATGATTGAACGATTGGGAATTGAAAAAATACGCATCCGTAGTGTCCTGACCTGCGAATCGGAACGCGGGGTCTGCATTAAATGTTACGGAAGAAATTTAGCTACCGGCCGGTTGGTAGAAGTGGGCGAGGCGGTAGGGATTATTGCTGCGCAAAGTATCGGCGAACCGGGGACGCAGTTAACTATGAGGACGTTCCATATCGGTGGCACCGCTTCCAGGATCGTCGAACAGTCATCGTTAAAAGCAAAAAATAAAGGTATCGTAAGATACCATAACTTACGGGTTGTTCCTAAGAATAAGGAATTCATTGTCCTTAACAGAAACGGCTCAATCAGTATTAATGATAGGCAGGGAAGAGAACTGGAGCGTTATCCGGTAGCGCAGGGTTCCTTTATTAGTGTGGCGGAAAATGAAGAAGTGGCAAAGGGAACTGTATTTATCCGCTGGGACCCTTACATGTTGCCTATCCTGACAGAAGCTGAAGGTCAGGTAAAATACGAAGATCTACGGGATGAAGTTACGGTAAAAGAGGAACTTAATCTCGTTACTAAGCTTACCGAACACGTCGTCGTTGAGCACAAGCCGGAATATCATCCGCAGATAATAATTCTTGATAAAAACAGAGAAGTTCTGGGTATATATCCGCTTCCCATTGGCGCTCATATTATGGTTAAGGACGGAGTGAGGGTCGGCGCAGGAGATTTGCTGGCTAAGATCCCCCGTGTCAGTGTAAAGACAAGGGATATTACCGGCGGCCTTCCCCGTGTAGCCGAATTGTTTGAAGCCAGGCGGCCTAAGGACCCGGCAATTATTAGCGAGATCGACGGATTTGTTGAATTCGGGGAGAGCAAGAAAGGCCAGAAGGTTATAATCGTCAGATCTGCGACGGGAATGTCGCGGGAATATACGATACCGCACGGCAAACACCCCAACGTTTATAAAGGCGATCGGGTTATAGCAGGCCAGCAGTTAACCGACGGGCCGGTTGTGCCTCAGGATATATTGAGGGTCTGCGGCGATAAAGTGTTACAGGAATATTTAGTAAACGAGGTTCAGGAAGTTTATCGCCTTCAGGGCGTTTGTATAAATGATAAGCATATCGAAGTGATTATCCGGCAGATGCTGAAGAAAGTATGCATCGAAGACCCGGGAGATACGGAATTTTTAGTCGGCCAGCAGGTCGACAAATGGACATTCCAAAAGGAAAATAGCCGGGTGTTTAAAAAAGGCGAGAGGCCCTCCTCGGCGACACCGCAACTTCTGGGAATTACCAAAGCTTCCTTAAGCACAAACAGTTTTATCTCTGCGGCGAGCTTTCAGGAGACGACACGTGTTCTAACCGACGCTGCTGCCGCAGGCAAACGCGATGAGTTGTTCGGCCTAAAGGAAAATGTTATTGTCGGGCACTTAATACCCGCCGGCACGGGATTCCGCGATTATCGAGACATCGGATTGGAAAAAGTAGCGCAAGGTAGCAAGGAAGAAAAAGGAAAAGAATAATAATATGCCTACAATCTCACAGCTTATTAGATTGGGAAGAAGAACCAAAAGAAAGAAAAGTAAATCTCTGGCCTTAAAAAATTGCCCGCAAAGAAGAGGCGTATGCCTTCAGGTGCGTACCATGACGCCTAAAAAACCTAATTCAGCGCTGCGCAAAATCGCCAGGGTTAGATTGACTACGGGTATTGAGGTTACCTCCTATATACCCGGCGAAGGACACAACCTTCAGGAGCATTCCATTGTTTTGGTTCGCGGGGGCAGAGTAAAGGATCTGCCGGGCGTTAGATATCATATCGTAAGAGGCACATTAGATACGGCAGGAGTTAACCAGAGAAAAAAATCACGCTCTAAATATGGAACAAAAAGGCAAAAATAAATGAGAAGAAGAAGAGTTCCTAAGAAAGATTTGTTAGCCGACCCAAAATTTAAAAGTAAGGTGGTCGCAAAATTTATTAATATGGTAATGTTAAAAGGGAAAAAATCCACAGCCGAGCATATTGTATATGGCGCATTCGATATTCTGAAAGAAAAGGTCGGGGAACTTGATGTTCTAAAAATATTTCATAAGGCAATTGACAATGTCCGGCCGCGCCTGGAAGTTAAACCTCGCCGGGTGGGTGGGGCGACCTACCAGATTCCCATCGAGGTTAAAGCGGAGAGAGGTACCTCTATTGCGTTGCGCTGGATAAGGGATTTTGCCAAAACCAAGAAAGGCAAACCAATGCAGGAGAAGCTTGCCGAGGAATTAATCGCGGCCTATAAAGGAGAAGGCTCTGCCATAAAAAAGAGGGACGATACCCATAAGATGGCAGAGGCGAATAAAGCGTTTGCCCACTTTAGATGGTGATTTCACTGATGGAAAGAGAAATAGCATTAGAAAAAATTAGAAATATCGGAATTATCGCGCACATAGACGCGGGTAAAACTACGACTACCGAATGCATCCTTTTTTTTACCGGCAAGACCTATAAGATTGGCGAGGTCAATGAGGGGACAACCACGACGGACTGGATGGTTCAGGAACAGGAAAGAGGAATTACGATTACCGCTGCCTGCATAACCTGTTTCTGGAACAATCACCGTATAAATATTATTGATACGCCCGGCCACATAGATTTTACCGTGGAGGTTGAAAGGTCATTAAAGGTATTGGATGGGGCAGTAGTTATCTTTTGCGGCGTTGGGGGTGTTGAGCCACAATCCGAAACCGTTTGGCGCCAGGCAGACAAATATTCTGTGCCCCGTATCGCGTTTATAAATAAAATGGATAGGGTAGGAAGTAATTTTTTTCAGACGATAGATGAAATGCGCAGTAAACTTTTAGCTAACGCCGCGGCTATCCAGATTCCCTTTGGCAAAGAAGAAAAATTTAACGGAGTTATAGATTTAATCGAGGAGAAATTGATTGTTTTTAAAGACGAGTTAGGTAAGGACTTTGATATTCTGCCCGTGCCCGAAGATTATATTAACGAAAAAAATAAATACCGCGATATACTTCTGGAAAAACTGGCAGAGGTGGATGAAGTGCTGATGGATAAGTTCGTGCACACAAAGTCGATAGGGACCGAAGATATAAAAGCAGCGATCAGAAGACAAACGATAAAAAACCGTTTTGTACCTGTTCTTTGCGGTAGCTCCTTAAGAAACAAAGGGGTACAGCCTCTCTTGGATGCGATTACGATGTATCTACCCGCACCTTCGGATATGCCGCCGATAAAAGGCATAGAACCGAAATCCGGCGAATACGAAGAGAAAAAAATATCCGATGATGGCGGTTTTTGTGCGCTATGTTTTAAAGTAACTACCGATCCCTACGTGGGAAAGTTACATTATATACGAGTTTATTCAGGGATAATTAATGCGGGCGATAAGGTCTACAATGTCGCAAAAAGGGCAAGGGAGAAAGTTACAAAATTATTGCTGATGTGTGCTAATCGGCAGGAGGTCATCCAGTCTTTGGCTACCGGCGATATCGGTGCGGTTGTGGGTCTGAAAGATACCGAAACCGGGGATACGCTCTGCGATGAGTCGGATCCGATTCTTATTGAGCCGATACATTTCCCTGAGCCGGTTATATCTCAGGCAATAGAACCTAAAACTAACCAGGACCAAGAAAGACTGGCAATGTCTTTGCACAAGATGAAAGAAGAGGATCCTTCCTTTCGCGTAACCTACAATTCCGAGACCGGCCAGACGATAATTTCCGGGATGGGCCAATTACATCTGGAAATAGTTATTGACCGGATAATGAGGGAGTTTAACGTCGAGGCGTT
>Ga0315282_10008938_pt1 | contig 16071 bp, 15 predicted proteins | sample YL17G07_20_MG_FD_203693 | JGI IMG/M metagenome (GOLD analysis project Ga0315282, IMG submission 203693) | Sediment microbial communities from Yellowstone Lake, YNP, Wyoming, USA - YL17G07_20 | ecosystem: Environmental > Aquatic > Freshwater > Lake > Sediment | place: USA: Wyoming | collected...
GACCCCTAAAATTAAAATTAGCAAAATATAAGGTTCATAATATTGAAGTAGTGGTTGATAGATTAACCGTTAAACCAGAAATTAAAAAAAGGCTTACGGATTCAGTGGAAACTGCGCTTAAGGTAGGCAAAGGCATGGTTATAGTCAACAGTCCACAGTCAACAGTCCACAGTAAAAGTAAGTCTTTGGTCTATGGACTATCGACTATGGACTGGGTATTCAGCGAACAATACGCCTGCACAAACTGCGGCATAAGTTACACAGAAGTTGAGCCACGCATTTTTTCTTTTAATTCTCCTTATGGAGCCTGTCCTGAGTGTAATGGGTTAGGCACAAAATTAGAGTTTGATCCAGAATTAGTGGTCCCTGATAAAAATAAATCCATAAATGAAGGAGCGCTGGAGCCCTGGAAAAGAGGCGGGAGGGGATATATCCTTTATTATCGCTGGCTGGTCCGGGAATTATCTCATCGAATGGATTTTGATTTAGATACTCCTTTTAAGAAATTAAGTAAAGAGGCCCAAAGAGCAATCCTATATGGGACTAATGAGTATGTGGGAAGTAAACCCTTTGAAGGCTTAATTCCCAATTTAGGAAGGTTGTTCCGCCAGACAGAGAGCGATTATTTAAAAGAAGAAATCTCAAGATTCATGTCAAGTTTATCCTGTCCATTGTGCAAAGGAGCCAGACTTAAAAAAGAAAGTTTGGCAGTCGAAATCAACAATAAAAATATCTTTGAAGTAACGCAAATGCCTATAAAAGAAGCCGATGATTTTTTTGCTAAATTAGAATTAAGCGAAAGGCAGAAATTAATTGCCCACCAGATTTTAAAAGAGATTAAGCAGAAATTACAATTCTGTATAAATGTAGGCTTAGATTATCTTACTTTAGATAGAAAAAGCTCTACTCTTTCTGGCGGAGAAGCGCAGAGGATTCGTTTGGCTACGCAGGTTGGCTCGGGCCTGGTAGGGGTTATTTACGTGTTAGATGAGCCCAGCATTGGTTTACATCAAAGAGATAATCGTAAATTATTATCCACACTAAAGGCCTTAAGGGATTTGGGTAATACCTTGATTGTGATAGAGCATGATGAAACCACTATTCGTACCGCTGATTACATTGTAGATTTAGGGCCAGGAGCAGGGAGGAGAGGCGGAGAGGTGGTTTTTTCTGGAGAAAGAGATGGGCTTATAAATCATCCCACTTCTCTTACTGCCAAGTATTTAAGAAGGGAGTTAAAAATAGAGGTACCTATAAAAAGAAGACCCTGGCAGGATAAGAATTTTTTAGAAATAAAAGGCGCAAGGGAACATAACCTAAAGAATATAGATGTAAAATTTCCTCTGGGAGTTTTTATCTGCATAACGGGGGTTTCTGGTTCAGGCAAATCTACCTTAATTGATGAAATATTATACCGGGCCCTGGCGCAGAAGTTATATAAATCCAAAGAAAAGCCCGGCCTTTATGAAAAGCTTACTGGCACAGAGCATATAGATAAAGTTATTGTGGTTGACCAGTCTCCCATTGGCAGAACTCCGCGTTCAAATCCAGTTACCTATACCGGAGTCTTTAATCATATTCGAGATTTATTTAGTAAACTTCCCGAAGCACGTATAAGAGGATATAAACCTGGAAGGTTTTCTTTTAATGTTAAGGGCGGCCGCTGTGAGGCCTGTACTGGTGATGGCATAAAAAAGATTGAGATGTATTTTCTTCCCGATGTTTATGTAAGATGCGATGTATGTAAAGGATTAAGATTTAACGAGGCTACCTTAGAGGTAAAATATAAAGGTAAATCCATAGCCGATGTCTTAGAGATGACAGTTGAGGAGGCATTGGATTTATTCAGCAACATCCCTAAGATAAAAAATACACTTACCTATCTTTATGATGTAGGCCTGGGTTATATTCAGCTGGGTCAATCTGCTACTACCTTATCCGGTGGTGAGGCACAGCGCGTTAAACTTTCCTCTGAACTAAGCAAACGCTCCACAGGAAAGACCCTGTATATCTTAGATGAACCTACTACGGGTCTACATTTTGCAGATGTGGAAAAACTTATTTTAGTTTTGCAAAGATTAGTGGAAAAGGCAAACACAGTTATTGTAATTGAGCACAATTTAGAAGTAATAAAATGTGCTGATTATATCATTGATTTGGGCCTTGAAGGCGGAGATAAGGGAGGAGAAGTAGTGGCAGCTTGTCGCCCTGAGGAATTGATAAAGATGGATAAGTCCTATACTGGGCAGTTTCTGAAGAAAATATTGAATAGTAAATGAAGAAGTGGTATAGTGTTAGCAAAATGTTAAATCCTAAATTAAAATTTTTCATAATTTTTTTATTTTTGCTAGTATTTATTACGAGTTACGAAATATTTGCCCAAGAGCCATCTAAAGAAGAAGAGGCATTCTTTGTTAGCCAGAAGGCCTTTGCAGATGGTTTTTACGAAGTAAGCGCGGACCTTTTAGGGCGCTTCCTTAAGAGCTATCCTGATTCATCTAAACAAGCACAAGCGAATTTGTTGGTTGGCCGTTGTTATTTTCAACAGAATAGATTTCTGGATGCCCTAAATAAATTTGAAGAGCTTCTTAAAGCACCTCAAGCCAAAGGCATAAAGGATGCGGTCCTGTATTGGATTGCGGAAGTGCATTTTAAAGGAAACAGCTTTGATAAAGCAGCGGGTTTCTACAAGATGCTCATTGATGAATTTCCAAACTCCTCCTATTTAGCCACAAGCTTCTATTCGTTAGGCTGGTGTTTATTTGAGGAGGGAAAATTTAATGAGGCTTTGCAGTATTTTGAAGTTGTAGAAAAAAGATTCCCTCACCAAGAGCAGGCGCAAGATGTGCCTTTTAAGATAATTGAGTGTTTATACAATCTGAAAGACTACGCTGTCTTAAAAGAAAAAGTAAAGAATTACCTTAAAGTTTATTCCAAAGACACCTTTCGTCAGGCATATCTTTATTTTTATTTTGCTGAAGCAGATTATTATCTGGACAATTTCGATGAGGCAATTGAAGGGTATTCTAAAGTTATCCAGAACAGTAGCGATGAGAAGATACAGGCATTATCTAAGCTAGGGATGGGTTGGTCCTATCTTAAATCAAAACACTACAGGCAGGCCCAGGATACGTTTTCGGAGATTATGACAAGTAGCTTAGACAAAAAGAGCATGGATGTTTTATTATTAGGTAAAGCAATATTGTGTTTTGAGACAAATAGGTTTAGCGAGGCAAAAAATTTATACAATGAATTATTAAATACGAGTTCTGATCCTCTGGTTTTGATACAGGCATATCTGGGTAAGGCTGATGCGTTTTATAGTCTTGCTGAATATACAGAAGCCATAGATGTATATAAAGAAGTGCTGAACAAGGCAAACTTAGGATCTATTCCGCCGGAAATAATCGATAAATTACATTATAATTTAGCCTGGGCCTACTTAAAACAAGCAGAATTTAAAGAAGCCATAAAAGAATTTCAAAAGATTGTAAAGACTAGCGAAGATAGAATTTTCAAAATCAGCGCTTTTTGCCAGATAGGAGATACATATCAGGATTCAGGTGATTACAAAAAAGCAGAGGAGACATACGATAGCATATTAAAAGATTATCCCGACAGCTTCTATAGTGATTATGTGCAGTATCAGTTAGGCCTTACCATGCTTAAGGCCTCTAATTATGACGGCGCAATTATGAGTTTTTTAACTCTTAAAAAGAATTATCCTGAGTCAAAGCTTATAGATGATGCTACTTATGCCTTAGGTTTAGCTTATTTTCAGAAACAGGACTACAATTCTAGTAAGGAGGCTTTCCAGAAGTTTAAGGAGGAATTCAAAGATAGTAATTTAAGACCGCAAGGGTTGTATCTTTTAGGAACGAGTTTATATAATCTTGAAAAATTCCCTGAGGCAATTGAGGTATTCAAAGATATTATCAGGATGTACAATCAAGATTTAGAGTTGGTACAGAAGGCAGAATACGAAATAGCAGATTGTTTCTATCAGATGGGAGATGAAAAGGAGGCGGTGGCCAGGTTCAAAACCCTACGTTCCAAATATCCCGATTCTACTCTTACGCCAGAAATCATGTGGTGGTTAGGCGAATATTATTATAGACATAACAATCTAGAATTGGCGCGTAGATATTTTTCTTCACTGATACAGGATTTTCCTAAGAGTAATTTAATTGCTGATGCTTATTATGCATTGGGCTCAAGTTACGCAGAAGAATCCAGATACGAGGATGCTATAGTTAATTTTAAAAAGGTAATAGAATTAGATAAATCTGATCTTTCCGGCCAAGCTGCGGTTGCTATTGCAGACATATACGTAAAACTTGCTCAACCTGATTTGGCGATAAAAGAATATAGAAACATCGCTCAGGATTATCCTAATTTAGCGCATTTAATCTATCCTAAAATGGCAGACCTCTTTTATAAGATAGGTAATTTTAAGGAAGCAGGAGATTTTTATCGTAAAAGTTTAGATGTGGTACCAGTAAGAGAGATGGCAGTGATTCAATTTAAGATAGCAGAAGTGCTGCAGGCGCAAGGTAACTTTGACGGGGCAACAGAAGAGTATTTAAAGGTAGCCTATCTTTATTCTGAGAATAATGACTTAGTAGTAAAGGCACTCTTAAGGGTAGCCAAGATTTATGAAGATAAAGAAAATTTTAGGCAAGCGATGGATATCTATAAAAGAGTCGCCTCTTTAAATGTGGAAGAAGCAAAATATGCCAAAGAGAGAATAGATTGGATAAAAACACATATTAAGTAGTTTACAGTGAACAGTGTACAGTTTACAGCACGACGCTGTACACTGTAAACTCTTTCGACTGAAAGGAGAAAGCGATGGATCTTTATAAGATGAGCATCTGGCAGGTATTCTTGGCAGGTGGCCCAGTGATGTGGCCAATACTTTTGTGTTCTGTATTTGCCTTAGCCATAATCTTGGAAAAATTCTGGTATCTACATAAGATAAGTATAGATACCCAGGAATTTCTGAAAAGAATTTTGGATAAGATGAAACATCATGACACAAAGGAGGCTTTGTCAATTTGCGATAATACCAAAAGCCCTATTGCAAACATATTAAAGTCAGGAATCTTAAAATACGATCGTCCGCGGCCTCAGATTATCGAGGCAATCGAAGATGCCTCTTTGTATGAGATTCCTAAAATAGAAAAAAATCTTAATGCCTTAGCCACTATAGCCCATGTCTCGCCACTTTTAGGGCTCTTGGGAACAGTTACTGGAATGGTAAGATGTTTTCAAACTATTCAGGCAAAATCCACCAGTTTCCACCCGGTTGCCCCCGGTGACCTTGCAGGTGGTATTTGGGAGGCCTTGTTAACTACGGTTGCAGGTCTAACCGTAGCCATCCCTACTTTTATCGCCTACAATTATCTGGTTAGCAGGATAAATCATTTTATTTTAGAAATGGAAAAGGCCTCTACAGAATTAGTTAATTTTCTCACAGAGTAGGAGGAAAGAATGCGTTTCAGAGGTCGAATGGAATTAGAACACGGACTAAAACAAATTGATATCGCACCTTTAATAGATATTGTCTTTCAGTTATTGATATTCTTTATGCTTACCTCCAGTTTTATCATGCAGCCTGGCATAAAAGTAAATTTACCTAAGGCAGTGACTAGTGAAGTGGTGAAATTTGAAAATATAGAGATATTGATTACCGGTGAGAACGTTACTTATTTAAATGGCCGGGTCGTTACTACGCAGGATTTAAAGACACTGCTTAAGCAGGCAGCCAAAAGAGAACAGACTATTTTAATTAAGGCAGACAAACGCGCCTCTTTAGGCAGGGTGGTAGAAATCTGGGATTTGGCAAGGGACCTAGGCATAAGCCAGATAAACATTGCCACAAATCAGGAATGACAAATTCTATCTTTAAAAAGACCTTCATTTTCTCTTTGTTAGGACATATCACTGTATTAAGTATTTTTAATCTTTGCTTCGGTAGCAGGATTCCTAAAATAGATTACACTGGCGTTTCTTTCTGGGGCCAATTTTTAAATAAGTCTGAACTTCTTCAGCCACAACCCAAAATCTCAACCCCCACACCAAAATCTTCGATGTGGGGTTTTACGAGAAAACCCGATACTTCGGCGTTAGATAAAACTGCTAGGGATTCAATTTTACCAATCAGCTTTTATTTAAAACCGCCTTTGGTTCTGGCATTTAACCCGGGAAAAGGAGCCTTTATAAAGTCAGTATCCACGTTTTTGCCTGTCAGGAAAAAAGAACCAGAGATTATATTCCATCCTTTGCTTCCTTACAGTTTTACTCTCTATTTTAAAGACAGACAGATAGCCCATGTTGAGCTTCTGTTTAACATAGTCTCTAATAAGGCCTTGCGAAATGCTGCTGTAATTAAAAGAAAGATTTCCTCAGGCAATTTAGAAGTGGATCTTTTGATTATGCGCTACATTGAGCACTATCTTTTTATACAACAGGCAAGATTTACTCCCAATACTTGGCAAAGCGTAAAAATCGACCTTTCGGCAAAAAGTGATTAGTTTAGATTTTTCAATTGCCATAGCATTTTATATTTTTGTTTGTTTAGCTTTAATATTAATCATCTGGTTATTTCATAAAAGACAAAAAGATAAGGATTTGTCTTTGGATCCTAAATATATCTGGTTTTGCTCTGTTTGTTCTTATACCTATATAAATACTAAAGAAGAGCTAATTTCCATTTGTCCCCGTTGCGGAAGTTATAATAAGAAGTAGCGGCGCTCTCCCATATTTTTTACTTGACATATCAAGAGATTATTTATAAAATAAAAGTGGAGGTAAGAGGATGATTATTGAAATAGGAATAGTGGCAGGCGATATTTGGCATTTTTTAGACCAGCATGGCGAAGTAACCTTAACTACCTTGCTTTCCGGAATAGATAAGCCGCGGGATAATGTCCTGATGAGTTTAGGTTGGTTAGCCAGAGAGGGCCATGTGATTCTGGAGCAGGTAGGTAGTGATTACAGAATACGTTTAAGAAGAGATGATTGAGAGCAAGCAAAAGCAAGATAAAAAAGGCATAGTTTTACTGATAGTTATTGGCACAGTTTTTATAGTAATTTTTTTAGCCAATGTAGTTTTAAATATCATTACCAGCCACAGCCGCCTTACTCACCACCAAGTAAGCCGTATCCAGGCCTATTATGCAAGTATGGCAGGAGTTAATTATGCGCTTGAACGGTTAAGGGTAGGGACATGGAATACCGGTTCTTGTCCAGATGCCACTCCTTGCACGGTTCCTTTTGACCTCCCCAATGATTTTAAGCCAGCCAGCATACAGAGCGTAGCTATTGTTATTAGGCCTCCGCAAAGCGCCAACCCCAGCAATCCTTGTTATAAGCCTCCTGGAAACAGCCCTTGTGTCAGTGCTACGGCTAATTACGCTTACACCACACCTTAATTTCCCCTCCAAAAGTTTATTATAATATAAGTAAAATTATTATAATCTTATATTGTCTAATTTAAGAAGGATTTTTACCTCTTAAAAATCTGAGTAAATCTAAGTAAGAATATATAAAAAAACACTTGACAAAATAAGAATTTTATGTTCTAATTAAATTCCTTTTAGAAAAAAGGAAATTTGTATGAAAAGGCTGATAGATGTTGATGAATTAGCAGATTACCTGAGATTAAAAAAGCAGACTATTTATAATTGGCTGCATCAAGGAAAGATCTCTGGGATTAAGGTAGGCGGAGTCTGGAGGTTTGACCGCAGAGAAGTAGATATATGGTTAAAAAGTAAGCGGCGGCTTTGTAAAGAAATGAAATCTGGAGAAAAGGTATGAGTTCATTAGGCGTATATTTTGGGCCAAAAGGAATTGAAATTGCCCAGACCAAAGGCAAGAAGCTCCTTAAGCATTCCTACATCCCTCAGTCTGCAATCTCAGCCGGTGAATTAGAGGAAAAGGTTCCTATAGAAACAAAGGTTATTGAAATAACCGCCCTTTTAAAGGACGAACTTAGAAAGAATAAAATTGAGGCAAAAGAGGCAACTATTTCTCTGTCAGGTAGGGACTTAATAATTCGCAACTTTGAAATGCCTTTACTACCGCGGGATGAGCTGCGTAGTGCGATAAATTTTGAAGTCAAAAAATACATTCCTTTTAGAGTTGAGGACCTTATCTCGGATTTTCAACTAAAATATGATAAGCCTAGCCACACAAACCTGGTTCTTTTTATGGGTGTTAAAAAAGATGTCCTGGATAAATACATTTCTATCTTAAGTCAATTAGACCTTAAGATTACCGCTATTGAATACTCTGCCTTCAGTCTGAGCCGATGCCTAAAATTAGCAGGTTTACGAGATACTGGCGTAGTGGGTATTCTGGGAGTTGACCTTTCCCAAGAAGATGAGGTTAATTTTACAGTCTTAGAGGATGGCTTTCCTTTGTTCAGTCGCGATATTACCCTGGTAGGTGGACCCGAGGAATTCCAAGGCGTTCCTCTTACAGAGGCGGGGGTGAACTTAGAAAAGTTAAAGACAGAAATTCGTATATCTTTGGACTATTACCAGCGTAAATTCCCTCAGAAAAGTATCAAAAAGATGTTTCTTATTTCTAATCCCGACTATCGTTCTGACCTTGAAACAATAATGATGGATACGGGTTTACCCATGCAGTTTGTAGACCTGGCGAGAATTATAGAAAGGCCCATGGCATTTTCCTTAAGCTTTCTAAAAAGTTATAGTTCATCTCTTTCTAAAACCATAAAAACTAATGTAAAAGTAGATTTATTAGCTGCAAGGGCAAAGGCAATAAAAAAGAAAGAAGTTAAAGCTGAGGCAGTCCCTGTTTTTTTATTTACAGGCTTAAGCCTGGATTTTAGATGCGTATTTTTAAGCGCAATGATATTAATTGTCACTTTTAGTCTCGGTCTTTATCGCACGCAGATTTTAAGGAAAGAGTTAAACAGGATCACAGGTATGCGCACAGAGGTTTCTACAGTCAGCCCTGAGGTGAGTTATGAGCAATTAACCGCCATAGAATCTGAATATAAAACAAAGCTCGATACCTTAAATAATCTTGTAGAGAAACAACTATATTTTACTGAGTTCCTGGACAGTCTACCCCGGCTTCTACCCAGGGGAGTTTGGTTTACCAACCTTTCATTTAATAGAAGAGAAGAGGCCAAGATAGAACTATTATTAGAAGGTTGGGCGTTTTTAGCTGATGGCAGCAAGGAATTCGATGCAGTCAATGAGTTTGTAGCAAAATTAAAACAAGACCCTAAGTTTAACAGGCATTTACCAGTGATAGGCATTGACTCTTTGCGCCGTGAGCAGATTAGCAGTCAGACAGCGACTAAATTTTCTATCCGCTGCAGGAATTATTAAGAGAGAAAATGAATTTAACAGATTTTACTAATAAATATAAAAACGTAATTTTTAATATTGCCCTGGTTCTCGGAGCAGTTTTTATTGCCTATAATTTTATTTACACCAGGCACTTAAAAGATTTGGCATCCTTAAACCAACAGAGGCAAACCGAGATAAAAAAGAATGCAGTATTAGAGGAGGTCAGTAAATTAGAGAAAAGGCTCAATGCTTATAAAAATTTTCTGGTTGAAAAAGACACAAGTTTAGTTATAGGCGCTCTGAGCGATATGGCTAAGGCAAGCGGGATTGAGATTTCTTCTATTCGGCCAGAGACAGAACAGAAATTTCTGACATACACCGAGGTTCCTTTTAGTTTAGAAATGTATGCTGATAATTATCATGCCCTGGGAGAATTTATCAGTAAGGTAGAGAGTTCTTCTGATATCTATACAGTTGAGGATATAAATATAAGAACTCCGGGTCAGGGAAATAAATTGTCTGTTAATTTAAGAGTAAACAAAATATTTTTCAAATAATGAAAAGAACCAGATTTATAGTTATATTTGTTTTTTTTGTGGTTATGTCTGTTTATGCGTTTGCTGAACAGGAAAAAGTCAGCTCCGCGATAAAAAGATTGGAAGAAAAAGATGTAGAAGAGATGGCAGGTGAGAAAAAACCAGCTCCCGAAGGGGTTATTGTAAGGCCCAATGTAGAATATAAAGCTAGTGAGTTAAGAGACCCTTTCCAGAGTCCTTTTGCGTCAGGGGAGGCTCCTGTGGCTGGCCCAGCGATTGAAGTTCCTTCTTCTCCTGAAGTTCCTCCTTCTTTAGAAGTGCAAGGTATAATCTGGGGAGGCGATTTTCCTCAGGCAATTATAAATAAAAAAGTGGTAAAAATCGGAGACACTATAGAGGGAATGCAGATTATGGATATAAATCAAAGCGGTGTGGTTGTAGTTTCCGGGAATTATACTTACAATTTGTCTTCGCCTGCGCAAAAGCAGGAGAAAGAACACGGAGGGGAAAAATGAAAAGAAATTTAAAATTATTTGTTTTTGTTTTCTTGTTTCTTCTTTTGTTCCTTTTTAAATTAAATGCCGAGTCTACTATTCCGTTCTTTGACCCGCTAAAGACCATTTCTATGGATTTTAAGGATGCCGGCCTCAAAGATATATTAAAAGCCCTATCCATACAATCAGGCCTGAATTTTATTGCCGCACAAAATGTAGAGGATAGAACGATAACTCTTTACTTAGACCGCGTTCCTTTGAAGAACGCGATGGACAATTTATTTAAGGCGAACAACCTGAATTATGAATTAGATAAAGATTCAAATACCTTTATTGTCAAAGACTGGGGCAAGCTGGAAGTTGAAACCGTGACCAAAGTTTTTGCGCTTAAGTACGCTACTGTTTCTTCTTCCTCTCTAAAAGAAGAAATGGCTAGTTACATAAGCAGTGCAACAACAGGAGGAACCACAGGAGGAACCACAGGAGGAACTACAGGAGGAACTACGGGCACTACTACGGGCACTAGTGTCGGCGGCACAGGTAAATGGAAGATAGAGGACGATACAGGTATCACTATTGCGGTAAAGAAACTCCTTTCTCAATACGGTTCAGTTATTGAGGATTTCCGCACCAATAGTCTTATTGTTACAGACACGCCTAGCCGCATGCCGATGATTGAAAGAGTGATTGCCTCTTTAGATGTGCGGGTGCCTCAGGTAATATTGGAAGTTGAGATGTTAGATGTAAGCAAGAATATAGTGGATAAGTTAGGATTTGAATTTGGTGAGAATCCCATTACTCTAATTTTACCAGGGGGATTTGCACGCCGGGGAGCTGATTTCTTTCTAGGTACCCTTGCTGACAGGAAAAAGAATATAACTTCTTCCACTGTTCAGGGGAAAGTAATTTTGGGCGCTACTTTTGCGCAAACCTTAGATTTTTTACGCAAAAATACCGATACTAAATATCTTGCCCGGCCCAGACTGCTTACTTTAAATAATGAAACCGCTGAGATAAAAATTATTACTCAGGAATCAGTAGGTATTACAACCACTACTGACGCAGCTGGTAATAGCTCAGCTACAGTGGAACGGGCTGAGACAGGTGTATCTTTAAGAGTCACCCCACAGGTTAATCTGGAGAGTGGAGAAGTGACGATGTTTATTTATCCTAAGGTTGCCGAGGCAATTACAGGTAATCCTTTTAGTACCGCCGTTGGGTCATATACATTCAGAGATCCGGAAGAACGCAGCACAAAATCCATGGTGAGGGTAAAAGACGGAGAGACAGTAGTTATTGGAGGTTTGATTCGTAATGAAGTGACAGAGATTCTCACCAAAGTTCCTATTTTAGGAGATATCCCGATAATCGGCGCCTTGTTTAGACATCGTGGAGGTTCATCTACCGATACCCCCAGGAACAAAACTCGCGAGTTATTGGTTTTTATCACGCCTCATATTGTTAAAGATTCAATTGGAGAACTTGCCCAGGTGAAAAAGGCTGCTCTTCCTGCCAGAGAACAGAGCGCCGCTTCAGGAAGTAAACGCGGATTAGCCATCAATGCCGGTTTAAACAGTTTTGAGAGAAAGAAAAAATAATGTTCGCTGAAAAACGCCTAAGATTAGGTGAACTGCTCATTAAAGAAGGCCTTATTGATGCCAAGCAATTAGAAAGAGCAATCAGCGTGCAAAGGCAGCAAGGAGGCCGTTTAGGTGAGGTGCTGGTAAAATTAGGCATGGTCAAAGAAGACCAGCTAGTAGCAGTCTTAGGCAGGCAGTTAGGTATACCCTATTTTTCCTTGGGCACGGGAATGCTTAAGCCCGCCATTGACCAAGGGTTAGAGCGTCTTATTCCCCAAGAATTTGCCTTTAAAAATTCAGTCCTACCTTTATCACGCACCTTGCGCTCCTTAACTGTGGCTATGGCTGACCCTTTGGATCTTATTGTGATTGATAATTTAAGAAGGTTAACCAATTGCGAAATTAATCCTGTGATTGCTACCAAGACCGATATTAGTAAAGCAATTGAGGAGTTTTACGGTAAATCAGCTATGCTTAGGCAAGCTGTGGAAGCTAGTTATGAAATTACCTCTGGTGGCCCGGGTGTTGAAGAAAGGGTTTCTGAGGAAGAATTGAGTTTGGATAGGTTGATTGCCCGTGCAGAAGAAGCTCCAGTAGTAAAATTGGTGGATTTAATTATCCGACAGGCAATTGATGAACGCGCCTCAGATATACACATCGAACCTTTTAAAGATAAAATTGCTTTGCGCTATCGCATTGACGGTAAGCTTTATGAAATTCCACCACCTGCCAGACACTTACATCTACCGATTATCTCGCGTATAAAGATATTATCTAAATTAGATATTGCGGAAAAACGCCTTCCCCAGGATGGAGCATTCTTAGTAAGAATAGAAGAGCGTCCTATAGATATCAGGGTCTCTAGTATACCTACTATATATGGGGAGAAGATTGTCTTAAGGATTTTGGATAGAAGCCAAATTGTTTTAGACCTTAATCAATTAGGTTTTGAACCTAAGCAACTCGAACTGATGCGTAAGGCAATTACCACCGCTTATGGACTAGTTTTTTTAACCGGGCCAACTGGCTGCGGAAAGACCACTACCCTTTATGCTGCTTTAAGTGAGATAAAAGCTCCGAGCAAGAATATAATTACTATTGAAGACCCCGTAGAATATAAATTAGAAGGGGTTAACCAGGTTCAAGTTAAACCAGAAATAGGCCTTACTTTTGCTAATGCCCTGCGCAGTTTCTTAAGGCAAGACCCGGATATTATGCTGGTAGGCGAGGTCAGGGACTTAGAGACCGCCCAGATTTGTGCGCGTTCAGCTTTGACCGGGCATTTGGTATTAAGTACATTGCACACTAATGACGCACCCTCAGCAGTAACCCGGCTGATTGATATTGGCATTGAGCCTTATATGCTTGCTCCTTCATTATTATTAGTGGTAGCACAACGTTTGCTCAGGAAATTATGTCCGGATTGCAAAGAGGCATATGAGTTAACGCCAGAGCAGAAAAAGAATACCCAGTTAAAGACGGATTTGATTTATAGAGCAAAAGGTTGCGTCAGATGTAACCAGTTGGGTTACAGAGGTAGGACCTGTATTGCTGAGGTTATGACAATTAATGAATCGTTCCAAGAGCTGATTAACCAGAGGCCATCCTATCAGAAGATAAAGGAAGTGGCTAAAGCCGCAGGTATGCAGACACTTTATGAATCAGCTTTACGAAAGGTGGAAGCAGGAATAACTTCTCTGGAAGAGGCGCTTTCAGTGACTTTGGGAGCTGACTAATGCCGAGGTTTTTTTATATAGCCAGAAGCGCTGCAGGCCAAAAAAAAAGCGGTGTTACCGAAGCTGCTACACAAGAAGAAGCTATCAGCCGGCTTCAGGCGGAAAATTTAATTATCATCAATATCTTTCCTGAACATATAGAGCTTGAGCCCGGGCTTAAAGAAGAGGTTGTCGCAAGGTCAAAGTTTAAACCCAAGCGTTATCGTGTTACTGCAGATGATTTGGTCCTTTTCTGCCGCCAATTATCCACCCTTTTAGGCGCAGGCGTTACTATCCTAAAGAGTTTAGAAATCATCTCAAAGCAAGTACCCAGCCGCAGGTTTTTTAATGTTATAAATGACCTTCAACAGAAGATGGGCCAGGGATTTAGCTTGCATCAGGCTATAGCAAAACATCCCAGAGTTTTTTCTGACCTCTGGGCTAATATAGTAGAAAGTGGCGAGGCATCAGGAAATTTAGCCATGGTGCTTGGCCGCTTGGCGACTTATTTAGAGAGAAACGCCTCATTTAGAAGAAAAATTATCGCGGCACTTATCTATCCCGCAATACTTCTGGCCGCAGGCATAATTGCGCTTTTATTTTTGACCTTTAAAATCATTCCTACTTTTGCCGACCTATTTAAAGGGTTTAATATCAAGCTACCTTTGTTAACCAGATTACTGATCGGAGTAAGTATTTTTATCAAAACTTTTGCTCTTATTCTTTTGCTAGGAATTATTGCGGGTTTCTTTTTATTCCGCAGTTATATCAGAACAAAGTCAGGCAGGAAAAAATTTGAAAGTTTTTTATTTAATTTACCGCTTTTTGGCGAGTTCTTTCGCGTGCTGATTATTGAACGCTTTACTTCAGAGATGGCAACATTGGTTGAAAGCGGTGTTCCCATTTTATATTCTTTAGAGATTACTGAGCATAGTGTAAGTAATCTAGTTATGGCTGATATAATCCGTGAGATTAAAGAGGGTGTGCGTGATGGCAAACCTTTGAATCAACCTCTGGAGAAAAGTGGATTTTTTGAGCCGATGGCAGTGCAGATGGTGACTATCGGCGAAGAGATTGGCGAATTATCCCAGATGTTTAAGAAATTAAATACTTTCTATCAGGAATACATTGAAGTTTTCTTAACTCGTTTTACCGCTATGTTCGAACCCATGATGTTGGTATTTATGGGTATTGTAATCGGCGCAATAGTCATCGGCATGTTTCTGCCCATATTTGACATTGCCCAGATTGGTGCCAAATAAAACTTGACAAAATTTTGGCAGCAATTATAATAATTTTGGGCAAATTGTAAAGGAGGTGAAGTGAACGAGAGAAATGTTTTAATCTGTGTAATCTGTTTTTAAAATCTGTGTAATCCGTGGTTAATAAGGAGGAAAAAATGAAAAAAGGTTTTACGCTTTTGGAGTTGTTGATTGTAATTATAATCATTGGTATTTTAGCCGCAGTGGCTCTTCCGCGCTATTTTGCGAATATAGAAAACGCCCGCAGAGCAGAAGCACAATCTACTTTGCGCGCCTTAAGAGAAGCAGATTTAGCTGAATTTGCCAGAATTGGAACACCTTTTGCTGCAGCACCTCCTTGGGTAGTAGATGTGGATGGTGACGGTACAAATGATCTTTCAGTTACTCCTAATACCACACGCTTTACCTGGACCATAGGAACTGCTGGTGCAAGTCCTGGGTGGGCAGCGCGTTGTTTACAGGCTACGTTTGTGCCAGGACAAGGAACAGTTACCTATTCAATGTGTGTGCAAAGCGGAAGATTCATTACTGGTGCTTGTGCTGGCTGTCCATAATTATTGGTCTTAGGCTGGATAGAATTTCATTATTTAATGGTTCAGAAAAAAAAGAGTGCCTTTACCCAGTTAGAAACAAAAAACCGCCTCAGAAAAAGGAAGTTTCTAACAGGGTTTACTTTATTAGAATTACTCATTGTAATCACGTTAATTGGGATTCTGGCCGGAATAGCGCTAACAAGATATGGTCCGGTTTTAGAAAGTGGACGTCGGGCAGAGGCGTATGCGGTTTTAACAGAAATTTTAACTGCAGAAAAAAGATACTATTTAGACAATGATACGTATACTACTACAATCACTGATTTAGATAGCTTCTCTGCTGCTCCGGCAAGTGATAATTTTACCTTTAGTGTGCCTTCTGCTGATGTAAGTACAGGTTATGCGCTGGCAACGACGAGTGTTGGAGGGTTGAATTATTGGATGTGTTTACAAAGTGGTGAAAGAGGTTCAGGTGCTGCTAGTTGCCCTTAATTAAATTAAAATATGAATACTAAATCCAGACGTCGTAGCTTTACCCTAATTGAACTTCTGATAGTCATTGGGATAATTATAATCCTTGCGGGAATAGCAATACCTAATTTCTATAAGGCAAAGGAAAGGG
>Ga0315282_10008939_pt1 | contig 16069 bp, 14 predicted proteins | sample YL17G07_20_MG_FD_203693 | JGI IMG/M metagenome (GOLD analysis project Ga0315282, IMG submission 203693) | Sediment microbial communities from Yellowstone Lake, YNP, Wyoming, USA - YL17G07_20 | ecosystem: Environmental > Aquatic > Freshwater > Lake > Sediment | place: USA: Wyoming | collected...
ATCTGTTGGGAACGCTCGGACTGCCGAAATGCCATCGCAGGACTCCTTTCCAAAACCCTACCGCCCATCATACATCCCTCCGCCAAAAAGGAAAGAACCTCCTTATCAGAATTGTGACACAGCCTGTCCGCTTGACGATGCCACCCACCACATTGGGCGACCTTGCGTTCGCCCTAGCAGGCAGAGCAAATTTGCTTGCCGATCGGGCGGCTGGCGGTTACCCTCATCGGCGCGGGACCGTGCGGCCGAAGAAACAGACGGCTCGGCAATCCCGGGCCAGGCAGTCGTTTTGGGTCCCCGGGCCGCCGACTGCCGCAAGAATCCCGGGCGGATATGCAGATTGAGGAACGAAACGTTGCGAAAGGGAGACAAGACCTACCGTATGAAGAGAACAGCGATATTTCTGGGCCTGATCCTCGCGGGCGTTGCCCAGAGGGCCCCCTGCCAGGAGGCCGCCGACTTTCGCGAGATCATCACGCGGGCCAAGTCGGAGGTATTCCCGGCCCTGATCTTCGTCAAGCCGATCGTGGAAGACTACGGCAGCGGCGAAAAGAAACAACAGGAGGTCTTCGGATCGGGCGTCATCATCAGTCCCGACGGCTACGCCGTCACCAATTGGCACGTCGTCGATAAGGCCGTCAGCATCAATTGCGTGCTCTACGACAAGCAGCAGGTCAAGGCCGAGTTCATCGGCTCGGACCGCGATACCGACCTGGCCCTGCTCAAGCTGCCCGAGCGCGAGGGGGGCTACGTGTACCCATGTGCCCACTGTGCCGAGGCCGCCGACGTGCACGAGGGCGATTTCGTCATGGCGCTGGGCAGCCCCTTCGGCTTCCAGCGCTCGATCAGCCTCGGCATCGTCTCTAACGCCGAGCGGTACATCGGCTTCCAGACGGACTATAAGTACAACACGTGGATTCAGACCGACGCCGCGATCAATCCGGGCAACAGCGGCGGCCCGCTGATCGATACCAAAGGCCGCATCGTCGGCATCAACACGCTGGGCATCGAAGGCAGCGGCCTGGGCTTCAGCATCCCGGCGTCCATGGTCCAGGACACCGTGACGCGGCTCAAGCGCGACGGCCGGGTCATCCGTGCCTACACGGGATTGCTCCTGCAAGCCCTGAAGGACTTTCACAGCAACACGTTCGTCACCGGCGAGCACGGCGTGCTCATCGCCGGGGTCGAGGAGAACAGCCCGGCCGCCAGGGCCGGCATCCGCGCCGGCGACATCCTCCTGAGCATCGGCGGCCAGGCCGTTGAGGGCATGTACGCGGAGATGCTGCCGGAGATCTGGCGGCGCCTGGCGGACCTGCCCGTCGTGACCGCCGTGCCGATGGACCTGCTCCGCGGCGGCCAGAGCACCCGCGTCGAAGTCACGCCCGAGCAGAAGGGAAAGCTCGAAGGCGAGGACTTCGACTGCCGCCGGTGGAACATGACCATCAAGGAGATCAATAAGTACCGGACGCCGAGGCTCTACTATTTCAAGCAGGCGGGCGTCTTTGTCCAGGGGGTGAAATACCCCGGAAACGCCGGCGCCGCCGGACTAAGCGAGCAGGATATCATTCTGAGCATCGACAAGCAGCCCGTCGGGACCATCGAGGACGTCAAACGCATCTATGAAACCCTGCTGAAGGACGAGCAGCGAGAAAAGAAAGTGGTCTTCGAAGTTCTCCGCGGCGGCCTGCGCAAATGGATCGTCCTGGATTATCGTCGCAACTATGAAGAGGAATGAAGATGAAGCGAGCTTTGCAATATCGGAAATCTGTTCTCCTGGCGGTCCTCATGCTGGCGGTCGGCGTCGCCCCGCGGGCGCTCGGGTCGGCCGAGCAGCGGGATAAGGAAGTGCCGTGGGAGAAAGTCTATCAGCAGACCTCCCGCAGTTTCGTGATTGTCAGTTACCATCTGAAGAAGAGCGACCGCCCCGGCGCCGACGCCGGAGTCGGCTACGACCGCGAGTACGGCACGGTCCTCCAGCATATCCTCAATAAGAACACCATCGAAGTCGTCGGCGTCATCGTCAGTGACAAAGGTGAGGTATTCACCTTCGATCGCGACCCGATGTACCCCGAGACGGTGGCGAAGATCACCATCAAAGGTGTGGACGGGACCGTCGTGCCGGCGCGGGCCGACCGGATGCTCCTGAAAGCGCCGGGCCAGATTCTGCGGATCGAGGGCGATCTTCCGGCCGGATGGCGGGCGTTGCAGTTTGCCGAAATCGGCGACGTGACTCCCCAGACTTCGCTGTATGCAGCCGCGATGAAGCCGGACAAGGAATATCACCTGTCCGTCCGGCCGTGCGAGTGCGGCGTCGGCTGGACCAGCAATGCTTCGCCCGGCCGCTGCCTCTCCACCGCTGCCATCTACTGCGTCGGTGTGATTTGCAATGCCGATGGCGCGCCGGTTGGTGTGACCAGCCGCGACCAGATCGATCTGGGCCCGGCCGGACCCGCCTGGCGGGGCAAGGACATCCTCGCGGACGCCGGACTGCCCGAAGAGCAGCGAAAACAGCTTGAGGAGAAGCTCAAGCAGGAATTCGCCCGCAACATCTACGAGGTGACGATCGTGCCCAGGCCGGAGCCGAAGGAGGATGACGAATACAGCGGCGGCGGCCGGTACGCGTTCGCCCGGCGATTTGCCGGCGGCGAGGACGGCGGCACGCGCGAAATCCTGATGTACGCCCTGGCGTTCGCCCCGGACAAGCTGCTCCTCCCGACCGCCCTGCCGCAGGAGATGGTCGCCGGCATCGATACGATCACCGTCAAGGTCGATGGCAACTCCGTGCCCGCCCGGTTCGGCGGCGTCTTGCAGCCCTGCGGCGCGACCGTGATCGAGCTGGCCGAGGGCAAGCTGCCGCGCACCGTGACGATTCCCGCCGACGGCAGGCCGGCGCGGATCGAGCCGTTCTGGGCCGTCTTCATTCGCGAGCTGGCCGGCATGGACGTGCAGGTCGAGCCCAGCCGCTGGATCGACGAGGAGCAGGGCTATGCGGATCTATGGTATCCGGTAATGGAGCGGCCGCTGCTGCCGGGCAGTTGGCTGCTGGACCGCAACGGAACCCTCGTCGGCTTCTTCGGCGACGCCCGGCACGAGCACGACCGCTTGCAGCGGTACCTGCTGGGCAGGCAGAGCGAGCGATATCCGTCCTATGCCGGATTGTCCGCTCGAATCCGCCGCAGTCTCGGGCCGGACTGGCGATTCGCCTCCAGAACGGATACCCGCCTGTTCGAGGCGGCGGAACTCGCCAGAATCCTCGGCAACCTGCCCGAAAACTACGATCCACACATCCGGCACCTGAGCAAGGAGGAGCAGAAACGCCGGGTCTGGCTGGGCGTGGAGTACACGACCCCGGACAAGGAGATGGTCAAGCAACTGGATTTGCGCCGGCCGACCGAGGACGGACGCATCGGCCTGGTGGTCAACCGCGTGTACGCCGGCTCGCCGGCCGCGAAGCTCGGGCTGGCCGAAGGCGACGTGCTGCTGAGCATCGCGGTGCCCGGCGCCCCGTGGCCGATTGAATTGTCGCCCGACGAGCGGGAAAGCTTCGAGATGCCGGACTTCGAGGAGGGGGACGTCCCCGAGGAGTTCAAGGCGATCGGCATGCAGATGCCCCGCCGGCGTCCCTGGCCGAGCCAGGACAACTACCTGACGCGCATGCTGGCCGACATCGGCGCCGGCACGACGGTCAAGCTCAAGTACATCCACGACGGCCGGGCGCAGGAGCAGGAATTCACCATCGAGCAGGCGCCGCGCGACATGCTCAGCGCCGCCAAGTACAAGAACGAGAAGCTGGGCCTGACCGTCAAGGAGCTGACATACGAGGTGCGTGCGGCGTTGCGGCTGAAGGAGGACGATGCGGCGGTCGTCATCACTCAGGTCGAGCAGGGCACGCCCGCCGCACTGGCCCGCATCAATATGTACGAGCTGATCCGGGCGGTGGACGGCGAGCCGGTCGGCAGCCCCGAGGCCTTCGAGAAACTGATCACCGCCGCCCAGCAGGACAAGAGAGAATCCGTTCGGCTGACGGTCGAGTGGATGGGCAAGACGCGCCTCGCCGACCTGAAATTCGAAGCCGCCGCCCCCGGCGGACTGCTCAAGTCCATCCTCCGCGGCCGGGAGTGAACCGATGCTCGTCGGGGTCATGAAAGTTCAGATGTACATGCAGGGGATTGCGTCGCTCAAGGACAAGCGCCACATCGTCAAGGGCGTGATCGGCCGGCTCCAGAGCCGGTTCAATATCTCGGTGTCCGAGGTGGAGCATCAGGACAGTAAGACGGTCGCGGTCCTCGGCATGGCCGTCGTCTCGAACGACGCCGTCTTCGTCGATCAGCAGCTCGACTCGATCCTGCAATTCATGCGCAACGACGGCCGCTTCTATCTCGGCTCCGTCGAACGCGAAGTCTTCTCATGAGGAGGGTCGGCACGGGAGCGATTGGCCGGACTCTGATTCCGGGTGTGCGACTCGCGATTGCGAAATGCTCTCGCAGGTGGAGCACCCCCTCCCGCTCCACCTGCGATCAGTTTATCCTGAACTCTCTGCCGGACGGGTCATTGGCAGGACGGGCTCGAAGACCTGCTCTCAGGCCCCGAGCCCGTCCATTGGCAGGAGCTTAGGCACTTTTGACTTCCACTTTCTTGCGTTTGGACCTGGCCTGCTCGCTCTTGGGCAGCGTGATCGTCAGGACACCCTTGCTGAACTCGGCCTCGGCCCTGTCCTCGTCCACTGCGGCCGGCAGATCGATCACGCGCTCGAAGGCCCCGTACGAGGTCTCGCGACGGTAGTATCCCTTCTCCTCTTTCTTCTCCTCCTGCTTCTTCTCGCCGGCGATTCGCACGGAGTCCTGGGTCACTTCGACGTCGATGTCTTCCTGGTTCATCCCGGGTAGTTCCGCTGAGACGACGACCTGATCGTTCTCCTCCTTGACATCGACGCTGGGGATGAAGTTCTCACTCCAGCGGCCGAAATCCGCAAGCGGGGCCATCCAGAAATCTTCCATCATGCGCCTCATCTCGTCGAAGGGGCGCATGAAGAAGCTCTGGGGCTCTCTGCGACGAAGGGATCTGCTCGGTCTAAAGATATCGGGTAATGCCATTGTTCACCCCCATTTCTGCCAGCCTGAATTCACGTCAGTCCATTGTTGAAGAGTAGGTCGACCGCCCGCTTGTCCGGCCTGGGCAGCCTGAGCCAGCGGCTGCGGCCATGCAACGCCGCCATGGTCGCCCAAGTAGGGTACAACCGCCTTTGCAGCCCACTGACGGCTATTCTCACCCTATCCGCCTGAACCGCCTATCGGTTTTGCGCTCATTCCGACCACGCTGTTTGCTTAGAGCCTCTGACAGGATGGCCCTTGTTATGTCATTGCGAGTCGCTGAGCCGCTTCGCGGCTGGTGTCGGGAACAAAATGGTCCACGACACGCCGGTCGTGTCGAAGGCGTCTCGCCTTCGAATCGCGGGCAAGATGCCCACGACACCCATTGCCGCGCCCCCGACCGTGCGTGGCCAACCGAGCCATTTTCTTAGGAGCAGCGCAGCGACGAAGCAATCTCAATCTGTGGAGCCTCCCGTTCGCCGGGTGGCGCCGCCAAACTCGTTGGCAGTGTCCCATTTTGTTCAGGTTCAGGCGCCACGAGTTGTTGAGACGGATGGCAGCGTCAAAGCCGAAGGCCTTGGCGATGGCCCTTTTCCCGATCGATTTGAGCCATCGCCAAGCTGCGCTTGACGCTGCCACCCATCTCATGCCACGAGGATCTCAACAAGTTGGGACGAACACGACTCGTTTGACGGTGCTCATTCGATGCAGCCTACTCAACCGAGACGCCACGGGCAAACGAGTTTGCCCGTGCCACCCACGACTAGCTTTCCCAGGCTGAACAGATACCTGGCAGGAACGACAAGGAGGGTTGCCCACTACTCATTCTGCTGGAGGCTCTCAGGACCCGGATACGAGGCGGAGAACGGCGGGTTTCACGCCCGCGATGTCAAGATTGGCGGAGCGGGCGGGTGATTGCGACTTTTAACTTCTCGCTCAAAACTCCCAAATTGCCCTTGACGAGGCGGTTGGGACCGGTTTAATTAGGCCGGTTGCGGGCCGCGAAGGCGGCTCACCTGGTGGCCGAAGAAGCCCTGGATATTCCGCTTGTCTCTTTGGGGACGGCTGTTGATAGGATTCAGCATTATTGGAAAGGATTGGCCCATGCGGAGTGTGACGCTTTCGACGGTTCTAGTGGTGCTCGTTGTGTCCGGGGGACTGGCCCTCGTCGGCGGCTGCAACAGCGAGATGGCGGACTTGCAGCGCCGCAACCAGGTGCAGCAGTCGGAGATCTCGAAGCTCCAGGGCGAGTTGCAGACGGCCCAGTTGCAGCTTGACAAATGCAAGAGGGAGCTGGACGCCGCCATGAAGGGCGGAGGCGTCGAGGTCGATGCGCTCCGTCAGAAGATCGCCGCCCTTGAGGAGGACCTGACCAAGAAGGAGGCGTTGATCAAGTCGATGCAGGACCGTCTGCTGGGCGTGACACCGCTGCCGCCGGAACTGAACATAGCTCTGGAGGACCTGGCCAAGCAGTACAAGGACATGATCGAGTACGATCCGAACCGCGGGCTGGTGAAATTCAAGAGCGACCTGCTGTTCGAGAAGGGCAGCGACGAGGTAGCCGCACCGGCCACCGAGGCGATCAAGACGCTGTGCACGATTCTCAATTCCGAGCAGGCCAAGCAGTTCTACATCATCGTGGCGGGCCACACGGACGACATGCCGATCCGCCGGCCGCAGACGCAGGTGGCACATCCGACGAACCGGCACCTGTCGTCGCATCGTGCGATCTCGGTCGTGGCCAAGCTGGAGCAGTGCGGCGTGGCGCCCGAGCGGATGAGCACCCGCGGGTTCGGCGAGTACCGTCCCATCGCGCCGAACGCTCCGAACAAGGGCGGCAACCCGAAGAACCGCCGCGTCGAGATTTACGTCGTGGCGCCGGGCACGTAGTCCCTTCCAAAAGCAAACAACCTGCACGGGCCCCGCTGTCTTTCGGGGCCCGTGTCTTTTCTGTCCCCACCTGCACGCCCGACAGACCCACAGCACCCCGCCGACCCCTCCCGCAAGTCCACTCAGAGCGTCTGACGCTCTTGATTTCTGCGCGCCCCGGTCTTATAATAGGAGCGTAAGTCGTTTTGGACCTGTCTTGCAGTTGAGTTTGCGCCCGGGCGGCGTCTCGTGACGCCATCGAGGGAAGGAGGTAGCATCATGCGAATGCTTATGGCGGTTCTCCTCAGCCTCGGTATCGCGTCTGTCTCAGCGGCAGAGGTCTTCGTGCACGTGTTTCGCTGCGACGGCAAGACGCCGGCGCCCCTGGCCGACCCGAACGTCCCGAACGCCTACGGCGACATTATGGTGGGAACCAGACTCGTCCTGCTCGTCAGCTCCGATACCGGCGGCATCTGGTGGGGCGGCCTGCAACTCACGTGGGACGATTGGGAACGGGGCCAACTGACCGGCAGGGGCTCTGACTCGAACAGTCCTCCCCTCAATTGCAGGGACTCTGTGCTTCCGGCCGCCGGCTCACAGGCGACCGCGACTTTCATGGTACCGACCGGGTGGGCCCGCTTCGATCTCTCCACGAACCGCGATGCCGTGCCGGGTGACTGGTTTGTCCTCGACTACCACGCGCTGGAGGCCGGGACCTGCCGCATAGGGCTGTTTGATTACGACGCCGATCTCTTCACGCCGCAGAAGGTCCTCTCCTTCACCAACGTGCCCACGCGGGACTTCAAAAGCGATACCATAGTGAATTTCAAGGATTTCGCCTTGTTGGCCTCCCAATGGCGTCAGGCGACTGTCCTTGAGCCCAACGCAGTGTCCCCATACGACCTGGACGCCGACCGCTTCATCGGCCCCCGCGATATCGAGCGGTTCAGTGACTACTGGCTCCAGCGCACCGACTGTAACGTGACACAGCCCCCCGCTGGATCGTAGGCCTGACATTCAGGCATCCTCCACGACCCGCCGCGGCCCCGCAAAAAAATAAAAAAATCTCCGGGATTCCATCCACATTCGCGCGACCTCGCTCGCCTACTACTAGCGCACCGAAAATGCCCAAACGCAGACGGAGTCCTCGTCGTGAGGTCCTGTGTTCATTAGTCGATTCAATCAAGGGGGTCACGTATGAAAGCTCGAATTGTGTCGCCAATCGCTGTTCTGTCCTTGTTCCTGCCCGCGATGGCACTGGGACAGAGAACCCTTCCCTCGGACGAGATTTCGCTGATTTTTCAGCATTTGACAAGTCAGCCTCGCAAGACGTGGATCCCTGCGGGCACGATCCAGGCCACGCATCACGAGTACGTCGCGGCGAGGGTGACCGACGCCGCACAGATCCGCGACGAGATCAACAGGCGAATCCAGGAGTATCAGAACACCCAGGACAAGCCGGAACTGACCGAAGAATTGCAGAAAATGAAGCTCGATGCCATTCCCTTCAACGTCCGTTTCAAGCTGGGCAACGAGTACACGATGGACTCCCAGGTCACCGTGCGGTACGACGGCCAGAGGTTCTATTGGGCGATCGACGTAGGTTCGCGTCAGGACTCCGTCACGCCGGACTCAGGTCTGGCAGGCAACGTCATGACCGAGCATTTCGATCAGAGCTTCAACCAGAGGCGGGTGTTCGTCTGGGACGGGGAGAAGTACGCCGTCTACACGGCCTCTGGCAAGTGCGCCACCGTGGACGCCGCCGGCCGCCTTCCGCACCCGGTCAATGGGCCGCTGACCGCCGGCCTGATCCCCTGGGGTCAGGGCCGTTTCAGCAACGCCAGTCTCAGCGCCGCTAACGTCTCCGCCACCGAGCTCGATCTCGGCGGAGCCACCCAGGTCCAGATGTCCCTTGCCTGGCCGGATGGCTGGTCGATGAGTGTGACCGTCGATCCCTCCCGGGACTATGCCGTGACCACCTGCACGCTCCCGGGCCCCAACAACAGCCTCTGGTCCAATGCCTACGAGGGCTACCACCAGGTGGCCGGCGGCTGGGTCCCGTCGGCGATCTCCCTCGAGCGCCGCGACGCGCTGACCGGCAGACTGCTGGCCTCCGACCAGTGGAACCTGACCAGCGTTGACGGGCAGGTCCCCACCTCGGACAAGTTCGCCGTCGACTATGAGACAGACACGCTCGTCCAGTACGATTCACCGATCACCGATGAGCCGTCGCTCTACATGCATTCCTATTCCGCAGACACGGACCGGCTCCTGGCGGACCGGCTGACCTACGCCTCCGGGCAGGGGAAGAAGCGGCAGAATTGCGGCACGGCCGCCTTCGACCTCATCGCCTCCAAACTGGGAAAGTCCGTCCCGAGCAGCACCCTGGAATCGCTCGTGGGCCCAGATGGGCGAACGACCCTGCTGGCGATGAAGCAACTCGCACAGAGTCTGGGTCTGCAATGCCGTGCCGTTCAGACCGATCTGACCGGCCTGCAAAACCTGGCGGGGGCCAAGGCCATCTTGCACATCCCCGGAAAGAACCACTTCGTCGTCCTCGATTCCATCGACGACCGGTACGTTCGGATCATCGACCTGTCGAACTCCCGGTTCTACTATTCCGTGGCTGTGGATTTCTTCCCGATGGAGTGGTCGCAGGGAGTGGCGCTGCTGATCTCGACAGGGCCCATCGCCGGACAGTACAGCAGCCTCGATGACACGGTGCTGACCACTGTCACGGGCAGTTCCGGCTATGCCTGCACGAAAGTGGTCCAGATATACCACTACTACCTCTGCGCAGCGGGCTGCGACGGCTACTACACGCTCTACTGGACGCGCTACGGGTGCGGATTCGCAGAAAGCGGCACCTGCTACGACCAGCCGATGATTCGTTATCAGGAGTCGTTCTGCATTACCGATCCCATCTATGACTGCACAGTCACCGGCGAATGGATTCTCCATTACATGTGGGCGTGCAAGTAGAGGAGACGGCGGCTCGGACGCGGCAGATTGACCCTGCGCCGGTGGAGTCTATAATGGAGCTATGAGACCCACCGGCCTGACGCTGATTGAGTTGCTCGTCGTCATCTCGATTGTCGCGTTGCTGGCGGCCCTGCTGTTTCCGGTCTTCCACAGCGTGCGCGAGCATGCCCGGACCACCGTCTGCGGCGCGAACGTTCAACAATTGCTGGTGAGCCTGAGCGCCTATGAGACAGCGAACGGCTCGCTTCCGTTCGGCTTCGACAACTCCCGGCGGACCCCTCCGCCGGGCGGCTACCCGGGTAACGCGATGATCGACCCTATCGGATGGTGGTGGTTCAACTCGGCCGGCATCATCGGTCATAAGTCATTGAGAGAGATGAAGATTTTGCAGTGCCCCTCGAAACGGCTGGAAGATCCGAAGCTTGCGCGGGACACTCTCTGTGGCAACTACGGCGTGAACCTCTCACTGTGCAAAAGCGCCAGCGACATCGGTGCTTCCGACGAGGAGTTCCGCGGTCAACCCCTGTCCACCAGCGCGATCCGCCATCCGGGGTTGACCCTGATGATCGTGGACAGCGGATACAGCCTGATCTGGTGGTGGCATGCGGCACGGGAGCCGCCGATCGCGTTCGGCCCATCGATTCAGGACGCCGCCTACGTGCCCGGCCTGGAGATCAACGCGCAGAAGCTGTTGTGGCAGGGCCAAGACCGCGATGCGGTCGGCGGCCGCCACCCCGGCAAGAAGGTCAACGTCGGGTTTGGCGACGGCCACGTGCGCACGCTCAAGGCCGGCCAATTGCTCGTCGAGAAAACCGAGGACGGGGACTGGGACCGCAAGCCGCTGTGGTGTCCCGAGTGAGGCTACCGCCTGATGAACATCCCTTCGATGGCGAGGTCCGCCGCCTGGCGGCTCGGATACTCGAACAGCCGCGTCGTTTCGAGCCGCCACTGCGGGTCGTCGGGCGTCCACCGCGATGTCTCCGTCTTGCGAGGCAGTCTCGTCGCCGGATCGAGGAAGACTCTCAGTCGATATCGCGGCGCCATCTGGCCGAAGGATTTTCCCCCCCAAGTCAACTCATATACCTCGCTGCCATCACCTGCATTCGGAACGGCCTGGGGCGACAGACGCTCCAGCTCGGTGTCCGTGGGGATGCCGGTCATCGCGAATCCCAGGATGTTGTCCGCCAACTGCTGAAGGCCCGTATACTCCTCCGGTTCCAAGGGGGCATTCTCGATGATCCCCTCTCTGGTATACCGCATCTCGATGCGGCGTGTCTTGACGTTGTACAGGGTCTGCTCCGCGAGCCTCTTCAGCCCTACCCACCCGGCGGCCTGTGCCACCAGCAGTTCTCTTACCGGCGTGGTCGTGTCCCTGCCATACTCGACGACGTGCAGGTTCTCGACCGCCTTGACGGCCCCCGAGATCCCCCGAATACTCGTAGCTGACGCCGTCTGGCCGCTGATGACCAGGAAAACAATCAGGGGGATCACGGCAGCGGCAGCCAAAGCGATCTTGACGGACGGGCTGGCCGAACGCAGGCTGATGCGGCCGAACGCGGCCCGCAGACGGTCCGCGGACAGGCGACGCGTCGGCACCTGGGGCTGGTGGATCACCTCAACATCCACCGGATAGCCGGCGTAGATGCCGCGGGACTGCTCAACGGCCTCCTTCTCCTTGTCTCCGCAGGTATACACAGTGACCACGCCCGAGTCGGCCCGCTCCGCCACGCCATAAATCGTGCCGTGCAGGGACTGCAGCCTTTCCAGGCAGGTGGGACAGGCGCCCACGTGCGAGGCGACCTCCAGCTTCGCTCCGCCGGCCAAGCGGCCGTAAGGCGCCACAAACTCGAAAAGGTCGGCCGTGGAAACTCCGCTGCAAACGACCGGTCCTGCATCCGCATCCCCCCAGGGCAGGCTTTCGAGAATCTGTTGGCGCTGCCGATAGAGCCGCGTGCGACATCGCGGGCAGAGGCAGATATGGTCCAGTACCTCCGCGTCCAGGCCCTCCAGCCAAATGCTGTCGCGGCCGGCGATCTGCGATCGGGTCCGCCGACACATCTCGGGGTCGTCCTTGAGATGCGCGGCGTAGAGACGGCTCAGTCTGGCCAACTCCCCGGGCCCCAGTTGCAACTCGCGAATCGCCTCCAGGTCCTCGGCGCACGGCCGGCAATGATCCAGGTGAACGGTAATCGGCGTGGGAATCCCAATCTCCAATGACGGGAGCAAAAGCGCAGGAAGAAAGCACTTGGCCGTCGCGCAAGTGACGTTCTCACCGAGACTTGCGAAATGGAGGCTCAGTGTGTCGATCAGGTCCGCGTCCGGCCGGCGCCCAGGGGCCTGGTCCACAGCCTGGCCCTGCACCAGCAGCGCCTCCAGTTGGCCGATCCGGTCTTTGCAGTGCGCACACTGGCGGATATGATCGATGATAGGCTGGGGGATCGTCGAACCGTGCGGATTGCAAAGATAGTCATAATAGTGGAACTCGGCATCCTTGCACAACGTATCCCGGCCAAAAGTAACCATGCCAATCCCTCATTCAATCACCACTGCAACCCTGAGCTTTCTCAGCCCCGACGTCAGGTACCGACTCACCGTGCGCCTGTGGACACCTATATGGTCCGCAATCTCGGCGATACTGTAGTTGTCCCGATACCGCAGAGTCACCACTTGCGCTTCCCTGTGCTGCAACTGCCTTATCAGGCGTGCAAACACCGAGTTCTTCTCCTCGATTTCCTCCTGTATGGCGTTTGTCGATGGCTGATTGTGGATTGAAATCCGGATTTTTCTTGCATATTTTTTCAGGTGCCGTCTGTATTCTTCCTGTCGCCGGGCCAGGTCCATGATGTCGCGGACGATCACCTGATACAGGTAACTCCGTAAATTTCGCACATTTGCCGGCACGGGCTGCTCGACGAGCCTTAGAAAGAACTCCTGAAGCAGGTCGTCCTCGCGGCACAGATCGTGGGCCTGGAACCGGATCACGGTGCGAAGGAAATCGCCGTGCTCCACGAGGATTCGGGCGGCCGCCTGACCGGCCTCTTGGCGGCGAAGACTCTCTGTATCAGCCTCGATCAAAGGTGACAGCTCCGGAGCCGTTTTATTGTGCCAATATTCTCAATAAACGCAGATCAGGCAAGAGCTCGACATATCTCGTTGCCACCTGCATTGATTATAGCACGGGCCGGGACCCTGTCAACCAACAACTGACAACCCGCGACCAATAGCTCTCTCTTTTCCCTTGTCTGGCCTGCCCGTGTCCGGCATGATAGTCCCCAGCGAAACACCCTTGACAAAGTGCGACGAATGAGAGTTGCGGCCCTTGGCAGGACGGATGTAGTGGGGCCGAAAGCAGACAGGAGAAGAATCTATGAACGTCATGCGGACACTTGCCGACGAAGTCAAGCATCGATGGTGGCCATTGGTCATTGGGCTGATGGTCTGCCCCGCAGGGGCGGTTCCACCCAAAGCCGATCCCTCGCTGGTCCTCATGGACAGTCACATCCACATGCGCACCGCGACCGGCGATGTAGAGGAGCTATTCGCCAAGATTCAATCCCTGACCGATGGCGGGCCGGTCAAGACGGTCAACATTGCGTGCATCCCGCCCTGGGACGACCAGGCCCTGGACCAAAATGCCCTCGCGATCCTGTTCAAGGCCCGCCACCCGCGCACGACGTACGCCTTTGGCGGCTTGAGCTACAATTTCCCCGGGCGCGCCAACGACCAGCTTGATTACGCCGAACAGGCCCGCAGACTGCTCGCCATGGGGTTCGACGGCATCAAGATGATCGAGGGCAAGCCCAACATGCGCAAGGTGACGCACCTTCCCATCAGTGCCCCCGCCTATGACCGGTTCTATGCCCTCCTGGAAAGGGGCCGGGTGCCCGTGCTCCTGCACCTGGGCGATCCGGAGGGATTCTGGGACAAGGCCTATGTGGAGAAGTGGTCTATCCCCAAGGAATGGACTTACATTGACGGCACGTTCCCCGCCAGAGAAGCGCTCTACGCGGAGCTGGAGGACGTGTTGCGGCGGTTTCCGCGACTGCGGATGACCCTCGCGCATTTCGGATTTCTGTCTGCGGACCCGGAGAAGGCGGCCCAATTCCTGGACCGGCATCCTTCGGTGAATCTCGATCTGACTCCCGGCGTGGAGATGTACGACAACTTTTCCCTGCAACCGGCGGCGTGGCGGAGCTTCTTTACACGCTACCAGAACCGTATCCTTTTCGGAACGGACAACGGCTATGACGCCGGCGGCAGCGTGGAGGAATTTTCACAGCGCGCCTCGAAGCACGTCGAGTCTATCCGTCAGTTTCTCGAGACGGATGAACCCTTCCCGGCCTGGGGCCGCAACGATCTGCACGGCTTGAAGCTCGATCGCGATGTCCTGGCGAAGATCTACTCCGGCAACTTCCGCCATCGCGTCCCGGCCACACCCAAGGCCGTCAATCTCCGCAAAGCCCGCGCCTACTGCGATTGGCTGTCGCAACAGTATCGAATCTCCAGCCCGGACACCCCCATCCCGCCCACCGTCAAAGCCCGCCTGGAGTACATCCGCCGCGCCCTGGAAACCCCGACCCGATAGAAGTGATCGGCGACCGTCACCAATAACTCCGATCATCAACGAGGAGGCTGTTCGATCTTAGCCGCATTGTTCCATTTCTCCAGGCGTTCCTGCGAGCGTTTCAGTACGCCGGCACTGAAGACGCTCGGGTGTCGGCATACGACTGCCTCAAATGCAAAGTCAGGCACTCCCATTTCGATTAGTGCCGTATAGCCGACTGTCTCGTCTGGACGGTCCACCGCACGTTCCACGCCCTTGATGATCCCGTGGCGTTCGATCATCTGCCATGTGCGCGCGGCATGCACGGTTTTTCCATGCTTCTCGGAGAGAACACGCTCGTAGGCGTACACAGCTTGCAGGGCCTCTCTTTCTGCATCGCCAGTCGCGCCATGCAACGCGGCGCGCAGCTCGACCGCTCGCCGTCGAGCTGCGAGAGAGAGATCAGGCAGGCGATCCGCAACATTGGCAGCCAACTGCTCGCATCCCTCAGGTGCTTCCAATCGCGCGATGCGTTCATCCATATCTCTCTCGTTGGCATCACAGCAGCTAAGCTGATCCATGTGGGATGTGAAGCTCCGGTCTCCCGTCGGTGTGACACGCCAGCGCGCCTTAGAGCCTATCCCATTAGGCTTTATTCTACGTATAGATCTCTTGAGGCATGAGATATATGCCGCAGGAGATACGCAATGACTCAAAAAGCCAAAACCAAGAGCAGAACGCGACGGAAACCAACAGTTCCCTACGACGATCGATGGCGAATTCCCGATGCCCTGTGGAAGAAGATCGAGCCGTTGTTGCCGCCCGGCAAGCCCCATCCGCTGGGCTGTCATAATCCCCCGGTGGACCCCCGCAAGGCCATGGATGCCATCTTCTTCGTGTTGCGGACCGGCTGTCAGTGGAACGCCTTGAACGCCACAGGCATCTGTTCCAGTTCCTCCGTGCACCGGTGGTTCCAGGAGTGGACCAAGGCCGGCGTCTTCGTGAAACTGTGGGAGAAGGGCCTGAAAGAATACGATCAATTGAAAGGGATCGGCTGGCGTTGGCAATCCATGGATGGAGCCATGACCAAGGCCCCGCTCGGTGGGGGAAAAAACCGGCCCCAACCCGACCGACCGAGCCAAACGCGGCGTCAAACGCAGCCTTCTGGCCGACGCCCAAGGCATCCCGATTGGATTGGCCATCGATGGGGCCAATCGACACGACAGCAAGCTGGCAAGGCCAACCCTGGAGAGCGTGCCGGTTCATCGTCCCAGGCCCACGCGTAAGAAGCCGCAACATTTGTGCCTGGACAACGCCTACATCGGGGACCCGGTGCATGACCTGGTCACGCAGTTCGGCTATACGGCCCACGTCAGCGCACGCGGCGAGCAAGGCCAAGCCATCAAGAGACAGACACGTTGCAAGGTCCGCCACTGGGTGGTGGAGAGGACCCACAGTTGGATGAACCGCTTCCGGCGGATTCTCATCCGCTGGGAGAAGAAACCCCAGAACTATCTGGCTCTGCTTCATCTGGTCTGTGCCCTCATCACCTATCGAGCCATCGGCCTACCGGGATAGGCTCTTA
>Ga0315282_10008940_pt1 | contig 16068 bp, 24 predicted proteins | sample YL17G07_20_MG_FD_203693 | JGI IMG/M metagenome (GOLD analysis project Ga0315282, IMG submission 203693) | Sediment microbial communities from Yellowstone Lake, YNP, Wyoming, USA - YL17G07_20 | ecosystem: Environmental > Aquatic > Freshwater > Lake > Sediment | place: USA: Wyoming | collected...
GATTATAATATAATATAAATATAAATATAATATAAATATAATATGATATATTACTTATATATTTATATATTTATTTATATTTATATTTATATTCATATTCATACTTATATTTATGTAATTTAAAGCATATCTATGAATACTCTCTGGAGCTAACTGAGACTCTAAAAGTAGTTGTGGTATTTGGCTGCACAAAGTTTTGATTGCTCCTAATGATGGATTTGATTGTTTGGTATTTAAATGTTTCTATGATTTGAAGCTGATACTTCATGTTAAAGAAAGGTTTAAATATCAGGACAACATTTCTATCTTCAAGGCAAAAGTGGAGACAGGTAAAATGGACCATACAGGCGAAGAGTGTAAAAGAATCTCAATCTCAATGGGCGAAAATCAATATTTATTTCCGTTTGATGACAATACTGTGATTGAGATTCTGACGGGTCATAGACGAAAAGGCCCCGTTTGTTTTACTGAAAAAACAGTGGCAAAAGTGACGGGTAAGGAATTAATACGATTGTTGGTGAGTAAGAAATGAAATCAAAGTTTAAATACAAAGAGTTCGACCCTTTAATTCTGAAGTTGATGTCGAAGCCTACGTATATGGAGGCAGGCGTGTTAGCTCATGAAATTGCAGCGAAGTTAGGTATGAATCCTGCAACTGTTGGCCGTCATCTTATGATTTTGGCAACCAAAGGTTACGTTACATATGAGCGAGTGCCTGTTCTAAAGAGGGAGATTCGTATATGGAAACTGGTTACAAAGTAAAGCGTGGTAGGCTGACAAGGTACTTGTCTATGCGTTTGAATTGTAGTCTCGAGGAAGCTGATGTCGTGATTGAAATAGTTTATGACGCTGGGTTTGATTTTCCGCCTTTCAAATCATATAATTTTACGTACCTTGTGCCGTGGTATAAAGCAGTCGTTGAAATGTTTCGAAGTGAAGATGGTTCGATAACTGAGGCGACTTTAGAGAAGATACTTCATGGATCGGGCGCGAGTCTTGAGTCGCACATCATTCAACGAGTGATGAGTTCGTGGGTCGATGCTAAGATTATTAACATGAACGGGGGTAGTATACATTTGTTGGTTGGGAGTCCTGAGATGATGAGCAGGTGGAAGCAGAGTGTTCCAAAGAAGGAGGACGAATCATTCGTAGAATATGCGAAAAGGTCGAAAGAAGCAAAGAAGAAGGAGGCGGCAGAAAGATGAAACAAAAAACGTATGAGGAGAGAGTTGACGAGTTTGATAAGTGGGTAAAGGTCGAGAAGGGTGAGTCGGTGTCGACGTTTGCAGCTAAAGTTCACAGCAGTTTCAAAATACCTGAAAAATCTGCGCTGAAGTTCTCTAAGGCATACTTACCTCAGCACATGAAACATCATCCAGAAATCGAGGGGTTCGGCAAAGTCGTAACGTGGAAGCGGTTTGGTGAAGTGTATGTAGAGAGGACTGATAAAGGGCGACTCATTACGTGGTCAAAAATCAAACATAAGGAAGTTAAAGCAGTCGAAATAGATAATGAGGGGACACAAGAAAATGCAGACTAACTCTGGTCGGTTCAAAGATGGGAGTGTTCCGTGGAATCGGGGCAAGACATTTGTGGAGGGTCATAGGATGTTTCCGTGTAAACTGTTAAATACTCATGATATGCTCTGTGAATTCTGCTACGCTTACTGTGAAAATCCAGAAGTTCGATATTACATGTGCAGAGTATTGAGACATTTTATGGAGACATAACTGATGGTACAAACTTTAGGCATAACGAGTCTTGTGATCGGAAGTCCATACAGTTTGAAAGACAGTCAGCATCTCTATATGATGGATTTTGATGGCATAAAGGATATTGCGTTGATACTTGAGGAAGCACTCAGAATACATAAGCGATGGGACATAGATACGTATGTTTATCAGAGTTCTGTAGATGGCTTTCACGTGAATAGTTTCGATATTTTACCCGCTAGATTAGTTCAATCAATTCAGGCAGATTGCAGATACGAAACGGATTACCCTCTGATAAATGAGCGGATGGTCGACAAATTTCTGACGTTGCGTTGCTGGACTAAGCTCAAAAAGAGACCTCCGCGATTCGTTGGCAGATTCTGCGAACCCAATCGTTGGCTCAAAAGTGCAGCTCATTACGTTCTGTACAAGGCGATTGCTGACTTAGGAGATGCGCCTGAGTGGTACAAGAAATGCTGGTATGAGACTGATTTATATTTTGCGAGCTATAATACAAAACATCGGGTGAATGAATAATGCGTAAACATCTCGAAATTACTCGAATCGACGGCAAGTCATATGTTGTCGTAAAGGTTACTAAAGAGCCGATTGAGATAACTGTGGACAAAACTACGTTTCGAATATTCGATGGACAAATAGAGGTCGTTAAAAAATGACTTCCAGCTGTAGAATTTGCGCTGCCCAGTCTTATTTGCAGCTGCATTTTACCTGTCGAGGTTTAACATTCCCACGGCTGCAAGTAAGACACGCACTACATAAGTTGGAAGTCATCAAGATGAGTCGTTTGAGTCGGAGAGAGGCGGCCAAGCTCCTTGGAGATGCCATCTTGGCTGTCTATGGCTCTTTGAAAGAAGTCATAATATCCCTCCATAGATTCAAACGACACGGGGCAAGAGGATTCGGTAATCCTCTTGAAGGAGATGATTGAATGAGCGAGCTTGTACCCTACGTTATTATCGGTGTGGGTACATGTGTGGGCGCCGTAGTCGTTATTAGAGGCATTCGAAAGTATCAGCAAGAAGACAAGAAAGAGCGAGAGATTGTCGATGCGAATAAACCGACTGAAAAATATGTTTGTCCTAATAAACATGTGTTCGATAAACCTTTGCTGTTGCATTATTATACTGACGGGCACGATGAGATACTGTGTCCAGTTTGCAATGCTGCTGATATCCAGAAGATCGGGGTCTTGAAGGATTTGATCAAGCCTAAGTATAAAGCGTCAGACTTTATAGAGTGATTGAAATGACTGAATTGCCTAAATTGACGCTTGAAAGAATCGAAGAGTGGCTGAAGAGTCCAGATAACCAAACTGCTTATGAAAGAGCAAATATGATTTTTACTACGAAATGTGAGGTTGTCTTTACTAGTACAGACGTTAAATTTTATCGTACTCACAAATCTGATGGTACAGCTACGTTGCAGATTGTTTTCAGGGTTGGGCTTGGCAGTCCTTACTGGTTAATATGGACGATGACTGATGACCAGGCACGAATAATGATGGATAAATTTCCTAAGTATTTTGAGGAGTTGAAGTCGTTTAACAGTTTCGTTCACATTCGAATGGGACAAAAACATGTGGAAGGAGGCGAGTGAATTTATGAATGCTAAACAAAAAATTATTAGAAATATGGCGTTGACGCTTGCGATAATTGCTGTAGTTTGTGTTGCGAGTGTTTATGCGGTCACGAGCTTCTACTATACAAAGACAGTGCATGCAATCCTCGAGATAGAGATAGACGGACAAGTGACGCCTATAAGTATGGATATTGTTTCAGGGACAATCGTTGTGACGTTGCAACCAAATCCATCGACAGTGGCGGCTCATACATATATAATCAATCTCTATCTTGATAATGTACTTTCAGGGAGTAACACAATATCTTGGACTGCTGCTGAAATCACTGCGTTGACGACAAAATCTAGTACGTTTATTGGGATTGTATTGACGGGCGTTACTCAAATAACTGCTGAAGTGACGGGATGATAGTAAGGTTTAAATACTCTGTCGATACTTTAAACTACGTATCAATTGGGATAAGGATTGTCTTGGAAGAGCTTATCGTACCATCGCTGTTGATTCTTAGTTGGATACTTTCGATTCGTCACGCATTTGGTTACACAATAACCCATATTTCTTGTCCGTCTTGTGGACGGCGTTCGTGGTTCTTCGCTTATGGAACTTATCGTTGTAACGGTTGTGGGGCGGAGATTTTGATAGACGAAAAAGATAATAGAGTCGTAAAAACTCTGAAAAATGGTAGTAAAATGTTTTGGTGTTCTTGTTCAAGGTCGCATTTAATCAAAGAATTAGAGGAGCGAATAGTCAGATGTGACTGTGGACGAGTTTATTATGTTAGGAACTGTTCGCCTCTAATTATCACACGCTTGCCGAGCGTAGGCAAGATTCATGGTAACTTCTTGTCGAAGAGATCGATGAAGACAGGAATTACAGATCGAAGATTAATGGGGGAATAAAAATGGGTAAAGATATGCATACTTTAGGAATGGCTGCGGCTATAACGATTGTTGTCATTCTTGCTGGTGCTCTTTTAGTTGTGGGAATACTTCCATTTTTTGGCGTAAATCTGCTTGCAACTACGCCGAGTCCAGAGACGCCGGGTCCGTCAGGAACTACGCCCTCCGGTGCTTACTATGGTTTCGTCAAGCTCTACACACCATATGTGATTTTCAATGGAACGGGCATTTCTGCTGCTGCGGACAATCCGAACATGTATTTATTCCACGCAGATAAACTGACTCAAATAGGTACAGGTGATACGGGCGCAAACGGCTATATACAGGGCAATCTTAATCCCGCTGACAATGGAATTTGCTATCTTGTCGCAGATACTGCTGGTGTGACTACGTATTATGTCGACCCAAGTTTGAATATTGGTGGTCCAGTTCTTGGAAGTGCGTTCGGTTGGGATTGGGACCATGATGGCTTTATTGAAACTGCTTGGCAATTAGATCTGGGTCATCCTGCAATAGTTCAGGACGTAGCGACTGAGTCAGTAGCTATACAGGGATTCGTCTATGATTCTGGTCCGACAATAACGGGCTTAGTAAACTCGACAACTACGCTGGCTTCGACTTATCAGACAAGGACAAGTACTGACTATATCAGTGGATGGACAGGCAGTGGTTTCGGGTATGGGTTCAAAGCTACGAGACTACAAATAACTTTTCCAGCTACTGCAAATGCGACGTACTATGAGGATGGCTATATGAAGGCTGTGTCGATAACTGTAAATTGGGGCAATGGTCGAACACAATCGTACAGCAATCCAACATGGGACTATTCGTCTAGAGTTCTCGAGTTTAATATCGGCGTTACTAATACACAAAGCGAGTTCTATGGTAAACCTGTGATCTATGGGCAGGGCGATGGTACGACATCACTCACATTGACGGTTACTTGTGATATCAAGTACAGTACTTCAACTGATGTGATCGTTCCAAGTATAAAGATCTATTATGCAGATCCTACGGATACAGTGACTTCGACAACATTCGGTATACAGTTTGGAACAGACGGCAACTGATTGGGTGAATGGTTGTGTGGTGGAAGCAACAAGTATCAACCGAGGGCAAGTATGTTCTTGACCCTCTTTCTTTGGTCATTCTAATCGCCCAAGTTTTGATTGGTGGTTCGTTGGCTGTGAAGTATGCGTCAACGGACATGTATGTTTCTGTAGCGCAATTAATCTATCTTTCATTTACGGGGGTTTCACTTGGTATGTTTGCAGCGTTTAACGGTGGGCTCAAGTTCGATACGAGCTTTAATATCGCTCGTGATTGGCTGAGGCTGTTGTTAATTGTTGTGTTAGGAGTTATTTCGATTGCTGCAGCACAGACTGCGATAGCATATTCACTGCCTTTGATAATCGCTGCGTCAACTCTTGATAGGAAGTTATTCTATCTTGTTGCGGGTGCTAGCGAGGAAATGTGGTTCAGATATTTTGTTCAGACGCGGGTGGAGTTATCTCTAGGCGCTTTAAAAATTCCGTTCTGGATGATGTATCCTCTTGTGTGGGCAGCTGTAACTTCGTTGTTTGTGGCATATCATTTTACTGTTTATGGGGCACTCTTGCCGGGGCTGTTGGCAGTGATGGCGGGTTCGATTGTATTATCTATCGTCTACTCTCACACGAAGAGAGTTAGTATCTGTCAGGCAATTCATATGTGGGTGAACTTTCTTGCTGCGTAAAACATATTTGTGGGTCGTACTCATCGGTACAATTCTAGTGTTATCTTCAATCCTCTTAGTTGCTCACTTTTACAATCCACAAAATACTGAGCCTTACATTGGTTCTGCGTGGGGCAATACTGACATAAACAATCCTTTAGTTGTCCAAGCGGGAGTTCGTTATTATGGACAGCCTTCTTGTTCTGTTTATAATGTGAATACGACGGATATTAGTTCGATCTCAGTTACGATAGGAGTGACGGGTCGTCCAGACATAGGGCCTATGCAGCTTGATGTTGTGACGACTGAGTATCCGACTTATGTATTTGTGAGTTGGCCTCATGGGTGGACAGTGGGTTCAGTTGGGTCGCAGAACGTAATTACGTACACAGTTAATTTGATTGGGCGACCCCAATTAGTATTAGTTACTTATACGATGGTGACAGCATGATCGACAAAATTCATGGTAACTTCTTGTCGAAGAAAATCGATGCTGACGAGAATTACAAACGAATGTTAATGGGGGAATAAAATGAATAAAGCGTTGCTTACGATTGGAATTATCTTGCTGGTCATATCTTCGATTTCGACTCTGATGTACTATACAAATGCGACTTTCTATTATTCAGGCACGTCACTGCCATTTATTGATGGTGGTTGGGGTGGTTCTGAGGCAGCGCCGCTTACAGTCATTACGAATACATATTATCAGCCGATGTGCAACGTGCGTTATGCTCAGATTGCGGAGATAGAATGGGCGAAAGTCGATATTACAGTGTCGACAACAAAGACGATAACGTTTGAGTATCTTCAGCAGACTGGAAGTACTGTGAACTGTCGAACGCTGACTGATGGTTTTACTACGGGCGCCGCTGGTCTAAAATACACTCTGACTTACAGAGCGAAATTAAAGGCATCGACGACTGAATTAACGCCTCAAGTTCTATATATACAGACTGCGACGCCGACAGGCTATTTTTCAGTTTCGTTCGATAACAGAGCGACGTGGACAAAAGTTGACAAGACAAGCGCTATCAGAGCGACTAGCAACATGTGGTACTTTAGATTTTATCCAGACGAAACAACTGGGACGCCTAATGCTGTGTGGATCGATATCACTTATCCATCGGGCACAACAACGAACTACGGTTTTGTTAAAGTTGGGTCATATTGGGAGCATGGTTCGACTCTCGACATGGACGCAAACTATGGAACATATAAAGTTGTCGGTACAGTTCGATATAACACGATCGACTACGTATTCATGAGTGTGTTGGGTGACTGGTCAATTGAAACTCAAACAGGCTTGTCGATGACTCAGCTGACTGCGCTATCAACAGGAGCGTTGGGTATACTCTTTCTTGGTTTAGCTGTGATCCCTAAAAGACGACTGGGGCGATAAACTGTGGTGTGGGGAGCAAAGAACGTACAGACGACTGCTGTGATTTCGGTAGTGATATTCATACTCGGGGTTGCTTTGTTCTTTACGTGCTTGCCTTACTTGCCTCTTAGTACTGCTTCGAACTTTGAAGGACCAAAAACGATGTTTACTGGTGTTGAATGGTACAATACTTGGTATCCTGGGACTGGGACATTTGGGAGTACTTTGAATGGTGTGAGTGCGACAAACCACTATGACTTTGATGGTGTGACTGGGACAACTGTGGGTTCGATAACGACAAACAGAGATAGTGATGGTAAGTATTTGGAGGGCTTCAAAATATCAACAAGTGGAATTTCGGGTGCGACGGGACAACCTACGGGTCCAGAACAGGCATATACATGGGATATCGTTGCAGATGATGGTTCTAAGGATATCTTTCATATGGAACTGTGGAAGCTTCATTGGACAGTGAATGCGTGGTCTGTAACGAATAATTGGGCTGACGGGTTTGAGTGGACGAACTTGAAAGTCTGGATACGAGTTACACTCAACGACGGCACGTGGTACTTTGATAATAATCCCGATCAAGTATACTTTGCTGTAGCTGCGATCGAAGTTGCTAACTGGACTCGAGTAAGCGAGGAAGGGACAGTCAGAACGACACAAGTGTCGCCATCAAGTCAGGGCGAGCTTTTAACTTTGGATAATGGCGAAAGCGGTGATCCGACAAGTTCGTTCTATAGCTATCAGGGACATGCGTTGAATCCAGATATGTTCAGACCGTACGTGAATACTTGGCTTTCGTTTGATGATTTCGGTCCAGCAGTAAAAACGAATCTCCTTGGACAAATAGTTGGCGGTGCAGATGCGAGTGTACAATGGCGGTTCAATGTTTGGTGCTTTGTGGTAGGTCAATGGCATGTTCTACCCGGTTATAGCGGCGATGCGGGACAACATAATGCAGGATATGACGTTACGGGTAATGCAATTGCTGACTGGATAAATGGAGTACTGGCGGGGATGGGACAGTGGTTTGCGAACCCTCTAAATGCGATCGCTTTCTGGTTGATAATTGTTGTGATCGTTGTGTTGATACTAGCTCTCACAGGTGTACTGGCTCCAATCGTTCAAGCTGCGACAGTGAGTAAACGAAGGGTGTCACGATGAATAAACGACTACTTTGCTCTCTCTTTCTATTTTTGTTAGTACTGTCTCCAATTGCAGGTTTACTTCATTTTAATCCGACAGATGTCGTTCACGCTCAAGATGTGAGTTACCCTATCACGCCTTGGGTCATAGATGAGATAACGAATACGGTTTACATTAATGATTCGGACGTTTTTATCGCAGTGTCTCCAGCAACTCTGCACGATTCAGGCTGGGTTTATCTCAATCTGACAAGTAAGCATTTTGCGGGTGATATTGACGTTGTGTTTGGGTTCGATATTGAGGCTGTGAAACCAAAAGAGATAGCCGTTTATCACCATCAGATTGTAACGACTGAACGATCGTATGTACTTCCCGGGATGTATTTATTACCGCCATACATCGTTAATTATACGGCAGCAAGGGTCGAGTTACCCTGGATATATGATGGTGCTGTCCACGTTTACAACACTACACACTTTATAACTGATTTTGATTTTGATAGAGCTAACGTGAATACGAAAACTCTTTATCAAAGCATAAGTTCAGTGTCTGATTGGGATAGTATCTCAAATTCGTTTACGCATACAGCGATGGGTAGGTTTAATTGTACTGATTGGTGGGCGGGCGTCTTTACAATTCAGGCAGGAAAAGAATATTATGCGAGATACTGGCTTGATTTGCCTCTCAATGCATATTCTGATGGTAAGTACATTGTCGCGATAAAACCTCACACGTTTACATATCAGCAGGCGATCGATAGCAAAGTTCTGTATATGCTTGATCCTTGGTGGAGTTCGTCATGGCTTTATAAAAAGAGTATGACTATCACTTGTTGGGGCGGCAACGCAAGTACGGATTATGCTGTGAGAATGAAGGTCCATTATGGTGCGGGGTCAGACGGGTCGGAGATGGTGGGTGACCAGAATTGGACATCGATCTATCTCAACAGTCATTGCAGGACAGATTTTGGTGATGTTCGTTTTACTGACAGTACTGAAGCGACTGCGTTGTCTTACTATAAGTATAATGTGACGACTGGTAATGTTGCTGACTTCTACGTGAAGGTTTCAGCTAATTTAACTGCAGCGGATGCGACGATTTACATGTATTACGGCAATGCAGCTGTGACGACTACGAGCAATGGGACTGCTACGTTCTTGTTCTTTGATGATTTCGAAAGTGGTACGTTGAATAATTGGACGACTGTTGGGGCTTCTTGGTCTATCAACAGTACGTGGGTGAAAGATGGTGTTTATTCTGCATCAGCGACTGGGAATGCTGGCGGTAATTTGCAAAAGGCGTGGACGTCGGCACGACCCGTTTTACTCCATACGTACTTCTGGTCAAATGTACGTACGATGTACGCGTGTCTCCCCTATACGGCTGCTAGTGACGTGATATCGTTGGTTTTCAATTCTGCTACGAATCCTCAATGGGCTTATCATCAGGGTTCATTTGTGGCATGGACTGCGGCTAGTGCTGGTACATACACTCTGAATACGTGGTCTGAGATGGAGGTAGGGTATTCGTTTGGTACGAGCGGTAATCAAACTGGTTGGCAGAATTCAACTCTAATGGGGCACATATTGCACAAAGCTGAAACTGCTGCATGGGTATCTTCGTGGACGTCTTTTGGGATGGATGAGGGCGATGCTGCTGGTATGTATTTTGTTTTCGATGACTATTGGGCAAGACCTTGGGTAAATGGAACGATGGAACCGTTAGCGAACTCTTTCGGTTCAGAACAAAGTCAGTCGAGTCCGACGTATGCGACTCCGACATGGACAACAAGCGAGATGGGAGATTTAAATTTAATTACTGCTGTCTGGTCGATGTCTGACGGGAGTGCTCTCAGTGGATATATCGGTGCTTCAAACGTTACTGGAACTTTAACGAATGCGACGTGGACTGCGTTTACTGCTGACAATACTTCAAAGCTAATAATTACAAATCCATCAATCATAAATACTGTCGTCCAATATCAATTCTTCGCTAATAGCTCGTCGGGCAATTGGAATGGTACTGCAATACTTACGAATACGACAAGGATGATGGTGTCGACGGCGCTTGCAGGTTACTTACAGTGGTCATATAACTTTCAGACAAGGAGCTTTAATGATGGTACTTACAGATACTTCTTTTATGACAATGGGTCAGCTCTCGTTTATAGGACGACGACAAATCTAACGACTTTCTCGATCGCTCGAAATACGTCTGCTCAGTACACAAACTATAATGACTTTGGTATAGCGTGGAATGGCAGTATTGTTGTCATGATGGTATCGTATCCATCGGGTAATGTCGCTTATCGTTATGGCAACGTGAATTCGAGTGGGCTGATAACGTGGCTTGCTAGCTGGCAATATTTAGTGATTGTTGGGACAGCTAATTATGCGACTCTTAGTCTTGTGTTTGCTTCAGACGGGACTGTATGGTTCTGGGTTTACGGTAGTGTACCTGCGAGTTCAGGTTTTGCATATCAAGGTACCTTAGATATTGTGACTGATACGATAAATGTTGGTACGCCTTATAATGTAAATCCAGCAGTATCATTTGATACGATGTTTATCATACCGCTTGATAATGGTGATACATACACATTATTGAGTGATCACATTCATAATCGGCTGGAGGGTTGGAGTGGAGTTTATCCGGGCAGTTATACGTTAGTTGTCGAGATGAGCTACGCTTGGCCGTCATCTGCATGGGCTGCTGTAGGCGAAGGCTCACAGGTTTTACTGATATATCGAAACGTCACAGATTCAACGTGGAGGAGCAGGCAATACGATGGAAGCAGTTGGGGTAACAATCAAACAGTGACGTCTGATACTCACACTTCGGGTATCACTCCTACGTTAACTCTCATCTCTAATATGTCTTTATCTACATACGCATTGTGGTCGAGTGGAAATACGGTGTATCGTTACTTTTATAACGGGACGACATGGAGTGGACCTGTGACTGTCGGGACTTCTATCGGGACGATTCTATCGAATACTTATGTTACGTGTGATACGAAAATGTCGAACTATACTGTAGCTTACATGTTCGAAACAACGGGTTATTGGCTTGATTGGCAAGTCTTGAGATTCAAACAGTTAAACTTCAATGTGACGACGGGTGATAGCAACAGAATACTGGACGCTTATAATCCGTACGCTAAGATTGTTCTAATGAATGGTACGAACAACTGGAATACGACGCTTTACTCTTCGACTGCAAACTATACATTCTTGCCAACGACGGAGGTCACTTACTATATCGAATATCAAGGGTTGCCTGTTAGCAATACGACTGCGAGATCAGTTACAGCGGATGTAAATGTTACTATATTGACGAACATCTATAATGCGACTGTTTATGTGGGCGGAACGAATGGTGATCCTTTGGCGGGAGCGACATTATCGATTGTGAGATCAGGGACTGATATTGATGGATCGTATGGACTGTTTAATCATCCGCCAAGTCAGCCTTATAATTCTACGAATTCATGGTATACTTGGCATCAGATGGCGAACGCTACGTATACGGTTTCTGGAGCGTCGCCTAATACGGGTGGGCCAAATTCAACGTCGATAGTTGTTACGAATGCAAATAAGACAGGGTCTTTTACTCTTGTCTTTCCAGTTGGTGGTTCGCTTCCTCAAGAGCCGACTGGTCCTACGGGTCCGCTTGAAACAACGCCTGTCATAATTACTTGGACTGTGACTGATAGATATGATAATCCGTTGAGTGGAGCGTCTTTGATTATTGTTGACCCGGCAACGAATACGACAGTATTTCAGACGGTTACTGGACCGAATGGGACGGTGAATACGGAGCTTCTGCCTAAGCAATATACTGTGACAGCAAGTTATGGGACGTCATCGAAGACACTGTCTTATACTCCGACATTATCAGAGTCGAAAGTTGTTATGCTTGGTTATGCGGCGTTGGTTCCAGTATTGCCTCCGTGGGCTCAAGAGTATGGACCGTATCTTGCGATTGCAGCAGTTGTTGCGTTGGTGGGAGTACCGACAGTTTATTCTGCTCAGTCGGCAAGGACAAAGAGGCGATTGTCGCTTGGTCACGTTAAACAACATAAGAGGAGTTTACATTGAAGATAAAGACTCAAGTCGAGATTTTAATAGCGTTTTTGATAGTTCTGGGAGTTGCGATTCAGACTGAGTTACTGTTTGTTTACGGCGACTTCTGGGATTGGAATGATCTGCACCACGAGACGTGGGCGATCGCATCATGGTCATTAGCTTTGGGACTCATTATTGCGTTCCTACTAGTGGCAAGAGGTAGAGTAAGAAGATGAGTATGATAAGTAATAAAATGTATTGGCTGCTGGAACACGTATTTACGGGGGCATTAATCGCAGCTGCGTTAGCATTGGGGTTCTTCGCTTACGTTGCGGGATCTGGTTCGTCTGTCTATGTGATACTGTTTTGGTCGACGACAATTACAGTGGTGGGTGCGATTGTATTCTGGGTTCTGTTTCATTGGGCAAGTAGGGCGGGTAGAAAATGAGTATCGAAGAAGAGTATAAGGGTGTAGCGTTCAGCTTTCGTGGGCTAATCAAGTTCGTTGTGATGTTTGCATCTATCTTTCTCGTGCCAGAAGTTTTAGTGATTATGACTGCTGTGTTTGCAAAGCTCGCACCTATAGATTTGATAGTGGTATATCTTGGTTCAATGTCGATAATGGCTGGATTAGTTTACGCGGAATACAATAGGATAGGATCGAAGCTACATGGCAAGGGCACTTTACTGTTAACGATGCGAAACGGTCCGGGAGACAGATGGTACGATTTCATTACTGTAACGTCTGCTATGCCGATATCTGATGAGACGTTCTTTCAGAAGATAATGCCTAAAAATATCACGTTGGCTAGTGAGGCGGAAATAAAAAAAGAGGCGGGAGACTTGAAAATAGTCAGAGGGCTGCTAAAGAAGTTTGTAGTGATAGAGTATAAGTTCGAAGGTTCGAAAGAGTTGCAGGGCATGCTGCTACTGTCGCCTTGTCCGCCGAAAGAGGTCTTAGATTTTCAGCCCGAACAAGTGCTTTATAATGGTATGCCTGTTTACGCTCAAGGCGCACCTTTAGATGTCGTGAAGCTGTTTGAATTCAGTTACGAGGGCAATGATGGTAAAAAACAGCGAATGCCGGTTTGTTATCCTTTAGGTTGTGATTATACTGCGAAGGCGATTCAAACGGGTGCGGGTATTTATGGTGTTACGCCTGCTGACATAAGAGCTACGATATTGCAATACGATTCGTTCAAAAGTGTGGAGCTAAAACAAAGGTTGATTACCCAAGAAGGAGTTTTGAATGCACGCAATGATACTATTGAAGACGTAGAGGATTCTGCTGACGATAGAGGCAATGCGATTGTGGATGCTTATTTGAAGACGAGGAAGCATCAGACTAATTTTGGTGTATTCAAGAATTGGAAGTTCTGGCTATACTTGGCTGCTTTTCTGGGTGCTGCGGTGCTGGTATTCTTCCTTGTAAGGAGCTGGATTCACTAATGGTGTTTGGGTTACGTAGAAAGAGTCAGCAAGAAAAAGAAGAGAGTCAGACAGCTAAATACGAAGGCGGTATTCTAAAGTTACTCAAAGGACATCAGCTCGAAGAGAGGTACAACGTACTGGACGACCTTGTGGATTATAAAGTTGATAAGAACGGTAATTACGTTCTTGATGCGAATGGACATAAAATCGAAGACCCAAATGGTGCTTTAGAGCTAATGAAGGCTGAGATTGCTGGGACACAAGGGCTGGGTGAAGTTGGCGATATATCGAGGCCCAGCGAGGAAGCTATTGAGGGATGGCAAGAGTTGATTGGGTTCTATCACATGTATATGAAGCGACATGGGCCTGATTATCCTCTCGTAAAGTCGATAGTGACGATGCTGATGGAAGCTTACTCGAATCTGTCTAATAGAGCGATACGAAGGGAACATACCGACGCTAGGGTTATACTGGTGCCGAGGGAATCAGATGCGTTGGCTAAAATGATGGCTGGCGAGCAGAAGTAATGATATTGCCCAGAATAGAACAGCGAGCTCAAGAGGGATTGCTTGCTGATCCTAACGCTTGGCTTGATAAACTGTTGCAAGTTAGGAATGCTGCGGGTAAGAATAACATCATTGTCGTTCTTGGCGAGCCTAGGGTAGGTAAGAGTGCAGTTGCTGTTGTACTAGCGCGTAGGAATGATAAGACTTTTACTGTAGATCGAATACTTTGGGACCCAGAGGATTACTTTAAAATCTATAAGACTCTTCCTTCGCCATGTTATATTATATTTGATGAAGGCGGGGTAAGTCACGATACTGAGAGTTGGGGCAGAGCTGTTCAAAGGGCAGCAAGACATAGTACTCAAGCGTTCGGGTTCAAGCTGATAAACATTATTATCGTTGCTACGGAATTGCGCTTCATTGATATAACTCATAGGACTATGGGGCAGTACGTACTTGTCGTTCAAGATCGTGGGCAAGCATTAGTGAGACGGAAATGGTCTGATCATATAGGTCATATGTATTTACTGCCGGTAGGTCGTTTGAGGGACTATCCAATGGTTGATAAAGAATTCTGGGATGAATATTCAAAACGGAAAGAAGTCGCATATGATGAGATGATGGTAAAGGAGACTCAGAAGATCGAACGTGCGAATAAGAGGGATGCAAAGCGTTTACTGAAGGAAGGATTCGATATAAAGGAGCCTGTCATTAAAAATGAGGGTTTGGAGCGACGAGAACTACTTGCCTAAAATCGGGATTATGCTATCGGTAGCTATAGCTATATCCTATTCTATCACACTTATTATTGCGTCGCTTTGTCCTCCAGTATACTTAGAGGTACCTTCAGCGAGGCTACAGAGGTTCATTGAGATAGATCATACGGAAAACAGTACATATGTTATCGGGCTTCATGACTGTAGATGGTACGCTCATACGTTGCAGGATAATGCGAAGGCGTGGAATATTTCGATGGAACTTGTTACGATAAACTGGCAGTATGATAATGGGACGGGCCACATGATAGATAGATCGAAGACGGAATTTGGTTGGGAATATATAGAGCCTCAAACGGATGGCATTATGAATTATCAAGGTTTTCTGAGTTACTATGATAACTTGGACGGTATGGGGTCTGTAACATCAATGAAGCATTTCAATGGAGTGGCTTGGGTCGAAGTAGATATCGGTGATAGATGATGATGGAAGGTTTATGTCCTGTATGCGGTTGTTGCTTGAAGCAGAAGGCTAAGAATCTGTTTCACTGTGATTACTGTAAGAAGGATTATAAACTTGTCGAGACTGGAACAACTGATTGATAAGATAGAACGGATGCTTGTGAACAGGGAAAGAAGACGAAGATGCAAGCGATTAAAGAGTACAACTCTAACTAATTAATTAATATGCGAAGGTCGTTACCTAAAGTGAACAGTAACGGGTAACAAGGTAGTTTAATTTCAGTAGTTTCAATGTATAACCTATACATACCCTTTATACTTATACAATGATGGCTAGTAATGTGGTAATAATATAATATTGTGTCGAATGAGGATGATATCTCTATAGATAGATAAGCTATTCTCTATAGATAGATATCTTTTTTTCT
>Ga0315282_10008941_pt1 | contig 16065 bp, 11 predicted proteins | sample YL17G07_20_MG_FD_203693 | JGI IMG/M metagenome (GOLD analysis project Ga0315282, IMG submission 203693) | Sediment microbial communities from Yellowstone Lake, YNP, Wyoming, USA - YL17G07_20 | ecosystem: Environmental > Aquatic > Freshwater > Lake > Sediment | place: USA: Wyoming | collected...
AACAAGCTCGGAAAAGGCCTCCGGGTCGCCGGTCCGGGCAAAACGCTCCAACAAAATGCTCTCACTATCTGACATACAGGATTCCTTTCAATATTCGACCCTTGTTTGTTTGGCCGTAAAGCAGGACGTCCCAATGGTAAAGATTATTCAGGAAAATCGCCTTACTATGCGCATTTTCTTTATTGGCGCACCCGGATTATTTTGCCGCATCATAATATGTCCGCAGAATGGCGGAAATCATCCTGCTGACCGTATGGTTCTCACTCAAATACTGCTGCGCCCCTTTGGCGATTTTGCGTGCAGACTCGCGCCTGTCAAGCAACCCCTGCAGAGTGCTTTTTATACTAAGCTCATCCTGCGGGTCAAAGACCACGGCTGTCCGGCCTTCAATAATCAAATCATCGACCCCGCCCTTGCAGGCGGCGACGGCAGAACCAACGCTCATCGCCTCCAATAGAAGCGGGTTAAAACTAAAAGCCGGCTGGGGCTGGATGAAGATGTCACCTGCTGCAAAAACCGAATGCCAGGGCCGCAGTCTCGGAACAATAGTAACAATCTGCAAAAGACCAAGAGCCGCCAGTAATTTGCGAAGCTGCATTTCCGCCGGCCCCTCGCCCACAACCACGACCACAAACTCATAGCGGTCAATCAACAAATGCCTGACGGCTTCAAACAAATTCTCAAAATCATCAACATTGTCCAACCCGCCTCCCGCCGGCGCCACAATCATACTGGCCAGACGCGATGTGTCGCCAAAACAAGTGGTACCCCTCTGAACGAAGGTCCCGATATTTATCTGCTTAATACGGTCGGCAAATTGCGGATAGGCGCCGGCAATGTCTTCTGCAATACTTTTGGCCGGCACAACAATCTCAGCACACCACTTAGGCGAAATGCCAAGGCGGCCCCACTGCTTCTTGAGCGAATTAACGGCAAGCACATAAGGCAGCCCCAACTGGCCCGCCAAATACATCGTAATCGCGGCTTTACTTTCGCACAGACAGTGCAAAATGGTCGGCTCAAACTCACCGAGCCGGTCAACAAGCAGCTTTCTATTGAGATGTTTCGTGAACGGCAGCTCAATGACGGGGTGTCTGATGACTTCCGCCATCCCGGAGAGAACCATATCAACATCGCAGCCGGGCGGGCAGACCATAGCCACAGGGACCGACTCATCCGCCAGGCCGACCAACAGCCGCTCCAGGAACGCCGAATACTCAAAGAGCGTCCGCTGCGATGCAATCAGCACCAGTCGTCCGCCAAAGGCGGATTTGCCCGTTTCAGACGTCAAATCTTTCTACTCCCAACCCATCACTTCCTGTAAACCATATTCAATTTCTTATAACCATTTACAAAACACCGCACCGCATATTATTCTATCACGAAGACGACCTTTCAGCCATTGCGGAAGATGAGGATGAGTCCGCCACCCCCGAATGTTTCTGTCGGGGGCCAGCTTTGGCGGACTTATTTACCGAAAATCCGTGTTTTTGGCCTGAAAATGGGGTTTTTTGCTCGAAGAATGTCCTTATTGCCTCAAAAAACCTCTAATTCCGATAATAATTCAAAAATTTTGCAAAAATCCGAGAAAATACTCAATTTTTTTAGCATGATGGCTTCATTTTCCGCACAGGAAAACAGAGTGAGAATTGAGGAGGCGTTTATACTGTCCCCTATCCGCTGCGTATTAAACGCTGACCGTTTGGTTTTGCGTGATTTGCTTTGTCAGCTCTTCCAGTAGTGCGTTCATTTTGGGGTCGGCGTCTTTCGCCTCGGCGATTTTGCTGCAGGCGTGCATAACGGTCGTGTGGTCGCGGCCGCCGAGGTGGCCGCCGATTTCTTCGAGACTGTGCTTGGTCAGACTTCGAGCCAGATACATACAAATCTGCCGCGGCTCAGCAATGCTCTGGCTGCGCTTCTTGCTCTGCAGGTCGGTGGCGCGAACATCAAAATGCCCTGTCACCACCTCGATAATATCGGTAATGCTGATGTGCCTGGCCTCGAATTTGGCCTGGCCCTCCAGGGCGGTTTGAGCAAGTTCGAGCGTAATTTTTTTGCCGGTGGTTGTCGCCACGGCGTAAATGCTCGTCAAAGCGCCTTCAAGCTCTCTGATATTTGCCTGCACCTTGCGGGCAATGTATTCAGCTATATCGTCGGAAATGCTAAGCCCTCGAAGATGTGCCTTTTTTTGGACAATCGCCACTCTTGTCTCGTAGCTCGGCGGGTCGATTCCGGCAACGAGACCCCAATTGAATCTGCTTATAAGCCGTTCTTCGAGCGAAGGAATTTTGACCGGCGGACTGTCGGCGCTCAGGATAATCTGCTTACCATTATTATAAAGGGCGTTGAAGGTGTGGAAGAATTCCTCCTGGCTTTGCTCTCGCTCACGCAAAAACTGGATGTCGTCTATCACGAGCATATCGACTGTGCGGAACTGGCTCTGGAAGCCCGCGAGATTTCCCTCCTCGATTGCCCGAATGAACCTGTTGACAAACTCCTCGCAGCTCAGGAACTGGATTATCCCGCCATTAAATCTCCCCTGGGCATCAAAGCAGACCGCCTGCAAAAGATGGGTCTTGCCTAAGCCGGAATTGCCATAAATAAAAAGTGGATTGTAGGTTTTGCCGGGCGAGTTACTTACCGCAACGCAGCTCGCATGAGCGAGGCGGTTGCTCGGGCCAACCACAAAATTCTCAAAGGTATAATCAGGATGGAGCCGAAGCGCCGGCTGCGGGCGGTCCGCCGAGGGCGGGTGCGCAGGTTTCTCGCCGGCTTTCTGCGGCTGAATCTTGAACTCGACGGCAACAAGGTGCCCCGTTATCTGCTGCGCAGCCCGCATGAAGGCGCTTTTGCAGTTATCACGCAGGTACTGGACGGTCGCCTCATCGGGACAGCCGACACCTAACGAGCCGCCATTGAAGTGCAGAACCGTCAAACGGTCGAACCACTTGCGGGTATTGGCCGGGTCAAGTGACTTGGCACGCTCCACTATGTCGGCGAAAATGTCCTCAATCTCACGAACCGGCAAGGGAAACTCCTTTAGAAATGAAAAGCCATCTGTGTTCTATGCAGACAACAACAGCACATCTCAACATCCCTGTCAAAGGCAATCCATCTTACAGCTTACTACAAAACGGCACCCCGAAAACTCCGTAAGGCCGAAACAACCGGCCTTATGCGGCTAAAAGAACTCTCCTTCCTGCGCCACGTCAGCCAGAGACAACCTTCTCCGGTGCGGGGCAAAAGAGGTTACCAAAATTTACTCCAAATCACCCGTGCTGTCAAAGAAAAATATTTTCTTCCTGCAAAAAAATCGGAGTTTCTCCAAAGCGACAAAGAGCAGGCAAATTAAATCCGGACCGGACTTGAAATTTCCGCAAATCCCGATACTATCAGACTTGCGATAGAGAAAAATTCTTTGTCAGGAAGCCATTATGGGAATTTTCGCCAGGACCGCTGAATATCTAAAAGACAGGCTCGGCAAGACCCGCGACAGAATCGCCAGCTCGCTCTCATCGGTGCTGAGCATGGGGCGGAACATCGATGAGGCCCTGCTCGACAAGCTCGAAGAAACGCTGATAAGCGATGACATCGGCGTGGAAACTACAGAAAAACTAATAACGGAGCTGCGTGAGGCCTATCGCACAAGACAAATCGCAACCACCGACCAAATCGTCCCGTTTCTTAAAGAGCACATCAAAGGCTACTGGCCGGCCGATGACAGGCAATTACATCTGGCACAGAGCGGACCCACCATCATCCTCGTTGCCGGCGTCAACGGGACCGGCAAGACCACGAGCATCGCCAAATTAGGTTACATATTTGCCCAAAACAACAAAAAGGTCATCCTCGCCGCGTGCGACACCTTCCGCGCCGCGGCGGTAGAGCAGTTGAGTATCTGGGCGGAACGCATCGGCGTGCAGATTATTAAGCACCAGATGGGCGGCGACCCGGCGGCGGTCGCATTCGATGCCTGTGAGGCGGCCCTGGCAAGAAGCGCGGACATCCTGATTCTCGACACCGCCGGCCGGCTCCACACGAAAAAAGACCTGATGCAGCAGTTGACAAAGATTCGCGATGTGGTTGCCCGTAAGATTCCCGGCGCTCCGCACGAGGTGCTGCTGGTTCTCGACGCCACTACCGGCCAGAATGCAATCGCCCAGGCAAAGATATTCACCGAGGCAATCAACGTTACGGGAATATTTCTGGCCAAGCTCGACGGCACCGCTCGCGGCGGAATCGTCATCGCCATAAAAGACCAGCTCAATATCCCCGTAAAATTCGTCGGCCTAGGCGAAAAGCCGGAGGACATCGCCGAATTCGACCCTAATACCTTCGTCGAAGCACTGTTTGCATAATTAAGATGGAAAAACCTCCTGCCCTTTTCTCCCTCTATTTTAAATTGTACTTGATTTTTATGTGGAATTGGTTATCTTAACCTTATCAAGGAGCTAAAAATGTGTAGAAATGAGCAATTAAGAACAAAGATTCCTGTTATAGGGTGGGAGGACGAGGAATGATTCAGGTGGAATGTCCTTTCTGTAAGAAGATGTTCATGGTACGTAACAACATGATGGGCAAGAAAGTGCGTGCAAGTCTTGTGGAGCGGGGTTTGTGCTTGGAGGAAGTGAACCCTCCATCCAACAATCTCCATTGGCATCGGAACCGCCCAAACCTATTGTTGAAAATAAATAGAACAATACTGCCGTTAAAAGGAAAAACTGATGCCTAAAAGCACAAAATCAGCAATAAGAAAGATAGTCCAGCGGGTTGTCAGCCGTTTTTCGCCCGACAAAATTATCCTCTTTGGTTCATACGCGCAAGGCAATGCCGGGCCGGATAGCGACCTTGACCTGCTTATCGTAATGCCTGTAAGCGGCTCAAGACGCCAAAAGGCCGTTGAGATTGGGGTTGCGCTACACGATATCGCCGTTGCAAAGGACGTAATTGTTGTTACGCCGGAAGAATTCGAATGGCGTAAGGATGTTATTGGGACTATCGAATGGCCTGCCGCCCATCAAGGGGAAGTTCTCTATGCCCGAAAATGACAAGACCGCCATAGTTGCCCGTGAGTGGGTGACCAAAGCCGACAACGACCTGAAAACTGCGGCTCACACTCTTAAACTGGGCGATAAGTGTCCGGCAGATACGGTTTGTTTTCATGCCCAGCAGTGTGTGGAAAAATATATCAAGGCCTTTCTTGTTGTACTGGAAATCGAATTTCCCCGAACTCATGATATCGAAATTTTAATCTCACTGATACCGAGAAGCATACGTCTTTCTTTGACAGTTGAAGAACAGAGGCGACTGACTGAATATGCGACAATAATGCGTTACCCCGGACCCTATGAGCCGATTTTGCTGTCGGAAGCAAAACAGGCGGTAAAACTTGCTCGGCTGGTAAGGCAAAAAATACGAAAGCTCCCGCAGAAACATGTGCTTTTCTAAACAAAGATGGATAGAAGGGGGGCAAGAACATTTTCTTGGTCGATAGGGGGGCTGAAGAGTGGAAATTAGTTGCAAGTCTTTGCGGTTTGCTTAACACAATAAGTTCGTTGAGGCATTGTTTGGCGGATAAAAACTATGGTTGCCCTTAATACATTGCTTGCAAGGAAAGTTTTCGCTTCGGCTTTTTTGCTTTTAACTCTGCTGACCGGTACAGACGGGCAGGCACAGGAGGCATCCACGCCAAAGCCGGTGCCGAGATTACAGGTTATCCCGATGCCATACAACCAGGCTTCGTTTCAGCGGGACGGCGTGGAGATTGCGAGGTATCATTTCGGTCCCGAGCTGAATCGGCCTTTCATGTTTCCTGTTATTGGGCCATCCGGCCAATCGCTGACGCGTATGGGACACCCGCACGACCCGCACTCTCACAGCCATCACAACTCAGTCTGGATTTCCCATAACGATGTCAATGGCGTGGATTTCTGGAGCGACGGCGGCAAAGGCAAGATTCGCCACAAACGCATTATCAAATTCGAGGATATGGGCGAAAACTCACTGGCAATCACGGAAAACGAGTGGGTCACCACCGAAGGTAAAGTCCTGCTTTCAGAAATACGCCAGGTTACGGTGTGCCTGATGGAGGATTCCGAGTGGCTTTTGATAATTGATATGGAACTAAGAGCCGCGGATAAAGCAATCACCCTCGGAAAAACACCGTTCGGCTTGATTGGCGTGCGAATGGCCAAGACCATCGGCGTCAACGACGGCGGCGGAACGATTCGCAATTCGCAAGGCGGGGTCAACGAAAAGGAGATTTTCTGGAAGCGGGCCAAATGGGTCGATTACTGCGGGCCCATCACAAACGAAAGAATAGAAGGCGTCACGCTCTTTGACCATCCGGACAATCCGAACTTTCCGACATACTTCCACGTCCGCAATGACGGCTGGATGGGAGCATCTTTAACTTTCGATGGGTCAAGGACGATTGAACCCGGCAAGCCTCTGCGTCTTCGCTACGGCCTATACGTCCACAGTGATATGAAGCCCAAAGATGCTATCGAAGCAAAGTGGGCACAGTTCTCCAGGATTGCTCCTGCGAATCTGGAAAGTGCCGCGAAGAATAAATGAGAGCAGGCCCCGCCTCACGAACCACGCTTCACGAAAATCAAACCTTCGGATAGCTGCCCAGATACTCGGTTTTGGGCAGCTTGCCTATCAGCGGCGATGCGTATTCGATAAAGGCATCGGTTACGCCGTTGCCTTCAGCGTTGGTAAATTCAGCCGGCATAGACCTGGTCTTCTCGGCCACATTGCAAAGCTCCGTGCGGAACAGCTCGACGGCATACTTCGACTTATTGTGGAGCCGCCTTATCGCCACAGAGCCGCTATCTTCCTTCATCGCCAGCTTGACCGCCTCTTTGCCGCACTGCCTCGCCTCTCTCACATCAACAGCGGACTGCGTGCCCGGAAAGCTCCGCTGGAGATAACCGAAGGTATCGGCGCGGACGCGATTTATTTTCAGCTTGTCCTTTACCTGACCGGCTAAAAAGTCCGCGAGGGCACCTGTGCCGGACAACTGGATATTGCCGTGCGCATCGGTCTCTACACCTTCGGCAAGTTTTTCCGCCCAGAAGACACCATCGCTATCGCGGATACCCTCGCTGACCGCGATGACGCATCTGCCGAGTTTTTTACAAACGCTGTCAACATCCGCCAGGAACTTGTCCAACGAAATGGGTCTTTCCGGGAAATACAGCAGGTGCGGGCCGTCATCGTCTCTTTTCCTGCCCAGTGCACAGGCGGCGGTCAGGAAACCGGCGTTCCTGCCCATAATGACATCGATTTTCACGCCCGGCAGGGCACGGTTATCCAGGTCGTCGCCAATCAGAGCCAACGCCACAAACGTTGCAGCGCTTCCATAGCCCGGGCAATGGTCAGTAACCAACAGGTCATTATCAATTGTCTTGGGGACGTGGAACGCGTGCAGCTCGTAGCCCGCCTGGTCGGCCATCGTCTTGAGGATATTGGCGGTGTTCGCAGAGTCGTTGCCGCCGATATAGAAAAAGTATCGGATGTCGCGCTTCTTAAATACATCGAGGATTTGAGCGCAGGATTCCGGGTCCGGCTTATCCCTGCTGGAGCCAAGGGCCGCGGACGGCGAAGCCGCCACCGCCTTTAGCACAGCCGCCGAAACCTTCTTCAAATCGATAAAGTGGTCTTTGCCGATGCCTGCTACCGCGTGGATGGCGCCGTAAAGATTTTTGATTTCCGGATGCCTTTTGGCCTCTTCGATAACGCCCACGAGCGAGGCATTTATTACAGCCGTCGGCCCACCCGATTGCCCAACTACCGCATTTCCTTTCGGTCCTTTTGACATTTTGTAAACTCTTCATTAAAGCCGTTACTTGCCTTTTAATTTACCGGCGGATTATTATACAAACACAACATCGACAGGCAAGAGCCATTCAGAAAAACCCAATCTGCTCCTCGACTTGGTTCGACCTTGCTCACCACAGGTGGATTCGACAAGCTCCCCACAGGTTGGGTTTGATTGGGTTTGTTTTGAATAGTTCGCAGTTCGTTGTTCATTGTTATTAGTCATTGTTATTACTAAGGTTACAACCATTTTCGGTTTTGAGAAATTGGCTTTGTTTTGCATAATCATTCGTTTTTGATTGACCGGGGTATCCGCCCGCCAAAAGACGGCGAGGCAAACTTCGCTCCAAGACTATTCTATTGACGATTGACTATTTACTAATGATTATTTTTGACTGGGCCTGCGGGCCTGAAGGCCGTGCCCTACGGGGCGGTTGAGCGTTTGCATGCTTGCAAACATAAGAGTATTTTAACATATTTTCAAAGAAAAATCAACAAAAATTAGCCACAAAAAGGCACAGAAGAAATTAACCACGAATTAACACTAATCGGCACGAATTTTTTTAGCCACAGAGGACACAGAGAGCACAGAGATTTTTTCGACACTGATTGACACTGCTTTTAGTCGGCATGCGTTCTTCGGCAAGGCCTTTTCTCGAAGCGAGCTTCTGTGAAAGGCCGTTGCCTTGTCCGCTGAATTCCTTCGGACTTCGTTCAGGAGCCGACCAAAAAAGTTCTTATCTTCTTTTGGGATGCTGATGAACACAGATTTTTTTGAGCTACGTCGGCGGACAAGCGACCCCACCCTACTCGCTTTGCCGTGTTTCAAGTGTGAAACACGATGTTTAATCTTGGATTTACAGACGCTGCGGGGGAGAAAACGGTGGCTGTCCCGAAAATGGCGGTTCGTTTGCCCTGCAAATAAGCACAACCACCGTAGCATTTGTTGAATACTTAGGGGATTGGCTTTTTGATTATTTCGTAATTGTACTCTTCTCTTTTCAATTGTTTTACAATCTGGTTACCTCTTCTTATTGTGATGGTTCCCTCAGAGTCAATATCTGTTTGATATCCTTTTTCATGTCCTTCTTCGTATGTTCTCCCTCTTTTGTCCCTCGGCACCCTTTTGTATTCAACCAGTTCGAAACCACTGTTCATCGCCTCTGCAAACTGTTCCTTTGTCACGGGTTTATAGACAGCAAGACTTGGGACGGTTTTCTGAGCTCCCATAGCAGTTGTGTATCTGAAGGTGCCGGTGTAAATGAATAGAGCACTGTTTGGCGGAAACTCTTGCCCATCCACAAAGGTCCCTTCTAAGCCATGAATGTGAGCTACTACTGTTTCGTTACGATTTGTGATTAATATCTCCCCTTTTCCTATGACTGAGACCACTATAGTTGTATATGGGAGACGTACCGGGGTCCCTATTGGCCAAGTCATATGATGGGATTCTATTGTATCGTAATTTAGAAGGGTCTCACCAATGTCGATATATTTCCCATTGGTATAAACAATCTTGTCACGGAACTTCTCATACATCGTATCAAACCATTTTTGCGTTCGTTTTTCACCACGATATACGATTTCGCCAGGTTTGAAACTTGTTTTTGCCGGTATCGCGGTTTGTATTCCAGCTTCTTTGCATAGAGCCAGCAATCTTTTATTCTCTTCAATTTGCTCACCTAATTGGTTCTTTAATTGGTCTATCAGTTTTTGCTGAGACTCTATAGTCTTTTCTAATTCCCTAATCTTGGCCTGTAAAAGTTTGACATCTACGGGTTGCCCCCTCTGTTCCTGTGCCCATATTGTAGAACTGAAGCTAACCGAACAGATTACAAAAGCCATTAGTGCCCAAATCCAACTTTTTCTACGTTTCATTTTTCCGCCTTTCTGGGCAGTGTTGGTTTTAGACGCCCTTTATTTCGCCGTATGATATTAAAAACCCATTGCGAAATCCCACACTCACACTCCTCCATCAATGATTTTATCTTGAATCGCTTTTCCCCATCTATGCGACACTTTTCTCGCGATGTTCAAGAAACTTCTTCACACATGCAAGATACTCCAACTGTGATATTGCTTTTAGACTGTTAACTTCGTTCCCATAAGCTACATCACTCCCATGTAGTATCTCATGTCGGTTCAGAACCATGTAATTTCTATCACTTGCTCTCCTCTTTTTCATTTCGTTTTCACTGAAAGAAAACGCTGAACCAGAACGTAACGGCTCGAAAAAGACATCCACAATTTTATCTACGGCGAGGCATCTGATTTTATCATCCAAAGCATCTTTTGTTACTGGTACGCCGTTACGCTTGGAGTATAGTTTCACCCCAAGCATATCCAAACAAACCCCATCAGCCGATGCCAACAAGACAGGAATAGACAAATCATACTCCTTACGTTTATGGGCTTTAAATGCGGATTGAAAAAGATGCTTCCGTTCAGAAAACACCATTATTAAACTATTGAGTACTTCATCTAATCGTTTTGTATAGAATTCCACGATCGAGCGGTCAATTTCCGCGTCGCTCTTGCATTTGGTCGATTGCGTTAAAGAATCCAACCCTGATACTGGTAATCCTAACAGAAAGTCTAACGGTAGAAACCATCCTCTTTCCGCAAGATGTGAAAGCAAAGTCTTCTCCTGATCAGGAAGCTCACTCAGCCGTTTGAACATCGGTAGCATCAGTTCGTGAACTTCTCGGAGACTCTTGGTCAACGGTGCCGTCGCTTTCCTAATTAACTCTTTCATTGCCGAAAAACCAAGATTTTTAGACTCAAAATTCTCCATAAAAACTCTTCCCTATAATAACACTACTAACCTGCTTAATCAGTCAAAACCAGTTTTGTAATATAATAGCAAAAAATAGCAGAAGCACAAAGACCCTTTTTAGTACTGTCTCGACTTTTTGGCCTTCGCTGGTCTGTCTTTTTACCCTTTTAGAGTTTGATCGCACAACTTGGCGTCAGGAAATGCAGCCATTTGGCGGTGGATTCAGATTTGAGAATGGCGGAGGCAGCGCGGGCGTAGAGGTTTAACTGCTGGCGGTATAGTTCGGCACGGCGGGAAACCTGGCCGGCAGAGATGTCGTCAGTCTTGAAATCGATTACAACCAGACCCTGCGGGGTTTGAATTAACATATCAATTATGCCCTGAACAACAATTAGTTCGTCGCTCGTCGTTCGTCGCTCGTCGCTCGTTACTTGTGGTTCGCGGTTCGTGGTTCGTGAATCGTAAATCGCAAATCGAAAATCGTAATTCGTAAATGGAAATTCAGATGCAGAAAAGGCGAAGGTGAAGGGCCAGTCACGCTCGACCTTGTTTTTTGGGTCGAGGGCCATTCGGCCAAGTTCGCCCTGGAAAAATCCTGAAATAGAATCGACTTTGACGCGCTCAGCGACAGCAGCGGTTATGGCGCCGGTGGCTGTAAGTTTTTCCACCGTCTTTTCAACCACTCCATTTGTTACAGGCCCCGTCAAATCAAGCCGGGAAATCACAAGATGCACGGCGGTGCCAATCTGTCGGGCATTCACGGGTCTGCCAAAATCAGCATCAGCGATGGAAAGAGCAGCCGGTTTTCGGTCCATTGCCCTCGAGTAATCAAATTTCACGAACTCATCATCTCGGTGCGTTAATTGCGTTACCGAAGTCTTGGCGGGCAAAACAGGCGCATCGCCAAACTGATACCGCCAGGCCAACGATTTCTTTATCTGCGAAAGCAGTTCGGAAGGAGCGCGTTTTGCAGCTCCCTTTTGCGCAGGCGGGCGAACCGGCCTGGATTTTCCAGCCTTTGAGCCGAGAACAGATTTAGAGAGGGCATTCAACTCCTGCTGCCCGTAAAGTTCGAGACTAAACAGGCCTTCACCACCCGCATCTTCGGATAGACCAGTCTGAAATGAATCGTGGAGAACCTTTTGGTCGCAAAGACCGAGGAGAACCCACTCCAGAGGGTTTTGACAGGAGCGAAGCCGCCAGTCGGGAATCGGCTGGCCGCCGAAGAAAAGCCCTTCGGAAATAGTCCGCTGACATACAGTCTGCCTTTGCGAAGCGGTCAGGATGAGCCGGTCTCTTGCACGCGTCATCGCAACATAGAGGATTCGCATTTCCTCCGCCAGCGCGGCCCTGCGCTTCTGGTCGGCAATAACCTGATGGGCGAGCGAACGCACCCTGCTGTCGGAGTCGCGGTCGATAATCTGCAGGCCAAGGGTATATTTGGCATCAGCCAGGCAATCGCCATAAATATCTTCAAAGTTAAACCGGCTCTCCAGCTCTGCCAAAAAGACGACCGGAAATTCCAGGCCCTTACTTTTATGGACACTCAAAATCCGCACGGCGTTGCCCGCTGAGGTCTCCGGCTCAGCAGGCGCCCAATCCTGGCCCGTCTCCAGCAGCTTTTCGATAAACTCGACAAATCGCGTCAGAGACGGTATCCCGGCGGTTGTGGCAAAACCCTCAAACTGGATGGCCCTATCGTGCAGCTTCAAAAGATTCGCCCTGCGTGCCTGGCCATTCGGCAGGGCCGAGTAAAATGAAAGAAGTCCGGTCTCGCGGTAAATCCGCCAGATTAAATCAGCAAGGCTGTCCCGCCGGGCGAGCGTCCGCCAATTTTCAATCCGGCCAAGGACCTGCCTTATCTTTGCCGCAAGCTCCGCATCCGGCCCGGATTCACTATACTGCAACACACAATCGCAGAATTTTGATTTTCGATTTTCGATCTTCGATTTCTCACACTTGCTCCCCAGTTTTATCTTCGCCAGGTCGCTATCGGTGACATTGAAAATCGGGCTGCGCAAAACCGCCGCCAGCTCGATGTCACGCCGGGGATTATCCAGGACCTTCAGCAAAGACAGCATATCGCTGATTTCGGTCGCCTGGAAATATCCCGCGGTGGCCTGGCAGCTAACCGGCACACCGGCCAGCCGCAGCACCTCAACATAGTCGTTTGCTTTTTTGGCCAGCGACCGCATCAGCACGACGATGTCACGATACTGCACGTCCCGCAGGCGGCCCGCCTGCTTATCGTATATCTGAAACTCCGCCTTACCCGTATCCGCACCAACCATTTGCCTTATGCGTCGGGCAATCATCGCCGCCTGACGCTGACGCGAACTGACGATGCCCGTATTTTCGTCGGCGGATTCGCCCTGCTCCTCATCCTCGGAGTCGGCCTCTGCACTTACCTGGTCGAGTATGTGAAATTCGACGGCGACTTGTTTATCGCCGGCCTGTTGTTTCCCGGATTCATCCACAACTGCCGGCCTTAAATGGGCGGACTGGTCGTAATCGATATTTGCAAATGAAGCCGTCATTATGCGAGAGAACACCTTGTTGACAAAATTGAGGATTCCGCCGGCAGAGCGGAAATTGGCGTTGAGGTCCACGCGCAGGCCCGCGGGCGCATTTGCCGGGTCGGGCGAGGCGGGTTTGAGCCGCTCCAGGAAAATCTGCGGTTCAGCCCCGCGCCAGGCGTAGATACTTTGCTTCACATCGCCCACAACGAAGACATTGCCGGGGCTGCTGAGAGCATCGAGTATGGCCTGCTGAACAGGATTAATGTCCTGATATTCGTCAACAAATATGTATTTGTATCTTTGCCGAAGCGCCAGGGCCGTCTCGGATGGCGACAAAGTCTCTTCGGATGGCCCCTCGACAGTCAAAAGCCGCAAGGCATTGCGCTCAAGGTCGGCAAAATCCAGACAGTTGAGCGAACGCTTCGCCTGGCCGTACAACTGGTCGAATTTCCTGACAAGCTCGATAAGCACTCCGCTTTGCTGGCCGGCAGCGGAGGCGATTCTGTCGAGGTAATTCGGATTTATTATCGCAAGCTCCCGCAGCCCCTCGAATGCATCCAAAGCATCCTTCGCCGTGTCGTGAAGAAATTTGGCAAAAGGTTCGGGCACGCCTTTTGGTGTATAGGTTTTGGGTTTGTCAAAATCTCTTACCGCGTGCACACACTGGTCCCAGTTGCCGGCACGGAAATCCTCCAGACACTGTTTGACCAGCATAATATGATTGTCTTCCAGCTCCTGAGCCCAGTTGCCGCCGGAACTTCGAGAGCGGTAGAGACTCTGGATATGCCGCAGGCGCTCAAGAATTTCCTCCAACTTTGAGCCGAAGATTTGCTTTTGCCTCTCACCGAGGCCGGATGCGAACGGGTCGATGACCTGTGCAAGATGCGCCGCCTTTTCGTACCAGCTCTCACGCAGGACAACGCTGTCGAGAAAATCGTTAAGCTCAATTATCTTCGCAAGGAAACCCTCGCTTGTACGAAGGTCGCGGCGGCTGAAAAGCTGTTCCAGACGCGGGACCAAATTGCTTTGCTGCCAGGCCCAATCGATAGTCTTTTCGAGGACCTCCGCCTTGAGCAATTTTGCCTCATCGGCATCTACGACAGCGAACGTTGGGTCGAGGCCGAGCTTATAAAAGTATTCCGTTATAAGGCGTTTGCAAAATGAATGTATCGTGCTGATGTCGGCGCCCTGCAGCAACACAAGCTGGTAACGCAGGTGACCCGCCAAAGGCGGGCCGGTCTGTAAGGACTCGGCCCTTAATTGCTCGGCAATTCGCGACCGCATCTGCTCGGCAGCCATTTCGGTAAATGTCAATACCAGCGCGCTGCGGACATCGGGACATACAGATTTGTCGGATACGATATTGACACATCGTCCCGACAGGACGGCCGTTTTCCCAGTGCCGGCTGAAGCGGTGACGAGGACGTCACTGCCGCGGGCAACGATTGCCCGCCTCTGCTGGTCGGTCCAGCTAATCTTCCTTTCAGGCATTGACACCCCTCATTTCTTCAAGGGCCTGGGGTTTATTTATTGACTCCAGGGCATTGTAGTCATTTATCTGCCAGTCAAACCTGCAGACCGCCTTATATTTGCAATAACTACAGGGCGACCGTCTGTCGATTCTATACGGCCAAACATCAATCTTACCCGATACGATTTCTTGGGCTATTCGGACCACCTTTTTACCGGCGAACCTGAGAACATTTTCAAAATCATCACGCCTCAGCACGTCCCTGCCGCCGTAATTTCCGTATGGCTCATTTTCTTTCGTGACAAAAAAATTGTAAAACTTACTGTCCTTTGATGCTCTCGCATCAAGCTGCCGGGCAAACTCGCCATTAAATATACCCTTCGCTTTACGACTGCATCTGGCACCGGCTTGCGGCAATTCAGTCAGAGCAGATGCCTTGACTTTTGCCTCGACAGGCATATAAAACGCACCTGCTATGTCTTTTACTCCCGAACGACTTGCATTGCGGACGGCCAGCATATAGATTGGAAGCTGCATATCGAGGCCGTAATAAAAGTCCGGCCAGCGGAAAGATTCTTCTTTGCGCTTGTAATCGAAAATAATCGCAAATTTCCGACCTTCGATATCCGCAATATCAAGCCGGTCGATTTTCCCGCCCAAAGACAGCACGCGGCCGTTTGAAAGAGCAAGCTCAAATTCCCCCAGCGTCTCGCGTGCGCCCTCAACCCGGCCGAACGCAACCTCCGACATTGCCGGCCTAAAGCCGCCTGCACGCACCATTTGTGCTATCGCCAGGACGCAATCTTCGAGAACTTCAGATGCAGAATCGATTATGTACGCGTTGTGGGCCGAGCGGCGCACGAAATTCGACACAAAAGGATGCGTCTGCCTGAGCTTCGCTATATTTTCCCGCAAAATCGCCAGAAGCTGCTCATCCCGGACCGCTGCAAAATCCTTTTTCTTTTCGTTAAACGTTTTCAACAAAGCATCCAGAACATTATGGTAAAAAATGCCGACATCCAGCGGCTCAAATTTGAACTCCTTCCTCTCTCTCAATTCCAGTATATGCTCGACAAAATGCTTATAAGGACATTTGGCAAAGTCACCGAGTCTTGTCGCCGAGCTTTTTACGTGCCTGCCGAAAAGCTCCGCGACCACACCGCTATCCAACTGTGCGCGATTTTCATAATTCAGCGAAGAAAGAATAGCTGCCCCTAAATGGCCAAGCTCCTCATCGGAGCAGACATCCTCCAGCAAATCTGCAAGCCGGCTGCTGCCGCCGGCAGCGGGTGCGTCCCTGCCGAGACCGGTGCACAATATGTCAATAATCTCATATTCGCTGCCGACATTCTCAATATTTGTTTGCCTGCCGCCTACCGATTCCTCTTCGAGATTTTCAAACAGCGACTGAAGCTCATCTATAAATTGCGAGCGAGCCACTGCGCTGCCATCACTGTCAACCGCCGGATACGTAA
>Ga0315282_10008942_pt1 | contig 16065 bp, 13 predicted proteins | sample YL17G07_20_MG_FD_203693 | JGI IMG/M metagenome (GOLD analysis project Ga0315282, IMG submission 203693) | Sediment microbial communities from Yellowstone Lake, YNP, Wyoming, USA - YL17G07_20 | ecosystem: Environmental > Aquatic > Freshwater > Lake > Sediment | place: USA: Wyoming | collected...
CCCGCAACTGCCGATTCTCCTCCAGCACTCGTGCGAGTATCACGTCATTGGACACCATGTCATCTCATGATGCAAATCTCGGACCAGAAGCCCCCGAAAGAACCCCAAAACCCGTGAACGGTTACGGGCCTCGCGGGCCTAGCGACATGCGCGGGAATCTCGCGAAACCCTGAAACAGCCACTGGTTATACCCGTAGCTGCCGTGAAATGGCGGAGCAGGGGTGGTAACCTCCCAAGCCTCAAAGGTCGAGCCGGCCCTTCCCTGGAAGTCGATGCGTACGGAGTTGTTGTGCAGGACGCTGCCTACGAACGAGACGTCCGTGTCTGCAGTGGGCCGGGTGGCCATGGGGCAGCAGAGGATATCCTTCGTGTGAAAGTGGTGGTACGTATCCTTCGGTGCGTTGGGATCATCGTTGGGCACCAACGCGCCTCGGAGCAGCCACATGCCGCTGGTGCCCAGAGACGAGGGATCGGAGGGAAGGTGTCCGTCATAGTCCTGCGTGTAGATGAAGAACGTCTGGCCCCACTGCCTCAGGTTGGACTGGCAGCGCATCGCCCGGGCCTGTTTCCTCACCCGCTGCATCGCCGGTAACAGGATCGCGATCAGCAGCGCGATGATCGAGATCACCACCAGCAACTCGATGAGCGTGAAGCCGGCGGCGTTCAGGATCGACGATTTACGATTTCTTTCCCACCGCGTTTCATTTCTCCCTTCTTGGCAGGCGCTCTGGCTCGCCAGTCAGGCGTCCACGTCTTGATGTTACGCCAGGCGCGAGCGGTTGTCAATAGTCTTTGAACTTCCGCATCCATTCGGGCCAGTCTTCCGGCCGGACCCCGCCGGCCTTCGTCCATTGGCCTGCGGTGCTGTAATCACGATACCACCTGAGTGTCCATAACTCCTTGAGACCGATCTTCCTGACGGACCAATCCAGGAACAGGCCGTTGATGTAGTCGTTGTGGCGATTGATGCAGAAAGTCTCCATTCGCGGGCCTCGTGGGATCGACTCCATGAACGGAGGCCGATCAAGATCGGAAACGCTGCCCCACGTGTACGACGCATCCAGAAACACCGGGATATTCGCTCTGCCTTTGAGAGCGATAATGTCCAGGTAAGGTAGGCGATAGCGCTCCGGGGACATTCGTCCATAAAGGCCATCGAATACCGAGCTATTGTAGCCGTAGCTGGCGTGGAACGGTGGAGGCGGAACTGTCATCTCCCAGGCCCCGAATGTCGCGCCCATCGTTCCCTCGATATGCCACGACACGGCGCCCATGTCGGCGGTGCCGCTGAATGTCCCGATCCCGGCGGGTTTGGTCGCCATCGGGCAGCACGCGATCCCCCGGGTATGGAAATGGTGAAAGGCGTCGTCGGGCGCGTTCGGGTCCTCGTTGCTGATGAGTGAGCCGCGGATGAACCACACGCCATAACTGGACCCCATATCGGCGGGGAAGCGCCCATCGTTGTCCTCCGCGTAGATGGCCAGCGCCGTTCCCCACTGGCGCAGATTCGACTGGCAGGCGACGGCCCGGACCTGCCGGCGGACCTTCTGCATCGCCGGCAACAGGATCGCGATCAGCAGCGCGATGATCGAGATCACCACCAGCAGCTCAATGAGGGTGAAACCGGCGGCCTTCGCGATCGATGACCTGCTGTTTACGGTTTGTCTCCCGCCGCATTTCATTGCCTTCACCCAATCAGACTTGCGGTGGTCTCCTGGCTTACGAACATCTCTGTCAATGCACTGCGCGTCCCTATCGTCGTTTTGTCGTGCCGGAGCCGCTGGTGTCGGTGCTAGTATGGCCGACGACATATTGAATGCTCCCGATTCGAGCATTGGTCACGGGCAGGCCCCCCAGCAGCACCGGACCGAACCCGCGCCCGAAGATGGCGATTAGCCCACCGGCCGTGCCGTCGCCGGTCTTTTCTCGAATCGCAATCACATCCGACAAACCCTCATCGGGGACGGCGAACTGGTTCGGATCGTACGTCGTCCCGGCAAGCACCTCCGCCAGCGTGCCCCGCGTGACCTCGGCCGGCTTGCCGGGCGTCGTCACTTGCGCAAATGGGTCGTCCGGCGCCTGGATCATGGAGCCTACCGTCAGATACTGGGGGTACTTGGCCTGCATAAAGAAGGTGTCAGGCAACCAGTTCAGGATGACGGCGTTCTGAATCGTGTAGAAGGTGTAGTCGACGTAGACGCAGGAGGCGGTTCGCCACCAGAGCGGCGAGGTGTCCCGAAGGATGGACACATCGTATCCGTTGACCTGCGTGCGGGTGGTCACCGTGATATCTCGAAATGGTTGCCCATCGGCGGTCATTCCCCAACTGTTGCCCAGGGCCAAGGGCAGGTAATCGCGCAGGTCCACCGCTGCGATCCCCGGCGGCCGGCCCCTGTTGGGGGCGAGGCTCGCCTGCGCGGTACCGCCGTAGGCCCCGCAGTCAATGGCATGATTGACCGCCCAGCGGCCCTCGGGATCATCGGGCCCTCGTTCGGGCTCGTCGCCCAGGCCGTCCATCGGATCGCCGGCGTCAATGGCGCAACTGGTCTCAAGATCGAAATACCAATGCGACCCATGCACCTCGTGCTGGCTCCAGCGATAGCCCTCGCTCTTGAGATGGTAGTCCCCTTCGACCAGGGTGCCTCCCACCCAGTACCCGGGCTGCACGAAACACGGGTCACCGTCGAAGTTGTTCGCCGTGTACATGGCGCCGCTTTCTTCGGAGTCGGTCCAGCCTTGGATAAGGGAGTACTTCAACCGCCCCATGGTGGATCGAGCCGAGAGCCCGCCGGACAAGATGATTTGTGAGCCTTGATTCCCATGGATGATACAATTGCGAACAGTGCCGGTGGACTCCAAGGAGATGCCGACGCCCGAGACGTTGTTGGCTATCGTGCAGTTGACGACGTGGGTGCATCCCGACACCACCGGTTCGACTCCACAGCCGTGAAAGTTGGCATTGTCCACGATCAGGCAGTTGCCAACCTCTCCCTGCACATCTTTGACCACGGTGGCGCCGCAGGGCCCATTGCCGCTGATGATGCAGTGACTGACGGTGGCCCGGGTGCCGTTGCCGAGGATGCCGCCGCATGTGCGGTTCTGAATCTTGAAGCCCTGCAACAAGGTCGAGGGACCTTCGGTGCCCCGGAAGATGACGACCCCGCACAGAACCGTCTGCTCCGCGACGGTGAGATCGGTGGGCACCGAGCTGACTAAACGAACGCTCTTGCCCTCGAAGTGAATTTCGTCATATACCCAGGGGTCGGGCGAGAGGTAGTGTCCCGGGGCCACGATGATGGTGTCGCCATCCTTCGCCGCGTCGATGGCCTCCTGAATGCTGTCGAACGGGTGGGCAGCGGAGCCGTCCTCGTTGCGGTCGCTGATCTGGCGGTCAAACGGCAGCGGATCGCCAGGGGCGTTGTCGTCCACAAAGATATCTGCACACAAAGGCGCCGCCAGCAGCGACAGCACGAGGAATAAGGCACTATATCTCGTTCTCATGGCAGGTCTCCTGAAAGTCATCTTCTGCCTTCCGTTCTGCAAGAATCCAGAGTCATTTTCACCTTACCAGCGATCCTTGCGCCAGGCGCATCAGCCACAGGCCGTTGGGCGCGGGGCTCTGCGCCCGACGGCTCAGCGGCGACGGGGCAGCCGGTAACCGGTGTGGGTCCACCTCGTCGGGCGCCGGATAGCTGAATACCCACTCTCCTATCGTCACCCCTTCTTTGCTGAAGCTGATGCTCTCAATCCAGTCCTGATATAGATGCACGCGGTAGGTCAGGTGTTCCCCGCGCCCGTCGAGCAGGACCTCCACGCGCCGACCGTCGGGCAGGGCTTTGGTGTCGAAAGCAATCCCGGCCAGGGCCGCATCCCGCCGGATCGTGTCGATGGTGTGCAGACCGCTCCAGGGCCGGCCCAGGCCCTGAAAGAAACTGCCGCCGGGATAATGGCCCAGGATCGTGCCGGACCCGTCGCACATCTGGGCCGCGCTGCCCGCATCCAGAATCGTGAGGCCGTCGCCGACCGTCAGTCTCAGCAGCGGGCCGTGCTCCCCGACGGCGGAGGCCACGAAGGGCAATCGGCCGAAGCCTGAGACAGGTTGCTCGCCGACGCGGCCGCCGATCGTGAAGTACGTCCATCCCCGGCGATGCACGTCGTCCCGCTCGTCCACAATTGTTGCATCTGTGGACCAATCATGTCTGAAATAGTCCTCCATGGACACGTCATAGCTCAGGGTGACCTGCTGGCGCCGGTCGGCCTGGGCCTGCTCTACGGCGACCAGCAGCCCGCGCGGGCTGGGCGCCACGTAGTCCAGGCCGGGATCGTGCCGGTCCTGCCTCTGTAGAAAACGCCGCAGGGTGGGTGGGTCTGTCGGCAGACGCCACACGGAAAGATCGGGGGCAAACTGGCGATGATTGCGAATGGTGATCGTGTCCCCCCGGCGATAATAGTTCGCCTGCTCCTTCTGCAGCCATTGGCTGTAGGCGATCCCCTGCCCCGTGGTCCGGATCATCACCATATCGGCCGTGCCGGGAGGATAGTAATACCAGCACGAGGCGTCCTGAGAGACCGCCAGGGCCGGCGGGACATCTGTCGAGATTGCGCCTTGTTGCGGAGTACGATTCCAGAACCCCACCCGCGTCACAAGGATGCCGCTCATCCCGACCGTCGCCGCGATCAGCAGAGCCGCCACCACAAGCGGCTGAGTAGCCGTTGCCGCCACCGTCGCCCACGGCCCGACCTGCAAAGCCGAGGCGGTGATCGACACGGCTGCCGCCGCGGCTTCACTTCGCGCACTGAGCTTGCCGAAGAACAGCAGGGCCGCCGGCAGCGCGCTCTTGTCGATGCCGTGCGAGTTCAGCAGGCGAGCCAGCGTCTTCTTGGCCCGGTGGAACAGGGCCCGCGCCCCCAGTTGCGAGCAGCCCATCGCCTTGCTGATCTGCCCGTACGACATCTGGTCGTAGCACCGCATCGTGAGGACCGCCCGCTGTCGCGGCTCCAGCTCGCGGATCGCCCGGACCACGATCTGCTTCAATTCCTCCGTCACGAGCTCGGCCAGCACGTCCTGCTGATCGGCCTGGAGCCAGTCCTGCGCGACATCCGATAGCGGCGTCTCCCTGCGGCGCCAGCGCCGGCGGTAGTGGGCCCGGACCTTGTTCAGCGTGATCGTGTACAGCCAGCACCAGAAACGCTGCGGGTCCTTGAGCGTGTCGAGGATCTTGAGCATCTCGGCGATGCTCTCCTGCACGATGTCCTTCGTCAGCTCGCGGTCGAGGGTCAGGCGGCCAACGTACTCCGCCAGCCGGGCCTCGGCCAGCCGGACCAGGTCCCGCCGCGCCTCTGCCTGCCCCTGTTGCGCCTGTCGCACCAACGTAATGTGATCCGTGCACTGGCTCATATTTGCTGTTATCTAAGGTGTTGGCGGCGCTCAAATGTTACGCGAATTTTCGCGGGTGCACAGTCTTTTTTTTGGCAGGCCGCGGGTATCGCGCGGGTCAAAGCAGCGGTGGAACTGCAATTGCAGGTTGGGCTTTGCACACCAATCGACCCGATGTCGACGAGAGATGGCTATCGGGCCTTGATGTCGTAGCAGAGGAGGGTGTCGCCGTGGCGGATGTAGAGCCGGCCGTCGCTGATGGCGGGATGGGCCCAGTGCTCGTTGCCGCCCTTTTTGACCGGGAAGGAGCTGACCAGTTCGTAGCCGTCGGGCTTGATCTTGATCAGGCCGACCTTGCCGTTTTCGCCATAGCCGTAGAGCATGCCGTCCGCATAAATCACGGAACCCGTGCCCACGAGCTTGCCGGTGAACGCGACTTTGCCGGTGGCGAGATCAAGGCAGATCCACTGCCCTTTCGTGTTCGCTCCGTGGACCTTGCCATCCACGAGGACCGCCCCGCCGTGCTGAATGTCCAGGGATTTCTCCGACCACTTCTGCTCCGCGCCCGTCCCGTCAGGCGATAAGGCAAAGCCGCGGCTGCCGTGCCGATAGCCGTTGGTGATGAATATCGTGCCGTCCTTACACAGCGGGCTGACGGCCTGGATATCGTAACTGACTTCGTTCGGGAGGGTCCAGCAGACGCGGCCGGTGCTCGCGTCGATGCCGGCAAGGGCCTTCTCCACCAGAGTCACGATGAGCCGATTGGCTCCCTGCTCCACCAGGATCGGCGAGCAGTAAGCGGACAACTGGCTCAGGCCCTTGGAGGTCCAGATTGTCTCGCCGGTTATTTTGTTGAGGGCCACGACGGCCGCATCCTTGCCGCCGGGCGTGCAGATAACTTTATCTCCATCGATCAGGACAGACTCGGCGATCCCCCAGCCAATATTTTTGCCGCCGAACTTCTCGAGCGTATCCACAGACCAGATGCGGTCGCCATTTGCGGCGTTGTGGCATGCGATCCGGCCCCGGCCGCTCATGATGTATATCCGGTCGCCATCAATTGTCGGCGTTGTGCGAGTGCCGGGCGAGTTTCCCGCCTTATCCCACTCCGAGCCGTAGTTGACCCTGAATTTGACCTTGCCGTGGGAGTCGACGGCGAACAGGTAGCCCTGGTCGCGGATCATCCCGCATGTGTAGGCCACGCCACCCACGACGGCCACCGACGAGTAGCCCTGCCCGAGCCCTCCGCAGGACCACACTTCGGCCGGACCGCCCTGCGGCCACTGCTTCATCAGCCCTGTCTCGGGCGATGTACCATCGCGGCCAGGCCCGCGAAACTGCGGCCAGTCTGCCGCCCCGACCGCACAGACCCCGACCAGAACAATCGAAAGTGCCACAGCGATTCTGCCTGACGACCGCATACGCGAACGCCCCCAGAATGAATCTGCAAGTGCCGATTCGCCTACGCGGGTCAGCGCAGATGCGTTCCCGGCTTGCGTTTCTTGTGGCCCGACTTCACGGCACGTTGGCGGTTGAGCACCAGTCGCCCGCCTTTGGTCTGCCTGCGGCTGCGAAAACCCTGGCTTCTTCGTTTCTTCCGATTACTGTTGCGGCCGTTTTCCATAGCTGCCTTCCACCTTCAATCGATCCACGCTACTATTCTGCAACCGCCACCCGACGGGCAGCCCATGATAATAAGCGATCCGCCGCGAATAGTCAATGGATCGCGTTCACAACGTCGATGACGAATTCCTGGGTCGCGGCGCCGACTCGCTCAGTATCCACGGAAAGGACTTTTTCATTGCCCCAACGCAGCACCGCCTCATCGAGCTTGCGCACTTGGCGATCGATGGCGACGCTGACTGCCACGTCGGCCCGGCCCGGAGTATCTGGTGTGCCCGAGAGCACGCCGGTCGCCTCATCGATTTTCACCCACGCCGGCCCCCGGATGAGCGTGAATCGGGGCTTCTCGATATCAAAATAGCCGCTTGTCTGCTGGCCATCCGCCATTCGGGAGCTGAGGTCTCCCAGGGATCGATTGACAAGCACCTGGCAGCGGTACTCGGCGCCAACCCTGGCGGTCGCGACTGGCTTGCTGTATATGACCGGCCGTGGGGCAGTGGCATAGTCGGACGGCCCGCTTCGCTTGCCTTGCTCATCGACCGCCACCACACGGTAGTAGGTCTTATTGGCGCCGGGCAAGCCCACGTCGGGGCCAAGCACGGCCAGGCTTGTAGTGGCGGTTTCCACGATGAAGTTCGCGGGAAACCACGGGTTCCGGTCAGCCATCTCCTCCCTGGTCACGCCCACAACGCTCTGATACCTCTGGTCGGCGACTGTAAAGCCCTTCTCGTCGCTGCCGTAGACCCGATACTTGACCGGCGCGCGCCCCACCGGGTTGGCTTTCCAGTGCAGAGTAGCCGTGTCCTTGGCCTGGTCGTAATCTATAGCCACGCCCAACGGGTACGCAGGGCCGCGGGGAGCGAAACTCCAGGTCTTGCTCCAGGGGCCCCACACACCTTTGTCGTCCTGGGCCCGGACGTGCCAGTAGTACGTGCGGTCGGGCGTCAGCAGGCCCGGCTGGAGCAACGTGTACTGGGCCTTGACGGTGATCCTCTCCTTGCCGGTGTCTTTGTCCCTCTCTTTAATGGCGTCGGCGGTCCGAGAGATGAGTTTATAGAAGCTCATCGAGAGCGGCCATTTCATGTCGGCGCGGGCGGACAACTCGAACTGGTAGTCGGCAATCGTGTCGCCGTCAGGGTCGCTCGCAGTGGCCCACTGAAAGACGATGTCTGTGCCGTTCGCCTCGCCACCATCAGGCGGCTCGACGGCGCTGGGCGGTGCCAGTGGCGGCCTTGAGGCCGACCGCTCCACCCAATTGTGAGTGATTCGCACCTTGCGGTCGCCGGCAGACTGGTCGGAGTAGGTGAACGTGTTTTCGCCCACGACCATTTCCGGCAGCGCCAAGGGAGCCATCTGCAAATCGTTGCTGATCGCCAGGCGCCGCAGCCGTGCTGATCCTTCCAACTGGCACTTGAGCTGGTACTCGTAGCAGGCCGGACCGACAATCGAGAAGAACTTGTCGAGGTTCTCCTGCGCGGGGCGCCACGTCTTGCGGTCCTGACAGATGAAGAATTTGACTCCTGTCCCCTCCGCGTCGAGCCGGCCTCCCACGAAGACGTACGGACTGCGCATCATCCAGACAATCGTGCCGGTCTTGCCTTCATCGGCCGCCAGACCGTCCGGCTGCATCGCGACATTCTCCACAGCCGCCGGGCCTTTGCGCCAGATAGCTTTGGAGAAGTCCGGACGATATTCCCACAGGCCGTTGTAGATCAGGCTCTCGTACGTCGGGGTCTCGTGCAGCATCCCGTGGTACTTGAGTGGGCGAAGCTGGCCCCAGCGCCAGACGAGCGCCTCGCCCGGACGCAGGACCATATTCATCGTCGTGTCGATTCTGTTTCCTCGCTCGCCCCCCACCGGCCCCTCGAAGAAATACATGGAGCACATCTCCGGCTCAGACCACCAAGCATCCGGAAAGAGAATTCCCTTGGAATGGGTCCGCTTGATCAGGTCGTGGTCGTGCACGATGTCCTGCTCGCCAGCCACGGTCTGGTTGTCCCGCAGGAGATAGACGGAGTGCATGTCGCCGTCATAGAAATGCCAGTCGCCGTCATAATAGGCTTGGGAGATGCAATGGCCCAGGGCCCGGGCGGGCGCGGCCTTCAATCCGGCCTTGCGCCACAGCGTCGCCAGGCAGATCGAGTCGTTGCCGCAGGTGTTGTACCCGTAGATATTGAAGACCTTAACAGGGTCGCCCAGCTCGTTGTTGTCGCCCCCGGAATGATGCCGGTATTGAATTTCCTGAAACCAGAGGGCAAAGGCCTTGTCCGCATCCGTCATGTCGGGCGAGACAACCGAGGAGACGATCTCATCGACGCTGCGGAAATTGTTCCGGCCATTCGACAGCCACGGGTTGATAACGTCGATGTCACCGACATTCTCCATTCGCACCGAGCGGTTGGACTCCCAGGTCTGGAGCAGGGCCCCTTCCCTGTTGATTCCACAGCCCATGGGCGAGCGGCAATTGCGCCCGTCCATCGTACCACCCTGGAAAACCGCGTACCTGTGGGTCCCGCCCGCCGGGGTGGTGATCTCCTCGACGTGTGATTTCGCAACGTCAGTCGGGTGCGTGTCGGTTGACCAGGGCTGCAATGTCTCATCGCCGATCACAACGCAAGTCGTGCCCAGGACCAGAACGAGCGTGAGAATCCTCACAGTTCTCTCCTTTGCTCCTGCCGCGGATTGCCCGAGTTCCACGGGGCCTTCAACGAAATAAGGCCGCAAGACCGCCCGGCGTCATTCCCGCGGAGGGAATAGGGGGTCAAACCTACACATTCCACGGTCGTGTGTCACGGATGTTCTCTGAGGTCAGCACTAGGGACGCCCCATTTTCGCCTGTCTTCGGGAGTCATGACACCGAGGAGAGCCTTGGCCTCTTTCTGACGCGGACGCACTCCCGGAGACAGAGGTTGATCAGTTGCCGGTAGGGAATGCCGGTCTCCTTGGCGAGCTTTGTGAAATACTCGATGACATCTGCGTCAAGCCCCAAGGTGACCTGCTTCTTGAGCCTCTTGGCGTGAGGGTTCTTTCGCCCTTTCATATTGGCGAAGTCGTATTCTTTTCTCATTGTTCTCACCCTATGGGTGCGCGTAAGGTGCTTATAGCTTCCCTGATTCGCGTTCGTCCGTCTGGTTAAATGCGGCGGGGTCCTGCTGGTAGAAGCGTTTCAACTCGTCGTAGAGCCTTGGGTAGACCCGCCGCAATTCTTTGGGCTGCTCGAAGAAGCCTTCGGTGGCTACGGCGAAGAATTCGGCGGGATTGACGGCACCGTACTCGTCGAGGACCTCGGCACCCTTCTCCTGGATGTCGCGGCGGAACTTCTCGTAGTCCTCGCCGAGCGTCCGGGCCCAGGCGATGAACGTCGAGAGGTTCCGCAGGACGGGGGTACTGTCGCCTTTGCCGTGCGTGCTGTCGAGCTGATGGGCGAACTCGTGGAAGACGACGTTCTGGCCGTCGTGAATGTCGGCGGCGCTTCGCCGGACATCGTCCCAAGACAGGACGACCGAGCCGCGATGCCAGGACTCGCCCTGGCGGATGTCCGGGCCTTCGAGGACCATCCCGCCGAGCAGGTGATGGGTCCTGTCGGCCACGTAGGCCCGGGGATAGACGAGGATGGACTTGAGGCCGGGGTAGTAGTCGGTCCGGCGGTGCAGCAGGAGCATGCAGGCGTGGGCGGCGATCGTCACCTTGATCTCGTCGGTCATTCTCAGCCCGCCGCAGCCCTCGAACTTCTTCTCGCCGAGGAAGATGAGGATGTTGCGTCTCAGCTCCTCCTGGTCGGAGGTCGGCAGCCGTGCATACAGAGGCATGTTCTCTTCAAGAATCGCCAGCCACTGCGGCGGGAACGGCTGATTCGCCAGTTTTTTGCGTCGTCTGTCTTTGAAGAACATTTTGGGATTTACGATTTATGATTTAGCATTTACGATTCAACAGTAGCTCGGCCGTGAGGCCGTCAAGTGGGACCTATAAGACGTATACGACGTATAGGACCCGAAGGCCGCCGGACCGGCCAGAATAGTAAGCTGTAAATCGGAAATCGTAAATCAAAATGCCTGATTCGCTTCCATTTCTGACGGCGGGCATCGCCGGCGTGGGCGGGGTCATCAAGACCCGGCCGGAGGACTTCTTCGTCGAAGAGCTGCCGCTCTACAAGCCCAGCGGCGCCGGCACCCACGTATACGCCTTGATCGAGAAGAAAGGCCTTGGCACGCGGGAGGCCCTGGACCGCATCGCCCGGGCCCTGAATGTGTCGCGCAGGGACATCGGTGTGGCGGGCCTGAAGGACGCCCAGGCTGTCGCCCGGCAGTGGATCTCCATCGAGCATATCGATCCGCACCTGGTGGAGCAGGTATCGACGCCGGAGGTGCGAGTTGTGCAGACGGACCGGCACACGAACAAGCTCAAGCCCGGGCACCTGCGCGGCAACCGATTCGTCATCCGCCTGCGCAAGCTCGCGGTGCCCCTGCCGCAAGCAGCGCAGACCGCCCAGGAGGTGCTCTCGATCCTCAGCCGCAGAGGCGTGCCGAACTACTTCGGCCCCCAGCGATTCGGCAATCACCAGGACAACCACCTGCTGGGCAAGGCGGTGGCCCGGAACGACGCTGCGGCCTTTGCCGACCTGTTCCTGGGCCGGCCCCGGGAGGACCTGGACTCCCCCGTCGTCTTCGAGGCCCGAAAGCTGTATGACGAGGGCCGGTACGAGGAGGCCGCCAGGGCGTGGCCGGGATCGTTCTTCGATCAGCGGCGGGCCCTGCGGGCGCTGGCCGCAGGCAAAGGCAACAAGAAGAAGGTGTTCTACACCGTCGATAAGCACCTCAAGGCTCTGTTCATCTCCGCCTACCAGTCGGACCTGTTCAATCGCGTGCTCGCCGCCCGCATGCCGAATATCGACAAGCTGCTGCTCGGCGACATGGCGTACAAGCACGACAACGGCGCATGCTTCCGGGTGGAAGACCCGCAGGCCGAGCAGCCCCGCTGTGACCGCTTCGAGATCAGTCCGACCGGTCCCCTGCTCGGCGGACGAACCACGAAACTCACCGGGCCCGCCGGCGAGATCGAGAATCCGGTCCTCGACGGCGAGCACCTCAACGACAACGACTACCGGCAGATGAAACATCTGGGCGCCCGAGGCGGGCGGCGTCCCCTGCGTTTCCAGCCGCGAAACGCCGCCGTCACTTCTGGCGGCGACGACCTCGGCCCGTACCTGGAGCTGGCTTTCGAGCTCGACGCCGGCTGCTATGCCACGACCCTGCTCACCGAGATCACCAAAGACCGCACCGCCGAACCCTCCGAGCCGGACGAGCAAGAATAACTGATTGAGTCACGGATCGATGCGTGAGTGGGCAGAGTGTGTGTTGTGATATCTGTGCCTAGGGCCGGCACTCCTCTCCAGAGCCTGATTCTGTTGCATCGACCGGTACATCGTGCTATCATTTCAATGGCAGCCGGAGGAGAATCGGATCTCGGGAGTGCTTGAGACAGATGAAGTACGATGTTCAGTTTAAACCTGGAGCTGTCAAAGATATCAAGAGCATATCGCCCCAGTTTCAATCGCGAATCTTGATGAAGGTTGAACAAATGAGCGATGGCTTGAGAGGAGACGTGAAGCGCCTGACAGGTTTCACTCAGGAATATCGTTTGCGTGTCGGCGACTATCGGGTCCTGTTTGAAATCGAAGGAAGATCAATCGTTGTTTACCGTGTCCGCCATCGGCGCGAAGCATATCGATAACGGAGGTTGCCATGAGCATTCCAAAAGCTCAAATCATCAAGAAGAACGGGAAGAAGGAATTTGCGGTTCTGCCCTATGCTGATTTCCTTCGAATCCAAGAGGACTTGGAGGACTACGAAGACCTGCGTTCTCTTCGTGAAGCAAAGGAGTCAGAAAAGGAATCTCCCACGACGGGGTTGTCCGATTTGAAAAAAGGTCTTGCACGGGGGAGGAATCACCGCGGCAGACGCACGAAATCGCGGCGATGAGTGTGGCCAACACCCATAGCGTGAAACCGAATGGGCAGAAGGCGGTGATGATGAAGCGGATATGGATTGCAGTGCTGGTGTGGGGGGTGGTTCAGACCGTGGCTTTGGCGCAGGGTGAGCCTGCGGCGCGGGAACTGCCGCGATGGCGGGGGTTCAATCTGCAGGAGATGTTCTACAAGGGCAGCTCTGCGGGTCCGTTCAAAGAGGAGGACTTCAAGCTCATATCGGAGTGGGGATTCAACTTCGTGCGGCTGCCAATGGACTACCGGATCTGGATCGTCAACGGCGACTGGAACCGGTTCAACGAGGCGGCACTCCAGTGGGTGGACCAGGCCATCAGGTACGGGCAGCGGTATGGCGTGCACGTGTGTCTCAATTTCCATCGAGCGCCGGGATACACTGTCGCCAGCCCGCCCGAGCCCACGAGCCTGTGGACCGATCCGGCCACGCAGAAGGTCTGTGCCAGTCACTGGGCCATGTTCGCCAGGCGCTACAAGGGTATTCCCAACAGCCAATTGAGCTTCGATATGGTCAATGAGCCGCCCGACATGGACCCCAACGTCTATGCACAGGTCGTGGGCGTGCTGGCCGAGGCCATCCGCGAGGAGGACCCCAATCGCCTGATCATTGCCGACGGGCTGAACTACGGCATGACCGCGTGCCGGAGCCTGATCCCGCTGGGTGTGGCCCAGGCCACGCGCGGATATCAGCCCTTCACCCTGACCCACTACAAGGCCAGTTGGGTCGCCGGCTCGGACCAGTGGGCCGTGCCAACGTGGCCGGAGCCGCTGGGATGCGCCGGCTATTTGTACGGGCCGGTCAAGAAGGACCTGCAAACGCCCATGTTCATCGAGGCGACCCTCCCGGAGCCGTTCACGTTTCACGTTTGCGTCGGCACGGTGTCGAACTCCTCGCGACTGCAAGTCTCCGTGGACCGGGGGCGAGGGATCACCTGGCATCAGGACTTCAAGTGCGGACCGGGGGAAGGACCCTGGAAACAGGCCGTGTACATGCCCGAGTGGAACATCTATCAGAACATCTACGATCAGGACTTCGCGATTCCCATCCCCGGCTGCCGGTGGGGGATCCGGCTCGACAACACGGAAGGAGACTGGCTGAGTATCACCAGGATCGAGTTCCAGTTGGCTGACGGCCAATCCTTCTCCATGCCGGTGAGCCCCCGTTGGGGTGCGGCCAACCAGGTCGTGCGATTCGACCCGTCGAATCCGGCCGGGGCGTTTCAGAGCGACGAAGCCATGGACCGCCAGTGGCTGTGGGACAACTACGTCGCCCCCTGGGTCCAGCTCAAGGATTTCGGCACAGGCGTGATGGTCGGCGAATGGGGCGCGCACAACCAGACGCCGCACGATGTGACCCTGCGGTGGATGGAGGACTGCCTGAGCAACTGGCAGCAGGCCGGGTTCGGCTGGGCCCTGTGGAACTTCCGCGGCTCGTTCGGGGTGCTCGACAGCGGCCGGGCCGACGTGCAGTACGAGGACTTCCACGGCCACAAGCTCGACCGCAAAATGCTCGACCTCCTGCAACGCTACTGAGCGAGAACGCGGACAATATGTGTGGTCTGTGTCTGTGCAGATCTTGGGGCGCTGTGCCAGGTGGCACCGCCAAACTCGTTTGACGGCGCTGTTTCGATGGGCTCGTCCATCCGAGACCCACGGACAAACGAGTTTGTCCGTGCCACCCAGGATCGTGCCTTGTCAGGCCGGACACGTACCAAGCTCCGTTTGCCTCTGCCACCCGATTGCCAGGTTGTCTTCACAGACACTCTGGTCTGGGCGCAAAGAACGAGACCCCAGGAGCACTTGCCCCCCGGGGTCTCGCACTATTGCGGAATCGGCACGTCGCTGAATGCTGCAGGCCGGAATTCAGCGAGCGACCATCACGTAGAACACGTTGCCGTAACAGGCGGAATACCTGCGGTAGATGTCGATCTCCTTCTGGATGGACTCGATCATGGATAGCTTCTCGCCATCCCCGGCGTACCTGTCACGCAGCACGTGAAGGCGGTCCTGCAGCGGGAGATAGTATGGCTCCCACCAGGCCGACTCCGGCTGAGTGAAATGCTCAATGACTTCGTACCCGCAGGCACGGATGGCGGCCAGGTTGACGTCTATGTCTGACATGGCGGGGTATACGCCAGCAAAGAACTCGCGGCATTCAGCCGGTGGATCGGCCTTCAGCCAGCATAGTTCGCTGACGGCCAGTCCACCGCCCGGCACAAGCAGCGAGCGGCAGGCGGCCAAACCTTCGCGAAAACCCATGACGAAAAGAGCTCCCTCCGACCAGATCAGATCGAACGGTCCGTCCTTGGCGGTCAGTGTGCGCATGTCTCTCAAGGAGAGGCGAATCTTGCTCCAGACCCCAGCCGCTTCAGCACGACGCTGCAACTCATTCAGGAACGCCGGGTGATTGTCTATCGCCAGGATCGTCCCCGGTGTGTGTTTTGCCAACTGAAGGGTCTGAGCGCCATTCCCGCAGCCGATGTCCAGGATTCTCCATGGACCGGAGGTCGAGGCTTTCCCGCGTAAGAGCCCCGCAGAAAGGAGCGTATCCAGCGCCCTCTTCGTCGACACGTCGTCGCCGGGTCCGAGACGCGGCAAGGAGGCGTCGAAAATCTCGTAGAAGAACGCCGTCTGTTCGCGTTGATCCATTGTCTATATCTCCTGTGTCTTTCTGAATGTGTGCAGGATTTCGGTGGATAAGCTCGTTGAAACAAGCAGAGGGATTCAGAAGCCAAATCGATAGCGCGGCCCATGGCAGTGCTGGCAGCCATGCGCGTTATGATGTCGCTACAATCGTGGCTTCTGTTACAGGACAGTGACCATATATTTTGATTTTAGGTGATAGGGCCTGCTTTGTCAAGTGTGGATTACCCAGGCCGGATCCTGCGGGTGCGGTCGGTATTCGGTGGCGGATTCCGACCACACCCGATGGAAGGACGCCCTGTGTGTGAGATTTTTTTCTGGCGCGATGCAATTCCTTTGTTTACAGTGACTTAAGAACCTTGTACGAAAGGAGATTAGGTCATGGAATGTAGACGGGTCAGTGCAGCAGAAGTGAAGCAGGCGA
>Ga0315282_10008944_pt1 | contig 16063 bp, 10 predicted proteins | sample YL17G07_20_MG_FD_203693 | JGI IMG/M metagenome (GOLD analysis project Ga0315282, IMG submission 203693) | Sediment microbial communities from Yellowstone Lake, YNP, Wyoming, USA - YL17G07_20 | ecosystem: Environmental > Aquatic > Freshwater > Lake > Sediment | place: USA: Wyoming | collected...
TTTCGTGGCAGTAGCCACCGATACCGGCTGGTTCCAGTTCGATAATACCGACAGCAGAACTCTCAAAGTTTGTGCCGAGCTGATTGATGCCGCTGTTATTCCTTCGAAGATGTATCGCCAGTTGTATCAAAACTTTTCACCCCAGCAATTCAGGTTGATGGTAGCGATGCTCAATACGCTCGAACTTTACAGATTGGTGAATGGTAAATGGAAACTGGTAACTACCAATTACAAATTACCAATTACCAAACACCAATTACCAATTCTCGCAATGCAGCATTTAACACAGGAAGATTTCAAGCAGACCGGTGCCAATTACAGCGATACGGAAAATTTAATCGACCAGTGCCGAAGAATAAAAGGCGTTGAGGCAGCGGCTTTGTTCGTAGAACAAGCCAACGGACAGGTGAAAGTTTCACTCCGAAGTTGGGAAAAATGTAGCCACAGATTAACACAGATTAACACAGAAAATAAAAGATATAAATCAGTGAAATCAGTGGCAAAAATCAGTATCGATGTTTGCAAAATCGCTGCGAAATTCGGCGGCGGCGGGCACAAATTGGCCGCAGGTGCCCATCTGCCAGGCCCAATCGAAAATGCAAAAAAGCTTGTTTTCAACGCCGTGGCGGAACAGTTCAAACAATCCACCTAAACCAGCTTCCGTAACAAAACCCCAATTCATTGTTTGCAAGTTTTTACCCAATGGAGTGCCAAGGCCTTTAGGTCGGCAAAATCGACGCTGCCTCCGCCGGTAAAGTCGCCGTTAAGATTTGGCCCTTGCTTTAACCAGTTGGCCGCCAATAAACAATAGTCTTTGAAATCTATTTTGTCGTCGTTATAAATATCAACCTCATCACACTCATAGCAGGGCGTAAGCCACTTTTCACAAAAGCGAGCCAAATCCTGCCCATCGATTCTATTATCATCAATCAAATCTGCCCTGAGAGGGTTGCCTTCTTTGAGCCAATCTTGGGCCAGAGTACAATAGTCGCGAAAATTCACAAACCCATCGTCGGTAAAATCTGCTGAGCCGACCATTGGTCCTACCTGGCCGAAAATGCCGTAGCCTGAGCCGTCCTGGCCGTAGCTTTGCCAGACAGAGACAAATTCACCGTTTTCTTTTAGCGCTACATCGGGGTATTTCTGGTCATAGACGACATAGGTATTAGCCCTGAACTCGTCGCCGATGGGCCTGTACCACTCGTCATATCGCTGCCCAAATATGTCTCTTACATTACTGTTAGGGTCGATTTCACTGTCCCATACGATTATAAACCAGCGTTGGTTGTTCATCGCCACTTTAGGGCTTTGTTGCGTTCCGGTAAGGGTTGTATTGACGATAAATTCACCACTCAGTGGTGTGCCGTCAAATTTGTATCGGCGAGCGAGGATATTATCCTGAGTGGCAGGACCTGGATTTCCATCCCAAACAACTACAAAATGTCCGGTACCGTCAGCGGCAATTGAGGGATGCGCGATAGAGAAAAAATCAGTTGTACTGACCTGGCAGGGGTCTGCCTTTGCTGCACCGTCCGCCTTGTACCGGCGGGCTAAAATTATGTTGGAAGTATGGTAAATATCATCCTGCATCCAGACAATCGTGAAATTGCCGTTGCCATCCATTGCCACATCTGGATAGCGGCATTGAGAGAGCAAATTGGCGGTGTTGGCGTTGATAGGCGTTCCATTGGAGTCGTAAAGCTGGAATAGGATTTCGAAATAATCTAGGGGCCAATAGGCGTTATTTTCCCAGACGATAACGAATGCGCCGGTTTTGCTCATAGCTACTTTTGGGTGAAGCTGTTTGCCGTTGGGGTCGTTGTTGACATGAAATTCACCGCCAACAGGTTGGCCGTTTGATTCGAAACGCTGGGCGAAAATATCCTCATTAGCGTCCCCAATGGCCTGGGGGCCTTGCCAGACGACTACAAAGTTACCCGCAGCATCCACTGCGACTAACGGCTCTGTTTGGTTGCCCAGTCGTGTGGTATTAATCCGGAATTCGTCCCCCATCGGGTTGGCGCCTGAATCGAAGAGCCGGCCGAAGATGTCGTTTGAGTTGCCATCTTCGAAGTAGCTGGTCCAGACCACCACAAAATTGCCGTTTGCATCCATTGCGATGTCAGCGTAAGTCTGGTCACAGGCTGGGCGGGTATTGACCTGAAACTCAGCACCAGAAGCTGAAGCGAAAATCGAAGCGATAACCAAATATGAAACAAGCGTCTGTTTCATTAAATCTTATCCTCCATACGAGCTACAAGAGCGGTTGCAGGCAAGTCGGCCATACGTCTGGCGGACAAGTTGGCAGTCGCGACTTGCAGCTTTGTCCAAGACCTCTCAGATTAAAAGTTCTCAAAAATAGATTTCATAAAAGCCGCTGCCGTCAGTTAAAGAGGCAAGAACTTTCTTTATAGCCCTTTCAGGTTAATTTATTCAGTTTCCGCCACATTTTTAATAAATTATGACATTCGTATTTATACTCTCTCGGACTAAGCAGCACAAGTTTGCACACCTAAAGCGTCTTGGAAGAAGAATTTAGCCACAGATGAACACAGATTAACACAGGAAATAAAAAATATAAATCAGTGAAATCTGTGAAATCAGTGGCTATAATACCTGATTTTCAGGCTGGTTTTTGAACAATATCTCAAAATTGGCAGTAATAAGAGAGATAGGGGGGTAAAAAGGACGAGGGATGAGCGACGAGAGACGAGAGACGAATTCAGGAATTTAGGAAAAAAAACTAAGAAAAATCTTGACTGGGTGTCGATAGCGTAATAGAATCAGGCAATTGGTAATTGGTGATAGGTAATAGGTAATTGGTAATTACCAGTTTCCATTTACCATTTACCGATATAGGTGTTGGGTGGGATTAGGGCGTTTAATTGCCCAATCCAGAAAGGGTTAATTAGGATTTTAAAGAAAATCTTAATAACTAGTGTTTTCTTGCTTTGAACTGTTAGTAGACAAATAGTAACGTCTGCACAGGCCGCTGACAGTTTCAAGTGGCCTTTTTTGTTGCTCTTTATTAACTGAATATGTAAACTATCCGACCTCAATGGATTGATAATTGATGATTGATAATTTAGTCTTGCGTGCTCAGGGTGATTGCCGCAGAATGCAAATAATCAATAATCATTCATCAGTAATCAATTAAATTGGGCTCGTAGCTCAGTTGGTTAGAGCGCACGCCTGATAAGCGTGAGGTCGGAAGTTCGACTCTTCCCGGGCCCATTTTTGGTTAAATGGTAACTGGTGAGTGGTTAATTGGTAAAGAGCTTGTAGTCGTCAATTAACTAATTAACCATTTTCAAATTAACCAATTCAGCCCGGGGACGTAGCTCAACTGGGAGAGCGCCGGCTTTGCAAGCCGGAGGTTGCCGGTTCGACCCCGGTCGTCTCCATTGTAAGTTCGTAGTTATTAGTTCGTAGTTAACCCGCCAGACATAGGGCGGGTGAATCGATAAACTATGAACAACGAACTATGAACTAACAAGTTCTTTGACAAGTTAATATGCAGATGCGTGGGAAGTTTTTCGTATTTTCCGACGAAAAACTTTACATATGAGCGATAACTTAGGGAACACAGACCAATACAATCAAAGATTGATATGGTCAAGTTACTAAGGGTGTATGGGGGATGTCTAGGTGTCGAGAGGCGAAGAAGGACGTGGCTGGCTGCGATAAGCCCGGGGCAGGTGTCAAGCAACCGTTAATCCCGGGATCTCCGAATGGGGCAACCCGTCAGAAGCGGGCAACCGTCTTCTGTCATCTGCGGCTGAATGCATAGGCCGTATGAGGCTAACGCAGGGAACTGAAACATCTCAGTACCTGTAGGAAAAGAAATCAACCGAGACTCCGTTAGTAGCGGCGAGCGAAAGCGGATGAGCCCAAACCAGAGGGCTTGCTCTCTGGTGTTGCGGGCACCGGTAAGCAGTTACAAAGGCATCGTAAGCAGAACGGTCTGGAAAGTCCGACCATAGAAGGTGATAGTCCTGTATGCAAAAGCGAGAGCCCTGCGATACTGCCGGTGTTCCAGAGTAGCACGGAGCTCGTGGAACTCTGTGTGAAGCTGGGGGGACCACCCTCCAAGGCTAAGTACTACTCGACAACCGATAGTGAAAAGTAAGGCGACTGAACGATGAAAAGTACCCCTATTAGGGGAGTTAAAAGTACCTGAAACCATACACCTACAAGCTGTGGAAGCCCTATGACCAGTCTTCGGACTGGTAATGGGTGACCGCGTGCCTTTTGCATAATGAGCCGGCGAGTTACCGTTTGTGGCAAGGTTAAATCCCTAAGGGATGAAGCCGTAGCGAAAGCGAGTCTTAACAGGGCGATTAAGTCGCAGGCGGTAGACGCGAATCCAAGTGATCTACCCATGGCCAGGTTGAATCCGCCGTAAAAGGCGGAGGAGGACCGAACTCATTAACGTTGAAAAGTTATGGGATGAGCTGTGGGGAGGAGTAAAAGTCTAATCAAACTTGGGGATATCTCGTTCTCTTCGAAATAGCTTTTGGGCTAGCCTTGAGCTACTACTTTACGGGGGTAGAGCTACTGAATGGGGATAGGGAGCCACCAGCTTACCAGCCCCAACCAAACTCCGAATACCGTAAAGATTATCTCAGGAGTCAGACTGTGGGGGATAACCTTCATGGTCAAAAGGGAAACAACCCAGACCGCCAGCTAAGGTCCCGAAGTTTTGCTGAGTTCATAAGGAAGTTGAATTGCCGTGACAGCCAGGATGTTGGCTTAGAAGCAGCCACCATTTAAAAAGTGCGTAATAGCTTACTGGTCGAGCAGTTTGGCGCCGATAATGAACGGGAATAAGCAAAACACCGAAGCTGCGGATTCGCACCTGCTTTGAGACTTTACCATCGAACGTTGACGCCTCTTGTTTTCACAAATAACGTAAGGTGTCAGTTTGATTGTAGATTCTCATAGCAGGTGCGAATGGTAGGAGAGCGTTGCTGCCAGCATCGAAGCCGTACGGTAACGAGCGGTGGAGCGGCAGCAAGTGATTATGCCGGTATGAGTAACGATAAAACAGGTGAGAATCCTGTTCGCCGAAAGCCTAAGGTTTCCTGGGGAAGGTAAATCCGCCCAGGGTTAGTCGGGCCCTTAGTCGAGGCTGAAAGGCGTAGACGATGGACAGCAGGTTAATATTCCTGCACTATGTATCGAAGGTTATAACTGTGGGGGTGACGCAGCGGCAGAGGCTGGAAGCCGATTAGTTGTGGCTATTCTGCCGGAGGAGTCGTCGGTAGGCAAATCCGCCGACACAAAGACTCTGAAGGACGGCAAGGGCCGATTTAAGATGCCCGAGCAGCCAAAGTTGTTGTCTAGAAAAACCTCAAACAGGACGACGATGCATATCCGTACTAAAACTGACACAGGTAGGCGAGGAGAATATCCTAAGGCGCTCGAGAAAACCGTTCTTAAGGAACTAGGCAATTTGACCCCGTAAGTTAGCGATAAGGGGTCCCTCCAGATGTGCTTGGTTTCGATCTTGCACATGCTGAGGGCGCAGTGAAGTGGCTCTGGCGACTGTTTACCAAAAACACAGTTCTGTGCTAACTCGTAAAGAGGATGTATACAGAATGACGCGTGCTCGGTGCTGGAAGGTTAAGGAAGTCGGTCATTGGCCGAAAGGCTGAAAAGCTGGCGACCGAAGCCCCAGTAAACGGCGGCCGTAACTATGACGGTCCTAAGGTAGCGAAGTTCCTTGTCGGGTAAGTTCCGACGTGCATGAACCGCGTAACGACTGGAGCACTGTCTCAAGGACGGACTCGGTGAAATTGTATTTGTGGTGAAGATACCACATTCCCGCGGCAAGACGGAAAGACCCCGTGAACCTTTACTGTAGCCTGGTATTGATGCCTGGCATATCTTGCGTAGGATAGGTGGGAGGCGTTGAAGCATCTCTTTCGGGAGGTGCTGAGCCAACCTTGAAATACCACCCTTGCTATGTTAGTCACCTAACCACGACCCGTGAATCCGGGCGTGGAACAGTGCTTGGTGGGCAGTTTGACTGGGGCGGTCTCCTCCTAAAGAGTAACGGAGGAGCTCAAAGGTACACTCAGCGTGGTTGGCAATCACGCATAGAGCATAAGGGTATAAGTGTGCTTAACTGCGAGACTCATTAGTCGAGCAGGTGCGAAAGCAGGACCTAATGATCCGGTGATTCTGTGTGGAAGGGTCATCGCTCAACAGATAAAAGGTACTCTGGGGATAACAGGCTTATCTCCCCCGAGCGTCCATAGCGGCGGGGAGGTTTGGCACCTCGATGTCGGCCCATCGCATCCTGGGGCTGAAGGCGGTCCCAAGGGTTGGGCTGTTCGCCCATTAAAGCGGTACGCGAGCTGGGTTCAGACCGGCGTGAGCCAGGTCGGTCCCTATCTGCCGTGGGCGTAGGAATCTTGAGGAAATGTTTCCCTAGTACGAGAGGATTGGGAAGCACTGACCGATGGTGTACCGGTTGTCCCGCTAGGGGCACCGCCGGGTAGCTAAGTCAGGAAAGGATAACCGCTGAAAGCATCTAAGCGGGAAGCCCATTCCAAGATGAGGATTCCTTGTAGTCTTCGGACTGCAGAAGAGCCCTGATAGACTATCAGGTTGATAGGCCGGGTGTGTAAGGCGAGAAATCGCTTCAGCTAACCGGTACTAACGCTCGATTACTTGACCATATCTATCTTTGGTTGATTTGGTTAACGCTCATATTCGCATCTGCATATTACTTGTTTATAAAAAGTGAATACATCATCAGGGCGAATTCGCCCCGATGTAACGAGCTTCCTGGTGACTATACGTACGGGGAAACGCCTGATCCCATTCCGAACTCAGAAGCTAAGCCCGTGCGGCCGATGGTAGTCCTTCGGGGCGAGAGTAGGTATCGCCAGGATTTATAAAGGCCGGTTCTGAAAAATGAGCCGGCCTTTTCCTTTGAGCAATCGATGTTGATGTCCTAAAGGGGAAGTATCAATTAACCGTTGTCTTCACTCTGTATGGACGATTTTGTCTTTAGCTTTGTGTTTTCGTCTGAGAGAATCGACCCATCTTTCCAGTGGTGTTAAACCAATCAATACTATAAGGGCAATAATTGTTGAAGTAACAGCCAGCAGAAAAAATCCCGCACCACAAGCCATTCCAATGCTCGCAACCATCCAGATAGTGGCTGCTGTGGTTAAGCCGTGGATACCGCCTCTACCCCGAATTATGGCACCGGCGCCTAAAAAACCCACACCTGTAACGATTTGCGCAGCTATTCTTGCAGGTGAAACTTCTGCTCCAAGTCCATCGGTGATTTGTCTGGATATAACCGTGAAAACCGCTGCACCAAGACATATCAGAGCGTTTGTTCTTAAACCGGCAGCTTTTCCTCTAATCTCCCTTTCCAATCCGATAACCACCCCCAACACAACAGCCAAGATTATGCCGATTATATTTTCCAGCCAAACCATAGCTTTACCTTTCTATCAGCGTCTCATCGACCTTCATACCGAAGTGCCTGCCGGCCCTTTCAATATGGCCAAGCACTTTATCACCTGGTTTTAGGTTCGTAATCGAGATTGCTTTTCCCTCCGGGCTAACCAATCGAATCGTCTCAGCATTTTGCATAATAAGACTGATGGGTTCGCCTTTGGCTTCGGCCTCGATAAGCATCATAGGCCTTTTCTCAATCTTGTTTCTGCCCAGATATGCCGTCTGGCTTTTGCCCTGAAAATCTACCAGCAGCACCTCGTCGCCGGCTTTCAAATCAGCCAGATACCTGGTTTTACCGCCCGGCGCTAAGGTATATGCGTGCACCGCACCGGCATTGACGCGGAAAGGCCGAGATGCCACGTAAGGATTGTCGATGGATTCCGAATGCACTAAGAAAAAACCCGAAGCCGTATTGCCAATGAGCATACCCTCACCCAACCCCATTTGCGTGCAGGTATCAAGGCAGGCCCGGTCGCCCATCCCGAGCTGTTTTGTGGCTGTGATGGTAGCAGTTACAAGAGCGACCTTTTCACTTATGCCCTGAATGATTTCTGCGGTTTTTTTAATCTCGTTGATGTCTGTTGTATTTAGCACAACGCCGTCAACACCGCGTTCCAGTATCTCAACCATCAATTTGGCCTGTTTACTGTTTTTCACCTGCACCATAATATTTCTGCCTCGCCGGGCCAGCAGGTTCTCAATCGGGATAATCGTCCAGTCCAGCATTCGCAGCACAACGATTTTATTCTCCGGCACTGCCGCAGCTTTATCCTCGTCTGCTTTGCCGGCTATATCGACGAACTCAACATCGACACCGCTCTTTATATCGCCGTTTTTCTCGACCGTTTTGATTTTGCCGAATTTTCGAACAGTCTCGCTTTTGCCGTCGGCTAAAACCACCGCCTCAGCACCGCTCTCGAGTGCAGCTATAGCAAGGTCCTTTTTATATGGAACAACATTTACCCATAATTTCTTCATTCAGCTAATTCCTTATCGGCTACGTATTTTCAGCTCCGAAGCATTTTGATTGCCTTTTCGACGCTGGCACCTTCGTGAACCATTTTGCAAAGAACACCGACTATTTTTTCTGGTTTTTTGTGCTGGAAGGCATTTCGGCCAATCGACAGACCCATCGCACCGGCTTTCAAGGCTCCCTCGACCATTTCGAATATGTCCTCGTCGCTTTCCATCCTGGGCCCGCCGGCAATCACCACCGGCACGGGACAGCCCTGCACTACCGCGGTGAAACTTTTGACACTGCCGGTGTAGGGCACTTTGACAATATCGGCGCCCAGTTCAGCCCCAACTCTGGCTGCGTGCTTGACATTATTGACGTCAAATTCATTTTTGATTTTCGGCCCGCGGGTGTACATCATTGCAACAAGCGGCATCTGCCATTGTAAACACCGCTCGCTTACATAGCCTAATTGCCCCAGCATCTCTTTATCCGTTTCGGCACCTAAGTTTATATGTACCGACACCGCATCAGCACCCAGCCTAATCGCTTCCTCAACAGTACAGACCAGCTCTTTTGCGTTTGGGTCGGGACTCATTGACGTTCCTGCCGATAGGTGGATAATCAGCCCGACGTCTTTGCCTGCGCCTCTGTGGCCTGCGCGAACCATCCCTTTGTGCATCAGGATAGCGTTTGCTCCGCCGGCCACGACTTTGCTGACCGCATCGCGCATATCCGCCAGCCCCTCAATAGGCCCAACCGTGACGCCGTGGTCCATCGGAACAATTACCGTTTTGCCGGAATTGCGGTCGATTATTCTCTCCAATCTTATCTTTTTTCCTATCATTTCCAAATCTCCAATTAAGATGGTTAAATGGTAATTGGTTAAATGGTAAATTACCAATTACCAGTCACCTATTAAGCTGCTATTCGAATTATGGTTTTTGGCTTTTAGTGTGCCATAATCTACTCAAAGCCGTCAAAAACGCAAGGAAAAACCACCAAATTCCTATCCCCGGTTGCCCCGGCTTTCGCAGCCATCGTTGCAATATCTTCTTCCATAGCATATCATATCGTCAACTTATAACACTATTATGAGCCGCGAGTGAAAAATGACATATTTAGCCGTTCCCATAGCAGCTAAAAATTTGGACCAGGCGAAGCAGCAGATTAAAACAGCCAAAGCCGCAGGCGCTGAGATGCTCGAGTTGCGAACCGATTATCTCGAAAACCTCAGCTTAGATTTGGTTAAAAATTTAATTGCCGAGGCTAAAACTGCCGACCCTCAGCCGTTGCCCGCCGTAAGGCGTCCCCAAGTGGAGATAATCGTAACCTGTCGTGACGCCCGGCAGGGCGGTGCAATTGATTATCCAGTCCGGTTGCGAATCGATATACTTACCGAAGCCCTGAAAGTCGGCGTCGAATTTATCGACTTCGAATATGAAAATTTCCTCCCCGCAGAAAACAGGGAAAGAATACGCAGAGCTCTGTCACAGGCATCAAAGAGCCGACTGATTTTGTCCGTCCACAATTTCGAAACTAAATTCCCCAACATCATAAAACTCCATCGTCACATCCAGACTTTATACTCAGCCGTAATTCCAAAGCTGGTCTATACGGCTAATCATATCAACGATTGTTTTGAGGCCTTTGATTTGCTGCGCAGAACCAGCGGCTCTGCGATAGTCTTTTGTATGGGCGAAGCCGGCTTTATCAGCAGAATCATCGCAAAAAAGTTAAATTCTTTCGTTACATTTGCAAGTATAAACGATGAAAGTGCAACCGCGCCAAGCCAGATGAATATCGAGCAGTTCAAAACAATTTATCGTTGGGATTCCATAAATGCTGACACCAAACTTTACGGCGTAATCGGTTCTCGTGTTGCTCATTCGGTAGGCCCTGCTGCACATAATGCCTGTTTCGCCGATATAGGCGAGAATAAATTGTATCTGCCTTTGCTTGTCGAGGGCGGCAAACGAGAATTTGACTACTTTTTACGTCACATTCTCACCAGAAACTGGCTTGGGTTTCGCGGCTTTAGTGTAACAATGCCGCATAAAGAAAACGCCCTCAATTTCGTCAAAGAAAATCACGGTTTCATCGAACCTTTAGCCGAGAAAATCGGCGCCGTCAACACCATTATCGTCGGCCCCGACGGTAATTTACACGCATATAATACCGATTATGCCGGTGCGCTAGATGCAATTACTTCAACGTTCGGCTCCAAAGCCAAATTGAAGAATTTGCCGGTGGCTGTCATTGGCGCAGGCGGTGTGGCAAAAGCCATAGTAGCAGGCCTAAGCGGTGCCGGCGCCAAAATCACTATTTACAACCGCACCGTGGAAAGAGGCAAAAAACTTGCAGTCGAATTCAATTGTGATTTTGCTCCCCTGGATGATTTACCAAACATTAAGGCAAAATTGCTCATAAACTGCACCAGTATCGGAATGTACCCGGATACGGACCAGTCGCCTGTGCCAAAAGAGTATGTTTAGAAGGGTATGGCGGTCTTTGACACAATTTATAATCCCGCCGAGACTCTATTATTAAAAGAGGCAAAACAAGCCGGTGCAAAAACAATCGATGGCTTATCAATGTTCATCAACCAAGCCGCCGCCCAGTTCAAACTCTTTACCGGCAAAGACCCCAACCCAAAACTTATGCGAAAAACCATTTCTAATTGCCTCTCTTAATAATAGTCGATATAATTCTTGGCAGAAACGAGTAATTTCTAAGGTAAAAAGATGGCAAAGAAAGAAAAAGTTGTCCTGGCATATAGCGGCGGTCTGGATACCAGCGTCATTTTACCCTGGCTTAAAGAGACCTACGGCTATGACGTGATAGCCTTTGCAGCCGACCTCGGTCAGGGTGACGAATTGGCCGGCATCAAGAAAAAAGCTCTGCAGTCCGGCGCAGTCAAATGTATAGTCAAGGACCTGAAAGCAGAGTTTGTCGAAGATTATCTCTGGCCGATGCTAAAATCCGGCGCGGTATATGAGGGTGGCTACCTGCTCGGCACAAGTATCGCCCGGCCTTTAATCGCAAAGCATCAGGTTGAAGTCGCTCACGCCGAAGGTGCTACAGCAGTCGCACACGGTGCAACCGGAAAAGGCAACGACCAGGTGCGTTTTGAGCTGACATATATGGCTCTCGACCCGTCCCTGAAAATTATAGCTCCGTGGAAAGACCCGAAGTTTACGCTGACCAGCCGGGAAGCGGCCGTCGATTATGCAAAAAAACACAAAATCCCCATCGACCAGAGCAAGAAGAAAATCTACTCGCGCGACCGCAATCTCTGGCACATCAGCCACGAAGGGGCTGACCTTGAAGACCCCGCCAATGAACCGAAAGACAATCTGTTTGTCATCTCCCGGCCGGTCTCGAAAACCCCTGACAAGCCTGATTACATCAAGGTTGGCTTTGATAAAGGCGTTCCGACAAAACTTAACGGCAAAAAGACAAACGGCGTAAAACTGATTGAGCAGTTGAACCGCCTCGGCGGCAAACACGGCATCGGCCAACTGGACCTCGTCGAAAATCGCCTCGTCGGCATGAAGTCACGCGGCGTGTATGAAACACCGGGCGGTATGATTCTCGTCACAGCCCACAAAACCCTTGAGAGTCTCACGCTTGATAGAGAAACTATGCACTACAAACAGCTACTCGCTCTAAAATACGCTGAACTTGTTTATTACGGCCAATGGTTTTCACCGCTGCGGGAGGCCCTTGATGCATTTGTCAATGTTACTCAGCGAAATGTCACCGGCGAGGTCAAGATGAAACTGTTCAAGGGACAATGCACACCAGCCGGCGTAAAAAGCCCGAACAGTTTATATCGAACCGACCTGGCAAGCTTCAAAATGGGCACTGAATACCAGCCAATGGACGCAACTGGGTTTATTCGTTTGTTCGGTTTGCCAATGAAAGTGGCAGGGGCAATTAAAAGGGACAAAAAGAAATGATTTAGCTCCGGATTCTAACGCAAAGGAGGCGTTGTGGCAGTACCGGATTGGATTTGGTTTGTCTTTATTTTTGTGTTTGGCTGTTGTGTAGGCAGCTTCCTGAATGTTGTCATTTATCGTCTGCCCCGCGACGAATCCCTGATAAAACCGCCTTCGGCTTGTCCTGCGTGCGGCAGGGGTATTCGCTTTTATGATAACATACCACTGATTTCGTGGCTGCTGTTAGGCGCTAAGTGTCGGTATTGCAAAGCCCCAATCTCACCACGTTATTTTGTTATTGAACTATTGACCGGTCTGGTCTTCGTTGGTCTGTTTTTTTTGTTTTTTCGCACCGATTTGCGTGCTGGTATCGGCCCGTTTCCGGCTGGCGGCTGGTTCATCTACCTCACTTCTATCATTTTGTTAGCTGCTCTCATTGCCGCTTCGGCTATTGACTTGAAGTTGTGGGTCATTCCGCTCTCAATTTGCTGGTTCGTTACCGCAGCGGGCTTGATTGGCTCGGTGGTCAGCGTTTATATAATTGACCCCGCTGTAATTCGCAGCTACGCCCTTTTGCCAAGTGCCTCGGCCAAGACCGCATCCCTGGCCACAGGAGCAGCGATAGGACTGGCAATATCCTGGGGCCTACTGGTAACCGGCCTGATTAAAAGAAGTTACGAATCCGAAGACCCTCAGGATTTCCCTCAGAAACCGGAAGAACCAACAGAGCTGCCGTTTAACCACCGTCTGGAGATTTGCAGGGAAATCATCTTTTTGTTGCCGATTATCATCTGTTCACTGGCTGCCTGTTGGCTCAGCCAAAAAAACCCCTCAATACGCACCTGGTGGCTGAATTTTTCACAACAGCCTGTAATTGCAGGACTTCTGGGCAGTCTGTGGGGCTACTTTGTAGGTTGTGGAGTTGTCTGGTTCGCCCGCATTTTAGGTACTTTGGGTTTTGGAAAAGAGGCAATGGGGCTTGGTGATGTGCATTTAATGGGTGCTGCAGGAGCGGTAATAGGCGCAAGTTTAGTCGTTGTGGCATTCTTTATCGCACCATTTTTCGGTCTGGCCTGGGCAGGTCTGAGAACATTTTTTAAAAAAACTCGAAAAATTCCTTATGGTCCTTTCTTGTCTTTGGGTATATTTACTGTTATGATTTTACACGACAAAATACTTGACTACTTAAATGCAATATTTTATTATTAAAAACTGGAACTTATGAAAAAATTTAAATTTTGATGTTAAGGAGATATCAAATGCGAGCTACTAACAAAAAAACAATCATCCTGCTAATCTGTCTTGTATCAGCTACATTTACATTTTTCCCCGGCTGTACTGATTGGAAGAAAAAATACAAGGCCCTGAACGTGGAGCACGAAAATCTAAAGGGCCTGCTTGAACGCGAAAAGACAGAGAAAGGCCAGCTCACTGAGCAGTTTTCACAGAGCCGGCAGACAATAGAAGAGCTCCAGAAACAAATTGCCGAACGCAAGCAAACCACGGCTCAAGCCACCGGTTTTGGAGAAGGCTATGACGTTGCACTTAGCCCTCAGGCTGGAACAGTTACGGTAACCCTCTCGGAGAAAATACTTTTTGACTCGGGAAAAGCTACCTTAAAAAGAAGTAGCAGCACTGAGCTTGACCATATCAAGTCGGTGTTGCAGAGTAAATACTCCGGCCGGCAAATAGATATTGTAGGCCATACCGACTCAGAACCTATCAAGAAATCTCCGTGGAAAGACAACATGCAGCTTTCTACTGAGCGTGCTAACGTCGTGGTCAGATACCTGGTCGAACACGGAATTCCTCAAGATAATATTCGAGCGGTGGGCCGTGGAGATAGTCAGCCTGTCGCCTCAAATGCCACCGCCAGCGGTAAAGCAAAAAACCGGAGAGTTGAAATCGTTGTTCATATGAGGTGATATTCGTGACTGGTGGTTCGCAGTTCGTGGCTCGATACACGATTCACTAATCACGGCTTGCTAATTTTATTGTGCCATCTTTCTTGATGCAAACAGTAAGGGCTCCGTCTCTGGCCGTGTAAAATGACTTTGCTTTGTTTTCTGCCCTTGTCGTCCGCTGTCTTTCGTAGTCCCTTTGGCCGCAGCTGACTATCGAAATATCAAGCCCGAGCTTTTCCAGAAAATCGGCATCTGAATTTCTTGTTGAGCCGTGATGTGGAACAACAACCACATCGGCTTTAAGGTCGGGATAAAGCCTAAGAAGTTCTACCTGTGCAAATTTCTCAATGTCGGAGCACAAAAGTATTTTGACATTGCCGAATTGTATCAATGACACCAGTGATTTGTCATTGTCACTCAATTGTTCTTGAAGTGTCTGCTCGCTCGGCCAAAGTATCTTTATACTGGCTGGGCCATTCAAGTTTAAGCTTCTCTCTAATCGCTCTCTTTTAAAGTCCTTTTCAAAGCCCTTTTCAATGAGCCAATCATTGAGAAATTTTGTCGGACCCCACTGGTTTATTCCGTCGAAAAAAGCATCATTGGCGTAAACGTGCTCAACTTTACAGTGTTCGACAATCTCAGGTATTCCGTTGATGTGGTCTACATCGTTATGGCTTATGATAATCGAATCGATTCTATTTATTCCGCTGTAGTCCAGAAAAGGTGCTACAATCCGTCTGCCGATATCGCTCTTGTGCAGTGAGCCTGCATCGAACAAAATATTGGCTTTGCCCGGCAGCTGAGCCAATATCGCCTGCCCATGCCCAACATCCAGACAGGTCATTATTAACTCGTCCCGATGTGTCCTTTGCCATTTTGTAATACCCAGAAAAATTATGATAGCCAAAACCATCAGTACAGAAATTACTTTTTTCACAAAAGGACGCTTAAAATGAATAAAGGCTACAAACAAAATGACGCAGTAATAGAAAATTACCAGCCAAACCGACACATGACCTATAAGCACTTGTGAGACATCTATTTGTGCTATATGTTTTACGAGCCAGATGAGCCAATTTGACAAAGGCTCTATTATTACATCCAGCATCGACGCTGCTGTCGGCAGAACCAGGCCGATAAGCAGCTTAAGATAGCCGGCAAATGAAATCACCGCTATAAACGGCGAGGCAGCTACTGTCCAGATGCTTGTAAGAAGTTGAATTGTATAAAAATTATATAACAGGATACCGGCACTGGCCAACCATGCAGCAAGGCTTATAGCAAATAATGAGCGAGGGTCAGGAATTATGCGGAAGAACCCTTTGGTCTTTTGCCTCTCCTTAATCCTAAACCAGTCTGTTCCTTTTTCAAATATGAAATCCTCAATTCGGTCTGTAAAAAGCAAAATGCCCAGCACTGCTGCAAACGATAGCTGCCAGGAGACTTCAAAAAGCTCTGTCGGCTTTATCATTAGCAGGATAATCGCCGCCAGTGCCAGTGAATTGTAAGGATTGCTCTGCCGACGAAAGAAAAACGATGAACAAAAGACAAGGCACATAATCGCCGCCCGAAATGCCGGCGGGTTCGGCGGGATGACCAGAAGAAAAACAATCGCTGCAAAAATGCAGATAATAGCGCGGGCGGGTTTCATCAGGCCTGCTATTTTGCATAACCACCAGATAATCCCAATCAAAATCGCAAAGTTCATTCCGGATAAACATATAAAATGCAGCAACCCTGTCTTTTGAAATGCCCTGTAAGTATTACTGTCAATTTCTGTT
>Ga0315282_10008945_pt1 | contig 16063 bp, 15 predicted proteins | sample YL17G07_20_MG_FD_203693 | JGI IMG/M metagenome (GOLD analysis project Ga0315282, IMG submission 203693) | Sediment microbial communities from Yellowstone Lake, YNP, Wyoming, USA - YL17G07_20 | ecosystem: Environmental > Aquatic > Freshwater > Lake > Sediment | place: USA: Wyoming | collected...
TAAAGGAGAACAGATCGCCAAGACTATAAAAAGCGATAAAGAAGCTGTGAATATGGGTATAGGCTTTGAGAAGGATTCCATCATTTTTTATGAAGGGACGAAAAAGGCAGTCCCTGAATTCGACGTCAAAATAATTGATGCGTTGATTATTCAAGAACAGGATCATCTAAAGAAACTATCGGATCTTAAGAAACAGTTATAGGGGGTAGTCATGGCCAAAAGAGTTACCGTCTATAGTACTTCTACTTGTCCTTATTGCATCCGGGCGAAACAATTTCTTACTGAAAATAACATCCCTTTTGAGAATTGCGATGTATCTTCAGACCAACAGAAGGCCGAAGAGATGATCCAGAAATCCGGGCAGATGGGCGTGCCGGTTTTGGACATCGAAGGTGAGATCATTGTAGGATTTGATAAAGAAAGAATAAAAAGCGCATTGGGATTATAGATATGTATGATTTAATCATTATTGGTGCAGGGCCTGCAGGTATAACTGCGAGCGTCTAGGCAGCACGTAAAAGAATGAGCCTCTTGGTTATTACCAATGTAAGTTTAATATCACGCTTAAGGAAAACGAAGAAGTGTTAGAGCTTAAAAAAATACTTGACAGATTATTATTTTTATGTATACTCTACTATATTAATAGGAATTGTAGGATTTAAGAGGAGTAAGATGAGAGTTACATACAAAGGTGATTATGCGCTGAAAGCTGTTTTGGATTTAGCGCTGCATTACGATAAAGAACTGGTAATAACTCACGATATGGCTAAACGCATAGATGCACCTATAAAATTTCTGGAACAGGTTCTTCTGGATTTAAAGAAAGGCGGTTTTGTTGAGAGCAGGCGCGGCAAAGTCGGCGGTTACCTTTTAGCCAAAAAGCCTTCAGAAATAAAATTAGGCGAAGTTATCAGATTCATTGACGGGCCGATTGAGCCTATTGCCTGTACAGAGAAAAAGTATTCTGGTTGCAATGATTTGTATAAATGCGTCTTTAGAAAAATATGGCAGGAAGTAGCCAATGCCACTTCTAAAATAATCGATAATATTACTTTTGAATATTTGATTAAAAAGATTAAAGTTTCAGAGGGTCGGTTTATATATCAGATTTAATTTTTAAGTAGAGAGTATGGTTAAAATTTCCCGGGATATTACAGAGTTGATTGGCAATACGCCATTAGTGCAGCTGAATAAGATAACTAAAGGTTGCGTCGCTACCGTAGTCGCAAAATTAGAGTGCTATAATCCCTGCTCTTCTGTTAAAGATAGGATTGGCTTGAGTATGATTGCGCAGGCAGAGCAGGAAGGTAAGATTAAGGAAGACACGATAGTCGTGGAGCCGACTTCGGGAAATACCGGGATTGCTTTGGCTTTTGTTTGCGCGGTTAAAGGATATAAATTGCTTTTGACTATGCCTGAAACAATGAGTATGGAACGCCGGCAGCTTTTGTCTGCTTTCGGGGCTGAAATTATTCTAACACCCAGTACTGAAGGTATGTCCGGTGCAGTGAAAAAAGCAGAAGAGTTGGCCAAAAGTGATAAACGTTACTTTATGCCGCAGCAGTTTAAGAATCCGGCTAATCCTGAAATTCATCGTAAGACCACAGCACTTGAAATCTGGGATGACACAGATGGCAGGGTTGATATCTTGGTAAGCGGAGTAGGCACTGGCGGAACAATCACGGGCGTGGCTGAGGTAATCAAAAAGAAAAAGCCTACATTTCGTGCCATTGCTGTTGAACCAAAGGATTCACCGGTGTTGTCGGGCGGTAAACCCGGCTCACATAAGATTCAAGGTATCGGAGCTGGCTTTTTGCCAGAAGTATTAAATACCAAGATTATCGATGAGGTAATCCAGGTTTCTAATGAGGAAGCAATTGAGACAGCCAGAAGATTAGCAAAGGAAGAAGGCATTTTAGCCGGCATTTCTTCAGGTGCAGCAGCCTTTGCTGCAATCAGCGTAGCTAAACGCCAGGAAAATAAAGATAAACTTATTGTAGTAATACTTCCTGATACAGGCGAAAGGTATCTTACTACTGAATTATTCAGACAGTAAGCTGTTAAGGAATCTTTGAAAGAAGATGGGATCGACGGTAGGCAAAAAAGAATGGCAGGATTATTCCGGAGTTTTAAAAGAGCTCCTGAATTTAGAATATAGCCCGGTGGCAGTAAGTTGTGCGAAGGAGCCCCTCTTAGAATCATCCGAGAAAAAAATCCGTATCTGCCGGGCAATTTTAGATGCAGGTAAGGGAGAAACTCTACAACTGGATAAACAGAATAATGCTTGTTTCGGCGCAAGTTGGCATTTGGGTTTTCATAAGCTTCGTGACCCGCAAGTCATAAATATGGTAAAGAAGTTTGTTGTAGAGGGAGAAAAGCTTTTCTCTTCTTATGAAGCCTTGGATAAATTAATGTCGCAGATGGAAGAGGTGCCAGATAATTCAGGTAATTGTTTTGTGCTTGCGCCATTGGAAAAAGCAGAATTAATGCCGGAACTGGTAATTTTTATCTGTAACGCCGAAGCTGCCTGCCGGCTTCTTACTCTGGCGACCTTTATAGACGGAGTTATGCCTAAGATTAAGATTGGCGGGCCTACTTGCAGAATGAGTATAATCTATCCTTTATTAACCGGTGAGCTCAATTTATCCTTTTACGATTATACGGCAAGAAAAATGTGCAATGTAGAAAAAGATAAATTGCTGATTAGTATTCCTTCTAGAAAAATACCTCAGATGCTGGAGAGTATAGATAAGTGTTCGGCAGGAAGGGCGAAGATAGAGTTTCCTGTGGAGTTTCGTCAATTTCTGCAGGGCAAATTGACAGCTAAACAGGTGCAATAGAAAAACCTGTTTTTTTCCTCTTGCGTCGATATAATATGACAGATATTTCTAAGAAGGAGTTGAGAATGAAAGAAAAAGTAGAACAAGCTTTAGATAAAATCCGGCCTATGCTGATGGCTGATGGCGGGAATGTAGATTTGGTAGAGGTTACCGATGACGGTATAGTAAGATTAAAACTTACCGGTACCTGCGGTTGCTGTCCGATGAGCCAGTTGACTTTAAAAATGGGGATTGAGAAATTATTAAAAGAAAAGGTGCCAGAAGTGAAAGAGGTTATTGCTATATAGAGGAGCAAATTAATGAAGACCATAAAAGAAATAAACGAAAAGATTAAAAAAGGCGAGGTAGTAGTTGTTACTGCAGAAGAAATAATTGATTTAGTCAAGAAAAAAGGCGCCAAGAAGGCAGCGCAAGAAGTGGATGTGGTCACTACTGGTACTTTTGGCCCGATGTGCTCAAGCGGCGCTTATTTTAATATCGGGCATTCCAAACCTAGAATTAAGTTAGGCGGCGGTAGCTGTAAGCTTAACGATGTTCCTGCTTACTGCGGTTTTGCGGCAGTGGATATTTACCTGGGTGCAACTGCCATACCTGATGATGACCCGCGCAATAAAGTTTTTCCCGGTGAATTTAAATACGGAGGCGGACACGTAATTCAGGAGATAGTTTCCGGACGGGATGTCAGATTAGAAGCCATTGCTTATGGCACAGATTGCTATCCGCGTAAGAAATTAGAGACCTTAATTAATATTAAAGATCTGAATGAGGCAGTGTTGTTTAATATCCGCAACTGCTATCAGAACTACAATGTGGCAGTGAATCTTTCGGATAAGATAATCTATACCTATATGGGGGAGTTAAAGCCAAAATTAGGCAATGCCAATTATTGTTCTGCGGGCCAGCTTTCGCCGCTTTTAAAGGACCCGTATTATAAGACAATAGGTATCGGTACAAAAATTTTCTTGGGCGGAGGAATCGGATATGTTGCCTGGCAGGGCACGCAGCATAATCCGACGGTAAAAAGAAAAGATAATGGCGTACCTCAGGCGCCTGCAGGCACACTGGCTGTCATCGGTGATTTAAAACAAATGAAAGCAGAGTGGCTCCTAGGTACAAGCATGCTTGGTTATGGCACGACTTTGAGTGTAGGCATAGGTGTTCCTATACCTATATTAGATGAAGAGATAGCCCAATACGCCGCAATTAAAGATGAAGAAATATATACCCAGATTGTTGATTATAGTCAGGCCTATCCGCAGATGATCCCCGGAAGCTTGGGCGAAGTAAATTATGCGCAATTGAAATCCGGAAAGGTTACTGTGCAAGGAAAAGAAATACCTACAGGTAATCTCTCCAGTTATTCCAAGGCGCGCGAGATTGCGGAGGAATTAAAATCTTGGATTAAAAAAGGCGATTTCTTCTTAAGCGAACCCGTTGTATCTTTGCCTACAGCAGAATCCGGTTATACCTTTAAACCTTTGAATGAAAGGCCAATAGGATGAACAAGACAGATAAAATAATTTCTAAGAGAATTGTATTACATTTTCCGAACCGGTTGGTTGACCAGCCCATTGTTTGCAAACTGGTTAAGGATTATGACCTTCAATTTAATATCCTGAAGGCTTATGTTACCCCGCAGGAAGAAGGCCTGATGGTTTTAGAATTAACCGGCAAAGAAGAAAATTTTAATCAAGGCATTGAATACCTGCAGTCCTGCGGTGTGAAAATTCAGCCTCTAAGCCAAGATGTTATCCGCAATGAAACTAAATGTACCGATTGCGGCGTATGCGTTCCTATATGTCCTACCGGCGCATTAGTAGTTGACCCCCTCACGCGTAAAGTCCATTTTTACGACAATAAATGTATTGCCTGTGAGCTCTGCGTTAAGATATGTCCTACCCGTGCCATGGAAGTACACTTTTAAAATGGATTTAGAAAAGAAATTAATCCACCTAAAGAAAATAATCTCCGATATGGATTCTGTCTTGATTGCTTTTTCCGGTGGCGCGGATAGCACTTTTCTGCTTAAAGTTACCTCAATGGTATTGCCGCAGGATAAAATCCTTGCGGTTACAGCTTATTCAGCGACATATCCTAAAGAGGAATTGCTATTCGCTAAAGATATTGCCCGCGCCTTCTGCGTAAGGCATAAGATAATCAAGACCTATGAATTAGAAGATAAAAAATTTACGGCAAATCCGGTTAATCGTTGCTATTTCTGCAAAAAAGAACTTTTTCGCAGATTAAAAGCTCTGGCAAAAAAATTTAAGTTAGATTTTGTGGCAGATGCAAGTAACATTTCAGACAAAGAGGATTTTCGGCCAGGGAATAAAGCCAAAAAAGAATTTAAGATTCGTTCACCGCTTCAGGAAGCAGGCTTGACTAAAGAGGATATTCGACTTTTAAGTAAAAAATTAGGACTTGTTACTTGGAATAAACCCGCTCAGGCCTGCCTTGCCTCCAGGATTCCTTATGGCAAAAGGATTAGCCCTCAGATATTAGCACGGATTAATAAAGCAGAAGAGTTTTTAAGGCAATTAGGTTTTTTGCAGGTGAGATTAAGGCACTATAACGGCCTTTGCCGCATAGAGGTATTTAAAGGCGATATTCCTAAACTTATAATCCGGCATGATTTGATAGTAGAAAAATTAAAGAGATTAGGTTATAATTATATAACTGTGGATTTGGAAGGTTATCGCACAGGCAGCTTAAATGAGGTAATCAAGCAATGAAGAGGATATATTTAGATTATGCTGCTACCACACCTTGCGACCCGCAAGTTTTAAAGGCAATGGAGCCATACTTCTTTGAGAAATTTGGTAATCCCTCTAGTATTCACACCGAAGGACAAGAGGCAAAAGGGGAGATTGAAAAGGCGCGCGAGGAGCTCGCCTCCTTTTTAGGGGCAAAGCCCGAAGAGATTATCTTTACTTCAGGTGGGACAGAATCCAATAATTTTGCTATTGAAGGCGTAGCTTATGCCCAAGAAAAGAAAGGCAACCACATCATTATCACTGCTATCGAGCATCATGCTATTACCGAACCCTGTAAATTTTTAGAAAAAAAAGGCTTTAAAGTCACTTATGTGGGTGTAGATAAATACGGTTTAGTTTCACCCGAAGATATCAAAAAAGCAATTACGGATAAGACCACTCTTATTTCTGTCATGCATGCGAATAATGAGATTGGTACAATACAACCTATTGCCGAGATCGGTAAGATTGCCCGGGAAGCAGGGATATATTTTCATACGGATGCAGTCCAGACAGTGGGTCATATCTCCGTAAATGTGGATGACTTGAATGCGGATCTTTTATCCTTATCCGGCCATAAATTCTATGGGCCAAAAGGCGTGGGCGCTTTGTATGTAAGGAAAGGAACGCGCATAGAGAGATTTTTACACGGCGGAGACCAAGAAAAAGGCAGGCGTGCATCTACGCATAATACGCCGGGTATCGTAGGCCTAGGCAAGGCAATAGAATTGTGCCTTGATAAGATGCAAGATGAGGCAAAATTCCAGTCGGTCTTGCGCGATAGGCTTATTAAAGAGATTAGAGAGAAAATCTCAGATGTTTATCTCAACGGCCATCCGACACAAAGACTTCCTAACAATGTTAATTTTTCTATCAAATATATTGAAGGCGAGTCTATACTGCTTAATTTAGATATGCTGGGCATTGCCGCCTCTACAGGCTCTGCCTGTACCTCTACATCCTTAGAGCCTTCCCACGTATTATTAGCTATTGGCCTGCCGCATGAAATGGCCCACGGTTCATTAAGACTTACTCTGGGCAGATGGACAAAAGAAGAAGATATAAACTACCTCTTAGAACATCTCCCCAGGGTGGTTGAGAAACTACGGCAGATGTCTCCCCTCTATGAGAAAAAATAATGATGCAGGAAAAGATTCTTGATTTTTTGAAAAGAAAACAGGACTATGTCTCAGGTGACCAAATAAGCCATCGATTAGGGATAACGCGTCAGGCATTATGGAAGCACATCCAGATATTTAAGGATGCCGGTTACGATATTGTGGCTGTACCGCATTTAGGTTATAAGCTTATCTCCTGTCCGGACAGGCTTATGCCTCTAGAGGTATCCAGGCAGCTGAATACAGGGTTTATCGGGAAAAAGATTTATTATTTTGATACAGTTTCATCAACCATGGATAGCGCATTACAGTTAGCTATGGAAGGCGCACCCGAAGGCACTATTATTTTAGCAGAGTCCCAGACAAAAGGTAGGGGTAGATTAGGTAGAAATTGGTTTTCGCCTAAATATAAAGGTATATATTTATCCTTGATTTTAAGACCTAAGATTTCACCTAACCAGGCACCTCTGCTTACTTTGATGAGTGCAGTCAGTATCTGTGAAGCGATAAAAGAAAAGACGGATTTGGCCTGCCAGATAAAATGGCCGAATGATATATTAATTCACCATAAGAAATTAGGCGGGATACTAACCGAGTTGAACGCAGAGACGGATTTAAGCCGTTTCGTAGTTGTGGGTATTGGATTAAATGTGAATAACGATAAAAAGACAATTCCTCACCAAGCCACATCATTGAAGGAACAAAAGAAAGAAGACATAAATCGCCCGGAATTATTACAAGAGATATTGCGCAAGATAGAAGAAAATTATCTTATCTTTCAAAAAAACGGCGGCCAACCTATTATCGATAAATGGCACGACTGGAGCATTAGTCTGGGTAGAAGAGTAAGAGTAATCTTTCAAAAGGAACATATTGAAGGCCAGGCCATAGATATAGATATTGATGGAGGTCTGTTGGTTAGAAATGACTCGGGCCTCACCCAGAAGGTGATGGCTGGCGATGTGATTCATTGTCGGTAAATGTAAACCATTAAATATAATTTAGTTGACAATAACCGCACCTATTTTATAATAAGGGTATGTTAAAAATAAATAGGTGCGGTTTATTTTTTATATTCACCCTAATTTTAAGTTATTTCAATGTTGCCTTCTGCAGTGTAGATTTAGAGACAATAGTTATTAGTAAGAACAAAACCCATCTTTTACGGCCCTATTCATTAGAAGCCGATAGTCTAGAAAATCTTCCACAAGACTCACCGATTGAAACATTAAGTTTTTTACCTTTAGATTTACAGAGCCGTTCTCCAAAAGGCAGCATACAGACAGACTTTTCTTTACGGGGTTCAACCTTTCAGGGCGTTTTAATGCTTATTGACGGCCAACGCATTAATGACCCCCAGACAGCCCACCATAACTCTGATATTCCATTAACTGAGGAAGATATTAAAAGGATTGAAGTGATCCCTGGCGTAAGCTCTTCAGTATTCGGCCCGGATGCAATTGGCGGCGCGATAAATATTATCCTGAAGAAACCCCAAAGCAGAAAGATAATCTTAAAATTAAAAGGAGGGCAATACCAGACGGGATCTGGCCTTTTTAGTATTAGCGATAAAATAGATAATTTAGGAATAAGACTTAGTTTAGAGAATCAAGAGTCTAAAGGTTTTCATTATGATACTGATTTTAAGAAATTTACTAGTACTCTAAATTCTTCTTTGGATATTCCGGATGGAGATTTTAATATTAGTCTTGGTTACCAGGAGAAAGAATTTGGCGCTTATGATTTTTATACACCGGGATTAGGCTATCCTTCCAAAGAGTGGACCAAGACCTATCTTTTAAACACCGGATTTAATTTAGTTAAAGAAGGACTCATTATAAAACCTAATTTCTTATGGCGCAGGCACTATGATAAATTTATGTTGGATAAGACTCAAAGAAGGAGTACATATCTTAATCATCATCGCACAGACATATACACCCCCAATATTTATCTACAAAAAGAAATTGGTATTTTAGGTAATGCAGGTTTAGGTTTAGAATACGGAGAAGAAAGAATTAACTCTACAAATTTAGGCAAGCATAACCGTAAGCATAAAAGTATCTTTATGGATGAAAGCAAAGATTTGAATGATAAATTATCTTTAGGGTTATCTTTTCGGACGGATGATTTTGATAGCTTCGACCAGGCATATACTGGCTCAACCAACCTTAGGTATAGAGTTTCTGACGGGAATTATATACATCTGGGCATATCCAGAAGTATGCGCATCCCTTCATTTACCGAGCTTTATTACAGTGATCCTACAACACTTGGTAACGCCAGTCTTTCTGCAGAGAAATCATTTAATTACCAGACAGGTTATGATTATAAAAAAGAGAAATTATCTGCTGGATTTACATTCTTCTTTAGGCAAGAAGAAGATTTCATTGATTGGATAAAGCGCACGCCTGCTCAAGCTAAGTGGCAGGTCGAAAATATTACTAAAAGCCAAGAAGTATCTGGCATAGAAAATTATTTAAAATTCAAGATAAAACCAAATCTTACTTTGGATTCTAATTATACCTATATTAATAAGTGCATAAATGATCGCGGATATATTTATAAGTACGGCCCGAATTATATTAAGCACCTAATTAATAATATGTTTAGTTTTAATCTACCTTTTGGAGTTCAGACTATAGAATTAACCTATAAGAAAAAACCCAGTCGTCGCGGCTGGTTCCTTTTAAATACCCGCCTCAGTTACAATCTAAATAAAACCTCCCAGTTTTTCGTAGAAATATCCAATCTGCTTAACGTCGAATATCAAGAAATAGAAGGTATCCCTCAACCTGGACGCTGGATTGAGGCTGGGGTAAGGTTTGAGTGGTAATTGGTAGTTGGTAGATAGTTGGTAGGGTAGGGACGGTTCTGAAACCAATCGTAAAGTGTCCCCCTAAAGGGGACACTTTTGCTTTGAGTTAAGAACCGTCCCTGATATAATATAAAGTTATGAGAAAAGAACGTATAGTTGTAGCTATGAGTGGTGGTGTGGATTCTTCTGTAGCGGCAGCGTTATTAAAGAGCCAAGGTTACGAGGTTATTGGTATAACTATGTGTTTTTCCGCCTATGGCGGATCCACCTTCGGCGGAAACTTGCCGGATTCCACCACTAAAAGGCCTACTTGTTGCGGCATAAAGGCAATAGAAGATGCAAAGAGAGTGGCGCATAAATTAGAAATTAAACATTATGTTTTGAATTTTAATAAGGTCTTACAGGAGAAGGTAATTAAAGATTTCTGCCGGGAATATTTAAAAGGCAGGACTCCTAACCCCTGCGTAAGATGCAACCAGTATATAAAGTTTGATGCATTATTAAAAAAGGCTTTTTCTTTAGACGCAAAGTATCTGGCTACCGGCCACTATGCCCGCATAGAGGAGAACCGAGAACCGAGAACCGAGAACCGAGAATATTTACTTAAAAAAGCCAAGGATTTACATAAAGACCAATCCTACTTTTTATACCGTCTCGGCCAAAATCAACTTAAGGCAATACTTTTTCCTCTGGGCAATTATACAAAAGACCAAGTTAGAAAGATAGCCAGGGAATTTGCGCTGCCGGTGGCGGACAAATTAGCCAGCCAGGAGATATGTTTCCTGCCGGATGCGGATTACCGCAGATTTTTAAAGGCACAGATTTCCGCCACAGGCGGATCCGCCTTCGGCGGAAAAACAGATATAAAGCCCGGCCCAATCATAGATAAAGAAAATAATATATTAGGCCAACATAAAGGTATTGCCTTTTATACCATTGGACAGCGTGAGGGTTTGGGTATTGCCAGAGGTTACCCTCTATACGTGATAAAAATAAACCCTAAAAACAACTGCATAACAGTGGGTAAAAAAGAGGATGTTTATGCAGATGAGTTTCTGCTTAGAGATATCCACTTTATTCTCACACCCATAAAAAAGAAGGTTGTCCTGAAGGTGAGGATAAGGTATAATCACCGCGAGGCGCCTGCTAGAGTTATATTTTTAAAACATAAGATAAAAGTTAAATTTAAGAAACCGCAGTTTGCCGTAACGCCAGGCCAATCCGCGGTATTTTATGATAAAGATGTAGTCTTGGGTGGTGGCATTATTGACAAAGTCCTCTAGATGATAAAAAAAGAATATACAGATGGTCTGGAAAAAAAGATTAGTGAGCTGAAGAAAAAGCGTAATGCCGTAATCTTAGCGCATAACTATCAATTCCCTGAAGTTCAGGATGTGGCTGACTTTTACGGCGATTCTTTAGAGTTAAGCCGCATGGCAGCTAAAACCGATGCTAAGGTAATTGTTTTCTGCGGCGTGCATTTTATGGCAGAAACCGCATCAATTCTGTGCCCGCAAAAGTTAGTGATTATGCCGGATTTATTCGCCGGTTGTCCCATGGCAAATATGATTACTGCAGACCAGCTAAAGAAATTAAAGAAAGAGCATCCCAAGGCAGTGGTTGTAGGTTATGTGAATACTTCCGCCGAGGTAAAAGCAGAATTAGATATATGCTGTACATCAACTAACGCAGTGGCAGTGGTCAATGCGTTAGAAGACAGAGAAGAGATTATCTTTGTGCCGGATAAATATCTGGCAGATTATGTTTCAAAACAAACCGGAAGAAAACTTATCTCCTGGAATGGATTTTGTCCTACCCATGTAAGGATACTGCCCGAAGACATTAAACGTGAAAAGAAATTCCACCCCCGGGTAAAGGTTATGGTGCATCCGGAGTGCCTGCCGCAGGTTGTAGCTGTGGCGGATGCCGTGCTTTCTACCAGCAAGATGTGTAAGTTTGCAAAGGAAAGCGATGCCAAAGAGTTCATCGTTGGCACAGAAGTCGGCCTTATATACCGCCTTAAGCAGGATAATCCCGCAAAAGAATTTTATCCTGCTTCGGAACGGGCAGTATGCCCGAATATGAAACGCACTACTCAGGAAAAAATTCTTTGGGCATTAGAGGAACTTAAGGAAGAAGTGAGAGTCCCTGATGAGATTCGTATCCGCGCGAGAATTGCAATAGATAAGATGCTTGAGATAATATAAAGTGAATATTCCGGTGGTTTATGAGGATGAGTGGTTGTTAGTTTTAAATAAGCCTTCCGGACTGCTAACCATCCCCACGCCTAAGAATGAGCCGCGCACCCTAACCAGTATTCTTAACGAGGATTTAAAGAATAAGGGCCTATCTTACCGTTTGTATCCCTGCCACCGCCTGGACAGGGAAACATCGGGTTTAATCGTCTACGCTAAAGGAAAATCCATGCAGAGAAAGATGATGGAAGAATTTTGGCGCAAGAATATAAAAAAGACATATATCGCCTTTATGCAGGGAAGATTACCCAAAGACAAGGGTAAAATAGATTATCCCATTGAAGGAAGAAGCGCTATTACCGAATATAGAATTGTGGAAAAAAGAAAGGATTTCAGCATTGCAGAAATCAGGCCCTTAACCGGCAGAACCAACCAGATCAGGATACACTTTAAGCAAATCGGGCACCCGTTGGTAGGGGAGACAAAGTTTGCTTTTCGCCGGGATTTTAAGCTTAAGGCAAAACGCTTATGCCTGCATGCTAAAATCTTAGAGTTTGTTCACCCCCTGACCAAAAAGTTTATATCGTTGGTTGCACCTTTGCCGTATGACATGGAAGATTTTTTAAATAAGCATTAAATGAAGTTTAACTTAAGAAATACAAAGAACGGCTTTTTAATTTTTTCCTGGGCCCTATATGATCTGGCCAATCAATTTTTTGCCTTAAATATAGTATCCCTGTATTTTGTGCGCTGGTTGACTTTGGAAAGGCAAGCCCCGGAAATCCTCTATAGCATAGCTTTTGGTATCTCTACATTTTTCGTCGCTGTCTTGGCGCCTATTCTAGGCGCAATCTCCGACATAACGGGAAGACGCAGGATTTTCTTAATCTACCTTACATTGCTCTCCATCATATTTACTATGATTTTAGGGGTATACAAAAGTATATTTTTAGGGCTATTATTTTTTGTGATAGCAAATTTTGGTTGTCAGACCGCTATAGTTTTTTATAACGCCCTGATGGTAAATATTGCACCTCCACAGAAAATCGGTCTGGTCTCTGGTTTTGGGAAAATGATGGGTTATACCGGAGCAGTCTTAGCACTTTATCTTATTAAACCCCTAGTCTTAAAGAGCGGTTATCAGGCAAGTTTTTTCCCTACCGGGCTCCTGTTCCTGATTTTTTCTTTGCCCTGCATGCTTTTTATAAAGGATAAACAGCCCGTAAAAGAATTTTGCTTGAGTTCTTTCCTAAGAAAAGATAAATTATCTGAAATCTTTAGAACATTAAAAACAACTGCCTTTGATACTCATAAATTTCCTCATTTATTAAATTTCTTAAAATCCGCCTTCTTTGGTTTATGCGCAGTGAACGCTGTAGTTATTTTTATGTCAATATATGCGACACGTGCCTTTGGATTAAATGAGGTCGAAGTCATTAAACTGATTACTTTCTCTACTTTTTTTGCTCTGGCAGGTAGTTTGCTTTCGGGTTTTATCAGTGATTACATCGGGCATAAGCGCTGCCTGGTTGGAGTATTTCTCTTATGGGGAGTCTGTTTTATAGCGGGGGCATTTGTAAGAAGTATTCATTGGTATTGGTTTATCGGCGCTTTGGCAGGGATAACCTTGGGTTCAACCTGGGTAGTTTCACGGGCTATGGCTATAAGTATTGTATCCGCAGAAAGAATAGGTGAAATTTTCGGTCTATTCAATCTTGTGGGATATCTTTCCGCTATTGTGGGTGCGCTTTTTTGGGGAGCACTGCTTTTGTTTCTTTCCCGTTTCGGCGAGTTAGGATACCGCATCACGCTTTTGAGCTTAATTTTATTTATTCTCTTAGGTTTTATTTTTCTTTTACGCATCCCCAGCGTATCTTTAAGAAATAAAAATAAAATTATTTTAAAATAACATTTTTAGATGAAAGAAGAAAGTTTGATTATTCCTGAGCTGTTCAACAAGGCTGTTTTTGAGTTTCCCGATAAGGTGGCCTTACAGGTAAAACACGATAATCAGTGGCTTAAGATTACATATAAAGAACTACAAGAATACTCCCTAAAAGTAGCTCAATTTTTAATTAAAGAAGGGCTGAAAAAAAACGATACCGCTGCCATTATTTTAGAAAACCGTCCTGAATGGGCAATTATTTATTTAGGCATAATGTCAGCAGGGCTAACATGCGTTCCAATAGATGCGCAGTTAAATCCAGGAGAGATAAACAATCTTATTATCGATAGTGATGTAAAAACTATATTTTGTTCTTATGATATTTTTGTTAAGAAAATTAAAGAGAATATACAGAAGGGCCTGATTAAAATTGTTGTTTTGGATACGCCGGAATCGGATGGTAAGAATCTGATTAGGTTTTCTGATATAGAACATATCCTTGCGGATACAAACGTAATGCCGAATATCCTAGCGCAAGATATTGCCTCGCTGATTTATACCTCAGGGACCACTGCCGAGCCCAAAGGCGTTTTATTGAGCCATGCAAATATCTGTTCTAATTCCAGGAGCATCAGGAAACTTAATATCTACTCTTCTTCGGATAATACGCTATCTATCTTACCCTTGCATCATACCTATGCTTTTATGGTAACTTTAATTGTGCCTCTTTTTTCCGGGGCAACAGTTACTTACTGCTTAAGCCTAAACCTTAAAGACTTAAGCCGGATAATTAAAGAGAGCGGGGTGACTGTTCTGGTAGGCGTGCCGCAACTCTTCTCAATGTTACAAAAAACAATATTCGAGCGCATAAATAAAATTCATCTTTTGTTTTTGCCTTTTGCGTTATTATTGATGAGAATTAAGGTCAGCCGTCAGTGGGGGAAAGAATTAAGACTCTTGGTCAGCGGCGGAGCGCGGCTTGACCCGCGGATTGCACGGGATTTATCACGATTATTAGGTTTAAAAATAATCGAAGGTTATGGTTTAACTGAAACTTCTCCAGTGGTAACTTTAAATCCGCCCCAAAGAATAAAGTTTGGCTCAGTAGGCAGGCCCATACCGGATGTCCAGATAAAGATTCTTAATCCGGATAAATCAGGCGCAGGTGCAGTTTTGATTAAAGGTCCAAATGTGATGCAGGGATATTTCAAACATCCGCAGTGGTCAGGAGCCGTTATAAAGGACGGTTGGTTTTATTCCGGGGATCTGGGTTATATAGATGGCGAAGGTTATCTTTTCCTCATCGGCAGGGAGAATGATATTATTGTATTAAATTCAGGCAAGAATATTTATCCTGAGGAGCTAGAAGAATATTATAGCAGGAGCCCGTATATAAAAGAAATTTGTATTATAGCTCAACAAGAAGAAAAATTCGGTCGCCTGATAGATACGCTTCATGCAATAGTGGTGCCGAATTTAGAATATTTTAAGCAAAGAAATGAGACGGATATCCGGGGAAAGATGCGTTGGGAATTAGAGAATCTGGCAAGGCCGCTACCTTCCCATAAACATATTATGGGTTTTACCGTCACCAAAGAAGAGCTGCCCCGCACTGCTTTAAGGAAGATTAAAAGATATCAAGTGAGAGAAAAATATTTTTCTGTAACGTTACTTAAGCCTGATATTATTAAGGAAACAGTTTTTTCCGGGGAAGACTCGGAGATTTTAAAGAAGGATATTGCCGGAAAGATTATTAATTATATTTCCAGGCAGTTTAATAAACCCGTATATTTAGACAGTCATTTGGAAATAGATTTGGGTATTGATTCTTTAAGTAGGGTAGAATTGGGGTTGGGGCTGGAGAATATTCTCAAGATTAGAATACCCGATGACGTTTTCTACAGCGTCTCTACTGTAAAAGAACTCATCAAAAGTGTCCTAGCTCTGGTTGATAAGACTACTTCCCTGACATATGAAGCCCAGGGAATACAAAGGAACTGGAGTCAAATATTATCTGCGGCTCCGGGAGAAGCGATACTTAAGAAAATTCGGATAGAGCCATACTTTTTAGACAGGTTAATCGCCTGGATATTTAAAGGTATGTTTTTATTTATTTTCCGGGTGTGTTGGCTTTTAAAGATACAAGGAAGAAATCATTTGTCCTTACAAGGCCCCTATGTGCTTTGCCCTAACCATGCCAGTTATCTAGACGGATTTGCTGTTTTTAGCAGTTTGCCTCTTTGTATTGCTACAGACGTATTCTTTTTAGGTTATAGCGATATCTTAGAACACCCTTTAGTAAGATGGACAATCAAGCCAGCCCGTTTTATTCCTCTTGATCCTAATACGAATTTAATTAAGGCTTTGCAAGCTATCTCTTTTGTGCTTTTGCAAAAGAAAATAGTTTGTATATTTCCTGAAGGCAGGCGCTCTGTAGATGAAAATATAGGTGAG
>Ga0315282_10008946_pt1 | contig 16061 bp, 20 predicted proteins | sample YL17G07_20_MG_FD_203693 | JGI IMG/M metagenome (GOLD analysis project Ga0315282, IMG submission 203693) | Sediment microbial communities from Yellowstone Lake, YNP, Wyoming, USA - YL17G07_20 | ecosystem: Environmental > Aquatic > Freshwater > Lake > Sediment | place: USA: Wyoming | collected...
GTTTCTCTTATACTGTCAATTGATTTCTGTCCGTCTTTACCGGTAGAAATTCCAAAAACAATTACATTGGCCTGTTCTTCTGTGAAAGCGTCTGTCAAAAACTTTTGCATAGTTGTTATTTGATTTAAAAGTTTATTTCTTTTTCAAAACAGCTATTTCGAAAATTTAAACCCTTAGAAACCAAAGTAAAATTAATGATTATTGAGGGACTTTTGGCATATTTTGAAATAACGTTCATTTCATTCCTAGTCAACATAATCCCTGCTTTTGTACCGCCCACATGGATTATTCTCAGCCTCTACAAAATAAGCAATCCGGAATTGAATATTTTGGCTATTGCACTCTTTGGAGTTATCGGTTCTGTTCTCGGAAGGCTTGGCATGTATTACTACTCGAACGTACTTGGAAAATATGTTCCCAAAAGTCATAAGAGCAACATCAAGTATATTGCAAAGCTTGTAAAAGGAAAGAAGCTGAGACTTTTTATAATCACATTCCTTTATTCATTAAGTCCTCTGCCTAGTAATTTTCTTTTCATCATCTCAGGCATCTCAGGCATGGAACTATTTCCAATAGTTTTAGGATTTGCTCTTGGAAGAATTCTATCTTACTCTTCGCTTGTTTATGGATCATTCAGGATATTTAATTACTTTACCGAGCTGAAAATAGAAAACTTGAAATTACTAGCAGACTTGAGTGGTATACTTTTATCCATTATCTTCATCTTTGTAGATTGGAAAAAAGTTTTCAAAAAATTGAGATTTCACAAATTATCTATTTTAATTTAAAACAGAAAGCTCACTCGGATTTTATGTATCATAACTTTTATAAATTGATCGCATGCAAATCTAGAAGCTAGTTTTTATAGTCATCTTCATTACTTTAAATAAGGCAAAACGATGAAGACAGGAAAAAATGCATTGATTGCGAGTGTTGGCATCGTTTGTGCCATTATCATAGTTGGCACATTCTTTTTAGCAAGAGAAAATATTCATCTCAATCCAACTACATCAACAGTAGTTCCTACAACAATCACAATTATTACCACAACTACAAAATTGCCTTGCTTGCAAGAAGGGCAATCAGGAGCCATAGTGCCGAATGTTCCAGGATGCTGTCCTGGTTTAACTTCAATAAGTTGCAACAGACCTGATTCCAATAATGTTTGTCCTGATTATCCATGTCTTGGCGTATTCTTTTGTACAAGATGTGGGAATGGAATTTGCGAACCAAAGGAAAACAAATGCAATTGCCCACAAGATTGCGCAAACGTTAGCTAGAAATAGTTTTTCTTTTAAATTGTAAAAATTAATTCATATTACTGTGATTTAATGAAACAGCTATCCCATGACGGTGTTTTAGTGCCTAAGTATGATGCTAGAGGGTTCTATGTTCTGTTCAAGGGAAAGAAGATAATTCTGACTCCAGAGCAAGAAGAAATGGCTGTTGCATGGGTAAAAAAATTGGGAACAGACTATGTTAAAGATAAAGTTTTTGTCAAAAATTTCTTTGATGATTTTGGTGAGGCTTTGGGAATTAAAGAAAAATTTTCTCCAGAAGACATTGACTTTTCTGAGATAGTGAAAGCTGTTGAGAAAGAGAAGAACGATAAGTTTAACATGCCAAAAGAAGCAAAAAAGAAGCTGGCTGAGGAGAGGAAAAAACTTCGTGAGGCCAACAAAGAAAAATATGGTTATGCTGTGGTTGATGGTGAAAAAGTAGAACTTTCTAATTATGTTGTTGAACCTAGCTCAATTTTCATGGGTAGAGGAAAGCATCCTCTAAGAGGCAAGTGGAAAAAAGGTGCGAAAGAAAACGACATTATACTAAATTTATCTCACGATTCTAAAGTTCCTGAAGGAAACTGGAAGAAAATAGTCTGGGAACCCGAATTCATGTGGATTGGAAAATGGGATGACAAGTTGCGGGGAAGAGAGAAATATATTTGGTTTTCTGACACTTACAAAGGAAAACAAGAGCGTGAGATTGAAAAATTTGATAAGGCAAAAGAGATGGAGAAGAAATATGAAGCAATCAAGAAGCACATCATTGATAATCTCAGTTCTGAAGATTTGAAAAGAAGGAAAATAGCAACTGTCTGTTATTTGATTGACTCTTTGAGCATGAGGGTTGGAGATGAGAAAGATGAAGACGAAGCTGACACTGTGGGCGCAACTACTCTGACGAAAGATAATGTCATCATTAAACCAAACAATTTGGTGAAGTTTGATTTTCTTGGTAAGGATTCTGTGAGGTGGGAGAAGGAGGTTGTTCTTCCTGAGCAAGTTGTAAAAAATTTACAAGAGTTCATGCCAAACTCGAAAACAATAATATTTGATGGCGTAAGATCCGAGAATGTGACGCTTTTTTTGAATGAAGTTTTGCCTGGATTAACATCAAAGGTTTTCAGAACATTCCATGCATCTAAAACTGTTAATGATTATTTCCAAAAGGCTGATGTAAACAAAGGTGATCCTGAAGATCAGAAAAAGTATTTTGCAACGATTGCCAATCTCCAAGCAGCAATTGTGTGTAATCATAAGAGGACGTTACCGAAGAACTGGGATGAGAGAGTCCAGAAAAAGATTGATAGATTGGAGCAACTTAAAGAAAGGGTGAGTGAGAAAAGAAAGAAATCTATCGAGATTCTTGAGGAAAGAATCAAAAAACTTGAAGCAATGAAGCTGACTGAAAAGAGAAAGTTAAAGTTGAATGATTATAAAAACAAGCTGCAAGTTTTAAAAAAAACCAAAATGACTGAAAGAGAAGAGCAGAATGCTAAAAAACTGGAACTGAAGATCGAGCTGATGAAAGAGACTAGAGATTACAATCTGAATACTTCTTTGAAGAGTTACATAGACCCACGTGTTTATTGGAAATGGTCTAAGAAAGTGAATTTCGATTGGAAAAAATATTATCCAAAAACTTTACAACGCAAGTTCTCTTGGATAGAAGAGGAAAAATAAATTTTTTATTTGATACCTAAGACAAGAATCCAGAAAAGTAAAACTATGGCAATGCGATAAACACCAAACAGAGTAAAGTCATGCGATTTCACATAATTCAAGAAAGATTTGATGGCAAGAATAGCAACAAGAAATGATGCGATGAAGCCAACAACCAAAAGATTTATCTGGCTGAAGGAAAATTCTCCCATGGATTGCAACAAGTCATAACCAGTAGCAACTAAGAAAGTTGGGACTGCGAGCAAAAAAGAAAATTCAACTATCGTTCTCTTGTTCATCCCAATTGCCAAACCGCCGAGAATTGTAGGTGCAGCTCTGGATACTCCAGGTATTATGGAAAGCGATTGAAAAATTCCTATCAATGCGCAGTGCTTGTACGGAATTTCCTCTATCTTGCCAATTTTTTCTTTTTTTGGATAGAATCTTTCAAATAGCACGATGAATATTCCACCTAGAAAAAGTGAAACAAGAACTATTGTTTCGTTTCCAAGAAGGACTTGTTTGAATAATCTGTAAAGAAGCAAACCGATGATACCTGTAGGTATGAATGCAACTAACAGACGTTTTAAAATTTTCAAATTGAGTAGAAGTGATTTCCAATATAAAACCACAACAGAAAGGATTGCACCCAGCTGTATTGTGATTTCAAAACTTTTTATGAAATCTGTTTGAGGAATATTCAATAAATGAGATGCAAGGATGAGATGCCCGGTGGAAGATATTGGCAGGAATTCTGTCAATCCTTCGATAATTCCAAGTATTGCAGCAGTTAAAAGATCCATTATATCAACCCAAGACTATGAGTATTGCACCAACTGCCATTAATGTCGTGCCTATCGCAATTCTTTCCGTGATTTTTTCTCCTAGAACTAGAGCAGCTAGAACTATTACAAAGACTATGCTCAACCTATCTATCGGAGCAACTTGTGACGCTTTGCCAAGCTTCAAGGCGATGAAATAAAATATCCATGACAGTGCTCCTGCTATGCCACTAAGAAAAATGTAGAACAAAGCCTTTTGATCAGAAAAAATTGCTGATATGTTACTAACTTTACTTGAGAACAAAACAACTAAAATCAAAACCCCAAACATTATTCCCGCTCTTATCATGGTTGCAGTATTCACATCCACTCTCTCAAGACCAATTTTCCCGAATATGGCAACCAAAGCAGCTGTAATAGCAGAGAGAATTGCGAATACCAGCCAGCTAACTTCCATAATAAAGATTAACTGTTCTATATAAAAAAGTCTCTTGTTTTGCAACGAAACAATCAAAGAATTCAAACTAAATATATACTAATGTCAAAAAAACAAATATTTTTTATGGAAAGATTTACTTTTGGCTTTGTTCTTGAGTTCATACCCAAGGCGCTGAAATATCTTATATATGGTTTTATCTCTGGTTCTGTTTTCGGTATATTTTTATTTTATGTGAACAAGAGTTTGTATCAATCGCTTCTCCAATCTTGGTCCAATAGGATGCTGTTTGGTGCGCAATTGCTGAATAACCATTACACCACTTGGTTTATATTAAACAATTTGGTTGCTATGATTGCTGCAATCATGGGCATTCTGCTAATATTATTACTGATTAAGAGAAGACGTCATATGAAAAGGAATAGATTTGAATTATTTGAAAAGCACCATCCAAAGATGACTCTCCTTAGCCTTTACATGATACCAATAGGCACGGTTTTCATAAATGCATTTTTTGTTTCCATTCTTCTGACATATGTTTACCTGAGTTCTGGCTATACTGAACTGTTGAGAGCAGTTGTTGTTTTGTTGCCAAACGGCTTGAATGAAATCCTAGCGCTTTTGTTTGCTTCTTCGCTGGGCTTGTCATATTTGAAAATAATAGGGCCTCTTATCCTGAAAAACAAATGGGTGCACACAATTGATGCCACTAAGAAACTGGTATTTTCAAAGACGTCATTATATTTCATCCTATTCATCGTAATACTGATTGTTTTTGCAGCTTACCTAGAAGGAAGTGCATTTCATTTGTTGATGAGGCACTAGAATATAAAAATTTGAATCACTCTGTTTTCAAAGATTTGAAAAAATCGTCTATTATCGACTTCACTTCTTCCAAAGAACTATAACTCTTAACAGTAACGTCTGGACAGCCGGCAATCATAGCTGAGAGCATTTTCCCTTCTTGTGGCCTGAAGACACATAAAATATGCTTTTTCATTTCCAAACCTCTTCCAATCTCATATCCGACACCAAGACTGGGTGTAGAAACTTCTGCAACCACTGCATCTGAAAGCGTAAGCCAATCTAAATCTCGTTTGTGAATGGATCTATCACTTAAACCGTCTTCTCCATTCAGTGCAAGGTCTTTACGACCAACATGTTCTGTAAAAACTTCACCAAAATTTTTGAGATGGTTAATCATTTCTGAATATAGTTCTACATCAGCTCTACCAGAACGTATTGAACCAGCAAAATAGATTTTCATATTAAAGAATGCTTCTGACAGAAATAAATATTCACTTGAAATTATCGAGGTTATCTGCTTAGAAAGCCAAATATGGATATGAGAGGACGGGCTTCAGGTATTGATTTTATAGAACCGATGATTCTAAAAGTATTAAAAGTATCTGAAATTCCCATGTCAACCCTTTCTGTCAATTATCGAGTAAACGAGAGTGCTAGAAGGACAATTAACCTGAACGTTATTAAAAACAACTTAACGTTCCTTGTGAAGAAAAGGAAAGTTTCTGAAAAATTGGATAAAGCAAATGGAGTAGTATATTATAAGCTGATTCTATAGCTCATACTCTTTTTTAAAATTTCATATCTTGCATTAACATCTTGTCTTCTTGCTATCTTTCTTGTTCCGAAATCTTCTACAACAAATGAGGCTGCAGCAGTAGCAAATAATGCAGAATCTAAAACATTTCCTGTTTCATAGTATCTTAGTGCAAGGCTTGTTCCGTAAGTATCTCCTGCTCCTGTTTTATCAACAGTTTTTGTTTTAAATATTGGCAATTCATAAAATTCCCCATCATATACTAATGAACCATTGTTTCCAAGTGTAAGTGCGATTATTCCTGCTCCCATTGCGCGCAATTCTTCACATATTTTTTTGTAATCTCTTAACCTAGATACTAGACTTGTTTCGGGTTTTCCAACTTTCAAAACATCGACTAAAGGTAAAATTTCTTCTCTGTCACTCCAAAATTTTCCAATTACATGGTTATCTTTTGTGTCACGGACTAAACCTTGTACATCTAGTGATAACAGATCACATTTTTTCCTTGCCTTTCTAATAAGTTCTGGACCGACCTCTTGAAACTTGGGATCTATATGAATTACGTCTGTCTTATCTTCTACAGTAAAATCAATTTTTTGGGTGTATCCTAAAAGCAACTGTCTTCTTTCTCCGGCTGTGTAATCATTAACAAAGAAAGTTACGTTTCTATCTGGTTGTAGTGATACAGTAACTCCCATATCGTGCAAATATTTTATCCATTCTGATAATTCATTATTTCCTCTGCTCAAAATTCTAGATTGATAGCCTAGTTGAGCTGCAGTGATGCCAGAATAGCTAGTTCCTCCAAACGAGTATTGTTCTTTATCTCTTGTTCTAATCAAGTCTTTCGTAATATTTCCAACGACTAAAAAATTCATAATCTGATTTACAACGATAAAAATAAATCTGTTTGTTGAAGTAAAAAATTTACCAACCAGAGATATCATACATGTGATCTATGAATTGCTGTGGCCAATCAGTTTTGTTAATTCCATGTTGTGCTAAGAACGCAGCAGCCCATCTTTCAAGTCCTATGCCACTACAACCAGACCATAGTTCTCCTTTTTGGGATTTTATTGAAAATACCTTTGTATATTTGTTGCCTAAAACACTGAGATTTTGAAATTCCAACCATTCACTAGTTTTTCTATCGCCTCTATATGGCATATAAGCTTCAAAATCTAGTGTCCCTTTCCAAAGTTCATCAGATGTCTCTTTTGCGGCTATCCCAGCTTGTTGCAAATAAAATGGTATGACATCAACATATCGCCATTCTAAATCAAGAATATCATTAAACAAGAAAGTATATTTGTCCAGCAACGCCTTTTTTACCTGCGTTACTTGTTCTGGTTTGCCTATATAGACAGGTTCAATTCTATGAAATTCATTCACTCTTTCAAAACCAATTCTTCCACCTGCTTCATTCCTGTTTGAAACACCCGATTTGTCGAACATCAATACAGGCAGCGACTCATTGGAAATGATAGTCTTTTCAAAGGCCCAATACATTGGTGGACATTGTGCATAACAGTTGCCACCAAGTGGATCTTTTAGCATACGTCTGATTTCTTTTACCGGAGCTTTTTTTGTGATTTTATACATATCAATAATTCTTTGCCAATCTTTTTTGTCACGTGATTTTGGCAATGAGACAAAATACATCTCTGGTTCTGATCCACTCAAATGCCCAGTTTTTTCCCAAATAGAAAATGGTGTGACTTTTGGAGACATCACCTCTTTGAATCCAAGTGGGTTCAATGCTTCTTGCACTGCTAACTTTTCAAGGTTCCTAATCAATGCGGTCATCTGAGGTCCATAAAACCATTGTCCGGGTCCAGGGCCTTGTTTTATCCAACCAAGCTTCATTAATTCTGTAGTGGGATTCTTGCTATACTTGATAGGCTTTTCTGAACTCTGCCATATCACAGCTCTTTGTTCAGGTTTTCCTTCCTGATATTGTTCTTCGATTTTTTCATGAACTAATTTTTCAAGTCTATCTATAGAGCCATCTTCTAGGAATGAAGATGTGATATTTTTTATTTCGACCTGCACAACACTTCTTTCTGGAATGTATGTAACTCTTCTTGTAAACGGTATTCTAATCCTTCTCAGTGGTTTCTTTTCAACCGGAACTTCTATTGTCTCACTTAGTATCATGTCCCTTAAACCAATGCGATAATCTCCAATCGCCTCGACCAATGGTTTTCTGAGTCTTAGCAAAGCCACATGACTTTTCAAAGGACGATCGGAACTAATCGACAAATCTAAAGTTTTTCCATAAACCTCATAAGAGACAGTGTGAGCACCTGTTGCATATCCTGGTAAAGTTTTTCTAAAAATGTCTTGCTCAGCAGCATATATAGCAGACTCTATATTTGATCTAGCTTTTTCTAAATCGCCGGTAAAACTCAATGTAGCATGCAAATCGTAATTAATATCAAACACCTAATGAATAAGGAACTGGTTAAATATTTAACATTTATGCCATCGTTTCAATCATTCGTTCAACTCTTTCTTTTATGGTATTTCTTATTTCTCTAACTTCTTCTATAGGTTTTCCTAAAAGTTTTTCTATCTGCCAATTCTCTGATTTTGATAAATATCCTGAAGGTACGTTTTTTAACAATTCAGAATCCATTACAATTATCTTATCTGCACTTTTCATTAACTCATCGGTAAGCATTTTGGGTTTCTGTTTGCTAACATCAATTCCAACTTCTCCCATAACTTGTAATGTACATGGATGGATTTTTTCATCAGCATCTGTTCCTGCACTAATCGCTTTCCATTTTTTAGAAGCGTGGTTAAAAAAGGCTTCTGCCATTTGGCTTCGGCCAGAGTTTCCTTTACAAATGAACAAAATAATTTTGTCTTTCATACTATTTCATAAATCAAATATGTCAAGTTCCTTTATTTTTTTCCGAGTTATTTTTATAAAGTAAAGGACACCAAGCACCACAAAGCGTGCATGGTGATTTTTGTCTAACACCAATTTCTTCCCATTTTACAGAGTAAGGATTTATGGATTGCTCTCTCATGCTTTCCCAATCTAATTTACCTCTTGCCTCACTTAATTTCAAATCCCTCTCATAACCTTTACCTTTCATCAGATCAAGGATGTGCCTAGCTAGATTTATTGCAGTCATACCATCTTGGCAATCTCGTAAACTTGGAAGAGACGTGTGCTCCGCTGGTGTAATCAAAGATACCCAATCAATATATTCACGTAGCATGACTGTTCCAATGGCAGCATTAAGATGATCATATCCTATTCCAATATCTGTAAGAAGTGGTCCAAGTCCACCAATTGGAATTTCTATAGTTTCTCTTATTGCTTTTAGTGTGTTTAGGTCATATTTAGTATGACCATAAATTCCTGCAACAATGCCGACACCTTTTTTAACAGCTTTGTCTGCGAATTGTCGCATAAGATCAATTTCATACATCTGTAACACATCGAGTGAATCATGTAAGCAGCCAGGCCTGTAGCCATTTCCCAAAATTAGCGTTACGTCATTTTTCTTTGACTCATCCAAGAACCAATCAAAGTCTGAAAAGAAGGGATTTTCTTTTTTCTCTTCATGCATATATCTGGAAATTATGTCACCTGCCCTTGAGATGCTGTTTTTCATCAATCTGTCTGAATGATTTATTTTTTCTATTCCTTCTAATGTGATTGTTGGGAATACTTCTATCGCATCACAGTACTGGCTTAGGGTTTCAAAAGCTTTGTAAAAATCTTGTTCTGTGGGATTAGCACGCGGTTGGTCTTCACGACAGAACACCATGTTTGCTGCAGTGATAGTTGCAGAACCTGCAACGCACAAATCTGTCTTTTCTCTAACTCTTCTTATAAGTTCCAACCATTCTTTACGTCCGATTGTGTTATCTTTAACCATGTCGGCATTGAATTTTTCAGCAATGTTAATTTTGTTCAATTCTTCATCAACTGTAGAAGTTGTAGGACCCAATCCATAAGGGAAAACGACCGGCAGATATTCGTCACCAAAAATAGTCTCTTTACCTGTTTTTCTATTTTTGACATTGATTTTTATCCTAGACACACGGCCTCTGTATTAGAAGAACACAATTAAACTTTATAAGGTTTTCTTGCAAAACAATGAATTTTGTTAGAAAAGAAATCAACGAAGACTATTTAAAATTAAGAATGAAAATATTGAAGACACAGATTCTAAGGATAATTGTCTCATTGAGACGCAGTATTTTTTTCTGAACTCGGAGACTCAAGACCATACGCTGCAATAGCCTTTTCGTACAGCTGCCTAACTTCAGTCAGAGCTAATGCTACATCAGAAAATGGTACTTTTTCGTCCAAATAACCATCTAGAACACCACCCGTAGTTGGTGGGATTCTTGTTTTATCTATACCTTTAACAAATGAGGTTCGTTTCTCAGAAATTGATACGGGATAATTTTCTGATGAAGGTGCTGAAAGTTTGATTGCAGATTCTTCCAAAGATTTTATATATGAAAAAAGCGAATTTGCAGCAAATCTAAGTTCTCCTCGTACAACATCCCTGACATATTCTGCTGCCATACGCTTAGATTAAACAAAAAAAGATTTAAACCTTGTTAGCGATCGAAGTTAGAGCAGGATATTGGGAGTTGGATTTGAACAAGAAAGAACCAAAGTTTAGTTAAAAGCAAAATTGCTGCCAGATTGAACTCACAGCTCCGTCATTCTGGAGATTTACCTCTCTGAAAAGAGAAATATGAAAAGAGGATGATTGCTATTATCAAAGCCTTTGATGATTCGCAGAATATGCAAACCGCATGCAAAACAAACAATTCAATATATGTTAAAACAGCTGAAGGAACTAGTGCGATAAGAGAAAGATAAAAAATGTAAGTTATATTCTTCTTTTTTGCCAAAAGAGAGAGATAAGCAGTTATACCAAAATAAGCTAGACCAAATACCGCAACTGGTATGCCAAAAAATTCAGAATAAGTGCTTGTGTTAACTGTATCGCAAGAAAACAATCCATCTATGTTGCAAATCTCACTTGCATGATAATGCTGATATAACAAAAATCCAGTTAATCCAATTCCTAAGAGCGAAAAAATAATATGATGATTGAATTATTGAATTTCATATTATTAGAATTATCATTAACTATTAAAATCTATTTAGAGTTTTAGAGATTTTATCTACAGCTGTAAAAAACCAATAGTTATGTTGATAATGAGTTCTACACTGAACTTCTCAAGATCTAGGATCGAGACTTTCACTTTTCTACTTCATCTTAAGGTAAAGTCCTTTGAGTAGCATCAATATTCCTACTACCATTAGTACCATCGGCCAGCTAAACTCATAATATCTCAACAATCCGATGACAAAGGTCAGTACTCCCAATAGTATCAGGAATTTTCCCTTGTGTTTGTGCCATTCTTCCTTACCAGCAAATTCTCCTTTTCTTGGCATTTGTTCACCTAGATAATATTTGTTTTTTGCAATTAAATACAAAATTTAGAGAGCACTTGTTGTTTTTATGCGGGAAATGGGATTTGAAAAAAAATTCTTTGCTCCCAACGGGATTTGAACCCGTGTTGCCGGATTTCTTCTTTCATCTTAAGCATCAACGCTTTCGAAATGAATCGAAAGCCCGGCGTCCTGACGGCCTTGCGTTGACCGGACTAGACGATGGGAGCAACCATACTCCAAATTTGTTCGTGCGTTTTATTAATGTCTTCTGTTCCATCAATCACGAACCACTGTGTTTCTTTATCTGGATTGTTCTTGGCAAGATATAAATAGTTTTCCCTGATTTTTTCCAAGAAATCTTTTTCTCTCTGCAACCTTGAAATTATTTCCTTCTTGGTGAAATCTTCAATGTTCAACTGCTGGACTCTTCCCATGCTCACAGAAACTGGAACGTCAACCAAGAAAACAAAGTCTGGTTTCAAGAATTTTTTTTCCAAATTCATCAACCAGTTCATATCCACACCTTTCGCAGCCTGATAAGCAAAATTGCTGTATGAATATCTGTCACAAATCACAACATTGTCTGATTCAAGAAGACCTTTAATTCTTTGCTGTTGATGAGCTCTATCGGCTGCATGCAACAAAGCAACAGTATGATTATCTAGATCAGGACTTCTTGTTAGTCTGGCAATCGGATCTTCATAATCTGGAAAAGTGATTATTGCTATTTTCTTTCCTCTTCCAGCTAGTTTGTCTGCTAAAAATTTTATCTGTGTCTTCTTTCCGCTTCCGGTGATTCCCTCAAAAACGACGAATAGCGACATAATTAGGAGATAGTGAATCTAATATAAATGTGGGCCTGGAGAGATTTGAACTCTCGACCTTTACCGGATTTTATTCTCCCGATGACTGCCTAGCCGTTATCAGTCGGACGCTTTCTGTTCCATTATGGATCCACCAGGCTAAGCTACAGGCCCTTTCTTTTTAATTAATATGCCTAATACTTTATTCTTTTCTATTCCTTTGAAATATTTACTTTTATTGGTTACTTTCACTCCTGGCACAAAACCTCCTAAGTTCACAAATTCCATTAATGAACCTTTATCAAAAACACGTATTCCATCAACCCCACTCCATGAGGTTTTTTCTCTTCCTAAATGCGCAGTTATATTATATTCTTTCAGAATTTCTATCCATTCTTTGCATAGGTTAGAATTATAACACGCAAGAGTTAGTTCAAAGTTCATTTTCTTGGGTATGCTTATGCAACCATCTGTTGAGAAAGCAAATCTTATGCACCATTTTCGAGTGTTTTCATTAGCATTTTCAATAAATCTCAAAGAAGGTTGAATTTCTCTAAGATAATCCTGGGCTTTTTGATTTTTGCTAGGCATTTTCTTGTAGCTTGGTGAAAGCAGTATTAGTTTTTTACCAAGCAAAGCATCAGAGACTCTAACTCCAAAAACATGTTTCTTGTCTTCATTTATGCTAGGAATATAATTGCTCAAATAGACTAGCATATTGTAATAAAAACTTTTTAAAACGTCGTCTTTTGTGTAGTACGCTATTCTATAGTGGTTGCCTTCGATGGAAAGAGAACCATCGGTCAAAAGGCATATTGCTGCAATGAATTTCATATCAACTTTTTGCAAAATTAATGACTTCAGTAGTCTATCTTTGAAAACAAATTTCTTTTTAAAAATTTTACCCTCATCAAATCTTTTAAGTTCTTTAATTCTCCTTGCATGAAAGGCTCTTTTGATTAATTCCGATTTATCCATCAAATTACTTTGTTCACACTTGAATATAAATTAATCGGATAAATCACCAGACTAATTTACGGGCCCGATAACTAAACTAATATTTTTATTTGCTTAATTAAGTTTTATATCATGGGCCAGTAGATCAATGGCTAGATCGCTTCGTTCGCAATGTCAACGTAACACGAAGAGGCTCGGGGTTCGAATCCCCGCTGGTCCAAATTCTAAGTGTGTAATTATCCTTCTCATATTTTAATTGTTTACCCTTAGGAATGTCTCGATTAAAATTTCATTATCGACAAATATTTCGCATTCGAACCTGTTTCGCCGTCCGACTGAAGAGCTTATAGAATTACATAAATTTTTATTCTTCGTTAAAATTGCAATAAGATAATAACAACCTTCTTTGGTATCTGTATCAGTACATTTGCTGGAATCTTTACTTGTTACTGCATAGCATTCTGCTATTGCGTATTTGGATTTGAGTTGCTCACACAAGGTGACGTTTCCAGTAAGTGCTGCCAATTTTATGATGCATGGCTCTTTGCTATAATGATATGATGTATTAATTTCTTCTGTTTTTTCACAGTCACCTGGGTTTTTCTTTTCCACTATAAATTCGTTCACGCAATCCCAATCAAGAGAGGTATACCGAGTGTCATTTAAAATGCAAAGTTCAATATTGTCACTGTTTATTGCGTCTAAAATTTTTTTGATTTCTTCTTTACACCTACTTTGAAAGGTTTCATTAATTAGTTCAGTACATTTTTCAGGATCTCTATAAGACTGAGCAACATAATAGTAACACGTTGTTCTGGAAGATTCAGAAACGAGTTCAGAACAATATTTTGAATCTTTATATTGATAGGCAAGGTATATCAGTAATGCGCGATTTGCATCACTCCTCAATTCTTGTTCCATTTTTAGATTACCGATATAAACTAAGGAAAGAAATGCTGTTCCAATAATTATAATGGTTATTAACAAAATATAAATTATTTTTTTGCTCAAATATTTCATTAATTAATTTTTACATAAGAGGGCTAATAAAACAAATCCATTTGGTTTATGGCTACAACTATCGCTGGTCCATAATAGAAAACAGTTCTTTTCTGATTGCTAAGAAAAGTTTTAAATAGTTTTTAACAGATTAAACTGATGTGTTGAAAATGAATAACACTGTTGAAAATAAAAAGGAAGAGAAAATAAAGCCAAGGGTTTTAGGCTTGGAAGAAATGCTTAGATTAGCGTATTTGCCATCAAAAGAATTAGCAGACGACTATAAAACAATGTATAATTTTAATATTGAAATAAGTGGCCATTTGCCTGCAAATGATCAAGTCCCAAGAATTTACCAAGGAGCAATTCAAGCATACAACCAGGGTCTTTTTGAAGTTGCTGCGAGATTCTTTCATGTTGCATATTACTACTATGATACTCCTCAAAAAATTATGAAAAAACTAAAAATAGTGCAGCCTTGATTTTTTCCGCAAAAGAAGTAAAGGAGTTGTGCAAACAACTAAAAGAAGTTGTTTCTGAATTTAGAACTTCATCAAACTGTCAACAAGTTTTCTTGTTGCTTCTTCTTGACCTGGCTCTGTTGGTTTGATGATGTCTCTAACCATCCTTTCAAGTGCTCTTCTCTTTTCCTCTTCAGCACCAGCTACCATTAGTTTCCATGGTTCTGAAGACATGTCTACTCTTGCTTTCAATACATCAAAGTCTTTCTTCAACTCGATGAGAGCAGCCCATATTTGAGCAACTTTAACATCATCAGCATTAAGATAAGCTCCTTTATGATCAGAAGCTTCCTCTAAAAGGTCAGCTAGAACTTTCTGTGAATCTCTTGAAAGAAGTTCTTTCCAATCTTCGTCTCTCCATGCCATTAAATCACTACAATTTCTATTATTCGTAAAGTTTAAATACTTGTCGGTGGTAACACTTTTTCTATGAAAGAGAAAATGACAGCCTTAGAATTTTCCAGAGTCAAATATGATTCTAAAAAGTATGATTTAGTTTTCGTTCCTCTAAGTAATGTTGCTGAATCGATACATAGAGCTGCGATGGGATATGAAGTTGCTCATCAGTTAGGAATATCTTTCTTGGCTTTGGCAGGAAATGTAAATAAAGAAATTCCAGAAACAGAGCCATACAGTTCTACAATCGAGAAATACTTTTCAGCTGGCAAAGTACTATTGAAAGAATCTGAATCAAGAACCACAGAAGAGAATTTGAGAAACGTAAGAGATCAGTATCTTGCTCAACATGAATTTGTTAAAAGCATTTTGTTTGTTGTTCCGAATTACATGGGCAAAAGAATGATATTTTTGGCTAAGCGTGAACTGCCAGGATATGATATTGGTGTGTTGGGTTTTGATGTTGGTTACGGATTATATCAAACATTCATCAGGTATGCGCACGAAGATTTGTCAATGCTTTTCACTTCACTCACAAGACCAAGTACTGCAAAAACTGCACCAGGTATTGCTAGAAAAGATGAGCCAATACGTGAAATAATGGAATTTTATAAAATCATTGAGAAAGTTTTGCAAAATGACCCAGAAGAATTTAGAAAGTCACTTGGAAGTTTTTTAAATAGGCATTCTTCTACTGTCGCTGGAATAACGCCTTCTAGAAATCAAAACAAAAGCAAACACCATGAGCAAAACTAGAATCAAGATAACAAAAAAAATTGGCAATGTTGAATCAGAAGTAACATATTCTGTATGTGTTAAAAAGTGATAACTTTCTGAAAGAGTGGTTGTTGGGATGATTACAGATGTGGTTGATGGATATTGTGTAACCTCTTGAGGATATTGAGAAACTTGTTGAGGATATTGATAATTATGATATACTCGAACTAATCTTTCAGGATAATAAACATCGCAAGGCCTCTGCCCATAACAATTACGATGTTCATAGCAATTTTCGCGTTCATGGCAATTTTCACAACATGGACTTGTCGTAGATGTAGTTTCAAAAGTTGTACTGGTTGTGGTTTCGAATGTCGTGGTTGTTTCGAATATCGTGCTAGTCGTAGTTACTATAGTGGTTGTTGGAACTGTTGTAGTTTCTCTGGTGGTTGTTGTATAAATTGTAGTTGTTGTGTGTAAAGTTGTTGTTGGAGATGT
>Ga0315282_10008947_pt1 | contig 16054 bp, 17 predicted proteins | sample YL17G07_20_MG_FD_203693 | JGI IMG/M metagenome (GOLD analysis project Ga0315282, IMG submission 203693) | Sediment microbial communities from Yellowstone Lake, YNP, Wyoming, USA - YL17G07_20 | ecosystem: Environmental > Aquatic > Freshwater > Lake > Sediment | place: USA: Wyoming | collected...
CCTTTAAAAAACCTTGAGCGAGATGGGTTCACCCCCCTTCATCCCTGGTTTTAATCGGCTACTCTCCGATCACCAGTTTTCTAAATTCTTCTCGGGCGGCATCCCGATCCTGGATCGTTAATTTGTTCCAATTCATCGGTATTGCGCCCTTTATTTCAGACACCGGCTTTGGGAAAAAATCATAGTTTGACTTTATCCCTAACCTTCCGATCACATCCCCTCCAAAGTTCAGACAAAGGCTTTGACCGGGCTCGCCATGTAAATAATCCATAAAAAGCTTGGCGGCATTCGGGTGAGGAGCATGTCCCAGAATGGCCGCTGGATAGCCGATGGCGGCCCACCCCTCTGGAGGAAAGATATTTTTGAGGCCCGCCCCTTTCTCATTGGCTCGGAAAACCACATTCTGGGATGAAATGACAATAATCGGATATTCCCCGGAGACACATTTATTTACTAAATCAGTTGCCGCGACCAAGACAAAGGGCTTTAGCTTTCCAAGTTGTTCAAAAAAGCTTTGACCCACCACCGAACGAATGGCCAGGTAAGCCTCGGTATAGGAAAAAGATTTACTCACATCGCCGCAGCAGATCTTGCCCTTATATTCTGGCCGCAAAACATCTTTCCAGTGTAAAATCTCTTCTTTAATATATTGGGGATTGTAGGCCAATCCATAGGGAGAAAGAATACCGGAAATATAATAGGGAGGATTCGCCGCTCCGATTTTCGGATCTGCGGCCAGGGGGCTGAAATGCTTATATTCCGGGCTGTTGTAAGGCATAACCTCTTTTTTCGCAATTAATTCGTCAAACCAGTATGTCGGCGCCGTATTCACCACGTCGGTCTTATAAACCTTCGCCCGCAGTTCCTCAGTAATTTTCGTGACAATCGCGCCGGTCCGGGTAGAAATAATCTTGACCTTTAATTCCGCATCCGAAAGGCCGTACTCCTGCAAAAACTGGGGAATCATTTTGGCTTGGACGTCCGGACGCCAGGATGCAGAATAGGCCACTATTTCCCCTTCTTTTTTTGCTCCCGCAATCAGTTTTTGGACTCTCTCCTTCTCCGCTCCGCTTAACCTTGCGAGTGCTGGAGGTTCCGCATTGCTGTTGCCCGCGAACCCATTTCCCAGCAAGATCCCCAGGGCACTAACGAAAACGAAAATACGTTGCGCGAGTTTTCCCATATCCCTTCCTCCTTCATGGCCCTTAAGTTTTTTCGTGCCTTACCCGGCCAGCCATTCTACCATTCGTTATATGCTTCAGCAAGGATTGAATCGTCTTCCGATTCTCCTCCATCTCAGAGAGGGAGGCCGTTTTCAGGCTGAGCGCCCCCGTAGGGCACCATTTCACGCATAATGGGTCCCCGCCGCAGAAATGGCATTTACCGACCTGATCTTTGAAGGAGCGGATCGCCCCATAGGGGCATTCTTCCAAACAGGCCTGGCAGCCGGAACAAAGGGCGGGGTCAATCCTTACGATTCCTGAGGGATCTCTCCCGATCGCTCCCGCGGGGCAGGCCGGCGCACAAGCAGGATCCGGACAATGGAAGCATAAAATGGGCAGGTCAATGCCCTCTTCTTCATTTTTAACGACCTTCACCCGGGATGCCGCCGGGTTGAAAGTTGAATCCCGAAAGGAGCAGATCATCTCACAGATTCGGCAGCCGGTACATTTTCCGGGCTCCACCCATATCATCTGTTCCACTTCTCTTCCCCCCTGGTTGAGCAAGCCCAAGGCTATCCTCCGGACACTGGAATGAATAGAGTCACTTCATCCCCCCCTTTTAGCCCTTCATCGAGATCGCCAACGATCTTCCCGTTTAACAAAATGCAGATAAAGGAATTGATTTGGTTCGTTTCCGGATCCAGGGCGATTTCTTGAAAGGGTTTACCATATCTCTTCATGAGGAGACTTAAAAGTTGCGAGACGGAGCTCCCTTTCTCCAAAGAGATACACGGTTCAGTGACCAGGGCCTTCAGAATTCCCAAAGCCCTCACTTGGATATCTACCCGTTCAGCGTTTCCCGTATTTTCCCAGGCGCTCAAGCTCTTCTCCGGCGAATTTCAAATTCAAAGATTCCAGCGTCTCTTGCGTTGGAATCCCTCTTTCATCCCAGCCGTGCAACTTATAGTATTGATCCAAGGCTTGATCGAATAATTCTTTATCCAAATGAAATCCTTTTTTGGGACCTCCTTGCACGGGCTCCCACATCCGCGGGGGAAGGGTATCCTCCTTCCTGGACAACCCTTCGCGGACATTGAAGGCTCTCTCCAGCGATAGGATGCGCTCCGTCGCCCTTTCAAAATCCGCCTCGGTGAAAGAGAACCCACTGGCCTGGGACAATAATTCAGCCAGATCTCTTACCGTGATCAATTTCTGGCCGGCATAGGGGCTTAGGACAAATTTGCAGACTCCCAAACAATCGGCCATAGTGGTAATTCGCTCATACCAGCGAACCGTCCGGTCTTTGGCCACCGGGCTATGGGCATTCTTGGCCTCCTTGCTTCCAAACATCTCTTCGGCTACTTGGTCGGGAATCGCCCGGGATGCCCAACCCTCTTCCGCCAACGCAGCCCCCCGAACATGATGAGCTCCGACGCTGGAAATCGCTTCGCCCAGGGCAAATCCATATCCTTTCCGAGTATCCCCCATAATGGTAAGCTTCTTTATGTGATTTGCGAATGACAGGGATTGCTTCCCCACTTTTCCCGCGGCATCTAAGATGTTATCCGCCAGGGTATTCCCGAACCCTTCTCTCTTTGCGATCTTTTCGATCAAAAGAAGGAGGGATTCGTAATTGCCAAATTTAAGGGAAAGACCGTCCGTGTCTTCTTCGGTTAGCAGTCCCTTCTCAAAACACTCCATCGCCCAGGAGATCATATCCCCCAGGCCACAGCAGTCAAAGCCCAGACGGTTGGCCATTTCGTTCGCCTTCAGGATGGCGGGGTAATAGTCCACTCCGGGTTTGATCCCCAAACAGAGGATCCCTCCCCATTCTACCCCCTCTCCTTTGATGCCGGCAAAAGGCCCTTCTTTCACTTCATAGAAATGACTGCAGTGAATCGGACAGTTAAAGCAGGCTTTGCTTTTCACCGAATAATATTTTAAGAATTTTTCCGCAGAGAGCTTCTCCGCAATGTCGTCGTTTGTGGCGAATTGGAAATTTCTATAGCCGATAAATCCTCCGGCGTTCATCACCACTACCAATGCGGGGGTCCCTTCCACGGACCGTTGCCGGGGCGCGGGGTCGTTGTATATGCGCCGGAAATATTCTTCCATGCTTCGCATAAAGTCGTCGGGCCGGGCCACGCCCACGCCTCGGGTGCCACGCACGGCAATTGCTTTTAGACCCTTGGAGCCAAAAACGGCTCCCGCCCCGCCCCGCCCGGCGGCCCGGGATAAATTCGTAATGACCGCAGAATATTTTACGAGGTTCTCCCCCGCGGGGCCGATCGTCAATACCTGGATATCGGGGTTCCCCAGTTCCTCCGGAATGGCCGAAGCCGTCGCCCAAGTGTCCAACCCCCAAAGGTGCCGAGCATCGCGCAGTTCGATTCTTTCATCGGCAATCCAAAGATATACGGGGGTCTCCGCCTTGCCAGAAATGACGATGTGATCGTACCCGGCAAACTTCAATTCTGCCCCGAAGTGCCCGCCTACGTTGCTGTCCCCGAATATCCCGGTTAGGGCGGATTTCGTCGTGCACTGGCATCTGCCCGCAGCGGGCGCGAATGTGCCGGAAAGAGGCCCGGACCCGATCACAATTCGATTTTCCGGACTGAGCGGGGAGGTCCGGGGCCCCACCTCATCGTAAAGCAGCCGGCCGTTTATTCCCCGGCCGCCGATAAAGTCCTGGATGAGACTTTCCGGCAAAAGCTCCGTGGAAATTTCTTTTCTGGATAAATCAACTCTGATGATTCTTCGGGTATAGGCATTCGCTTTCATATTTTACCTTTGCGGGGAAAGGAGCCGCGAGGCCCGGCCCATTCTCCGGCCTTTCTAAGTGGAAATCTGTTTCTTTCGCTTCTGCAAAAAAGGGAAGACAAAAGAAGCCATCGGACAATCACCCGGCAGGACGCCGGGATGGGTCGCAGGACGAAGATGGAGCCGCTACCCTCCGTTACAGGAAGGGTTTGAAATCGGGGCTTCTTAAGCGGGGGCTTGGTTTCAAAACTCTCAATGACGATGAACCCGATCGATCCTTTCCGGATCTCATACGAGAGCACCACGACCATCTTCACCGAACTCCAAGATGAAAGCCTCCGCTCCCACTACATTCGCTTCCTCAATATGCGCAATGAAAACCTCCCGTTCCTTAGCCACCCCGGCATGAAAATGAACCTTCGGCTTCCCATCTGCCCACAATATGCTTCCGACCCCCAACACCTCGTGGGTTTCACTGAAGGAGGTTCGATCCAAATCCCCGGGAGCTTTGGAATACTTCCGCAAGCCGAGAACAAGCTGGGCCTTAGAAAAACCCCCGAGGAAAATAACCAATCCAACATGGATACCTTTTTCGTGAGCGAATTTTTCGACACTCTCCAGGATGGGATCACCGTCAGAGAATTTAAGCCAAAAAACACGCTCCACTTTCCTCTCCAGGTATTCCATGGATTCTCTCCTCACCGCAACGAAATTATCGAATCGAAGTCTAAAGATTCCCCAACGGAATATAATCCGGAAGAATATACCCCCCCTTACTTCCCTACCTTGAGATACCCAACTCCCTTTCTCACAGAAAGGTCCGTCTTCCTTCGAGAAGAAAGGGCTCTGATCATCTGGAGGATCTCCGTGCTTTTCGGGTGCTTGGGCGGCACGACTTCCGGCTGACCTTGATCATTTATCCACGCGGGCACAAAAAAAGCCTCTTTCACTCTGTGATTCGCGAGCTTCACTTTGGCAATGAGTGTATCCCGGGTTGCCGGGCCGAAAAATGGCGGGACCAGGTCAAACACAAAATTCCCAAGGCTATAGAGTATTAATGAGCCCTTATAGACCTCAACGCCCTGCAAAATATGCGGATGATGCCCGATAACAAGTCCGGCTCCAGCGTCTACCGCGGCCCGACCCAAAGTCTCCTGCGAGCGAGTTAAGGCCCGACTCTGACTGAGCCCCCAATGAAAGGCCGCAATGACAAAATTCCCCTCTTTTCTTGCCGCTTGGATCAGATGCATCATTCGCTCTTGATCATCGGGATTAACGCAGGATGATCCATAGAGGGGGTCACGCCGGATCAAAGAGATACCCGGTTTGTAGGGATTCGCAGCATATCCAGGGAAGGCTTCAGTGGCAAATGATAAAAAAGCGAACCGCATCCCGCCGCAAGTGAAGACGGCGGGTTGGCATGCTTCCTCCAAATTCCTCCCGGCCCCGGCATGGAGGATACCCGTGGCATCGATCCGATCGATGGTTTCAAGCAATGCCTCGGGGCCATAATCCATAATATGGTTGTTGGCCAGGCTCACCACCTTGACTCCGGCGTGGACAAATCCGCTGATCATCTTGGGAGCTGCGTGAAGAGTCTCATATTTGGCGTATTGCGGCGTACCCTTGTTGGACAGGGGGACCTCGAAGTTACAACAAGAGAAGCTTCCGCTTTTCAGCTCTTCGAGAACTTTCTCAAAGGCCTCCTCGGGCTTCTTTCTCGATAGAACCACGTCCCCCACGGCAACAACCGTAGCTCCCCCTTTTTCAGTCATATCTTCCACCCTCCCAAAACTTTCATTCGCCAAGAATTTTGCCAAGAGAATATCTCCCTCGAGAGAGATATCGGCTCCATTCTAGTTTCGGGATGAATGAGGCAACGACGACTCAATTTTGTGACCTCACGTTAGCCACGGCACGATCCGGACCTTCAGTAAAGAGTTCGTGCCCCCTCCATGAAGGAGCGTTAAACCGTCCCTTACCAATTTCTCCATGGGATGGTCTCTCATGGTTCCAGCCGACGCCAAAATATCGAGCCCTAATACAATGGCCCGGATCACGCAGTCCCGAGAGAATATTGTCCCGAATCGAGTCTTTTTCCGATCAAAGGCTTGGTCAAATTTTACATGATCGGCGATATCGTAAAGGTACCCCTCCAGGACATCTACCAGCATTGCCAATTCCGAGAGCATTGCCCCGACCGACGGGTGCTCGATTATGGGTTTCCCCCCCTGTACCCGTTTTTTTGCATGGTCCAGTGCGATCCGATAGATCGCCTTGATGATGCCCAAAATCTGGCACGGGTTCTCCAGGCTCCCCCGCGCCATCTTGGCCGCGACCTCAGCGCCCCCGTTTAGCTTTCCCAGCATAAATTCTTTGGGAACACGCACGTTGTCGAAGAAAATACTCGCATTGGGGTAAAGACGCCATCCCATTTTATCATAGGTCGGCCCATAAGAGATGCCAGGGAGATCATGAGGTACAAGAAACGTTGTCATTCCCTGACGGTGCGGTTTGTTGGGGTCGGTTCTGGTAAACACGAGGAGTAACTTGGAAAATCCACTAAGGGAAATCATATCCTTCTTACCGTTCAGCACGTAATAATCCCCATCCGGAATGGCCTTGAGAGCCAATCCCTGACCCGGCGGAGCGCTATACGGGGCGACATTGTCGCTTCCGACGTCAGGCTCGGTTAGGCAGACCGAACATACATAATCCGGATCGTTGGCGAATTCGGTGAGGAATCTCTTCTTCTGATCCTCCGTGCCCGCTTCGACAATCAGGTTGGTAACCTTCCAGCATTGGCTCATAATCTTGGCCGTCCCGATTTCCGTCTCACACATAGTCGTAAACACCAGAGCCTTAGTTACTACATCCGCTCCCACCCCTCCGTATTCTTCAGGCAGAGGTAATGTTTTGAACCCAAGCTCTGACATTTTTCTGACCAATTCGTATGGGTAACAATCCTTAGGATTGTGCCGGGCGTCCAGCTCGGCCATAACGGGCCTGACCTCTTTTCCGAAAAATTGCTGCGCGAGCTCTTTTAAAGCGATTTGCTCATCCGTAAATTGCGTAGCCATATCTTTTTCCCCCCGAATTCTAAAGAGCGCTCTGGATTCATCTCCTGAAACAAGAAGCCGATGTCTTCCTCTATGCTCCGCTCATTTTCCGGTGATTCTGCTCAATTCGTCGATCAGGGTTGGAAGGACCTCGCGGTAATCATCAACGATTCCCAGATTCGCTATTTTCAGGATCGGAGCCTCAGGGTCTCGATTGATGGCCACGATAAATTTAGATCCGATCATCCCGGCTAAATGTTGGCTCGCTCCCGATATGCCAATCGCGAAATATACACTCGGCGTAACGATTTTCCCGGTCTGCCCAACTTGACATGAGGGAGCGATCCAGCCTTGGTCGACGGCCGGGCGGGAGGCTCCCACCGCTCCATTCAAAATCTTGGCCAGATGCCTTAATTGCTTGAAGGACTCCGAATTCCCCAACCCTCTGCCGCCGGACACGACCACTTCGGAATCTTCGAGATTGATTTCTTCTCCTTCCTCCTCGATTCGTTCGAGCACCTTGGTATCCAAGAGAGGCGAAGCAAATTCTGCCTCCACGATGATTTGATCACCGGTTCGATTCATATCCCGGGGAAAAGGTTCCTGTGTCTTCGGCCGCACGGTAATCAAGGCGACGGGGGTGGTCACCTTCATTCGGGCGATGGCCTTGCCCCCATAAACCGGTTTAATAAAGGTGAAGTCTTTACCTTCCACCTCAAAATCTATGCAATCCATCACCAGGCCGCTCTTCAGCCCATAAGCCACTCTGGGAGCCAAGTCCTTTCCCGTCCCATCCCCGGGGAAAATGATGAGATCCGGCTTGATTCTTTCGACGATATTGCCAAAGGCTCGGACGTAAATATTGGCTTGATAATCTGCCAGGTCCTTATTTTCCGTTACGTAGACGACATCCGCACCCGATCCGATCAATTCCCGATGAAAAGAGGAAACCTCCGCCCCGAGAAGGGCAACGGCGATTTGAGCGCCGGTTTTATCGGCGATTTTCCGCGCCATCCCCAGGACTTCCAGGGTCGGCATGGATATGAACTTATTCTGAATGGTGGCGGATATTAGGATTTTCAAATCTGCTTCCTCCCATTGATTCGGTCTCTAGGTGAGCAATTTCATTTCCACCAGAAGTTTCGCAAGGCTCGTCGCCTTTTCCGCACCGGTTTCCCCGTCTATTATTCTGACCTGTCTTTCGTATTGTGGAATGATCAGATCTTCGACCGTGACCAACCGGTCGATTCGTTCGGTGATCTGAAGATCCTGGTTCGACCAAATGGGGATTTTTTTTCGCCCGGCCAAAACTAAACCTTTTACCGTTGGATAGCGCGGTTGATTGGAACTGGCGCTCGTAATCGTGGCCAGAAGGGGCATTCTGCCTTCCAGGATTTCCACCCCCCTGTCCATCTCCCGTTTCAGGACCAGCCTGTCTTGCTCCAGGTTGATCTGGTAAACCAGGGGAACACAGGGTAGGGATAATTCTCCCGCGATGAGAGGACCCACCTGACCCATATCCCAATCACCCGCTTGACGGCCGCAAAGCACGAGGTCAATATTCCCCATCTGTCGAATTCCTTTGGCCAAGACTTTTGCGATTCCAAAGGAGTCCAACTCTTTCCAACAAGCATCTTTTAACCATATGGCTTCATCACAGCCCATAGCGAGTACGTGGCGCAAAGCCTTCTCGCAAGGCTCTGCGCCCAAAGTCAGGGCCGAAACGGTACGGTCTTTTTGATTCCCCTTCAACTGAAGGGCGACTTCGATCGCATTTTCATCATAGGGATTAACTACCATGGCCGCCAACCCTTGAATCGCTTCTTTGGTCTGACGGTCAACTTGGAAGTCCCGCGCGGGGATTTCTGGGTCAAGAACTTGCTTCACACAAACGACAATCCGCATCCCTTCTCTCCTTAAAGATCTTACGGAATATGCTCCGAGAGGGGGTTGAACAAAGGTCGGGAAATATCGCTATGGAAAACACAAAAGGAGAGGCCCATGGGCCCAGCTCGCTTATCCGACATCCAAAGCAATTTGAGCTAAGGATTGATCGCTCCCGCCCCCTCCCTTCAATTCGAGGGAGGATGCAAGAGAACCCGATCTCCCTTTGGCTCGAGCCGTGTCCCAAATGGCTTGCAGAGGCGGTCCATCATCCTGATAATCTCGCGCCCCTCGCCGCGATGAGGGGATAAAAGGACGGGCGCTCTATCCACCCCGCACCGACAAGGGATCATATAGAAATCGCTCACCCCCTCTTTGGTAAGGGTACCGCCAAAAAGAAATGTTTGACGCGTAGCGTCAGTGAAAAATGGCTCCACGATGTCAAAGAGCAAATTTCCCGAGCAATGGACGATGGGTTTCCCCCTGTAAAATTCCACGGCCGACAAGACGTGCTGATGCCCGCCGAACACTGCATCCGCTCCCGCATCAATAGCGGCGTGGCCGATCTCTCTCTGAAAGTCATGCACGTGGTGAGTCATGGTCGTACCCCAGTGCTGATAGACCAGTACGATATCGGCCCTTTTCTTGAGGCTTCGGATATTGCCCTGCATTCGCCGCAAATCCTCTGGCACCGCCCAGGTAAGGATCGCCGGAGCTTTCCCTGGATATTCATCTCCGCCCCGAATCGCCTCGTAGGCTGTTTTGCCCCGTAAGGGATTGACTCCGGGTTCGTTGGGACGGGCTGCGTGGCCCTGGGGAAGGGTCGTGGAATATGCCAGGAGGCCGACATGGAGACCTTTCCGCTCCAGAATTACAGGTTTGCTGGCTTCCGCAAGGTTCTTCCCCGCTCCGGTGAACGGAAGAGAATGAGCCTCAAGCACGCCGAGGGTTTCGAATAAGGACTCTTCTCCAAAATCAAGAATATGGTTGTTGGCAATGGTCACGGCATCGAATCCTGCTTCGACGAGACCTTCCACCATTTCAGGGACCCCCCGGTGAAAAGTGGGCTTCCCTTTCATTAAACGGCCGCTCCGGGCAAGAGCGTGTTCCAGGTTGACAAAAGCCACATCGGCCTCCTGAAACAAAGGGATAAGATTGCCGAACATGCCGCGACCTTTCTTCCGGTTCGGTGCCACATCCCCCCCCGTCAGCAGGGTACATGTATCTGTAAACCTACGGCTCATGATATTATCCTCTTTCCCGCGCTAAAGAATTACTACATCCTTTTCATTCCTTTCACTTCGTCATACAACGTTTCCAGTCCCCTCCGGAAGGTTTCCTTCCGCGACTTCACCCAATAGGCCCCCCGGGAGCTGTCGACCCGGAAAAATTTATCAAAAGAGGCGTCCACTACAGCCTCCTTCTTGGGCCGGCCGTCCTGCACCAGCTTCTCCATAGCCGCCTGAATCCCTGTAAGGTACTCTTTGAGCTTCCCGACCAGTTCCTTTCCGCCGGCCTCCCCATGCCCCGGAATAATGCGGTCAACCGGCAGGGATTCTATCCACTCGAGGCCCTTCAGCCATTGGCCCACATTCGCCTCCCGCATGCCCGGAGTGGGTGAATTGATGATTACATCACCCGTAAAAATCACTTTTTCTTCCGGGATGTACACAGCACTACAGGCGGGGGTATGCCCGCCGAGGCGACGAATCTCAAGAGTCAGGGGAGGAAGGTGGAGGATCAGGCTGTCCTCAAAGCATATTTGAGGCAGCGGGACGACGGCTTCGGCGATTCGAGCCGCCTCTTCGGTTTGTCCTTGATCTTTCAGAGTGTCGATGAACATTTGCTTCGAAAAGGGGTCCTTCCCGTGCACGATATGGTCATACACGAGTTGGGGTGCGATAAAAGTCACCCCATCAACGAAGGCGCTCCCCGTGGCGTGGTCGCCATGGAAGTCGGTCGAGATCAAGTAGCGAATTCCCAACGGGCTGAGGGAACGCAGTTGGTTCTGCCAGGATTTTGAGTCTGAAGGCCGAACCGGGGCGTCGATGAGCACAATTCCATATTCCGTAATCGCAGCGCCCACATTCGCAAATTGAAAGTTCGTCCCCGAGTACAGATGCTCTGTCAATTGTTTCATATTTTTCCTCCCCCACTTAATTCTTTCGATTCATCTTTCCTGTACTTCAAGAGCTTTACGATTTCTCGTTCTTCCGGCGTAATAGAATTGTTGGATTCCCACAAATACCTTCCGGCCGGCATACTCTTTTGACTTTTAGAGGAGCTCATACAGGTCCACGAACATCCCCCTTGCGATCCCTTTGCTCAGATGGCCTACCAAAACCTCTTGTTTTTCTATTCCCACATCGGGTCCTAAAGAAAGGTGGATATGAGCATAGGGTTGGGGTTTTTCCCATGACTCATTCTCGTCTACTGCCTGTGGGCGCTTTACAGGCCAGGTCAGATTCCCCACCGCGAAAAATTCGCGATGCCCGACTGCTCGTCGGTTCACATTGTAGCCCTCAGCGCTCGAGAAACCCGTGATCATCTGTCCGTCTTCCAAGGCGCCGATTACGAAAAGGGATGCCTCCTTGATTCCCTTTTCGCGTGCGAACTTGGATATTTCAGCAAAGAAATCCTCCCCTCGGGTGAATCTCAGACGAAAAACCCGCCCCAGTCTCTTTTCATGAATTTCCATCCATCTTCCCTCCCTATAAGTCAAATTAGTGGAATCCGGGGGAATCAAATAGCGCGGACCGAAATACCAGGATGCCAACACCTTAGATTTTTCCATTATTTCCTTCCGGATACCGTTGCTCTGATAAATGATCAGCTCATTTTCCGAACCATCTGCCTCCGCTTTTTGAAAAAAATGGGCGATAACAAAAGGAATAAAGCAATGATCAAACATGAAACTGAAATGGGTCCTGAAAAGAATATCTCAAAGCTCCCCATGGAAATGCGAAGAGATTGGCGCAAAGCGGTCTCGAGCATCGGCCCGAGTATGAACGCCATGATCAAGGGGGCGGGCTCATACCTAAATTTTTTAAAGAGATAACCAACGATCCCAAAAATGAACATTACGAAGACATCAAATATGTTGTTGTTAACGCTATAGGAGCCGATGATGCAAAAGAAAAGGATCAAGGGAAAGAGAAACCGGTAGGGGGTTTTTAGCAGTTTCACCCAAAGACCAATCAAGGGAAGATTCAATACGAGTAAAAATATATTTCCGATATACATGCTCATTATTGTTCCCCAGAAAATTTCTGGGTGCTCGCTGATCAAAAAAGGCCCAGGGCCTAAACCATGTATCATTAGTGCCCCTAAGAGCAAAGCCATGACCGCGTTCGATGGGATCCCCAGGGTAAAAAGCGGAATAAATGCGCCCGCCGTCGCTGCATTATTGGCAGATTCTGGCCCAGCCACGCCTTCGATCGCACCCATGCCGAATCTTTCAGGGTGTTTCGAAACTTTCTTTTCCACAGCGTATGACACAAAAGAACTAATAACCACTCCACCCCCAGGCAATATCCCCAAAAAGAAGCCTAAAAAAGTTCCCCGGATAATGGCACCCACAGAGTCCATGAGGTCCTTTAAATTGGGGAAAACACCCTTGATCTTTGCCTTGAGGATCTCGAAATCGTTTGATTCTTCAAGGTTTGCCAAAACTTCGCCAACACCAAAGATGCCCATTACTAAAGGTATTAATCCGATTCCGTCTTCCAGATTCGCCATTCCAAAAGTAAATCTCAGTTGGCCGGATACAATATCCATTCCAATTTGACTCAGGCTTACTCCCAAAGTGGCCATGATGACTGCTTTGATCATAGAGCCGTGGGAAAGATAGGTCAAAACAGCCAGGCCAAGAATCATCAGTGAAAAGTATTCCGCTGGACCGAATTTAATCGCAACCTCTGCCAATGGTTTTGCTAAAAACATCAGGATGAATACCCCGATGGTCCCCGCAATAAAAGAACTATAGGCCGCAATTCCCAAGGCGGGACCTGCCCGTCCTTGGCGAGCCATCTGATATCCATCCAGACAGGTCACAACGGAAGCAGCCTCTCCCGGAATATTTACTAAAATGGAAGTGGTCGACCCGCCGTATTGCGATCCATAGTAGATCCCCGCCAACATGATAATGGCGGAGACAGGACTAATTCCATAGGTAACGGGCAAGAGTATCGCGATGGTCCCCGTGGGGCCAATCCCCGGAAGAACCCCAATCAGGGTACCCAGGAAAACTCCGACAAAGCAGTATAATAGGTTGGAAGCCGTAAGAGCGACGTGGACCCCCAAGGATAAATTCTCTAAGAAACCAGTCATAAATTATATCCTCAGAATCTGAATATCCCTTTTGGAAATGCCCCTTGAAGCCAAACGGAAAAAAGGAGGTAACTTAGGATAGTAGTAAGTCCAGAGACCATAAGGGGAATCTTCCACCCTTTTGGGTCCGTTATCTTAAACAGAAAAAAGAGAAAGCCAAAGGTAGTGATGAGGAATCCGAGACGGTCTAATAAAATTCCATATCCAAACAAGGCCGCAAGGGTAGAGACAAAACCCTTCCAATTCTCTTTCACCCATGTCCTTTTATCATTGGATTTTTCCCCCCCATCTAATTTCTTCAAAATCGCAAAGGTCATAAGAATGGCTCCCCACAGCCCCAGGATCGCCGCCGATAAGAAAGGCACAAAACCCGGACCGGGGTTATGCAATTCTCCCAACCCCAGTTTAATGGATCCAATACATAGATAAATTCCCAACCCGATCCAAACTAAGCCTCCCACCAGATCATGACTCTTCATCTGATCACCCGGATCATCAATAAGCGTATCTCTCTAACAGTTGCAGAAAAACTCCGATTCTGCGTCACTCCGGCGAACCCCGGATCGGGGCCGGGGCAGGCGCCGGAGTCCATCCCGCCAAAGGCGGGACTGCTTCCACAGGAATGACCACCTGAGGCCGAAAGGGTCTTTTTCAGCAACCTGCTAGAGGACCTCTCCGTTTAGATTGCTCTGCCGTTTATCGAGCCTGACAAATTGACCTACTCTATTTCTCTTGAAGCCCAAGGACTTTTATTACTTCTCCCATTTCATCGTATTTCGATCGCCAGAAGTCCGAATACTCCTTCCCGCCTAAATCGCCCACCGGTACATGAAAATCCCCCAATGTCTTAAGAAATGCCGGGTCCTTTTTTGCTTTGTTGAAGGCCACCTCAAGCTTTCTTATGATGGATTCGGGTACCCCCTTTGGAGCGCTAAGGCACTGGTAGGATACTGCATAAAAATTAAACCCCTTTTCCATCATGGTGGGAACATTCGGATAATCAGGCCACCGCTTATCGTCTAAAGTAAATAGCAGCTTCAATTTCCCTGCCTTCAAGTGTGGAAGTTCAGCGAGGGGTCCCTGTGCCACTGAATTGACATGGCCACCCAAGACCGCAGAAACACTTTCGCCGTCCCCTTTAAAGGGGATAATCGTCCATTTAATCCCTTCCTTCATGGCGATTCGCTCCATACAAATATGCTGAGTCGACCCTATCCCTCCACCTAGGCCATATGTAAATTTGCCTGGGTTCTTTTTGGCATATGCTATCACATCTTCATAACTATTCCAGGGGGCATCGGCCCTCACAGCTAATCCAAAACTGTATTTGAAAATTGTTGTAATATCAACGGAACACGTTAATGGGTCATACGCAAGCTTCCGCAAGTGCGGATGGACCAAATAGGCACTGGTCATGGGTAGCCCTAGCGTGTAGCCATCCGGCTCTGATTTAAAAGCATAATTTACTCCAAGTGATCCACCCGCTCCAGGTTTATTTTCAACTATAATAGGCTGACCTAATTCTCTTTCTGCCGCCTTGCATACAACTCGTGCAATGGTATCTGACATTCCGGGTGCCCATGGACACACTACTTTGATGGGTCGAGTAGGATACGCCTCTTGGGCAAGAGCATTTTCAACTACCAAACCCACAACCAGCAAGGAAATGGCCAACAGCAAAATTTTCCGAGTCCTCTTTGGGGAATACATATCTTTCCTCCTTTCGAAATGCCCATACAGCGATTATGGTAAAACTTGATGTTGCGAAAATCTTAGACTCTTATCGGCCTTTGGATTTGTTCGTAGGGAATGGCTTCACTAGGACAGGCTTCATGTAAACATTGCTGCTCCCTTTATCATATTAGCCCTATGGCCATACTTTAACCCCAGACTTGGCTTCCCACTCATGAGGAACTTTGCTTTAGAATCATTCCCCTTTGTTTAAATTAATTCTTCATGCCGGGCTCGACACCCATAAACTATTAATATACCACTCACTACCCCCCCCTTCGAAGGGGGAGAGTACGGATGAGGGGAGGGAGGATGATTTGAGGTATTTTCTATGTAAAGTTCCACTGTAAAATTAACCTCTTGAAAGCTATACTAACCCCCTGTTACGGGCTCCAGAATATCAACCGTATCCCCCTCTTTAACTCTTTCTCCTAAACCTCCTGAACCGTGCAAAAGCACTCCATTCAATGATACAATGAAATATTTTAGCGGATCCCACTCTCCCTCTAGAGAATACTTTCTCTTAAACCCATCTTTAAATTGGTCAATCACCTTGTCAAGAACGTCTCCCACCAAACTATCATCCGGAACTTTGACAACGAAAGTTGCCTTTCCGGCCACTTCTCGGAGAAGCGAATGCACCTTTACAGTCACTTGAACCACATTTACACTCCTTATAGGTTCCTCTTGATTTTCATCGGAATATTTTCCCGTTCGGAAATGACGCAGTCTATTTTTTGGTCTCGCTTATTTAAGAACACATACTCCTCTACTCAACTTCTACTCATCCTTATCTTTGAAAAAAATCAGGTAACGAGCCTTTCCATGCCCTCCAGTTCTTTAGCAATCTCATTCAGACCCAAATCCTCGAACTTAGCCCTTGGCACTAAGCCTGTTTTCACATCCCAACCTCTAGCCGTGTAGTATTGATCCAATAATGGGTCCAAAGGGATGACCTGCCCTTTCGAAGGGCCATCCGGGATCGGTTCTTCCAAGAACCGCTTAGACATTGAATCGTCTTTTCGAGTCAGTCCCTCTCGCGTGTTAAATGCTTTCTCCACATGGATAATCCTTTCCCCAATCTTAAAAAGATCTTTCACTTCAAAATTCAATCCGGTCACTGAATTA
>Ga0315282_10008948_pt1 | contig 16053 bp, 13 predicted proteins | sample YL17G07_20_MG_FD_203693 | JGI IMG/M metagenome (GOLD analysis project Ga0315282, IMG submission 203693) | Sediment microbial communities from Yellowstone Lake, YNP, Wyoming, USA - YL17G07_20 | ecosystem: Environmental > Aquatic > Freshwater > Lake > Sediment | place: USA: Wyoming | collected...
AGGAAACGACCACGGGCGTTCCGCCCCGTGGAAACATGCGGGGTAAAGACGCGCAAGCCCTTGAATCTCAGAGATACAGGGCTTAAGTTAGTGCCATTCTATCCTGTCCCCGAAATGCCGAAATGAGGGATTCTAGCGCAGACGCTTATGAATATTTAGAAGGTTATTGCATAGAATATAGCCCTTTTGGAGTCCCCTTACCATGCCCACAACTTCCCCTTGCAGGTTCACCACAGGAGCGCCGCTGAAGCCCTGCAATTTTGGAGCATTAATCAGCGACACAAGCAGTTGACCAGGCGTTACCTTCTCTACTTTTCCCTGCCATAACCGCTGTTGAGGAGATCGGCTTTGAGTCTCTTCTCCTAAAACCCAGACCGGATCGCCTTTGGCTGGATTGGATTTTGCAAGCGATAAAACATTCGCCTTTTGTCTTACGACAACCTGGAACGCGGCAACATCTTCCTCTCTGTTAGCATTTTGTGAGGCATCCCCCGTTGCCATAAACGATCCTTTAGCGCGCGAAACCAATTTCCCGTCGGACAAAGAGAATGCATCAATATACTCGACTTGCTTGTCCAAGTCCGCCAATTCTATCTGCTTCGACAATCCCCCGCTTGGACCAAATATGTGATGCGCTGTAAGGAGGATGGGATTTGATTCTGGATCAAGTTGCGCAAGAAATGCTGTTCCCGCCATGTAATGCTGTCCGGAAGTTAAATGAATAGTCGGCCGCAAGGCCGTATTGGGACCAACGGGCGGTTGACCTGGAATTCTTATCAGCGGAGGAGGAGCCAGCAGGTCCGCCATCTCGCTATCCATCGCGCGTTTTTCCATATTCTGCAGTTTGGACCTTGCCAGCGGATTGCTTGGACATTCGTTTCGGAGCGCGATCAAGATCCGGCGGGCCGAGTCATATTGCTTGACTTCAATCAATTGTCCGGCTTTCTGAAGGCGCTGCTCAAAAGCAGCATCCGCGCGCACCTTGCCGGCCGCGTCGCGCGCCTTGCTGATCTCGGCGAGCGCCTGGGACGCCTCGGGAAAGCCGGGCGCGACAACCAGGCATCCTTTGCACATTTTCTCTGCGTCATCAAACCGTCCCTGGATGGCGGCCTGCTTTGCTTTGGCTAGAAACTGCGCGAGAGCGGCCTTGCATCCCGCCAGAGCGCCGGCGGGAGAAGACTTTGCCAGCTTGGCGTATATCTCGGCCGCGCCGGAGTAGTTCCTCCCATCGAGCTCCGCTTGAAACTGGCTGATAAGGCCGTCCTGTATTTTGGATTCCATCGCAGCCTCGCGAATGGGATCCTTCTTCGCAGGATCCCACATCGCGATCAACCGCAGGTATTCCATCGCGTCGCTGAACCGGCCTTGTTGCTCCGCTTCTTTCGATTCCGCGATCCACTTCTCAACCGGCGGGATCAGCTGACTTTCCGGAAGATTCAGTTTAGTGCCGCTGGGTGTGACAACACTGACCGTTCCCGCCTGCCTGGAGATGGAGGCGATTTCCAAGACCTTTCCGTTCTTGAGGGAGATGATGGGTCCCGCATTCGCCCATCCCGCAGAGAAAGCGATCGGGAAAACGGCGAAGGCCAGAAGCACCCTGGAACCGCGCTCTACAAGGCGAAAAAGCAATATCCGCGAAAAGGCGCAATGTTGATGCGTACCAGGAGGTCGCTGCATTTTGCTCTCCTTTTTCCAACATCCCGGAGATTGTGGGCATCATACTTGGATGGTTGTCCGCATTCGCATGGCGAACAGCTTTTAAAGTTAATCATAAACAGCCTCCGGCGTCAATCCACTTCAACGCGAGAAATGAGGAGATGCCAGGAGAAACCGGAAGGCAAGACCAAATTCGGATAATTCGGGGACACAATTCGAAAAGAGGGGACAAAAAGAGGGGACAAAAAGAGGGGACACAAAAAGAGGAAAAAGAGGGGACAGGTTATCTTTAAAAAGAGGGGACAGGTTATCTTTAGGGTTTCGGGGACAGGATAGAATGGCACTAACTTAAGGGGAAAACCATCCATATTCAAGCGTTTGTCAAATATATGGCAAAACCCCCTTTTGCCTAGAGATCGTGTGATTCCTCGTGAATCCGTTCGGGTTGCGTATCATTGGCACACAGCAGACATTGCAGACGTATAGCGGAATTAGCGATCTGTGCCTTAAGTTAGTGCCATTCGGGACAGGATACGAAATATACAGATTCCAGTTTAGACCGCAGATTCTTTGGATGCGCCCCATTTTTAATGGTTCATCATTTTTTACGCCTTTTTTTCTTGGTGGTTTCAGTGTTTCCGCCTTTTGACGGAGCCCGCTTCTTGGGTTTCGGAGCGGCGGGCGGGGTTGCCGCCGGCTGCCCACTTTTTATCTTGTCGTTTGTCTCGTTCGCCGGTTGCTCGATTTTCGGTTTGCCGTTCTCCGGTTTTTCACTCCGCGCCTTCGGGCCTTGAGGCTGTTGGTTTCGCTCCTTCCACTCTTTTCTGCGCTCGTCCCACCAGTCCATGCGCTTGCGGATCTCGCGCTCGAAGCCGAACTCGCCGGGTTCGTAGAAAACTTGGCCCGCCACTTCATCGGGCAGGTACTCCTGCGGCGCGAAGTGATCGGCGAACTCGTGGTCGTAGAGATACCCCGTTCCGTAACCCAGTTCCTTCATCAGCCGCGTGGGAGCGTTGCGGATCACGAGCGGCACCGGCAACGAACCCGTCTTGTTGATTTCGTCGCGGGCGGCGTTGAGCGCCCGGTAGCTCGCGTTGCTCTTGGGCGCGGTGGCCAGATACGCCACCGCCATGGTCATCGGAATCTCGCCTTCGGGCTGGCCCAGGTTCACGAAGGCCTCGCGCGCCGCCACCACCACTTGCAGCGCCTGCGGGTCCGCGTTGCCGATATCCTCCGCCGCGAACACCAACATCCGGCGCAGGATGAACAGCGGGTCCTCGCCGGCCCCAAGCATCCGCACCAGCCAATAGACCGCGGCCTGGGGGTCGCTGCCGCGCAGACTCTTGTGGAACGCCGAGATCAGGTTGTAGTGCTGCTCGCCCGTGGCGTCGTAGAGCATCTGCTTGCGTTGCGCGATTTCCTTCACGTGCTCCTGCCGGATGATGTAAGAGCCGTCCGACTCCAGCGGCGCGGAGCAAATCACCATTTCCAGGAGGTTGAGCGCGCGGCGGGCGTCGCCGTCCGACATTTGCGCGATCAGCCCCAGCACGCCCTCCTCGACGATGACCCGGAGGCTGCCAAACCCGCGTTCGGAGTCCCCCAGCGCCGCTTTGAGGATGGTTTCCAGGTGCGCGGGCGTCAGTTCGCTCAGCGTGAAAACGGGGCAGCGCGAGAGGAGCGGCGCGATTACCGAGAATGACGGATTCTCCGTGGTCGAGCCGATCAGAATCACCGTTCCCCCTTCGACGTGGGGGAGAAGCGCGTCTTGCTGGATGCGGTTGAAGCGGTGGATTTCGTCAATGAACAGGATCACCTTGGCTTTGGTGCGGCGGCGATGCACCGCCTGGGCCTCGGCGATCACCCGCTTGATGTCGGCGATCCCCGACGTAACGGCGCTCAACGCGATCACGTGGGCCTGGGTCATGTTGGCGATGACGTGGGCGAGGGTGGTCTTGCCGGACCCTGGCGGACCCCAGAAGATCATCGAGCGCAGTTCGTCCGCCTCCATCATCCGGCGCAGCAGCGAGTCCTTGCCGACGAGTTCCTCCTGTCCGAGGAATTCATCGAGAGAGCGGGGCCGCATGCGGTCGGCGAGGGGGCGGGCGGCAGGCGGGACGGTTTCCTGCGGCTTTTCCTCGAATTGATCGAACAGGTCCATGATTGTTGGTTCCTTGCCCGTCTAAATGAACCGCGGCGCCTTGTTGACGGCGACCTCATGTTCCACGGACCGTTGTGGGAGTGTCAAGCAAAATGGGGGCGTAAGGCAAGGGAGGGCGGGAGCTCGAAGAGAGGCAGAACCAGGGTGTGGCAGGCGCACGGCGTCACGGAGGGCGAATAGTGCTCGACTTTTCGTCCGCCGTCCGGTAAGAATGACGAGGTTGGCGACGTTGATTTTGCGGTGCATATACAGGTTAGAGAAGCGAGTCGCACACAGCTCAACCACAGTCCAAAGGCAGCACGTTCGGGTGGTCTCCCATGATTACCACGCTCGACATCAAAGGGTTCAAGTCGGTGAAGAGCCTTCATCTCGACTGTAAGAGAATCAACCTGTTCATCGGCGAGCCGAATACGGGCAAGTCCAATATCCTCGAAGCGCTGGGGTTCCTATCGTGGTGCGGCCACGGTGGCGAGCTCCACGACTACGTGCGTTTTGAGAAGACCCAGGACCTCTTCTATGACGGTCTGGTGGAAAAGGGCGCGTGGCAATTGAGGGTCGGCGGCAAAAGTCCCTTTCAGTTCGATGCCGAATACGGCCAGGGGGAATACAGGTTTCTCAAGTCCGGAGGGCAGCTCTTCCTGCGCCTCGGACACAACGGGGAGAATCGTGGAGGAGGATTTGCCAAGGACGAACTTGCTTTCGTCAAGTCCTACCGGTTCAAACCTCTTCAGAACATGGACTCCGACGAGCTGGGTTCGCTGGCGCCTCCGCACGGGCGCAACATGGCCGCGCTCGCGTTTTCCTCCAAGGATCTGCGCCGGCTCGCGGCGGACTACTTCGCACCCTATGGATTGCAGTTGGTCATCAAGCCGCACGAACACAAGTTCGAGGTTCAGAAACAGTCCGAAGGTGTAGTTGTCAGTTTTCCCTATCACTTGACTTCGGACACGCCGCAGCGGATGATCTTTTACACGGTCGCCATCGAGTCCAACAAGGATTCCACCCTAACGTTCGAGGAACCCGAGGCGCATGCCTTCCCGTACTACACGAAGCACCTGGGCGAGCGGATCGCTTTGGACGAAAACAGGAACCAGTACTTCATTGCCACGCATAACCCGTATTTATTGACAGCGATCTGGGAGAAGTCCGCGGCGGGCGAGGTGGCCGTGTTCGCCACGTACTACCGCGATTATGAGACGCGGGTGAAGATGTTGACAGAAGATGACATGACAAGGCTCTTTGAAGCGGATCCCTTCCTCGGGGTCAGCCACTTGGTGGAGGAGGCGCCGTGAAGGTCGTGGTGGAGTGTTTTCATGACGCGGCGCTTGTGCGCGCCCTGGGCATTCGGGGGGAACAGCTTCGCCACGGCAAGGGGAAGGGGGACGTTCTCCGACATCTCGCCAAGCTGGACGGAAACGCCACAGGCATTGTGGACGCCGATCCGGGCAAACGGAACAGCAATCCGAGAGAAATGGCGAAGTATGAAGCGCGGGAAGACACCTGCGGCCTGAAACTCATGGAGCACCACGACGATCAACAAAAGCGCTTGGTAATCATTGACCCAACATTGGAGGGCTGGCTTCTCTCACGGGCAAAGGCTTGCGGGATACAGCCCGGCGATTATGGACTGCCGGCATCGGCGCGTGAAATGCACAAGTACCCACGGCGAGATCGAGACTCCGGCTTTCGCCGCTTCCTGGGGGAATTGGCCGCGAAGGACGAAGGCATGAAGACATTCCAGAGGTGGCTTACCGGCTCTGAGTGCTGAGGACTGAGTGCTGAGTCTTGAGAGACCGCCCAGCCAACCGTCCGACTGGCTGACTGGCCGACCGGCTGACTGGCCGACCGGCGGACCGTCCGACTGGCCGACCGGCTGACTGGCTGACGGGCTGACTGGCAGACCGGCAGACCGGTCGACTGGCCGACCGGCTGACTGGCAGACCGGCAGACCGGCCGACTGGCAGACCGGCTGACTGGCCGACCGGCTGACTGGCAGACCGGCTGACTGGCCGACTTCACGAGTGCGTTTCCCGGAACTTCTTCTTGATCTGCGCGTCGTCGGCCGGTTCGGGGTGGATGGTGACGTCGGCGCTGGGCAGCAGTTTCTCGATCAGCGGTTCGATCTCCTCCGTCAGGTTGTGCGCGTCCTGCAGGGTCCGATTGCCGTCCACGGTGATATGAATGTCCACGAAGGGCTGAGAGCCGGAGTGGCGGATGCGGACGTGGTGGCAATCTATCACGCCCGGCACGGCCTCGACCGAGGCGGTGATGGCCTCCCGCATCCCGGAGGGGGCGGCGTCAAGCAGGGCTTGGATGGTGCGGGTGCCCAGCCGGATGCTTATCCAGACAACGATGAGGGCGACCACGACGGCGGCGATGGCGTCGGCTTCGTTCAGGGAGCGCAGGGCGGGGAACATTTCGCTGAGTTTCATGCAGACCAGGCCGAGGATGACCACAGCGGAGCTCCAGACGTCGGTGCTGAAGTGCAGCGCGTCGGCTTCGAGCGCCTGGCTCCGGTGCTTGCGGGCCGCCCGGTAGAGCATGCGGGACCGCGACACGTCCACGAGGATGGAAATGGCCATTACGATAAAGGACCAGTAGGTTACTTTTACCTCGACGACCTTGAGGTGGAAGATCCGCTCGATCGCTTCCCAGACGATCCAGACGCAGGTGAGCAGGAGCAGGAGTGTCTCGACGAGCGCCGACAGGTTTTCCACCTTGCCATGGCCGTACTGGTGCGCCGGGTCGGCGGGCTTTCCGGAGATGCTCACGGCGAACAGAGTGACCACCGCCGCGACTAGATCGAGGGCCGAGTGTGCAGCTTCGGCCAGGATGCCCAAGCTTCCGGTGAGGATGCCGACCACCAGCTTCATCGTGGTGAGAGCGGTGGCGGCGAGCACGGAATTCAGCGCCGCGCCGCGCTTCTCTCTGCCGGCGGTCTCGTTGTCGAAGAAGTCAGTCATCGTCTCGTCCAGAGTGCAGGGAAGTGTGGACTCCATCGGCTCAAGGCCGAAAACACCATGTTCCAGAGTTGGACGCGAGAGTCAAGCGAAATGCGCCCACCTCCCGTGAGCGGGGTGCAACCCACCGATTTGCAGAATGCCGCTGAGAAGGGCATTCAAGCCCTGCCATGCTTCCCTGTGCTGAGGAAGACTCAGCAATCCAAGAGCGCGCTTTTGCCAGAGGAAGAGCCTGGCCGAATAGTCCCGCCAGGGACGGTTGGAACTAGCCCACCGTTTCAACGGTGGGACAAGCGGCGGTCCATTATCCCCCCAAGTCCCGGAGGGACGGCTGAGACCTTATCCGAAAAGCGTTTCAGCCGTCCCTACGGGACTGGACAGGGAGAGGACGGCGCGTTTCCCCACCGTTGAAACGGTGGGCTAGTTCCAACCGTCCCTCCGGGACTCGGTAAACATGAATCCGGGACATGAATGCCATGTACTTCCCGCAAATCGGTGGGTTGCACCCCCGTGAGCGAAACGCCGCACGAAAACCCGGATTCATGTCGCGCACCCTCCTTTTCAACCTTCTGCAACACGGATCTGAGGAAGTCTGTCGTCTCTCCCGCATCCGTGAGATCCGCGGAATCCGTGTGTTCTGTTTTCCTTTCCTTCGCAACACCATATTTCACGAAGATCACGTGATAGTGCATTATGAGTCATAATCACTAATACATATTATGAATATTATTCTTGACTCCGCTGCCCTCCCCCCGGTACACTGAAGTCGTGGAGCAGAACAGTCCGCACACCCCACAAGGAGATTTCCTCCGAGGAGAAACTACTATGACGCCGACAACGAAAAAACCACGCGGCGCATCAAACGCACACGGCGCCTCCGAGGATCCCGCCGCCCTCGCCCCCAGCGGCGAACTCGTGCAGATGGACGAGGCCATGCGCCTCCTGCACACTTCGCGCAGCACGCTCTACCGCTGGGTCCGGCGGGGGCATATCCGCGCGATGAAGGCGGGCCGTCAGTGGCGATTCTGCCGCGAGGACATTGACCGTTTTCTGCATGGAGAATCCCCCCGAGTCTTTCTGGACCGGGCCGCGTCTCTCGACCCCTTCATCGAGACCCTTCTCGCCGCGCACAAAAAGACCGGGGGAGAGGCGCTCCTTCCGCCGCCCGCTCTCCGCGTCGAAGACCCCGTGGCCTACGCCGCGGACCTCGTGGTCTATCTCGCCATTCGGGTGGGCGCGAGCGACATCCATCTTTCGCCCCAGCGCACGCCCGAAAACAAAATCCGCGTTCCGTTGCGCCTTCGCGTGGATGGCGTCCTGCAAACACGAACCGAAGTGGAGCTTTCCCTCTTGCGCCTCCTTGTTACCCGCTGGAAGACCCTCGCGGGATGCAACGTCCACGACACCTCGCGTCCCCAGGACGGGCTGATCCGCGTGACCATCCCTCCCGACCGGACCGGAGACTTGCGTCTCGTCATTTTACCATCGAGCCTCGGCGAAAGCGTGACGATAAGGCTTTGGCAACTCGACGAGATTCGTGTCAGAATAACAGAATGTTCTTCACCGGAAGAGAGCGAGAGCATCCTGCGGGCCGTGCGCGCTCCCAACGGCCTAGTGCTCTTCACGGGGCCGACCGGCTGCGGCAAAATGACGGCAATGCTGGCGGCTGTCCAGGAAATCATAGGTCCTAGCAATAAGATCGTCTCCATCGAAGACGCGCCGCTCACGCATTTGCCCGGCGTGGACCAGGTCGCCATCAACGAAGAAGGCGGGGGATCGCTTTACGCCACGCTGAAAGGCATCCAGCACGCGGACCCGGACGTCATTGTTTGCGCGGAGTCTCCCACGGACCTCAGGACGCTTCAGATTTGTTGCGAGCTGGCTCAAACGGGCCATCTCTTCCTGATGACCATGACCGCCGATGACGCTTGCCAGGCTCTCCTGCGCCTGCTGGACATGGGTGCGAGCCCTTACATGATCGCCGACGCCGTTCGGGCCGTCGTCTGCCAGCGCTTGGTGCGCCTTTTGTGTCCGCACTGCGCCAAGCCGATTAGGCCGTCGAAAGCCATTCCAAAGCGTTTCGAGAAGATTCTCTCAGAGGGGGGTGTGGATGCCGCGAAGGCGCCCCGGAAGCTCCGCGACGCGCCGGGTTGCCCGGAGTGCGGCGGAAGGGGATTCCGCGGCCGCCGCGCCTTCGCGGAAATCCTCCACATGAGCCGGCCGCTTGCCCGCGCCTTGCTTAAGGGGGCGGGACACGCCGATCTGCTTCGCCTGGCCGTCTCAGGAGGCATGGTGCCCCTGCAGGCGGCCTTGGTTCGAATGGTTTACCGCGGAGAGACCTCGATCCGGGAAGCCGAGCGCATCTTTGACCAATACGGTTGGTAGGGGTGTGACCCACCGATCTGCTGGATGGGGCGCAGAGGTGTGTTCAATCCCCACCAAACCCCACTGCGCGGATTGAGGCTCAGCGATCCGGGGTTGCGCTTCCTCCAGAGGAAGAGCCAAACTGCATAGTCCCGTCAGGGACGACCGACAATAGCCCACCGTTTCAACGGTGGGACAAGCGGCGGTTCATTATCCCCCCAAGTCCCGGAGGGACGGCCGAGGCCCTATCCGAAGACGTGTTTCAGCCGTCCCTCCGGGACTAGAGAGGGGGAACCGGGCGAGTTTTCCCACCATTGAAGTGCTGGGCTGGCGAAGCCATCGAAGACTTTGTCAGATGTCCCTCCGGGACACGAACGCCATCTATCTCCCGCAAATCGGCTGGTCGCACTCGGTTGGTAAAAGGTTGGTAGAGGGGAATAGCAATCCCGATCTTTATACATGGCGTCATTAATCATGCAGGGTGTATTCCGTTTAGCCGGCTTTTAGCCGGCTCCTCCTTGCCCCCGGCTTCAGCCGGTGGGATCAGGGACAACATATTCTTTTGAGCGCGCTTCAGCGCGGCTTCTCGACTCATTTATGCTGCATTATTTATGACGCTACGTATAGCTGATATTCTGTGAGGATAGACCCGAAAGCGGGTTCCCCGAATGGTGACAAAGATACTGAAGCATGTTCTTGGAATAGCTTTCCTGATGCTGTGCGCGGGGGGGGTCTGCGCGCCCGAAGTTTCGCCGACGTCCGGAACCCTCCAGCAAAGCCCCTCCCCATTTCAAAACTTTCTCATCAACATCGTGCAATCAATAGGCGGGCCGGACAACCGCAGTATTGACAAGAAGAAATGGCCTCTCCATGAGGCGGCGGCGCGCGGGCACCTGGAGACGGTAAAGTCCCGCATTGCCAGCGGAGTGGATCCAAACGCGAAGGATTCGGAGGGGCTTTCACCCATTCACTATGCCGCATACTGGGGCCACTTGGAGCCGGGGCGTTTTCTGTTGGATCACGGAGCGGATATCAATGCGCGCACGAAGCAAGGGCGAACTCCCCTTTACCTGGCTTCCCTGATGGGTCGTGTCTCCCTCGTCAAACTCCTCTTGGCGCACAAGGCGGATATTGAGACCCCGGACGAGAAAGGAGCATCTCCTCTCTTCGTGGCGGTCTGGGAGAATCGCCGCGACATTGCGGTGATTCTTCTGGACGCCGGAGCGAATGTCAATGTACCAGATAAACGCGGGATAGCACCGTTGCACGCGGCCGCACGCTCGGGACGCGCCGAAATGGTCGAACTGCTCCTGGCGCGGGGCGCAGACCCGAACACGATGCCCTCGCGGGGTTTTGGAACCCCTCTTCACTTCACAGCTTTCCGCGGGCAGATCGAAGTGGCGGAGAATCTCCTTGCCCATGGCGCGCGGATCAACGCAAAGGATGACAAGTCCGGCGTGACACCGCTTCACCTGGCCGCATGCGCCCATCAGGACGGCATGGTGTTTTTCCTGAAAAGCCGGGGCGCCGACGATACCATCCAGGACAAACTTGGGCTAACACCGGCCAGACTTGCCGCCCTCATGCAGGAGAGTGAAACCCGGCAACTCCTTACCCCGCCGGATGTGCCGAAAACGTTTGACCAGCGGGCGATCGTGGTGCTCATAGTCTTCGAGATATCGGACAATGAAATGTCGCTTGCTTGGGCAACCGGCGCCGCCATTGGTAATGGGTCGGTTGTTGTGACCGCGGCTCACGTGACCCGGGAAAAGGGTTTTTTCCGAGGTCTTTACGCGTTTAGTCCCTACAGTGGCAAGGTGTGCGAGCCTGAAATCCTGGCCCTGGACCAAGAGAAAGACGTGGCGATCCTTCGTGTGCCTTGGGGCAGGCATCCCGCTCTGATTGTGGCCACCGAGGAGGAACTGGCGCGGGCAAAAGAGATGATCGTGGCGGGCTATGTCTATACCGAAAACGAAGGACAGGAAAGCCAGGGGTCTCTGAAGAAACCCATGATGGAACGATTCCCCGTTCTTAAGGTATTCCCGGAAGATGATGGTTATCGTTGCGGAGCCGGCATGGATGGAGAGACAGGAAGCATGGGCCTTGCCCTGGGTGGAGGGAAATTCGCGGGGCCAGGCTGGAGCGGGTCGCCCATCCTATTGCCGGAGTCTGGCCGGCTCGGTGGAGTTCAGTGCCGCTGGATCCGCCCCAAAATGAATTTAGTGCAGAGGTACAACACCGGCCAACCGGTGAGGCAGGACAAGGACATACTCGCTTTTCACCACCTTCTCGGCGCGAATGTGCATTCGATCCGTGCCCTCTTGCGGCGCTATTCCATTTCGGATGCCGCTTCTACTTCTTCCGAAATCCCCGCGGCGCCAGCCGATGCCCAAGCGGCCTTTGAGACTCTCGCGGACATCTTTCAGGCCACAGTTGATGACAGGAGTTCGCTGCTTCTTCCGAAGTTGAAAACGTATTATCATATGCGCCCAGACTCGCCGGTTGGATACCTGCTTGCGGGATGGTCGCTTGCCGGCACCGCCGTCCGGGATAAAGATGATCCGAAATCCCAGGCTCCTCTTCTTTCGGAAACGTGCTTCAAGAGCGCGCTCACTCTGTCGCCAAAAAGCGCTTTGGTCCATGCGGGTTGCGGGCATCTTCTGCATGTCATGGGCCGCGAAAAGGAAGCCATTGTGGAGTTCGACAAGTATCTCGCCATCCGGCCCGATGAACCGTTCGTGCAATCGGAGAAAAAGAGGGCACGGGAAAGCCTATCGCGCAAGAAATCCGCGGAAGACAAAGCCAATCCGGTTGACTTCCCGACAAGCCGCTCTCTCGAGAAGCCTCGGAAGCCTTGACGCATTCAGAGACTCCTTTGCTTGGGCTTCCACTTGATTGCAAGCGTTTTCTCCACGTCCGCGAGAACCCCGTCGTTGTCAAGGTCTATGCGCAGCCACTTGCCCTGTCCGTTCTGGTGGGCGGGGTCGGCGGGCTTTCCTAAGACGCTCACGGCGAACAGCGGGACAATCGCGGCGGCCAGGTCGAGGCTGGAGTGGGCGGCCTGGGCCAGGATTCCCAAGCTTTCGGTAAGGATGCCGACCACAAGTTTCATGGTGGCGAGCGCGGCCGCGGCAAGAACGGAATTCCGGGCCGTGCGTCGCTTTTCCTTCTCGGCGGTCTCGCTGTTGAGGGCATCTGTCATCACCTTTTCCAGGGCAAGCGGAGTGGACTACACCGGCTCGACGCGGAATATCCCATGTTCCAGAGTTGGACGCGGGAGTCGAGCGAAGTACGTCCCAAGGCGCTCGAGACGAGGCGCCGGAAACGTGCGGCAGGGGATGACAAAACAGCACGGGCGTTGCCTGAGCCGTCACCCGAGGGCCCCGACCGCTTCCTGGTGGTGGACACAGCGGCGGACGCAATCGAGCCAGGCTTGCCCTGTTCCCGCCCACAAAATGGGAGGGTGCTGCAGGATATTTGGGCGGGGGAGCGTGGCGGTTTGCTCCTCTCGGACTTCCCAGGGCGAGTTTTTCACTGGATTTCCCCCAGCCGGAAGTGGATGATGGTTGGAATGGGAGGCTGGCAAGGCCGGTCGGGGTTTGGCGGCGAAAGGTGGAACGCCCAAAGGATGGCCCGCCAACCGGAGGGAAACTCCCCAAGAAGGAGAAACGCGGGACATGAGGCGGCAAACCGCACCCAGCCTCGATGAAGCCTTTGGGGTGTGTGATCCCCAAATCCGCGAAGCGTGATCTTGGAAGACAGGGATAAGACTGCTTGCCGCCTGGAAAGGAGGGAAAGGGAACAGCATTCAGAGCGGGCGGAACGCGAAGCGAAAACAGATCCAGAATACCTTTCATTGCAGTCAAAAGAAGGAGTAGATATCATGAAGAGTCTGAGAACCCAGGCATTCACCCTAATCGAGTTGTTGATCGTGGTGGCGATCATCGCGATTCTGGCGGCCATCGCCGTACCGAACTTTCTCGAGGCCCAGGTGCGGTCGAAGATCTCGCGCGCCAGGTCGGACATGCGCACGCTCGCAACGGCGATCGAATCCTACGCAGTGGACCAAGGGCGCGCTCCCCTGGGGTGTTGGGAATACTACAACGCCAAAGGGAACGTTCCGGTAAACCAACGGAACTGGTGTTTTATCCAGCTCACCACTCCGGTAGCCTACATGACAAGCTGGCTCAAGGACCCGTTTGGCTCTTTCCCCCCGGAAGGAGAGACGCGGGAGGAATCCAAGTTCTATTACTACGAGACCGTTCTTCCTGGCCCTTATCAGAGCACAGACCCGGCCTATTCTACCGCGCACTCGCGGGGATACACGTGGATTACCTACTCGGTAGGCCCCAGGAAACTCGAAGAAGAGCCCTGGATCCCCTGGATGCTGGCGGGGCAGAGTTACTCGCTCGATGTTTCCCTGGGAGGAGTCTATGACGCCACGAACGGAACAGTCTCGAAAGGCAAACTCTACCGCACAAACAAGGGAGACACCACAGGCTCGGAAATCGCGGCCTGTTATGGCAGGTAAGAGGTGATGAACACACTTGCGGGACACTGGGAGATGGGCCTTGCCACTATAACACCAAGTCCCAAGGGAGTCTTCGTTGTGCATACAAGGAGGGCGCAATGAAGTATGGCGGAAATGACGGATTCACCCTCATCGAGTTGTTGATCGTGGTGGCGATCATCGCCATCCTGGCGGCCATCGCCGTCCCGAACTTTCTGGAGGCGCAAACCCGGTCCAAGGTCTCGCGTGAGAAATCGGACTTGCGCTCCCTGGCCACCGCGTGGGAATCCTACCGCGTGGATTACAACCGCTATCCGATTGACTGGGACAGCGGGGAGATGGGGTACAACAACTACCCCGGCGAATGGGGCACGTTTATCTCAGTGACAACCCCCGTGGCTTACATTACATCCGTTCCCTTGGACGTTTTCCAGGCTGGCAACGTTCCGGGGGCAAAAGTGGGAGAGTTGTTCGAGTATTGGGGCGCCAAATGGTGCCTGGAACTGGAGTCCTGGAGGAAAAGCGGCACCATGTGGTTGATTGCCGGATTTGGCCCGGATAGAGACAGTGACTTTCTGAATGGTGGAGGATCAACGCTTGATTTTGTCCAGTTCTGTTATGATCCCACCAATGGCACAAAATCCACTGGTGATATTGTGCGGACCAATATTGGGTGCTATCCGCAATAGAACCAGGAAAAGTGGGCACATGGCGCCAACTGTCCTAGTATGTGAAAAGGGGGCGACGTCTGCCGCCCCCCAACGGCACTTCACGTGGAGAGGAATGATCGGAAGATTTTCGACAGGAATCGCTTCATGAGAGGAAGCCGGCAATACCTTAAGAACGAAAGGAGAAGAAGAATGAAAAACATCGGCGCCAAAGCATTCACCCTCATCGAGTTGTTGATCGTGGTGGCGATCATCGCCATCCTGGCGGCCATCGCCGTACCGAACTTTCTGGAGGCCCAGACACGAGCGAAGGTGTCGAGATGCAAGAGCGACATGCGAACTCTGGCCACTGCGTGGGAATCGTATCGAGTGGATTACAACCGATACCCGCCCGATTTTGACGGAGGCGATATTCCCTCCAGAATCCCTCCTGGTAACGTCGGGGAATGGTGGACATATGTGGCCGTGACCACCCCGGTCGCTTATCTCACAAGCGTTCCACTCGATTATTTCCAGAAGGGTCGAGGCGCTCCGCCCAAAGTCGGATTCCTCTATGAGTATTGGGGATGCACGTATAACTATACCGACATCCCGGAGTGGCACAGGACACAAACGTATTGGCTATTCATAGGATATGGCCCGAATCTGCGACAGGACATCAATGGCTCAATGCTAGCGGATTATGTCCTCTATACCTATGATCCAACCAATGGGACCACGTCCAGTGGGGATATTTGTCGAACAAACGTTCGTATGTTCCCGCAATAACATCTGTCTCCCTGAGCAGGGGAGTTGCCGCACCTGGGCGCGAGGAAGGGGAGGAGCCTTTGCTTTCTCCCCTTTCCCGTTTTTGTGCGCCCGTGGTGGGAAGCGAGCGTCTTCTCCCATGATTCCGGGCGATTTGTGGAATCATGAGAGGTTTTGGGCGTATCTTGGAACTGGGAATACGGGCGCATCTCAGATTCGCGTTGCCATTTGACCATGTCCCTTCACAGCCGCGTTCGTATGCGGAAGGGGCCCCGGAGAACATGCCCCCGGAGAAGACGCCTTCGGAGAACATGCCCCCGGAGAAGGTGCCCCCGGAGAACATGCCCCCGGAGAAGGTACCCCCGGAGAACATGCCCCCGGAGAAGACGCCCCCGGAGAAGACGCCTTCGGAGAACATGCCCCCGGAGAACATGCCCCCGGAGAAGACGCCCCCGGCGGGGGCGAACATGAAAGTCTTCGACGGCTTCGCCAGCCCCAGGTGACCGCCGCGCCGAAGGTGCAAGGGAACCTGGGGTAGGATGCAAAAAGATGCGGGGTCCCCGGAGGGGGCCAACAAAAACCTCTAACCGGGAACGGTGTCCGCGTCGTGTCCTATTTTGCACGAACAGGGGATTGCCTTCGAGGAGTGTTGTCTCGCATGAGACGGATCAAGATCCAGAACGGGATGGGAATTGGACATGGGCTTGGGATGTTCGCCCCCTTCGGGGACGGGGCTTTCTTGGGGGCGTCTACCCCCAGGTTCCCTTGCACCTTCGGCGCGGCGGTCACCTGGGGCTATTCAAGGTTTAGCCCCTCCGGGGCCAATTGTTTGCGGGGCCGCTTAGCGCACGGTTGTCAGGCGCCTATTCAAGGTTTAGCCCCTCCGGGGCCAATTGTTTGCGGGGCCGCTTAGCGCACGGTTGTCAGGCGCCTATTCAAGGTTTAGCCCCTCCGGGGCCAATTGTTTGCGGGGCCGCTTAGCGCACGGTT